>Ga0056128_1000054_pt1 | contig 60691 bp, 55 predicted proteins | sample WorMetLIZISLAND2_FD_71113 | JGI IMG/M metagenome (GOLD analysis project Ga0056128, IMG submission 71113) | Marine gutless worms symbiont microbial communities from Max Planck institute for Marine Microbiology, Germany - Olavius geniculatus... ... | reverse complement strand
ACGGCTTGCCAACCAGCTGAGACCATTGGCTGAGCGGCAGTAAAACCAAATTCAGAAAATATGAAGCATTCATTATTGCTTGCGCTCCAAAAATGTCGATTCCAGCAACAAACCGTTTAAATTTGACACCAGCAGCTCTTTGCCGAAAAAAGCGACCAGCGCCAGAACTTTTGGCAGGCGTTCAAAATAGCGCGTGTCGCCATAAAGCGGTTTGCTCAGCCACAGGGCCGCGTACCCCACCACAAAGCCCGAGACAACGCCGCTCAGGTCGATTTGGCCCATGACGGCGCTAAACCCCAATGCCAGAAATATATTCAGCAGAAATATATTCATCATCATTTTCCCATCACGGCCGTGACATATCGCGCGGGATCGCTTAATTCCTCGGCGGCCTGCAAGGCAAATTGACTGACAAACTCGGCCCCGATCCCGATGACGACCGTCAAGGCCGCCAAGGCGGTCACCGGGGCCAGCATCCAGGCCGATGCGCGGCGGACAGTCAGCGGGACAGGCTTGAGATTTCCTTCCGGGGCCGGTTTCCAGAATGCTTCGCCCCAAATTTTGGTCATTGAATATACCGTCAGCAGCCCGACGACAGCGGCCACAACTGCCAGCCAATACTGCTGGACATCCAGGCTGGCTCGGATCAGGATCATTTTGGCCCAAAACCCGGACAGCGGCGGGAAGCCTGCCAAGGAAAAGGCCGGGATGAAAAACAACGCCGCCAGCCAACCGTTGTCGCGATAAATCCCACCCAGCTGAGCCAACTCGAAAGACCCTTTGAGCGCTTTGACGATCCCGCTGACCAAAAACAGATTGGCTTTCACGATGATATGATGAACCAGGTAGAATATGGTGCCGGCCAGGGCCAGGCGGGTCTGCAGCGAGAGCCCTATCACCATGTAGCCGACTTGGCTGATAATGTGAAACGAGAGGATGCGGCGAAACTCATTTTGCGCGGCGGCTCCCAGCACACCGGTGATCATGGTCAGCACTGCCACGGCCGGGAGCAGGAAAACCAGATAAGCCGTGTCCACGACAAATACCAGCGTAAAAAACCGAATCAGGGCATAGACGCCGACCTTGGTCAGCAGGCCGGCAAATATGGCGGAAACGGATACCGGCGGCGTGTGGTACGCCGCCGGCAGCCAGAAAAATAAGGGGAATAGGGCGGCCTTGATGCCGAAGGCCGCCAGGAACAGCACCGCCAGCGCCGTCACCAATCCCCGCTCGGCAATCAGCGGAATCTTGTGGTGCAGATCCGCCATGTTGAGCGTCCCTGTCAAGCCGTATAAAAGTCCGATGCCGGCGATAAACAGCAGGGTGGAGAACAGGTTAATGGTTACATACTTGACCCCGCCGTCCAGCTGGCTTTTGCCCTGTCCGAGCACCAGCAGCCCGAAGGAGGCCATCAGCATAACTTCGAACCAGACGTAAAGGTTGAAGATGTCGCCGGTCAAAAAGGCCCCGCAGATTCCTCCGACAAGAATTTGCAGCAGGCAGTAGTGTCCGCGCCGGACCAAGTCGACAGGGATGTCCGCCCTGGAATAGGACGTCACCGCCAGATTGATGACGGCGGTGATCATCACCAGTGCGGCGCTTAGACGATCTGCAACCAGCGTGATCCCGAATGGCGCCGTCCAGTTGCCGACCTGGGTAGCGAAAATGCCGTTGGTCTGAACATAATGCAGCAGCAGGCCGGCGCAGATTGTGTGCAGTCCGGCGACGGTAAGCGCCAACCGGTGAGATCGCGCGGCGTTCTTTCTGGCCATAACGGCTGCGGCACCGCCGGCAAAGGGCAGGATGATCGGCCATGTCAGCAGCATGCTCATGACGATCCTCCGTCATTGGTCCTGGTTCGGGCGGGGTGCTCATCGGCATCGCCTTCGGCGGCTTGCATGAATTCCGTCTCGACGGTACCCAGCGCTTGATAGGCGCGGTAAAACAGTATAAAGACGAAAGACAACAGGGCAAATCCAATCACGATCGCCGTCAGGATCAGGGCCTGGGGCAACGCATTGGCGATAAGCGCCGGCCCTTCCGATACATGATCGGGAAGCAGCGGCGGACGGCGGCTTTCCAGGCGCCCGCTCGTGAAAATCAGCAGATTGATGGCATTGCTGGCCAGAACCAGTCCAAAAATAAATCGAACCAGATTGCGATCCAGTATCAAATAAACACTGGCGGCAACCATGATTCCCACGACAACGGCGGATAAGGTCTGCATCTGCATGTTAATCTCGCAACCATAACCCAACCCGGCAGAGCCGGAAATGAATATTGATTATTGAATATTTGAGGTATTCTATCGATTTTAATTTAACTCTATCGACAATGCTCAAATCTTACGCAAGCATGATGTGATTTCAATAATAGACACTAAAAAAAGTAAACTTAAAGTTTCAAGAACTTATGAAATGTCTCGAACCTGGAGTATTGGGGTATCAGGAGAAGACATCCGCCCTTCAGACATTACTCCAGCACTCCAGCACTCCATTACTCCAGTACTCCAACACTTCGAAATTAATAAATATTTAAAGGTTCACGCGGATTACTTTTTTGGATCATAGATCCGTTTAATTCTCCTCCAATGCCAGTATCAGCGTCAATATCGTACCCAGAACGGCAAGAAATACACCGATATCAAACAACAGCGGTGTTCCAATGGCCAGTTCCTCAACCTGGCCCTTGTGCCGGATCCACCAGATTCCGGTTAAAAAAGGCCTTCCGGTCAGCGGTGCCGCCAGCCCGGAGATGATGGCCAGCCCCAGGCTGGCCATGGCAATTTTTTGGGGGGCAAGGCGAATCGCGCGTCGAACCACAGCCGGCCCTTCGGCAATGGCAAACAGGGCAAATCCGGTGCCGGCCACCAGCGCGCCGGCAAAGCCGCCGCCCGGCGCATTGTGACCGCGCAGCAACAAATAAACGGCAAAGGTCAATATCAGTCCGACCAGCAGACGGGTTGCCGTTCTAAGGATGAGTGAAGGCATCAATCGACCTCTCTTCTTTGGATCAGGGCATACCCGGCCAAGCCGGCCAGGGCGACCACGGCGATCTCGCCCAGGGTATCGAAACTGCGGAAATCGACCAGGATCACATTGACGATATTGCGCCCATGGGCAGTAATGTAGCTATTGGCCTCGAAAAAATTGGTCAGCGACCGGTCCAGCTCAGTCCGGGTAACTGCCAGAACCAATCCGGTAACGATGGCACCGATCGCCAGCGCCAGCCCGGCATTCCAAATTTTAACGGGAGGCGATACAGGGCGGCGCGAGCTTAAATCGGGCAGCCGCAACAGGACCAGCGAGACAATGATGACGGTCAATGTTTCCACGAGCAGCTGGGTGAGTGCGACATCGGGAGCACCGTACATCAAAAACAGCAGGGCAATGCCGGCGCCGACAACCCTCAAACAGCAAATGGCCAAAAGGCGCGATCTGGCCAGGATGACCGTAATGACAGCAGCGGCGATAAGACCGACTATCAGCCAATCGGTTAGGGACGAATCCGAATTCTGCATCCATAGCGGTGGGGAGTCATTTGATAACAAAGGCAGCCCGACACCAACAACCACTGCTGCAATGATAATGCTCAAATAACGATGCAATGAACCGTTTTGAAGGACAGCGGTTTGAAATTTGGCCAATTGGGCGATCCCTTCAAGTCCGGCGGTGTAGACTTGCTCGAATCGGATCGGTAGATGGTTCAGTGCGCGTCCAATAGATGCGCGCAGCGGCTGCTTCAGCCAGTAAATTAGCCCCCCAGGCTAAGCGTGGCGACACTCAACAGCAACGGTTCGTTGAAACCGTAAAACAGTTTCAGCTCGATATTTTCCATGGACGGGTGAAATGACCTGACGGCCGGCTCGATTAACCATTGCCCGACCCAGTCGGGCACGATACCGAATACGAGACCGAGGCCTCCCATGAACGCCGGGCCCAGCCACATGGCCGGCGGTGCTTCGCGCGGTTCGATCGGTGTTGGCGGCCGTGCGCCCATAAACGGTTTGATGGCCAGCAGACCTGCCACCGCGGTCATCAAAGCGTTGGCGAGCAGTGTCACCGTTGTGGCAAAGGCCGGAAATAATTCCTCCGTCAAGGCGCCTTTGTACATGATCTCTTTACCGATGAAACCAAAAAAAAGCGGAAATCCGGCCATTGAAAAGGCCGCAGCTACGGATGCCAAGGCAGTCATCGGCATCGACTGCCAAAGTCCGCCGATTCGGTCGATGTTGCGGGTGCCGGTCTGATGATCGATAATTCCAACCGCTAAAAACAGGGACGACTTGTAGAGGAAGTGAACCATCAAAAAGGTCATGGCCGCGGTCAACGCCGGGGTCGTCTTACCCCCCAGAAACATCGTCAAAATGCCAAGGGCCATAATCGTCGTAAACGCCAGGATGCGCTTCAAATCGGATGCCTGGATAGCCAAAATGGCTCCGATCAATGCGGTAACTCCTCCCACGATAACCAGGGTTCCCATCCAAGCGGCCGTGCCTCCCAGGATCGGATGCAAGCGGGCCAACAGGTATATGCCGGCTTTGACCATGGTGGCGGAATGCAAAAAGGCGCTGATGGGTGTGGGGGCCGACATGGCATTTGGCAGCCAGAAATGGAATGGAAACTGCGCCGACTTGGTGAATGCGCCGATGAACACCATTAGCAGTACGGCCAGGTATACCGGACTGGTCTTGATCGTTGCGGTCAGCCCTGTCAACTGCGATAGATCGTAAGTGTCGGCGACGCCGCCCAGGAGCAGAAATCCGATCAACAGCGCCAGGCCGCCGGAACCGGTAACCAGCAGTGCCTGGCGGGCGTTGCGGCGCGCTGAATCTGATTCACATTCAAATCCGATGAGCAAATAAGAGATGATGGTGGTCAGTTCCCAGAAGACAAAGAGGGACAGGATGTTGTCGGCCATTACCAAACCCAGCATGGCCAATAGGAATCCGTGGAGATAAGTGAAAAAACGGCCTCGGTTGGCCGATTCCGGAAGATAATCGGCGGCATATACCGACACGAAAAAACCGACGCAAGAGATAGTAAGTCCGAACAGAAGACTTAATCCGTCAATCACCAGCGACAGGTTAATACCCAGGCTCGAAATCCAATCTATGTGTATTCGCAGCACGGTGCCGGCTGCAACCCGCGGCAGAAGAACAATCAGCGTCACAAACAATCCCAGCGGAATCACGCTGGATAGCCGTCCAATCAGCGAGGCTTTACCGTTTTCAGCAACCATTATCAGTATCGATGCGGTGATCTTTCAGGTCTATGAAGAATTTGAATATCAGAAATCGGTCATGTCTTTGTTGCGCAAGATAAAACGGCCGATCAGAAAGTTGAATTGTTTTCAGCACCGGATCTCCCAAGCCGAGAAGAAACCTTACGATCATCGGACTGTTCCGTCTAGCAAGTAATATATTTGTTTGGTATCGGGTAGAAATCGAGGCTTCGTCTTCCCCAAGAAGGCACCGAAAAAGTTTTCTCTAAAAATCAATAACCCCTGCAAGTGCTATAACATAAGACCGCCCCCGAATGTTGGCAAGATATAAACTGCTGATTTAAGACATGGTCGATGGTAAATAATATCGCACTGAATTCTTCTTTTCATCGGATGAATGTTCGGTGAGAACGATTTCGGATTATTGAAACAATTGGAAACGTCATCGCCGTTCGTCTAAATCGCTTAAGTTCGGCAAAGATTTTGCCGATATACTATTCGGTTTTTAAGGACGAATTTTTTCGGCTGCTAAATTTAATTTGATCGATAAAAAAGAAAACGAAATAATTATACAACAAGCCAATTCCAATGCGGTCTCCATGATGACGGCTGTCAATAGTTCTGAGATGAAGATCAGCAACAACCCGGTGGAGACTTTGGTGGCATTTTCGATCGGATCGGGGTTGGGGGTGGCAGTTCATGACCCGATCTGCGGGGTCGGCGGAATGTTGAATTTTATGCTTCCCAATTCCAGCCTGGCCAGTGGCGTTAATCCCGAACGGGTGCCCTTTATGTTCGCCGATACCGGTATACCGGCTTTTCTAGAAGCATTATATGCGTTTGATGCGCAGCCTGAAAGGTTGAAAGTCGTCATCGCCGGCGGGGCTCACATTCTGGATCAAACTGACGCCTTCAATATCGGACAAAAGAATCTCGCTGCGCTCAAAACCCGTTTCGATGAACACAATTTAATGATCCACCATGAAAACACCGGCGGCAGCAACACCAGAACACTGAGTCTGGCAATCGGGAGTGGATCCAGTTCAATTAAGATTTTCGGCAAAGGCGAGGAAACGGTATGACCGACGTCAAAGACATTGTGGGGCAGATCGATCAGCTCGAGCCCGTCCCGACGATAGCCAGCCAATTAATGGCACGGGCCGGGGATCCGGATGTTTCGCTTTCTGAAATAGCCGATCTTATTCTTAACGATCCGGCCATCACCGCCAATTTGCTCAAAACCTGCAATTCCGCTTATTTTGGACTGAACCGCAAAGTGGATTCGGTGCAGGATGCCATTGGTCTTGTCGGGCTGAATCATATTGTCCAACTGGTCATGCTCAACGGTATTTCAAAAAATTTGAAAAGGCAAACCCAGGGATACGGACTGGGCGAAGGTGCCCTCTGGCGGCATGCGGTGACATCGGCCCATGTCGCCAAAATACTGGCCGCCAAATTCGGCCCGTCTGAAAATCGGCATCTCATCTATACCGCCGCTCTGCTGAAAGATATCGGCAAGTTGATCCTGGGCCGCTATGTGGCATTTTCTTTGGAAGAGATTAATATTCTGGTCAAATCCAAGGGGTTTAGCTTCAACGATGCCGAAAAGAAAATCATCGGTATGAATCACGAAGAAATAGGCGCCATGGTTGGGCGAAAATGGTGTTTCAGCGATAAGCTGATTTACATCATTCAGCACCATCATATGTCAACTGAAGCGGCCAGGGAAGATCTGGCCACTGGGCTGGTATACCTGGCCGATATTATCTGTATGATGATGGGCGTCAGCAGTGGAGTAGATGGGTTGTCCTACAGATTCTGCGGTGATGTATTGAAGCAGCTGGGCCTGACCGAAAAAGATCTGCATGAAGTGATTGCAGAAACCGGTGAAAACCAGGCCAAGATCGATAATTTGCTAAAATTGATGTGAGTTTGGAATCACTTTTTACTCTCGATGTATTTGAGGATAATGCCGGCCTGATCGGAACTCAATCCCTCAAATTTAACGCCAAAGCCCCGGGAGCCGCTTCTGGCAACATGCCCATCGAGGCGCAATTCTTCAGGCCAGCCTGGCAAAGTAAAAGCTAGTAATACCTTGTCACCCACCGGAAACCGGTCATTCGATTCGACAAATGCACCGAACTGACTGATGTCGGTAATACTGCTTTGGAAGGAATGATCCGCAAGCTCGCATTTTACCTTAAGCTTGCAGATTTTGCGGGATTCACCGCGCATCATTGATTCGTCATCCTCCAAGTTCAGCGTATTCGGCGGGTCGTAATCGTAAGAAACCGATCCCAGCTGCATTAACAGATGCGCCTTTTCTTCTTCAGTCATATCCAGAATCAATTTAAACAGCTCGGATTTGATTTTATTTCCGACCAACTGCCGGTAGAGATGGAGCTGCCTGTCCGGCGTAAGATCGCTGATGATTTCGAAAATACGGGTGGTCACAGTAAATCGGCCATTTTCGGTATTCAAAACGATTATTCCTTTTCGAAACGGTGAGGAAGAAACTCACATCTTTTGAAACAGCTTCGCTAAGTCCAGTTTATTGACCATATCACTCAGCAGTTCGCTCAGCAATTTTTCAGCGTCGCCGATTCCCACTATTTTTACGCGCTCGGCGCTGCCATTGACCGTTTCCATGGCAAGCGGCCTGCCGTTTTGCGACAAAATAGCCTGATAGCTCATATTGGTAATCCACTTGCGGCCAGCCAGATCCAGCTTGAAGTTTTTCAGCTTAACCTCGAGTTTGTATTCGTTTTGTTCGGTGGCATTAGACACCTTCAAACCGTGGTTATTCAATCTTTGCTTGAAAATTTCTGCAAGAAGGGCATCGAGCCCATAGATGCCGACCAAGTCACCGGATCCGTCTGCTTTTAGGACGACCAATGAGTACGTCCCATCGAACTCACGATAAGATTTTCTGGCGTTTTGAGTTAAAACGGTCCGATTATCTCTGGTGTCGGTTATTGCCAGGGAGACCGACTGGCCCGCAAGGGCATCAGCCGATTGGGGGAGTTGATATTGAACGACCAAAAATGATTTTGACGAACAGGCACCGGTCAAAATCAACACAAATGCGACGGCTGCAGCTAACCTGGCGGACTTGCCAACCCACATAGGAATCTTCTCCTTTTCTAATTATGGTTTGCCGAACCATCGCCGACTCGAGCGAAATTCTTTTATGCCCGATATCAGCCTTGGGGCAGTTTAATTTCGATGTCCACGTCGATTGTTTCGCCGAGATCCGCCAGTTTGCGACGCAATTGACTGAGCGTGAGTTTTGGCGGTGCCTGGACCACGGCCCACATGGAAAATAAGGGCGTACCGGTGTTCGGAGCAGGGGTTACGCGGGTTTCCATCTCTTCGACATTAATGCCTTCGGTGGCCAGATAGCGGGAAACCTCATAAACGATTCCTTCGTGGTCGGCTCCCAGGACTTTAATTTCATAGGGAATATAACCTCGAAATTCATTGGCCCTGGACAGGTCGGTACGCTTGGATGTGATGGTGAGGCCTTTTTCCTGAAGGACTTGCAGCGCTTCCAACAGCGCCTGCAGCTTTTCATCAGGTATGGAAAGCATCATAATGACTGCAAATTCCCCTCCCAGGCGAGCCATACGGCTTTCCTCGATATTGGCCTGCTGGGCGGTGGCCGCGTCAGCAATCATTTCAACCGTGCCGACTTTGTCGGGTCCGACCGCAGTTACCACCAGATATTCTTTTGACATGCCTGTACTCCTTTGTTCCCATTAGGATGGATCGGCGAATAAAAATAGCAGGTCGAAATCATCCGCCGCCCACCGGCGGAAAGATACCGACCCGCTCTCCGCCTTCAAGAATTGAATTGAGCTCCGCTTTAACACCATTGATAAAAATGAGTTTGGCTTTTTCCCGGGGCATGTCGATCTGCTCCAGCAGATCGACAATACTTATGCCCTGGTCGATAACGTAGTTATCAGCCGATGGCGGCGTGAACTCGCGCAAAGTGGCAAACAGTTTGAGTTGTATTTGTGATTTCATTTATAATATCAGTTTTCTATATTTGGGTTTTGGAATTCAGCCAAGCGAATCCAGCCTGCGGCGTACAAATTCTGTTCGTCTGCAATGCAGGCGGGCCTTGACTCTAAGCGGCACCAGGCAAACATCCGGTGCCAGCCTAAATCTTAGGATCTATATGCTTGAAAGTCAAGCGCTTGAGAGGTCTTATTGGAGATCGTCATGACCGAAATCTCTTAATTTAACCAAGGTTGAGTAACCTTTGAACCTTTGAACCTTGCGTGTGGGGTCGTAGCCCGGAGGGCGAAGCCCCAAACCCTGAACCTGGAACCGATCCGTTTAGATTTTAGTAACAACTATGTGCGAGAGCCGCGTCCTGTATTTACTATAGTCTTTTTTATTGAACTAGGCTAATCATATGGTCTATTACTGCAGCAACCTTGTATATATAAATGAGGACATTATGCGTATAAACATTAAAAGAGCCATGGTTACGGGCGGGGCCGGATTTATCGGTTCGCACCTGGTTGAGGCTTTGGCGGCCGGCGGCTGTGAGGTTCTGGTCGTGGATAACCTGTCCGGCGGTCATATTTCGAATTTAGCAACCGTGAAATCTAACATCTCGTTCTATGAGAATGATATCAGGCAAATGGATGCTTTGGAGCAGGCCGCAGCAGGCTGTGATGCCATTTTCCATCTGGCAGCAGTTGTCGCTGTGCAGCAGACCATCAACAACCCGATCGATTCAACCATGGTAAATGATATTGGAACATTGAACGTTTTAGAAGCCGCGCGCAAAATGAATGTGCGGCGGGTAGTCCTCGCCAGTTCCTGCGCCGTTTACGGGGACGACCCGCGGCTGCCCAAAGACGAAACCATGACGCCCATGCCGACCAGTCCCTATGCCGTGCACAAACTGTCGGCTGAGCACTATCTCAGGGTGTACAGCGCTCTTTTCGGCCTTAAAACTACAAGTCTCAGATTCTTTAACGTTTTTGGCCCGCGACAAGACCCGTCATCGCCTTATTCCGGGGTCATCTCGATTTTTATGAGCAGAGCGGTTTCGCAGCAGGCGCCGGTGATATATGGCGACGGCAACCAAACACGTGATTTCGTTTTTGTCGAAGATGTGGTCAAGGCTCTTATGCTGGCCGCCCAGATCGATCAACAGATCGGTGACGTTTATAACATCGGCAGAGGCAGCCGGGTTACGATTAATCGACTATGGGAAATGATCGCAGCGCTAAGCGGCCAAAAATCCAGGCCCGTTTATGAGCCGGCAAGAGGGGGTGACATCCTGCACTCTGTCGGAAACATTGACAAGGCCTGCACTAAGCTCGGTTTCGAAAATAGTTTCTCGATGGAGCAAGGGCTGAAGTTGACAATGGACTGGTACCGGAAGGCAGAAGACAGAAGTCAGAGGTCGGAAGACAGGGATCCGTAGACAGATGACCCGTCTTCGCTCTTCGAGCTTGGGGCTTCGCCCTTCGGGCTACGACCCCACAAGACGCCGCGGCGCGCAGAGGACAGATGACAGATGACCCGTCTTCGCTCTTCAAGCTTGGGGCTTCGCCCTTCGGGCTACGACCCCACAAGACGCCGCGGCAAGAAGCGGCCTTCGACAAGCTCAGCCGGGGCAAAGACGGAAAAAAGAAGGTCAGAAATTAGGAAGGTGAGAAGTAGAGAAGGTGGGAATGCGGCTTTCGAGGGGCTCAGGCGATACAAAGGGGGAAGTTTTCGCTGTCAACCTTTAACCTTTTTCCTTTGGCCTCCATCCTTTCAACTCAATAAACCCAATAAACCCAATAAACCCAATAAACCCAAATAACGCAGTCTGTGAGGATGAATTATGGAACTGGAATTTAAAAATGTACTGGTGACCGGGGCGGCCGGCTTTATTGGTTTTCACTTGTGTCAGCAGCTTTTAAAGGGTGATGTTCATATCACCGGAATCGACAATCTAAACCCCTACTATGATGTTAGTCTGAAACAAGATCGACTGGACAACATTATGTCGGCCCCGAATTTTAAGTTTGTCAAAATGGATATGGCCGATCGATCCGCCATGCAGAACCTTTTTGACAAACACCGCTTCGATGTCGTGGTGAATCTGGCAGCTCAAGCAGGGGTTCGATATTCGCTGGAAAATCCCCACGCCTATGTGGATGCCAATATTGTGGGGTTTGTCAACATTCTTGAAGGCTGCCGCCATGGCGGCGTCAAACATTTGGTATTCGCCTCCTCCAGTTCGGTATATGGAGCCAATACGAAAATGCCGTTTTCGATTCATCACAATGTCGATCACCCCGTTTCGCTGTACGCTGCAACCAAAAAAGCCAATGAACTCATGGCGCACACCTACAGCCACCTTTACGGTATTTGCTGCACGGGACTGCGTTTTTTTACCGTCTACGGACCCTGGGGACGACCGGATATGGCGTTGTTTTTATTCACTAAAGCGATCCTGGACAATAAGCCCATAAAAGTATTTAATCACGGTAAAATGCAACGGGATTTTACTTATATCGATAATATCATTGAAGGCGTCAGCCGGGTTATGGGCCGCTTGCCGGAACCCGATCCCGCATGGCGGGGAGACAGTCCGGACCCGGGAACCTCTTACGCGCCTTACAAAATTTATAATATCGGCAACAACAACCCGGTGGAGTTGATAGAATTTATCGAAGTCATCGAAGAAGCACTAAATCTAAAAGCCAACAAGGAATTTCTCGATCTGCAGCCCGGCGATGTACCTGCCACCTACGCCGACGTGGATGACCTGACGGCCGACGTCGGGTTTAAACCCCAAACTCCGATCACAACCGGAATTCAAAAATTCGTAAAGTGGTACAAGCAGTATTACAAATACCCAAAATAATCGGTTTTAGGTTCAGGGTTCACGGTTCAAAGGTTACAACTGTTTGAACCTGTTTGCTATTTTGATCAAGATGCGTAATATTCGACATCACCCATTGGGTGAATGGGCATTATAATTAATCCGCCATTTAATATCATCTAATCAGGGTCAAAATTTTTTTACATTATTATGATTTTCTGGGATCGGAGGTACGGCGGATTATTTATATTATGTTTCGCAATCATATATGAATTTCTTTAAATAAAGAAAAAGATTTATATATAAATTAATTAATATTTAAATAAATTAAAAATTAATTATATATTAATTATTTATTACTAATTAATTATTAATTTAAATATATATATCTTTAAATTAAGCTGAGGATTTGATGGGGAGTTGAAAACTGAAGGTGGTGCCTGATCCAAGGGAACTGGCGACGTCAATGGTCCGATCGTGCAGTTCGAGAATTTTTTTGGTAATCGCCAATCCAAGCCCGGAGTGCCCCAGATCGGATTTGCGGCTTTTGTCCAATTGATAGAAGCGGGTGAATATCTGTGGCAGATCCTTGGCGGGAATGCCGTGGCCGGTGTCGCTGACCTGAACGGCAACATTCTCCTGATGGGGGATGAGATGCAACCGAACGGAGCCGCCCGGCGGTGTGTTGTGTACGGCATTTTCTAAGAGATTTTCCAACACACGTTCGATCAGGCCGATATCGGCATTAACAAAAGGCAGGTTTTTTTGGCATGATGTCGAAAGGCTGATTTTTTTTCATTGGCCATCAATTCGAATTTCTGAACCACATCCTGAACCAGCTCACTCAAATTGAATGGTTCGCGTTGTGCGCGAATATCGGAGGCATCGAGCTTGGCCAGCTCCAACAGTTCACTCACCAGCTTGTTGAGACGCTCACAATGCCGTATGGCAATCGTCAGATAATTGCGGCGCGCCGCCTGATCCAGGTCGTCTTCTTTGAGAAGCAGGGTTTCGATATAGCCTTGCAGGGTCGCCAGGGGGGTGCGTAAATCATGGGATACATTGGCGACCAGGTCGCGGCGCATGGCATCGGATTTTTGCAAAAGATCCAGCTGATCTTCAATGCGTGCCGCCATCTCCGTGAAGGCCATCCCCAACCGGTCAATATCATCGGCCCTCCCACGGTGCCGGATCACGGGGAGTTTCAGGGGCGGATGCCCGGGATCGCGTCTAAAGGCGTCCATGGCATTGGCCAACCGTTTGAGCCTGCCGGTCAACGATGCAAACAGCACCAGACCGGCGATCAAGGCAAACAACAGGCTGGCGAATATCATCCAGGCGCTTAACTGCAAAATGTAACTTGCCTTCAACTTCTGCACGACATTATCGTATATTTCACCGCCTAGAATGACATACAGATAGCCTTGCAGCCGGCCCTGCTCGGGAATTCGCGCCACGGTAAAAACCTTTTTGCCGCCGGGGTCCCGTGGATCATCTCCCTGCAGGGGGACGGTGAAATCTTTGTCAAGCATGGCGCGGATCGGCTCCAGTTCCACGCGGCTGCGTTTAACCTTGCCGGGAGCCGCCGAATACTCCAAAATTTTCCCCCGGGTATCCAACAGATAGACCTCGATGCTCGGGTTGATAACCATCAGCATGTGAAAGATATCGGCCAGGGCGTCCTGATTGACACGGTCATCCTGCATTAAAATTTTTTCGGCAACAATCTGCTCGGCCAATTTGCGGTTTAAGCGTTGATTGACCTCCTGCTGATACATTTCTGTGGAAAATAAAGTTACGACAACAATTGCCAGGCCGACCAGGCAGAACAGACCGGTCAAAACCGCCGCTAGCTTTGAGTATAGTGATCTAAACATGCGACACTCATCCTTATCTATCCAGTCGTCGAAGCCATGTTCCAAATAGCTGGCGTAGTTGACAACTTGGTGATAGCGTGCTGGAGTGCTGGAGTATTGGAGCAATGCAACTGACTCAAATACGGGAGAATGAACGGTCTGACAGCTGATCTCCTGATGGGATGAATGGATGTGTGAATCTTGTCAAGCCATGACAAACATAGGTGCCTGGCGACCCTTGAGTTGAAATTCGTGAACATTTCTGACAAAGTATTTTTCATTACTCCAATACTCCAATACTCCAGTACTCCATACTCCAATACTCCAACACTCCCGGATCTCAGTTCCAAAATCAAATTCACGTGATTCAACAGCTCCACTGAACTTATCGGAATCGTAATCAGGCCAGCTCCGCAAATTTATAGCCGATGCCCCAGACAGTGAGCACATACTCCGGCTGGGCCGGATTTTTTTCAATTTTGGACCGCAGTCGATTGATATGTGAATTTACCGTGTGTTCATAGCCGTCGTGACCGTAGCCCCAGACCTTGTCCAGCAGCTGCGCCCGGCTGAAGACGCGTCCGGCATGCCGGGCAAAGTGCAGCAGCAATTCGAATTCTTTGGCTGTAAGATCGACTGTTTTGGAATTGAGGGTCACTTTGCGCCGTTCCGGCTCAATGGTCAAATCCCCGGCCCTGATGATCGTCGGCTGATCATTTCGCCTGATCCGGTTTTCCGTTTGAAGATTGTCGATTCGCCGAAAAATGGCCTTTACCCGGGCCATAAGCTCACGGATACTGAAGGGCTTGGTTACGTAATCATCGGCCCCCATTTCAAGGCCCAACACACGATCAAGCTCTGCGGCTTTGGATGTCAGCATCAAAATGGCGGTATGGGCCGGTTGAGAGCGCAGGCGGCGACAAATTTCCAATCCATCGATCCCGGGCAGCATCAAATCTAGTATGATAAGGTCGTAGCTATTTTGTAAAATCAGGTTCCAGCCGGCCTCTCCGTCGAACGCCAGGTCCACCCGATAGGAAAGATCACTCAGGTGCAGCTCAAGCAGGCGGGCCAAGTCCCGGTTGTCTTCGATCACCAGAATGTCGCGGGGCATAAGCCATATCTTTCATTGCGGATTTTAGATTTCGGATTGGCGGTATCTTCTCATTTCGGATTTAAGATTTTGGATTTGGGATTGGCGGTATCGCTTCAGGCTTCGCCTTCGGCTACGACCCGACAGGTCGCTCTGTTCTTTTAAAAAACAGATAGAATACCTTAATTCCCAGATCCGAAACCCCCAAACCCCAAACCCCAAACCCCAAATCCGAAATCCAAAATCTAAAATATTTTATCCACCGCCAGATCACAATAGATGCGAAAAATTGTCCCCGTTTAGATACACTCAGGAATATACAGTATAATCGCATCGAGTCCGGCGGTTGTCCCGACTGACTAATTGTAAAGCAAAAATATCAATTTTCAAATCCATCTGCCGATGCACTGCCAACCATTGGCGGACATTTGACGTGAAGATTTAACGCCAGTTGATGCAATCCGTGATTTTACGCAGTTGACAGAAACCACGAAGGTATCATTTCGTGATCAAAATGTTAAACTTTTGTTACACTTTTTCTCTGCGACGTAGTTATATTATCTTCAATCACGGGATTAATACAAGTCCGGAAATCCAGAGCCGGGGTAATTGCAAACCTATTGTCATATCGGGTATGACGGGACGGGCTTGAACTTGGAACCGATCAGCATTATTTATATATTATATGAAGTTACGTCTAAGGAGGCTTTAACATGAAATCAATTATCATTCCGATTATTGCAATTGTGGCAGCCGTGTTAACCGCCGGCTATCTGGCGGCAGGCAGTAAATCAACCCAAATGGATAAAAATGTTGATTCCACCATTGAGATGGATGACCGTCTGAAGACGGCCACTTTTGCCGGAGGATGTTTCTGGTGTGTGGAAGCGGATTTTGAAAAAGTCAACGGGGTGGTCGAAGCCATATCCGGCTATACCGGCGGTCGCGAGCCAAATCCGACCTACAAGGAGGTCGCCTCCGGAGCCACCAGCCACACCGAAGCGGTGCAGGTGATCTATGATCCCGCGCTAGTTTCATATAGCCAATTGCTCGATGTTTTCTGGCGGCATATGGATCCCACCGATCCGAACGGACAATTCGTAGACCGTGGTTCCCAATACCGTCCCGCCATATTCTACCATGATGAGGAGCAAAAGCGTCTGGCGGAGGAGTCAATGGCGGCCCTGGATAAATCCGGCCGGTTCAGTCGACCGATTGCCACCGAGATTTCGATGCTGACCACCTTTTACCGGGCCGAAGAATACCATCAGGACTATTACAAAAAGAACGGAATCCGCTATAAATTCTACCGCAGCGGTTCCGGGCGCGACAAGTTCTTAAAAAAGACCTGGGGCGATGAAAAGCGTTCTTCCCTCAACCGGCCCGCCAACGCCAAATATACCAAGCCCTCTGACGAAGTCCTGCGGCAAAAGCTGACGCCGCTGCAATATAAGGTCACCCAGCGAGACGGCACCGAACGGCCATTTAACAACGAATACTGGAACAACAAAGAGGCTGGTATTTATGTCGACATCGTTTCGGGTGAACCGCTTTTCAGTTCCCGGGATAAGTATGTTTCCGGTACCGGCTGGCCCAGCTATACCCGACCCCTGGAGCCCGATAACATCGTCGAGCACGAGGACCGCAGCCTTTTCATGGTACGCACCGAGGTTCGCAGCAAGCACGGCGATTCCCATCTCGGGCATCTATTCCCGGACGGGCCGCCGCCCACGGGTTTGCGATACTGCATCAACTCGGCGTCCCTGCGATTTATTCCCAAAGATAGTCTTGAAAAGGAGGGCTACGGCCAGTATGCCGCGATGTTTGAATAGCGGGGTGCGGGTTGCGTGGCAGAGCGCATAGGGCAGGGCGCATAGGGCAGAGCGCATAGGGCAGAGCGCGTAGGGCAGAGCGCATAGGGCAGAGCGCATGGGGCAGAGCGCATGGGGCAGAGCGCATGGGGCAGAGCGCATGGGGCGCAGGGCATGGAGCACGGCGCAAAAAGAAAAGCTAAGGGGGACCGGCTAATCAATTGCGGATTTCGGAATGCGAGGTACGGGGTAGCGGTATTCGGCCTTCGGCTTTCGACGATTTAAAGCTAGTTTATCTGTCTTCTGCGTGCCGCGGCGTCTCGTGGGGTCGTAGCCCGAAGGGTGAAGCCCCAAGCTCGAAGAGCGAAGGCGGGACATCTGTGCTCTGTTTTCTGACATCTGTTTTCTGACATCTGAAATCTGTCTTCTGCCATCTGTCCTCTGTCTTCTGGTAACTGGTTGCGGGCATACTGATGTTTTGATATATATTAAAGGCCTCTGGGAAGGTGGTACGCCCGGCTGGGTTCGAACCAGCGGCTTTCAGCTCCGGAGGCTGACGCTCTATCCACTGAGCTACGGGCGCATTTCAATCGGCGGGTGACGGCAGTCTGAAAATGAAAAACAGATGAAGTGGAATTTAATCCAGATGCGTGATCAAGTCAAGCTGAAAACGTGGTGAGGTTCAACGTTCAGGGTTCAAAGGTTCAAGGTTGATAGGTTCAATGTACATGGGTTCAAGGTTCAGAGGAGGAATAACGAATGTCGATTGACCCGCCACAGGTGGATCGAATTAAGGAATTCTTTTGATTTTTCCAAAAATGACAGAGCGAAGCGATACCACAAATCCGCAATCCGCAATCCGCAATCCAAAATCGAACGTTTAAGCTGATTCAGCAGCATATAGCCGCATAAACATCAATCCTCTTATCTACCGGCCAACCTTCCCTTATCAAACGATTCCTTGGCTTCGCCGACGACATACAATGATCCGGCGATGCAGACGGCATCGGCGGGTTTGCTGGTGTCGACGGCGTGCTTCACCGCCTGAGCGACATCGGGTATAATCGTGGTTTTTGCGCTAAAGCCCGCGGCGACTTCTTGCAGTCGGCGCGGATCCAGGGCCCGGTCGATTTTAGCCCGGGTTAAAACCAAACGGCTTGCCAGGGGCAGCAGACTTTCCAGCATCGCCTTATAGGGTTTATCATCCAGGATTCCGATTACCAGTGTAATCTTTCTGCCGGCAAGATTTGAGGCCAAATACCGGGCCAGATTGCGGGCTGCCGCCAGGTTGTGGGCGCCGTCCAGCATGATCAACGGATTATCGGAAACGGTTTCCAGGCGGCCGGGCCAATGATTGGTGCGGAGTCCGCTTTTGATGTCGGCCGGCTCCAGCCTGGCCTTGCGCCGGCTCAAAAGCTCGCAGGCCGCCAGAACCAGTGCGGCGTTATCCGCCTGATGACTGCCCCGCAACGCCGTTTGCAGGCCGTGCCAGATGTTTTCCAGACCGTAGTAGGAAAATGTGCCGGTCGGTTTGCGCCGGACCCTGAAGTCGCGTCCCAGGCGATAAAGGGTCGCGTTTTTTTGGCCAGCGACTTGTTCAACCACTTGGCGGGCTTGCTTTTGCCGGATTCCGGTGACCACCGGTTTGCGCCGTTTTATGATACCTGCTTTTTCCGCGGCGATTTGGCTCAATGTATTTCCCAGATAGTCGCGATGCTCCAGGGAGATGTTGGTGATGATCGACAACTCGGGCTGGATGACGTTGGTGGCGTCGAGCCGTCCTCCCATGCCGGTCTCGATTACCGCCCATTCAACCTGTTGCCGGCCGAATTCATACAGCGCCATGGCGGTCGCAAACTCGAAAAAGGTCGGCTCGCGCCGGCCGTGGTGAACCTGCCGGACGGCATTGAAGGCTGCCAGGACATTTTTGTTGGATATCGGCCGGTTGTTGACCTGGATCCGTTCATTGAAACGGACAAGATGCGGGGATGTGTAGAGCCCTGTTTTATAGCCGGATCGAAGAAGAATTGTGGCCAGTGACGAGGCCACCGATCCTTTGCCGTTGGTGCCGGCCACATGGATACAACCGTAGGAGCGCTGGGGGTTGTTCAGATTTGATAATATTTTTTTGATGGTTGAAAGACCCAGCTTGATGCCGAACCTTCGAAAACCATACATGGTTTTCAGACAGTTTTTATAGGATTTTTCGATAGTCATTCGCATAAAAAAAACCCGGCGAAAGCAGTCAACCTTGCCGGGTTTGTCCTTACCGTGGGAATGGTCTTATCTTCTGTGTCTTGCTTTGGCGGCAGCAATCCGTTCTCTTCTCAATGCTTCGCGCTGTTTGCGACGGCGAAATTCGCTCGGTTTTTCATAGCTTTTTTTCAGTTTCAAACGCTTGAAAAGTCCGTCGTTTTGAATCTTTTTCTTCAAAATACGCATCGCTTTTTCAATATCGTTGTCTATGACCCTGACTTCAATGTCCTTCAAATACCTCGCCCCCTTCTTGCCCTCGGACAATAATCCATTGCAAATTACTTCCGATGGTTAATCAATGCTCTTATGTCAAACACTGTCTTTTATCGAATTCTGAAACTATAAGCAAGTTAATTTTAATGTCAAATCAAAAATTTTGTTGAAATGCCAACTTCGGGGGTCCAATTATTCGCTTGACACCCTTTATCCATTCAGCCATACTCTGCCGTCAAAATAATCGTATCGGGCGGTGACGATCCGCTGCACGGATGGTCGCGAGCTTTAATAATACCCCACTTGGGAGTTATTCGTTATTCGTTATCGGTTAATGGTTTAAATTGAATGAAATCTGTTTTTATATCATCACTGACGGCACAGAAATGAGAGCAGGTTCTCAGCCAATTCTAATAACGACTAACAAATAACAAATAACCCCTAAATGAGCGTATTCGCTCATTTAGGGTAACACAAAAGGAGGCTTACTCATGCGTTTAATCCTGTTAGGCGGTCCGGGAGCGGGAAAAGGAACCCAGGCCAATCACATCAAAGAAAATTATCAGATTCCTCAGATATCCACCGGAGATATGCTGCGAGCGGCAGTCAAGGCCGGCACCGAGTTGGGTCTCAAAGCCAAAGAGTATATGGATGCCGGCGGCCTGGTGCCCGATGATGTCATTATCGGTCTCGTCAAGGAACGCATCAAGGAATCGGACTGCGAAAAGGGATTCCTGTTTGACGGTTTTCCGCGGACCATACCCCAGGCCGATGCGATGAAGGAGGCAGGTGTGCCCATCGAGGCCGTGGTCGACATCAACGTACCGGATGAAGAAATCATCAAACGTATGAGCGGACGGCGAGCCCACCTTGCCAGCGGCCGAACTTACCACATCGTGTTCAATCCGCCCAAAGAAGAAGGCAAAGATGATGTCACCGGAGAACCGCTGGTTCAGCGCGATGACGATAAAGAAGAAACCGTGCGCAAACGGCTGGAAGTTTACCATGATCAAACCGAACCTCTGATCGATTACTACAAAAACTGGCAAAGTTCAGGGCAGGCGGGAGCGCCGCAATATGTCAGGATAGAAGGGGTCGGTAAAGTCGAGGAAATCCGCGATCAAATTTTCGCGGCACTTGATAAACTGAAATAAGTTGGGCGGGTCAAAGTTCAGCCTGCAGGGTTGAAGATATAGATTTCAGGTGTACCCGCTTTCGCTTCGCTCCAGACGGGATCGTAGACAGGTTTCAGGTGTCGGGGAACCGGGATGCCAAGTTCTGATATCTGAATGTGCATCCGGCGAGAAACCTGGAATCTTCATTTTTCTGACAATAGGTTGTCGGCAAAAACCCGTTAAATGCAAAAAATCAGCGAGGTCCTGTTTGATTAGTAGACAGGACCTTCTTGCGTCTACGCTAAGAATGGCTGCCCTTTGTCCCCATTCAGAATTCGAGGTTGGACGTTCGATGTTCAGTCAGTTCCCTTGTTCAGCAGTTTTTCCACCAACTCCAGCGCCTGCTCACGGGTAAATTTTTCTCCGGCCAGGTGCTCTTCTTCCAGGGCCGCGAGAATTTCCTTGAACACCGCCGAGGGCTTTAACCCGAAATGTTTGATTAAGTCATTGCCGTTTAAGGGAGGCGGTGTCGCTGCACGGGGTTGCAGAATTGAATAGAAGCAGTCGATGCCTTCGGCGACAAAATCCGCAAAACGTTGAATTGAAAGGGCGTCTGCAGTGTTGCGGCTCATCGTTCCTGCTAGAGCATGCAGCAGGATTGCGGGGGTATGATCACCGCACATCATAAAAAAGCGGATAAACCCCCGGTCAGCGGGGGATTTTTCCTGCCGGGCCTTGAAAATGGTAAAAGGCTCCAGGTGATGGCGGATAATAAACTCAATTGTATCTGATTGACGCCTTGAAAATCTAAGCCTGCGGCAAATTTCCCGGGATACTGCCGCACTGCGGGCCGCATGGCCATTGAGGAGTCCCGATCTGCTGCCGGTAGCCGGCCGGGCTGATGGCAGCCCGATGTGTTGGAACAAAGCCGACCATTTTAGAAGGACGGCCTCATCGCCGACCGACAGCGCTTTCAAGGGACGGTCCAAGAATTCCGGCTGCTCCGCTGGCGTAGAATGAAGCATATTTTCGAGATGGCGGTAGGCGGCCAGTGTCTGCTCAAATAAATTATCATGCTGCTTGACATCCGACATGCAGCTATTCAGCCTCATCAACTCCGGGAATATGCCTAACATCAGGCCGGTGCGCGCCATGCTTACCAGCTGGGCATGGGAATCAGCGGATTCAAGAATTTTAAATAGCTCATCTCGGATGCGCTCGCCGGCGGAATTTCGGATAAGGCTGCTATCCCGGGTAATGGCCGCTTCGGTACCCTTGTCGATTGAAAAGCCAAACGTTGCCGCCATGCGATAAGCCCTGACCAGACGCACCGGGTCGCGCCGGAAAACGTCAGGCTTCACCATGCGGACGGTTTTTACGGCGATATCCCGACGTCCCCCTGTCAGGTCCAGCAGGCGGCCGGAAGATACTTCCACGGCCAGGGCATTGATGGTAAAATCTCGCCGGAGTAGGTCCTGTTCAATAGTTTTCCCATTTAACGGCATGATGTCGAAGTGACAGTCGCCGATGACAACCCGATGAATGGCGTGCCCGTGTTTGCCGAATGTAACGGCCTTGCCACCGGTATTGGCAGCCAAAACCTTCGCAAAAATGTCGGGCGCTGTCGCTACGGCCAAATCATAATCTACGGGGGGGCGACCGCACAGCAGATCCCGTATTGCTCCACCGACGACATACACTCTTTTTTTTTCCGGAAATATATCTGTATCGATTGGAAGCATCATATTTTTATAGTCGAAACTCGAAATTTAGTTTGGAAAGCGGCTTTTGAGCCGTTTATCATCCCGGGATTGCATGAATTTGGAACATGGGTTTAATTCAGTAATTCAGAGAATTAAGAATTTGGGAATTGAAGGAATTCTATCTATTTTAATTTATTGATTTTATCCAATAATCTCCTAATTCCTCAACTCCTCAATCCCTCAATTCTGGGACAATAGACATGGAGCGTGTTTAAATAAGTTGACTGATTTCAAGAATAATTTATTAGAAATGAAAGCACTATATCCCGTAAAGATTAGCCAAAAAATCAACCGAAATCACTTGACAGCCGGGCAATTATGGTATAGTTTTGAACCTTACATGGATTAAGGCATGTGGAACCCGCCAAAGTGAGAGGATATCTTTTTTCTTCTTAACTAATATCAAACACTCAATTTCCTCCTGAAAAACCGGCATGGATCCAATCAGTCAGTCACCTTTGTAAGGAAACTTTATACATATTTGAACCCATTTACAACGCCTTTTCGATTTTACCAATATCGTTCCGGTTTTGAATAAGATTTACACGTTATCTGCAGGCTGCAAAAATATAAATTTGCAACTTCCGAGGTAATATTGCTTTAATTTCGTTTTGGATGGGTAGGGGAGCCTTGAAAGCGGTTTCTTTAATCATTTCAAGGGGAAAAATATAATCTATCATTGATAAAATAGTACGAGGAACATTTTGATGAACATAGCTGAACTCAAAGAAAAGAAAATCAGCGAACTCACCCAGATGGCAAAGAGGCTGAAGATTGACGGAGCCGCCGGGATGCGCAAGCAGGAACTGATGTTTGCCCTGCTCCAGACCCAGATTGAAAAAAACGGTCTTATTTTCGGTGAGGGTACCCTTGAGATATTGCCCGACGGTTTTGGTTTTCTGCGATCACCGGATTCCAACTACCTGCCGGGTCCCGATGACATCTACGTATCCCCCTCCCAGATCCGACGATTCAATTTGAGAACCGGTGACACCATATCCGGACAAATTCGCCAGCCGAAAGAATCGGAAAGGTATTTTGCACTTTTAAAGGTCGAGGCTGTCAATTATGAAGATCCGGAAGTGGCCCGGGATAAAATTCTCTTTGACAATCTAACCCCGCTCTATCCTGACAATAAGATCAACCTTGAGACCGATACCGATAACTTTTCCACTCGTATCATGGATTTGATGATTCCCATCGGCTTTGGCCAAAGGGGATTGATCGTTTCTCCGCCCCGATCCGGCAAGACCATGCTGCTGCAAGCCATTGCCAATTCAATCATTGCCAGCCACAAAGATGTGGTTCCATTCGTATTGCTGATCGATGAACGTCCTGAGGAAGTGACCGATATGGAGCGAACGGTGGAAGCCGAAGTGATCAGCTCCACCTTTGACGAGCCGGCTGAAAGACATGTCCAGGTCGCCGAGATGGTCATCGAGAAAGCCAAACGTTTGGTGGAGCATAAAAAGGACGTCGTCATTCTATTAGACAGCATTACCCGTCTGGCCCGGGCTTACAACTCGGTTGTTCCGCCCAGCGGCAAGATTCTATCCGGTGGTGTCGATTCCAATGCCCTACAGCGCCCCAAAAGGTTTTTCGGTGCGGCACGCAACATAGAAGAAGGGGGCAGCCTGACGATCATTGCCACCGCCCTAGTGGATACCGGTAGTCGGATGGATGAAGTTATATTTGAAGAGTTTAAGGGGACCGGTAATGCCGAAATACAGCTGGATCGCCGATTGGCTGATAAACGGATTTACCCGGCCTTCGACATCAAACGGTCCGGAACCCGCAAAGAAGAACTGCTGCTGGAAGACGAAATACTGAACCGGGTTTGGATTTTACGCAAGCTGCTGACCACCCTCAACTCGGTGGACAGCATGGAGTTCTTGCTGGATAAGATGGGTGGCACCAAAGACAATAAGGGTTTTCTGAAATCGATGAACGCCTAGTTTCTTCGCCTCGAGATCACGCCATTTTGTTGAAAATTTGACTGGTACAAGGGTAATTGCAATATCCCGATTGACATATGCTTATATCCGCTGTATATGACCGACGAACCGATTTTCTCCATTTAGCCGGCGGCCCGGTGCCACCGACCCGATACCGGCGGAAAAAACCAAATTCAATTTGCAGGGGGTTGAAACCATTATGAAAAAGAAGATTCATCCTGAATATGCCGAGACCAATATTCGATGTGCTTGCGGCAATGAGATCGAAGTTGGCTCGACCAAATCCAATATCAGTGTTGAAATTTGTTCCAAGTGTCATCCTTTTTTTACCGGGAAACAGAAACTGATTGACACTGCGGGCCGGATTGAACGATTTCGCAAGAAATATGAAAAGTTCCAGAACCAAGGAAAATCCGCGTAGTTGCCCCGCCCGCCAATTCTCATTGCTGAAAATTAATTCGGCCGGAAAACTGAGTATGATGATGCAGCGATTAATTCGTTGCTTGTGTCCAATCCTTGGTGAGCCGGCCGGTTTTCTTTCCCGCGAATGAAACTCAGAACCGGAATAAAAATTGATCACAGACAATTGCAGTCAGCCTAAGGACCGGATCAGGTCGTCGGATCTAATAACAAACCGATGACTGAATCTTAGGTCTGAAAGCCTCCGATTCGTGCAAGATTCGGGAGATTCCAGGACCCATGTTTGATAAATTAATAGGGGTTGAAGAACGCTTCATCGATGTCGAAAAGCAGCTGAGCGATCCAAAAGTCGTGCAGGACCGCGACGCATACCAGAAGTATGTGCGCGAGCACGCCGATTTGAACAAGATCGTTACGGCCTATCGCCGCTACAAGCAGACGCTGCAGAATCTCGAGGAGAGTCAAGAGCTTTTAAAGGACTCCGATCCTGAGATCAAGGACCTGGCGCGCGATGAAATCGCGGCCTTGACCCGGGAAAGAGATACCCTGGAAGATGAGCTCAAAACACTTTTGCTTCCCAAAGATCCCAATGATGAGAAAAACGTCATTGTAGAGATTCGGGCTGGGACCGGCGGCGAAGAAGCGGCTCTGTTTGCCGGCGACCTGTTCCGAATGTACAGCCGTTATGCTGAAAACCGGGCCTGGAAAGTTGAGGTAATGACGCATCACCCCACCGGTGTTGGCGGGTTAAAGGAAGTCATTGCCATGATCCAGGGTAAAGGTGCCTACAGTGTCTTCAAATATGAAAGCGGCACCCATCGCGTTCAGCGGGTACCCACCACCGAGACCCAGGGGCGTATCCATACCTCTGCCGTTACCGTGGCTGTTTTGCCCGAGGCGGAAGAAGTCGATATTGCCATCGACCCGTCCGAACTTAAAGTCGACGTCTATCGCTCCACCGGACCCGGTGGTCAGAGCGTGAACACCACCGACTCGGCGGTTCGCATCACCCACCTTCCAACGGGTCTCGTGGTAACTTGCCAGGATGAAAAATCCCAGCTCAAGAACAAGCTCAAAGCCATGAAAGTTCTGCGCGCCCGGCTGCTGGACCAGTTGATAGTGGAGCAAAATGAAAAGCGATCCGAGGAACGCAAGAGCCAGGTCGGTACCGGGGACCGAAGCGGTCGAATCCGGACCTATAATTTTCCCCAGGGCAGGGTGACCGATCATCGAATCGGCCTGACCCTGTACAAGCTGGAAAATATCCTGCAAGGTGACCTGGAAGAAATCATCGAGAACCTGGCAACCTATTATCAGACCCAGGAGCTGCAAAGAGCAGAGCAACAGTAGTGAAAAAGGGTTTCAGGTGTCGGGTGTCGGGTGTCGGGTTTCAGTAGACAGAGGACAGAAGACAGATGACAGATGGCAGAGGACAGAGGACAGATGACAGATGGCAGAGGACAGATGACAGATGACAGATGACAGATGGCAGAGGACAGAAGACAGATGGCAGAAGACAGATGTCAGAAGACAGATGGCAGGGGGCAGAATTCGGAAGTCGGAATTCGGCCATCGACAAGCTCAGGCGGGTCAAAGTCGCAAAAAAGATATCGCGCGGTAAATAGATGGCAGAGGACTTGTTAAACTTAATATCAGCTATAATCACTTATCGAATCGACCAATCGACATTTGATGCAATCTGTTGAAATCAGATTCGGGTCTTAATCAATAAAATCCGCAATCCGAAATCTGCAATCCGCAATCAAACTGTGTGGTATTAAGTTATTGACCCGACACCTGAAACCTGACTCCTGAAACCCAATTCGTCTGATTCTTTTAATCAGATCGGAAATCATAATCGTCCATGAGTGAACAATCCGTTGCTGACGCTGCTAACAGTCAATGGACCATCATTAAACTGATCCGGTGGGCCACGTCATATTTAAAGTCGTATGAGATCGACAGTCCCCGGGCGACCGGTGAGATACTGTTGGCGCATGCGCTGCAGCTCAAGCGGATTGACCTTTATCTGCAATATGACCAGCCGCTGGTCAGCGAAGAGCTGCAGATATTCAAGTCATTGATCAAACGCCGCGTACGGAGGGAGCCGGTTGCCTATATTCTGGGCGCTAAGGAATTCTGGTCTATGGACCTGGAAGTCAATCCAGCGGTTCTGATTCCCAGGCCCGAGACCGAATGCCTGGTGGAGGCGGCCCTGGAATTTATGGGGCGGCATATATCCGAACCGCCGCAGCGCATTCTGGACCTCGGTACCGGATCCGGGGCCATCGTGCTGGCACTGGCCTCGCAGCAACCCCGGCATATTTACTTCGCGTCGGATCGATCTCAGACCGCGGTGGAGATGGCTTGCAGGAATGCCGGGCGGCACGGGATAGGTGCCAGCATTAATTTTTTTGTGGGGGACTGGTTTTCAGCCTTAACCAGCACCAGAACGGTTTTTGACATGATCGTGTCGAATCCGCCCTATATTCCCAGTGGGGCAATCAGCGGTTTGCAGCCCGAGGTCCATCAGTACGAGCCGGTTGCCGCACTTGACGGTGATACGGACGGGCTGGCCTGTTATCGAAGTATAATCGGTGCCGCTCGTAACTACCTGAAGCCCGGCGGTGTGCTGATGCTGGAGATCGGCCACGACCAGCGCGAAGATGTTCGCCAAATTGCCGCCGTCGGCGATCATTGGGAAGCGTTTAACTGCTCCAAGGACTACAGTGGCTACGATCGGGTTATTTCGATGCGTAAAAAAAGGTAGGACGGGATTGGCTATTGCGGATTGCGGATTTTGGATTGCGGATTTGCCGGAAGCACAACCAAAACATGGCGCATAGAGCAGAGCGCATAGGGCATAGAGCAAAGGGCAGGGCGCGGGGTACGGGTTGCGGGGTGCGGGGTAGCGGCATTCGGCATTCGGCTCACGACGAACGGCAAAAACCAATAACTAATAACCAATAACAAATAACTGAGGTTTTTCTGACATCTGACATCTAACATCTGTCATCTGTCTTCTGGGCACCTGAAAACCATATTTATGGAGAAAAAGTATTGCAGTCATATCTAATTTTTGGTACAAAGGCTGGATTTTTATAAAACCCACGCCATCGGACCTGTTTCCCGGTGCTTTCAATGAAAGTCGGCAGCAGGGCGGATGAGGGCGGTGGAACAACCGAAAGGGAAGGGAGAAAAAAATGGCTTATGTAACGATGAAAGAACTGCTGGAGGCCGGAGTGCATTTCGGTCATCAGACCAAACGTTGGAATCCCAAGATGAAACCCTATATATTTGGGGCCAGAAACGGGATCTATATCATCGATTTGCAGCGAACCGTGCGCATGTTTAAAACGGCCTATGACTTTGTTGCGGATACGGTGGCCGGCGGTAAACCGGTCCTGTTCGTCGGCACCAAAAAGCAGGCCCGTGATTCCATTTATGAAGAAGCTAACCGATGCGAAATGTTTTATGTCCACAATCGCTGGCTTGGCGGTATGCTGACGAACTTCCAAACGATTAAACAAAGTATTGATCGTTTGAATTATCTCAACAATATCCAAAATGACGGATCCATCGAACTCTTTCCCAAAAAAGAGCGGCTGAAACTGGGCAAGGAGCGTATCAAACTAGACAACAACCTCGGCGGTATCCGCACCATGAACGGCCTGCCCGGCGCCCTGTTTGTTGTCGATCCCAAAAATGAAGCCATTGCCGTGCGGGAAGGACGACGGTTGAATATACCGATCGTGGCCATTGTCGATACCAACTGCGATCCGGATGATATCGATTATATCATTCCCGGCAATGATGATGCGATCCGGGCCATCCGTTTAATTACTTCGCGCATGGCGGATGCCTGCCTTGAGGGCCGGGAGCGTTTGGCCGAAAAACAGCAGGCCGAAGCCGATAAGGACGTTCAGGAGGAATCCGAGTTGACAACCGCCAGCGCCGAGCTGCAGCCGGGAGAACGCAAAGTCATTTCAGACGGCACCGAAGGGCCTGTGGTTGAAATCATCAAACGGTCGGCCGATGAAAGCCCGCAAGACGGCGAGTCGGCCGAAGGCGTGACTGAGGTGCCGGAAGATAAAATAGAAAAAGTAGAAGACACTAGCGAAGTTGAAAAGACAGGAGAGTAAGATGACACAAATTAGTGCAACACTGGTTAAACAGCTGCGGGAAAAAACCGGTGCTGGAATGATGGATTGTAAGCAGGCCCTTGTAAAGTGTGACGCGGATATGGATAAGGCCGTCGATTTTCTCCGGAAAAAAGGGCTGGCAACCGCCCAGAAAAGAGCCGGACGTGCCATGACCGAGGGCACCGTTCAGTCTTATATTCATATGGGCGGCAAGCTGGGTGTGATGGTCGAAGTAAATTGCGAAACCGATTTTGTGGCCAAGAATGAAGATTTTCTGGCATTTGCCAAAAATATCGCCATGCATATTGCAGCCACCAATCCTTTGGGTATACGGGCGGAAGATGTTCCGGAAGATATCGTCAATCGTGAAAAAGAAATATACCAGGCCCAGGCGCTTGAAATGGGCAAACCGGAAAATGTGGTTCCCAAGATTGTCGAAGGTAAAATGAATAAATTCTTCAAGGACAATTGTCTGCTCAATCAACCTTATGTGCGGGATCCGGAGCTGTCCATCGAAGACCTGCTAAATGAGCTAATAGCCAAAATTGGAGAAAACATCTCTATCAGGCGTTTTGTTCGTTTTCAGACCGGCGAAAGCTAAAGCCGAATGACTAATGATTAGTGAATATTGAAGATTTGTGGTATTCTGTCATTTAATATACGATAAACTTCTACCTGAAATTGCTTGAGCAAATTCGTGATTGTGTGAAGCATCCAGGTAATGATAAGATTATTTCGTCAGTAAACCTAATTCATTGATAGGCTTATTTGTGGGTAGTCCTAAATACAAACGTGTAGCGATAAAATTGAGCGGTGAAGCCCTGATGGGGGATCAGGGCTTCGGCATCAGCCCTGACATGATCAAATTTGTTGCCGGCGAAATCCGTGCGGTGGTGGAGCTGGGGGTTCAGGTCGGGATCATCGTGGGCGGCGGCAATATTTTCCGAGGTATCGCGGCAAGTTCTTACGGCATGGACCGCACCTCGGCCGACCACATGGGAATGTTGGCGACCGTCATCAACAGCCTGGCCCTGCAGGACGCTTTGGAAAAGCAAGGCGTTCAAACCCGGGTCCAGACCGCGATATCGATGCACGAGGTGGCCGAACCCTATATCATGCGTCGCGCCAACCGGCATTTGGAGCGGGGGCGGGTGGTGATTTTCGGTGCCGGAACCGGCAACCCCTATTTTACGACAGATACGGCTGCCGTGCTGCGGGGACAGGAAATTCATGCCGAAATTTTGTTAAAGGCCACCAAGGTCGACGGTGTCTATGATGCGGATCCCGCCAAAAAACAGGCGGCCAGAATGGTGAAGCGGATCAGCTATATGAAGGTCCTGGAGAAGCAGTTGAAAGTAATGGACATGACAGCCATTTCCCTTGCCATGGACAATCATTTGCCCCTGGCGGTCTTCAAACTGAAAGACCGGGGCAACATCGTGCGAGTCGTGTGTGGCGAGAATGTCGGGACGCTGATCAATGAATAGACCTTATAAATGAACTAAAAATCAAAATGACTAAAATGCGCTAATCCGCCTGCGGCGGACTATCATTTTTTAATAGACCGTTCGACAAAAGACTCACGACAGGCAGCATACCTTAACTTTAGGCATTTTAGGCAATTTAGACACTTTAGGCATTTGTACTTCCAGTAGTTAATAACTTTTCAAATGCAACCAAAAGGGATTCCCAATGATTGAATCTATTTATGATGAAACCAGAGAAAGTATGGGTAAATCTATTGCTTCATTGAAAAAAGATTTAAATCGATTGCGAACCGGTCGAGCCTCACTTTCTATCTTTGACGGCCTTAAAGTCGATTACTACGGTACGCTGACACCATTGAATCAGATGGCAACCCTGGCCGTACCGGAAAGCCGCTTGATCACCATTCAGCCCTGGGATGCGTCCGTCCTCAAAGATATAGAAAAGGCCATTTTAAAATCGGATCTGGGACTGACACCATCCAATGACGGTAAAATCATTCGCCTGGCGATACCGCCGCTCACCGAGGAACGCCGTAAGGAGCTTGTCAAGGTCGTTCACAAGATGTGTGAAGACCGCAAGGTATCCGTTAGAAATATTCGGCGCGATGCCAATGACCTTCTCAAAGGTATGAAAAAAGACGGCGAAATTTCAGAAGATGACGCTTTCAAAGCCCAGGATCAGGTACAGAAAATTACCGATGAGCAGATCAAGCCGATCGATGAATGCTTCAAAGAAAAAGAGAAAGAAATCCTTGAATTCTAGCCCTTCTTCTGTCCAACTCTCTGGTCTGGACATCACCCAGCTGCCGGCCCATGTGGCGATTATCATGGACGGCAACGGCCGCTGGGCCAAAAAACGTCTGTTGAACCGGGTCAAGGGGCATGAAAAAGGGGCTGACACGGTTCGAACTGTTGTACGCACATGTCGCGAACTCGGCATCCGCTATTTGACCCTATACGCCTTTTCCACCGAAAATTGGCAACGGCCGAAAACTGAGGTCGAGGCCCTCATGTCTCTCCTCAAACGATTTCTGATATCCGAAAAATCCGAAATGCTGGAACAAGACATTCGGCTCCGGGTAATCGGACAGACCCGGAACCTGCCAGCCGGTGTCCAGGTAATCGTGGAGGAGGTCACCACAGCCACCCGGGATAACCGCAGCATGGATCTAAATCTGGCCCTGAGTTACGGTGGACGGGCTGAGATCGTGGATATGGTTCGAGCGCTTGCAGATAAAGTCCGGCAGGAGCAGATCGATCCCCAGGCCATCGATGCTGATTTGGTGGCCGATCATCTTTACACCCGCGAAATACCCGACCCGGATATAATGATCAGAACTAGTGGGGAGATGCGCATCAGCAATTTTTTGCTCTGGCAAATCGCTTATTCGGAAATATTCGTTACACCAACGTTGTGGCCTGATTTCGGCAAAGAAGAGTTTCTGCAAATACTGAAAGATTTCCAGGGGCGGGAACGCCGGTATGGCAAGGTATAAAAATGGAGTGCTGGAATAATGGATTGTTGGAGTACTGGAGTGTTGGGTAAAAAATACTCATAAGCGAACGCTCTATAAGCCCATTTTCGTTCTACTGCTAGTTGGGTGTAATCTTAGAATTTAGATTTTGGATTTCGGATTTTAGATTTAAGGTATTCTGCTTGTCGTGAGCTTTTCTGTCGAACGGTCGATTTTAATAGATAGTTAGAGCGTAGCGATTCCACCAATCCAAAATCCGCAATCCAAAATCCCAAATCATATTATTCAAATCTCTATTCGGAGCGATAGATCTCGTGCATCTCAAGCGATGGATTACCGGGTTGAGCGCACTACCGGTTCTGATATTTCTGGTATATTCAGGCGGGTTTCCGTTTTTGTTGCTAATCGGATTCGCCTGTATCTGTGCTCAATGGGAATACAACCGCATTATTTCCAATTCCGATGCGGGTTTTATGTCAAGTGTCATCGTCTGGTGGGGATATCTCGCCAGTCTTTTAATCCTGCTGGCCGCCCATGCCGTCGGCATCGGTCTGGTGGCGCTGCTGCTTGCGCTTAACCTGGTCATCGTCGGGGTGATGTCCGTATTTATTTACAAAACCAATCCGCTAGTGGGCCATGTTATCCAGCGTCAGGTTTTGGGACTTACATACATCCCCTTGTCCCTTGGCCTGCTGGCCGTCATTCGCAGTACGCCCGACGGCATGATATTTATCTTTTTGCTGCTGGCAATCATCTTTGCCGGTGATATCAGCGCCTATTACGTCGGGACTTACCTGGGACGCCATAAGCTTAGCCCTTCCATCAGCCCCGGAAAAACTTTCGAAGGCGCCCTGGGAGGGCTGTGCGGCAACCTGCTGGCGGGCAGCATCGGGATCGCTTTTTTTATGCCGTCCATTGCGTGGGGCACCGGGATTTTGTTTTTTTTGGCAGCCGGGATTGCCGGGCAGGTGGGCGACTTATTTGAATCGGAAATGAAGCGATCATCGGATATCAAGGACTCCGGGGGATTGTTGCCCGGCCATGGCGGCTTTCTGGACCGCATCGATGCGCTTTTATTCGCGTCACCCGTGGCATATTTGTTTAAGGTGTATATATTTTAGATTAAAGCACCAAAAGTCGATCCAGTACCTAAAGTCAGGAAATGGTTGGTCAAAATCCTGATGACGACAATATGGCTGGGACGCCGGAATGCCGGGAAGCCAGGATATATTAGATATCCATAAACCTACCGGCATTCAAGCTTTCAAGCCTCAAGCATAATAGGCAATATGAAAACTCTCTCCGTCCTTGGCTCTACCGGGTCAATCGGCTGCAACGTTCTCAACATCGTAGAGATGTTCCCGCAGGAGTTTGCGGTCGACGTGCTGGCAGCCAAAGGCAATGTCGCCCGGCTGGCCAGTCAAATCGAGCAGTTTCGACCGGCGCTGGCCGTGGTTTATGATGAACAGCGAGCCCAGGAGCTCAGGGATCTTATCGGTCCGGCCGTCGATGTCGAGATCCTGTTTGGTGACACCGGCTATCAACAGGCGGCCACCCGGGACTCCGTGGATGTGGTCGTGACGGCCATGGTCGGTGCCGCCGGCCTGATGCCGACCCTGTCCGGGATTGAGGCCGGCAAGACCATCGCCCTGGCCAACAAGGAAACCCTGGTCATGGCCGGTGACCTGGTGATGCAGCGGGCAGCTCAAAAAGGGGTCGATATCCTGCCCATCGACAGCGAACACAGTGCCATTTTTCAGTGCCTGCAAGGCGAGCACCAGAGCGATGTGGACAAAATACTTTTGACCGCTTCCGGCGGACCATTCTTTAGACGGCCGCGGGAAGAATTCAAAGATATCACCCTGGCTCAAGCCCTGAAACATCCCAACTGGCAAATGGGAAAAAAGATCACGATCGATTCGGCCACTCTCATGAACAAGGGCCTGGAAGTGTTGGAAGCCAAATGCCTATTTGGCCTATCGCACCGAGCCATCGAAGTCGTCATTCATCCCCAAAGTGTGATTCATTCCATGGTCGCGTTCCATGACGGCTCAGTTATGGCCCAGCTCGGCATTCCGGATATGAAAGTCGCCATTGCTTATGCCCTGTCTTATCCTATGCGGCTGCCCTTGAAACAGTCGCTGCCGATTTTTGATGCCGGCCTGACCCTGACGTTCGATCAACCGGATCTAGCTAAATTTCCCTGCCTGGCGCTGGCATTTAAAGCATGCGAGACCGGGGGGACCCTGCCGGCCGTATTGAATGCCGCCAATGAAATTGCCGTCCATGCCTTTCTAAATGAATCGATCGCCTTCGTCGATATTCCCATGGTGATCGAGCAGACAATGAACCGACACGCAGTCGTGCCTGATCCCGAGTTGGCAGGTATTCTGGACGCCGATCAATGGGCTAGGATAAATACTCGGGATGTTATCGAAAAGTTAGGGAAATCGTAGTATTTTGGACAAAGTTTTTATAAGTTTAAAAAATATCAAATTACAAGCACCAAATTCCAAATAAATTTCAATTTCAAATCTCCAATGACCAAAACATTCTTGAATGCTTTATCCATGGTTATTTCCTTGTTTTGAATTTGCTTATTTGGTCATTGGATATTTTTTGTGATTTGTAATTTGTGATTTGGGATTTACGAAACATAACTAGTTCCTGGGCCAGCATAGAAACGCTGAAACAGACCATTAATCTTAAACTAATATATATCTGATAAAAACATGGGCACCAATATCTTCGCATTTATCGTTGTTTTAGGCGTACTGATTTTTTTTCATGAATTCGGACATTTTTTATTTGCTAGAATTTTCGGGGTCGGAGTCGAAAAATTTTCACTCGGATTCGGCCCCCGATTGATCGGCAAGAAAATCGGCCGAACCGATTATCGACTTTCAGCCATACCCTTGGGCGGCTATGTCAAGATGGTGGGAGAAGAACCGGATGCCGAGATCGATCCGGCGGATCTTGCCCTGTCTTTTACCCATCAGCATGTCGTCAAACGCATGTTAATTGTCGCCGCCGGCCCGCTATTCAATATTTTGCTGGCCATTTTTATTTTCTTTGTATTTTTTTCAATCACCGGCATCGATGATATAAAACCGGTTATCCGTCAGATACAGAAAAACAGTGTCGCTCAAAGTGCCGGTTTGCGGGTCAATGACCGGATCGTGTCTGTTGATGACACCCCGGTCGAAGCCTGGTACGACGTCGATCAACTTGTGGCGGAAAGTAAAGGCAATACCCTGACACTCGGTGTTGTTCGAAACGATACCACGATAAGGGTCGACGTGACACCGGAGCTTCAAAAGGGCACCGACATATTAGGTGATGAAATATCCTATTACGACCTCGGAATATCGGCTCTACCGGAATTGAAGGCCATTGTTGGAGACATCTCAGCCGGTTTTCCGGCAGAAAAGGCCGGCTTAAAGCCAGGCGATCAAATATTAGCCATCAATGGCACTCCGATTACAAACTGGCGTGAGATGCAGTCCACTATTTCTGCTTCGGGCGGCTCCGAACTTCACCTTCAAATTGACCGGGACGGACAAGTATTCGAGGTCGATCTGATTCCACGATTTGTGGAACAGAAGAATCAGCTGGGGCAGGTGGAAAAACGTTACCTGATCGGCATCTCTACCCAGTCAATCGAAATACCTGAAGAAGACCTGGTAACCAAGCGGCTGAATCCGATCAAAGCCGCAATCGAAAGCCTTAATCGCACCTATTCGATATGTACCCTGATGATTCGCAGCGTGGTGAAAATGATTGACGGAAGCATCCCCAAAGAAAACCTGGGGGGACCGATCATGATTGCCAAGCTGGCTGGTGATCAGGCCAAGCTGGGCATTGATAAGCTGGTTCAATTTATTGCATTTATCAGCATCAATCTGGCCATTATCAATTTGCTTCCCATACCGGTGCTGGACGGAGGCCATCTGCTGTTTTTTACTATCGAAGCGATCAAAAGGCGTCCGGTAAGCATCAAGGTCAGGGAAATGGCCCAGCAGGCAGGTCTGTTTATCCTCATTTTGTTGATGATTCTTGTATTTTACAACGACATTACGCGATTTTTTCCATTTAACTAACGAACTGACTTAAAATGGAACACTATGCCAAACCGACTAGAAATTGCATTAAAGGAAAATCTGCTGGATGCTGAAGGGGCGGGGATTTGTCAAAAGGCAAAAAATTATTTCGGCCTGGAGCTGGCCGACGTTCGAACCGTCAATGTCGTTACCATTGATGCCGGCCTGACCAATAAACAGCTGCAAGCTGTTCAGGCGGAAATATTTACCAATCCGGTTACCCAGATATCTTCCTATGCACCGTTAAATATTGAATTCGACTGGTGCATTTGGGTCGGGTTTCGGCCCGGGGTGCGGGATAATCCGGGCAGCACCGCCGTCGAAGCGATTGAAGATTTGCTGGAGATCCAGTTTACCGCAGATCAGGCCGTTTACACTTCCAAGCGGTATTGCATCAAGGGCCAGGGATTGCAATCCGGTCATCTGGATAAAATTGCCGGTGAACTTCTGGCTAACAATATCATTCAACAGTGGAAGATTTATTCCGCCCGGCAGTGGGATTCGACGGAGGGAATCGGCTATATTCTGCCCAGAGTCATCTTGGACCATGTTCCGACCGTGACCACCATTCCGGTGGACAGCGATGCCGCCCTGCAAAAAATAAGTGACCAGCGCAGCCTGGCCTTGAACCCCAACGATATACCTGCCATACGCGCGTATTTCAAGGATGCGGTCACCCGGAAGGCGAGGACCCGGGTGGGGCTCGGCGATCCTACCGATGTCGAGCTCGAATATATTTCCCAGGCCAGAAGTGATCACTGCAATCACAACACGTTTCGGGGATTGTATCGCTATCTCGATCGGGCAACCGGGAAGACTGAAATTATCGACAACCTCTTTAAAACCTGTATCCAGGCGCCGACTCTGGCGTTGAAGGCAAAAAAACCATGGGTCGTTTCGGTCTTATGGGACAATGCCGGTGCGGGGCGATTTGATCAGGACCACCACTATGTCATTACCGGCGAGACCCATAATTCACCCTCGAACATGGAAGCTTACGGTGGCGCCATCACCGGCATCGTCGGCGTGTATCGGGATCCTCTTGGAACCGGTAAAGGGTCGAAACTGGTGATGGGCAGCTACGGATACTGCGTGGCGCCGCGGGATTACGAGGGCGCACTCAAACCCCACCTTCACCCGCGACGCCTGCTGGACGGTGTGATCGAAGGCGTGCGCGACGGCGGTAATAAGAGCGGTATTCCCACCACCTTCGGACAGGTTTTGTTTCACCCGGGTTACCTGGGAAAATGCCTGGTTTTTGTCACCGCGGTCGGTATTATGCCGGCCCGGATCGACGGCCAGCCCGCCGAAAAGAAAAAAACCGCGGCGGGTGAACTGGTGATCATGTGCGGCGGGCGGGTCGGCAAGGACGGTATCCACGGCGTAACAGCTTCTTCCGAGGTGTTTTCCGAACATACGCCGGCCGGTCATGTGCAGATCGGGGATCCCTACACCCAGAAAAAAATGCATGATTTTCTGCTGGAGGCCCGGGACGAGGGACTGATTAAATTTATTACGGACAACGGCGGCGGCGGCTTGTCGTCTTCGGTCGGGGAGTCAGCCCTGTTCTCCAACGGCTGTCATATCGATCTTGAAAAAGTACCGCTGAAGTATGAAGGACTCGACCAGTGGGAAATTTGGGTTTCCGAATCCCAGGAGCGCATGACCATCGCCATCCACCCGGACGATCATCATCGATTTTTCGAGCTGTCCCGCCAGCATGCGGTCGAAAGCACTGTCATCGGTCACTATACAAACTCCGGCAAGCTTCACATCAGCTACGCCGGTGAAACCTGTGCATATGTTGATCTTGACCTGTTGGAGTCCGGTTTTCCGCAGTGGGAATTCGAGGCGGAATGGATTTCCCCCGAGGAGCGTGGCCTGTACGAACCGGTTCTCAACGCCCCTCGCAATTATGAGGCCCTGTTGAAGGAATTGCTGGGCCGGCCCAATATTTGCTCAACCGAATGGATTACCCGGCAGTATGATCACGAAGTCCAGGGGACCAGCGTCATCAAACCCTTGATTGGCGTCGATCGTGATGTAGACAGCGATGCAGCCGTGATCCGGCCGGTGCTTGATTCCGACAAGGGTCTGGCCTTTGCCCAGGCGCTGCTGCCGACCTATTCTGCCATCGATGCCTTTCATATGACCGCCTGCAGCATAGATGAAGCCGTGCGGCGACTGTTGGCGGTGGGCGCTGATCTGGATCACATCGGCGGTGTCGACAATTTTTGCTGGCCCAATATCCAATATGACCCGCTCCAAAATCCGGACGGCAAGTTTAAGGCGGCTCAGTTGGTGCGTTCCTGCCGCGCTTTGCGTGATTTATGCCTGGCTTATGAAATACCGCTGCTTTCCGGCAAAGACAGCATGTATGTCGATGGCAACCTCGCCGGTCGCTTTGGCGAGACCCACAAGGTTTCGGCGCTTGAAACACTGCAGTTTTCAGCCATCTCCGTCATCGATGATATCAACCGATGTGTATCCATGGATGCCAAAATACCCGGTGACCTGCTGTATATCGTGGGCGTGACACGCAATGAACTCGGCGGTTCGGAATATTATGATCATCTGGGCTACATCGGATGCAATGTACCCCAGGTTCGGCCCGATGAATTGTTGCCGTCCTATCGAAAGATGATGCAGGCCATTTCGCATGATTTGGTGGCTTCGGCTCATGGTATCTACCGTGGTGGCCTGGCGGTACACCTGGCCATGGTCGCCATGGGCGGAAATCTGGGCCTGCAAGTCGATTTGACCCGGGTTCCGGCCGATCAGGTTGGGCGCGATGACCTGCTTTTATTTTCCGAGTCGGCCGGCCGGTTTATCGTGACGGTCAATCCGGATCACCGGAAGGCCTTTGAGGATATTTTTGAAGGCGGCAGCTGCGCCCTTGTCGGCAAGGTTACTGAACATCCCCGGCTTGACGTACAGGGGTTAGATCAGAATCCAATTCTGGATGTGGCGGTTGATGATTTAAAATCGGCCTGGAAAGCGACGTTCGGCGACCTTGTATAGGGCCAAGGACAGAGGTCAGAAGACTGATGATAGATGACAGAAGACAGACGACAGATGACAGATGACAGATGACAGACGACAGACGACAGATGACAGAAGACAGACGACAGAGGACAAAAGACAGATGACAGAGTTTTGAATTCGGAAGTCGGAATGCGGAAGTCGGAAGTTAGAAAACAGAAGTCAGAGTTTTGAATTCGGAAGTCGGAATGCGGAAGTCGGAAGTTAGAAAACAGAAGTCAGAGGCCGGAGGTCCCGTCTTCGCTCTTCGAGCTTGGGGCTTCGCCCTTCGGGCTACGACCCCACAAGACGCCGCGGCACGCAGAAGACAGAATTCCATCGGCGTGTACCGAATGCCGAACGCCGAATACCGAGCGCCGAATACCGAATGCCTTACACCCTAAACCTTATACCTTACACCACATTCCTGTGGTATCGCATTGTGAGCTATAGGAATATTTGATTTCAATGAACTTAAAGATACGGAGATAGCGCATGCGTGACATCAACGCGCTGGTTTTGACCGGGTATGGCTTGAATTGTGATTATGAAACGGCTTATGCCTTTGAACTGGCCGGTGCCAGGGCAGTGCGGGTTCATATAAATTCCCTGATCGACGGTTCGACTAATCTGAAGGATTACCAGATTCTGGTCTTTATCGGAGGTTTCGGCTGGGGGGACGACCATGGCGCCGGCGTTATTCAGGCGGTTCGCATGAAAACCAGAATCGGTCGCCAATTGATTGAGTTTGTCGACAAGGGCAACCTGGTTCTGGGAATCTGCAACGGGTTTCAAGCCCTGGTCAATCTTGGCCTCTTGCCAGGCTTGACTCGGAACAGCCATCAGCGATCGGTGGCGCTGATTTACAATGACTGCGGCAATTTTAGAGACCAATGGGTTGCGCTGCGGGTTGATCCGGCATCGCCCTGCGTATTCGCCCGTGGAATTGACCTGGCGGAACTTCCCGTTCGTCACGGGGAAGGAAAATTCATTGCCGCTGAAGCCACCTTGGCCGAGTTGCGCAGGAATAAACAGATTGCCGTTCGATATGCCTTGCCCGACGGTGCGCCCGCCAATGGACGCTTTCCCTATAATCCCAACGGTTCGATTGATGACATCGCCGGGATCTGCGATGCCACCGGGCGCGTTTTCGGCCTGATGCCCCACCCGGAAGGCTATAATCACCCCACCAACCACCCGGATTGGACACGGCGCAAAGAGATCGATCGGCGCCGCGGTGTCTCCGGGCGGACAGATCTTCCGGTGGGGATCCGCATGCTGCAAAACGGTGTTGAGTATTTAAAGAAAAACGCCGCATCCCCGGATTCGGGAACCGGCGTTGTTTAACTATTGATCACCGCACCCCGCAGGGTGCCAATCTTTTTACTCCAAATCCAAACTAAAGGGGGCAATGATCTTGTCACCGGCTTGAATGGCCTTGCGCGAATCCGTGATCATTACGGTAGCCGTGTCATTTTCGGTATGAAGCACCAGCAGTTCGCCCAATACCACCGGTGTGAGGGTAACTTCCCGCCGGTTTGCCGGATTGATACGATATTTTTCCTGTTTAAATATCCAGTATAATTGGCCCGGTTCAACGCCGTCACTTTTGCCCTTGTCAATGAAGGCGATCATGTTTTCGCCAAAAATTTCCTGGTGCTCCTCGGACTCGATAATGTAGCCTTGCAGTCCCGGTGGGCTTTGATTAATCGAAACTTTCGGCGCCAGGATCCTATGCTGCATCAGCATATCGCCGATTTTGATCGGCCGGTAGGAACCAATAATTCTACCCAGCACGAATTCAGGCCGTTTGAGAACTATTTCCAGGGCTCCGGTGATATAGTGTTGGATCCCGATAAATTTATTGGTACGTCGATCCTTGATCGGCTTCAGGGTGCGATATAGTGTATATCTATCGCCCGGTGAGAGCGAGTAATTAGAGCGGGGCCTGATGTAAACGAGATCTCCCGTGCTGATCATTTCCTTTTGGCCCTCGACTTTGAAGATTTTGCCGTGGGCGAGCACGGGTTCCTTGCGAATGAAGCCAATCTGTTCGATGGCGCTATAGGCAAAGTGGACCATCTTGTTCAGATCCAGATTTTCCCTGTAACCGGTATAGCCCTCGCGCGTACCCGAAGTTTCGTCTTCGGTTTGACTGGCCACATCCTCACCGGTTTTGCCGGTTTCACCCTCACCGGGTCGGCCGGCAGCCTCCTCGCCGCCCTGGCCGGGTTTCCCGGTTTCACCCTGGCCGGGTTTACCGGCTTCACTGCTGCCGGTATCACCGTAGCCGCCGCCTTCAGCGACCCGGCGCCGGAACAGGCGGATGCGTTCGCCGGGGTAAATGCGGTGCGGGTTGGTAATTTGGTCATTTTCCCGCCACATTTCAGGCCACTGCCAGGGAGTGTCAGAAAACTTGCGGGAGAGATCCCAAAGGGTATCTCCCTCCTGGACGGTGTAGTAAAAACCTGTCTCAGTGCTAACTTTTTCTTTTGTTTCTGCGTCAGCCGGAAACAACGGTGCCGCCAACAAAATTACCAAAAAAACCAAGCTTGCGGTAAAGTAGGATTGAATTTTATTAGGCATTAAAAACTCCGATTCTATTCTCAATTTATTTAAACCGATTAACTAGCTTTTATGTATTAAGATTATAAGAATATCGCCTAATTGTCAAATTTTTCGATACCGTGAATCTGTCCCATTCCACGATTCCATCATTCCGTGGCCTAAAACCAAGAGACCGCCCGTTTTCTCTGATCTGACCCAGCTTCCAACCCTTAAGGCCTGCAGCCCGGAGGGAGGCCTGGTTATCAGTGCAAAAATAAATAGCCCTTATGGCAAATTAATGCCATAAGGGCTATTTTAGGTTCTGAACCGAACCGATTTAACGGATTGCAGAGTTGACGGGTGGCAATGATTACATCATGCCGCCCATACCACCCATACCACCCATGCCGCCGCCCATTCCAGGAGCGCCGCCCGGCATGGCCTCTGCCTTTTCTTCAGGCTTTTCCGTTACCATGGCCTGGGTCGTCAGCATCAGAGAAGCGACGCTGGCCGCATTTTGCAGGGCCAGGCGAACGACCTTGGTGGGATCGATCACGCCGGCTTTCATCAGGTCTTCGTAGTTGTCGGTGGCGGCATTGTAGCCGGAAGCACCCTCAGCGGCCTTGACTTTATCGATGACAACGGATCCTTCCAGACCCGCATTGTTGGCGATCTGCCGCAGCGGTTCTTCAATGGCTCGCATGATGACTTTTACGCCCAGTTTTTGATCGGCTTTAATTCTCATTTTGCCGAGAGCTTCCAAGCAACGCACCAAGGCCACGCCGCCGCCGGGAACGATACCTTCTTCCACGGCCGCCCGGGTTGCATTCAATGCATCTTCGACCCGTGCCTTTTTCTCCTTCATTTCGGTCTCGGTGGCTGCGCCGACGTTAATGACTGCCACGCCGCCTATCAGTTTGGCCAAGCGCTCCTGCAGTTTTTCTCGGTCATAGTCGGAGGTGGTTTCGTCGATCTGGGCTCGAATTTGTTTGACCCTTCCTTCGAGGGCTGAACGGGAACCGGCACCATCTACGATGGTCGTGTTGTCTTTGTCAATGCTGATACGTTTGGCGCGGCCGAGATCCTGGGCCGTCAAATTCTCCAGTTTAATGCCGAGGTCCTCGGATACGACCTGGCCACCGGTCAAAATGGCAATGTCTTCCAGCATCGCTTTTCGGCGGTCGCCAAAACCGGGGGCTTTCACTGCCGCAACCTGCAGGGTGCCTCTGAGCTTGTTGACCACGAGGGTCGCCAGCGCTTCGCCGTCAACGTCTTCGGCGATAATCATCAGGGGTTTTCCCATTTTGGCAACCTGTTCCAGGATCGGCAGCAGGTCTTTCATGTTGCTGATTTTTTTCTCATTGATCAGAATGTAGGGATCTTCCAGGGAGGCAACCATTTTTTCCGGATCGGTGACAAAGTACGGTGACAAATATCCGCGATCAAACTGCATGCCTTCGACCACCTCCAGGGTGGTGTCCATGCTCTTGGCCTCTTCAACGGTGATGACGCCTTCTTTGCCGACTTTGTTCATGGCTTCGGCGATTATGTTGCCGATGGTTGCGTCGTTGTTGGCTGAAATGGTGCCGACCTGGGCGATTTCACGCTGATCTTTGGTGGCTTTGCTCAGTGACTGCAACTCTTTGACGGCAACGTCCACAGCAGCGTCAACGCCGCGTTTGATGGACATGGGGTTGTTGCCGGCTGCTACCAGCTTTTGTCCTTCTTCATAAATGGAGCGGGCCAGAACCGTGGCAGTGGTCGTTCCGTCGCCGGCCATGTCGCTGGTTTTGCTGGCAACTTCTTTAACCATCTGGGCACCCATATTCTCGAATTTGTCTTCCAGTTCAATCTCTTTGGCAACGGTTACACCGTCTTTGGTGACCGTCGGAGAACCCCAGGATTTGTCCAGGACAACATTTCTTCCCTTGGGTCCTAATGTCACAACAACTGCGTCAGCAAGAGTTTTTACCCCGTTCAGCATTGCTTCGCGGGCTTTCATATCGTATTTAATAAGTTTAGCCATCTTAAGTATTCCTCCCTAAAGTTCTATTTAGTCGATTATTCCAAGCACGTCGTCTTCGCGCATGATCAAATACTCTTCACCACTGACTTTTACTTCGGTACCGGAGTATTTGCCAAAGAGTATCCGATCACCTTTTTTGACTTCCAGGGCAACTCTTTTACCGTCATCACCAACCTTGCCGTTGCCGACCGCAACCACTTTGCCCTCGGCGGGTTTTTCCTTCGCCGTATCCGGGATGATAATGCCACCTTTGGTGGTGGTTTCCTCTTCGACGCGTTGGACTAAAATTCTATCCTGTAATGGTCTCAATTTCATGGTTTAAAATCTCCTTTAACATTATGTAAATTTCTTCATCAACTCGTGCTACTTTTTCAATGAAACTTTGAAATTATAATTCACCGTTCAAACGACGGCCGGTTCATGTCACCCCCCTTCGAATTAACTTTTTAATTTTAAAAATGTTTATAATATTAGATTGTTAGGAAAGGCTTTTTTTTGTTTGAAATAATAATCACCCTTTTGTGTTTGTAAAGAGATCGATCCGGAAATTTTTTAATTTTTTGCCACTCAATAACACGCAAAGGATGGAAGGCAGGCATGTGGTAGAAGCGGTTTACTCCGCTGCCTGAGAACGATGCGTAAGCTACTCCTTGGGCGACGTCGTGCCACCTGTCTGGGCCAGCAGCCGGTTGTCGATTCAGTCCGGTCAGGCTTGTTTATCGGAGGCAGGTTTTTTCTTGTCGGAACCACTTTCAGACGAAGTGCTCTCGGCGGATTTACTTTGCTTTGTTTTTTTTGAAGGTTTGTCAGAATTCTTCGCTTTATTGGCATAATCGGTTGCATACCAGCCGCTGCCTTTGAGATGAAATGAGCTCTGGGATACTAATTTGGTGAGTTTGCCTTTGCATTGCCCGCACTTTGTCAAAGGCTTGTCTGAGAATTTCTGCAGCGCTTCTTCGATGTTACCGCACTTGGTACACTCATATTCATAGATCGGCATCCTTCAGTAACCTCCATTAAAAGATTGGGCAACCGTCAAATCACGATTTCGGCTGCCCATAATTTTGATAGTGTAAATGGATCCAATTTCCATGGATCAAAATTTGAATCAGTTTATATATAGTGATCGCCAGTTGTTTGTCAAGAATCTAATTTTCATGGATCGCGCAAGCCTTCATACGGCCCGACCCAGTCAATATAAAAATCCAGGACATTCATCAGTCCATTGACTTGGACCGGCTTTAATATCTCATGCGTTCGCCGATGCACCCGTTTTTCCTCCGCCATGCGCTCCCGGTCGGAAGCTTCGAAATTCTGTTGAAAACTCCCGAACCGGACGATATGGATCAACTCATGTGTGATGATGTAGAGTGCAAATGGAAACAATTCGATGGTCTGCATCTTTTCCAGGGTTGACTGGATTGTGTGATCCTGCAGGCATATCTTATAAAAATCATAGGTTGCCGATCCCAATGACGTATTTTTACGTCGCCCTTTGTAGCGGATAATCTGAGCGAAAGGACCGTGGATGATCTCCTCCGGATTCAGTTCCGCCAGCGTTTTGACATCATAACGCGGACCAAGCCATTGACTGGCGGACATTTTATAGTAGTTGCTGACAAGTTCTTCAGCCATGGCCACAGCATTGTTGACAATTTGTATTTGCTCGGGACCGAAGCGCTTCAGTGTGGGCATTCTAATTGACCCTGTATAGCTTTACGGTTGCTCCTCAATCGATTCACCGGATTTCTCCAGGGCTGCGGCAATGGCATCCTGCAGTGTTTGCCGCGCATCACCTTCATTTTTTATAAATCTAATACCCATGCCGCGATTGACAACCTGATCGCTGGGCATGTTGACATTTGACCAGACCACCTCGGCGTTAAGCAGCAACGGTCCGTGGTCCGGTATATCAATCGTGATTTCAAATTGATCCTTTAAGCCAAACGGTTCCGGACAGATCAAAAAAGCGCCGCCGAGGCTGACGTCTTTTAGCTGGACTTTCAGGCTCTGATTCGATTTTTCAAGCAATGCCGGCCATGAAATTTCAACCCGCTTGTGCCGGCGCTTCTCGGCCCCGGAATATTGGGCTGTGCTCGCGTACGCTTTTTTCGGTTGATCTGCTGTCACCCGCTTTTTTAGATAAACGAAAACAAACCAGAACAAGATTATTGCGGCAAACAGCATTCCACCGATGCCGATGCTGTTCAAAATGAAATTGCTTTCCATGGGACCCTTTTAATGGTCAGAGATCCAACCTTCGTTAATCTTGGCCGGCATCGTTGCCGGAATTGGTGCTTACCCAATAATTTGACACCGTTCTTCTTAATACTTAGACTTAACTCCCGGTGTTGTTGTATTAAAATTTGCTTGCCGCTGCCCTTTGGGTTAATCTTTCGAATCGCTCCGCCGCCGGCGCAACGCCGTACCGGTTTCAGGGTTCGCTACTGCGGAAATATAAGTCCTATAGGACCTATGAAAAACAACGCCATTCCGGGTAAAGGCTTTAACGCGGCGGCCCTCCGTCGCCCAATCCCGACATCTATCAGGGGGCGTTTGCTCCGGATGCCGTCTTCAGAGAAGTGCAGGCTTTTACTATAGCATAGACTTCGATTATGTTCCAGAATTGAAAATTTAATTCGTCCAAATGAACCGGGCTTTTAGGGCAGCAAATCGGGCCTTGAGATTCAAACGCCGGATTTGCACAAAGCGCCTGCGCAGTCCTGGGCTTCAATTTCATTTTTTAGGGCGGCGATGTCTAATTAATAAAAAAAACAACCAGTTATATTAAAAGCCGTTGTGCCGGGTTTGATCGCTCATAATCGGGTCTAAAAAGAAGTGGACACAAGCCTAGCGGTTGTGTTAGTGATTCAGTTTATTGTCGTAGTCGTGTGCGACCACTATATCAAATGCAAAGGAGGTGATGAATTGGGTAGTGTTGTCAAAAAACGCAGAAAAAAAATGAGAAAGCACAAACATAGAAAACTTTTGGCCAAGACGCGTCATCAGAGAAGGAAAGGTAAATGATGATACCGGCAATCGTTTCTGGACCAAAATAAAAGCACCGGGCATTGTCAATGCTGCGGTGCTTTTTTTGGCCTGAATTATGAGTGGGGGCAAAACCCTATTTGGCGTACCCTTTAAGATATTTTAAAAATTCCGAGTCGGTTGATAGGATCAAGGTGTTGGTCTCGTTCATGGACTCGCTGTATATTTCAAGCGTTTGAACAAATGAGTAGAATTCGGGGTCCGCGCCATAGCTGTTGGCGTAGATTATGGTCGCTTCAGCATCGGCCCGGCCCTTGATCTCCTGCGCTTTGCGATACGCTTCCGATTGAATCTGCTGCAGATCTCTTTCTTTCTCACCCAATATCTTCTGGGCCTCACCTTTGCCCTCGGAACGAAATTTCTCCGCGATTTGGTTTCGTTCGGCAATCATTCGGCCGTAGACGGATTTACGGACCTGTTCGACATAATTGATACGTTTAATCTTGATGTCGACCAATTCGATTCCAAAGGGCGTCAGTTTCGGCTGGGCTTGTCGCAGGATTCCCTCGGTTATTTTTTCTCTACCGGTGTTTATTGACGCGTACACCCGGGCGTTGCTCTCCGGTCCGGTGTCGGCGCTATCCATCTCGCGGTTGGATTTGCGAACGGCTTCGATCAGGCTGTGTGATGTGATCGCATTTCTGACGGACGGATCGATAATGTCGTTGAGTTTGCCGATGGCATTAAAACGGTTGTTGACGGTTTGAAAGAATTTGATCGGATCGACAATTTTCCATCTGGCGAAGGTGTCGACCCAGATAAATGTCTTGTCCAGGGTCGGGATCTGGCCTGAATCACCGTCCCAATCCAATAAGTTTTTTGCAAAATAATTGGCGTTCTGGATGAAAGGAATTTTAAACTTCAGCCCCGGTTCCACTTTGGGATTTCCGATGATCCGTCCGAATTGGGTGATGACCACCTGTTCGGTTTCGTCAACGATATAAGCTGCATTATAGACGAGCACCGCTGCGATAGCCAAAAATACGATTATGATTCCTTTATTTTTCATTTTTGAATACCACTCTGATTTGCCATATTTAATAGGGGAAGAAAATTTTTCTGATCGGAATCGACAATGTATTTCGGACCCAGTTTCGGAAATAGCTCCCGCAGGGTTTCGAGATACATGCGCCGCTTGGTCACGTCCTGGGCTTTGATATACTCCTCGTAAATCGAGGTGAACCTGGCAGCATCACCTTCGGCCCGGTTGACCCGGTTCAGGGCATAGCCCTCGGCTGCTTTGACCGTGCGCTCCGCCTCGCCGCGTGCGGCTGGAATGGACTTGTTGTACTCTTCACGGGCTTGGTAAATCATCTGCTCCTTTTCCTGGGTTGCCTGATTGACTTCATTCCAGGAAGGCTGCACAGGTCCGGGAACATTGGTCCGCTTCATTTCGATGGTTACCACGTGGATTCCGGTTTCTGCGTGATCCAGTTCTCTTTGCAGCAGACCTTTGGCTTCCACGGCAATTTCATCACGTTTATTGATGACTTCGTCGATGCTGCGGTCGCCCACGACCAGCCGCATCGCCGCCTCGGACATATCAATCAGGATCAGGCGAACATTGCGGACTTTAAACAAAAAATTGTACGGATTTTTAACCCGGTATTGAACAATCCAGGGGACCAGGGCGACATTCAAGTCCCCGGTAAGCATCAGCGCAACATTCGTATTGTCACCGCCGGACTTAAAACGCGATCGACCGTCCGGCCGGGCTGAAGTAAAGCCGAACTCTTCGGTCTGGATCCTTTTGACGTTTACCTTGGTGACCTTTTCAATTCCGATCGGCAATTTGAAGTTAAGTCCCGGCTGGGTGGTGCGTACATACCGGCCAAACAGCTGGACGATGCCGACCTCATCCTGCTTGACGGTGTAGAACGTGCTGGAGGCGATCAGAACCACCACGATCACTATAATTACCAGCGGACCGCCACCGGGCATCTTGAATTTTTTGAATTTGTCCAGAATTTCCTCCACCGGAGGTGGTGGACCGCCGCTTCTGCCTTGCTGCTGCTGTTTCAGTTTGTCCCAATCCCAACTCATAATCTGATTCCTGTCTTAAGTTAATAATCCCGGCCCAAGTTAACGCCTCGAGCCGGCTGTCTCCGCTGCTATTTTGTTAACGATCATTTGGGGTTAAAGTGTCACTAAACAATAAGTTACCCGGCAGGTCAAGTCAAGTAAAAAGCGTGAATACTCAGAGGTTCAGGACTTGATGATCAGGGGTACTTCTACTTCTGCTGTACGGACCCGTTGAGTTGTGCTTGACATGGATGCCCGGGGCTGCCATAAGCTAATTGCTGTGCCGAAGCCTTACGATCCAGGGGCTTCAATGACTGGAAATTATGAAAATTCCTGGATTTTTCTTTCCAGGGCAGAACCATCATGCAGAAAAAAAACCGAAAAACGAAGTTTGTTCATATCGGCAACGTCATCCATGATGTCTTGAAGAAGTATCGTCATGAAACCAATGCCGAGTTGGTTCAGATTGGGCAGATCTGGGAAGGTGTCGTCGGTCACGTCATTGCCCAAGATGCCCAACCGGCGGCATTCAAAGGGCGGATATTGCTTGTGCATGTGACCAGTTCCAGCTGGATTCATCAGCTTCAGTTTCTGAAAAAAGACATGGTTGCCAAATTGAACGACACCCTGGGCAAATCCCTGGTCGATGACTTCAAATTCAAGATCGGACCGCTGAGAAATGAATAATGAATAATGAATAATGAATAATTCAGGTAGTCGCTTCGCTCCGCCGGATTTTAAAATTGATCCGCCGAAGGCGAACATTCAATATTCATTATTCAATATTCATTATTCAATCTTTATCATGTCTTCCTACACCACAGATAGCTTTTTCGACGGCGAAATCCGGGTGATGCAGGCCCGGCGGGGATATCGTTTTTCCATCGATGCCGTTTTACTGGCGTATCATGCGGCTCCGCGCGTGGGGGACAAAGTCCTCGACCTGGGGGCAGGCTGTGGGATCATTGCTCTGATCCTGGCCAGACGCTGTGCCGATCTGAAAATCTATGCCGTAGAATTCCAGGCGGAGCTTGCCGACCTGGCAGCCGCCAACGTTCAGCAAAACCGATTGGAGGAATCCATCTGCGTATTGCATACGGATATGAAATTGCTGACCCAGCAGATGACCTCCGGTCCATTTGATCTGATTGTATCTAACCCGCCGTTTTACAGTCCCGGTTCCGGCCGCATCAACCCCGATTCCCAGCGGGCCATCGCGCGCCATGAAATAAAAGCAGAATTGGCGGATGTTCTGCATACAGCCCGGCGCATGCTACGCACGTCCGGCAGGTTTGTCACCATTTTTTCGGCCGAGCGTACGGCAGATATAATATCGCAGATGCGAAACGAGAAGCTGGAGCCCAAATTGATCCGGCTGATTCATTCCAACCGGAAGTCGGATGCCAAGTTAATCCTGGTAGAAGGCCTTAAAAGCGGCCGGCCTGGATCAAAAGTGATGCCTCCCCTTTATATCTACGAAGAGGCCGGCGATTACTCGGCTGATGTGCAAAAGATGTTTGAGCTTTGATGGTCAGAGGACGGAGGACGGAGGGCGGAGGACAGAAGACAGAGGACGGATGACAGAGGACAGATTATTGAAGTCGGAAGTCGGAATGCGGAAGTCGGAAAACAGATGACAGTCTATTGAATTCGGAAGTCGGAATGCGGCCTTCGACGAGCTCAGGCGAGACAAAGTCGGAAAAGAGCGACGCGCTTGGCGTATGCCGAAAAGCGGTGATGAGATGTTAAAGGGCAGAGGTCGGAGGTTAGTGGGCCCTGTCTTCGTTCTTTGACCTTGGGACTTCGCCCTTTAGGCTTCGCTTTCAGCTACGACCCCACAAGACACCGCGGCAGTCTATGCGTTGAATGGTTACGGTTTTTTTTATATTGCAATTACGATCGACAGGTCTTAAAATAAGCTTTCAGTTGAAGGCTGGTCTTTTAGATGAACGTTGACAGCATCATCTAAAAGGTATATTGAGTCCTACTTAAATATTCTTTTGTCAATCAACCCCGGAGAGGTGGCTGAGTGGTTGAAAGCGGCGGTCTCGAAAACCGTTGGGGGCTTGCGCCCTCCGCAGGTTCGAATCCTGTCCTCTCCGCCATGATTGGTGGCAGGATTGGTGAAAGCAATATTTTACCACTTAAAATAAAAGCATGTAGACCGATCAACTGGTCCGCCTTCTTTAAATGCGGCTGACTGATTGATCAATTGTTAGCTACGCGGAGAGATGTCCGAGCTGGCTGAAGGAGCACGACTGGAAATCGTGTGTGCTGCCAAAAGTGGCACCGAGGGTTCGAATCCCTCTCTCTCCGCCACCACCGAATGAAATGCCTAAAGTGCCTAAAATTTAAAATGCCTAAAATTATGGCATTCTGTCTATTTTAATAAAGCTTCACTTTTTTATCCATTTTAGAGCCTTTTGGGCTGCATATTTATTCACTTGGGCCTTTTTTTGAATTTGCAAAGAATAGTTGCCGCCATGTTTATGGTATATTTGAAGATCGAAATCCGGCAATAGTGCCTTTCTTCAATGATGCCCAGATTCAATACAGATGATTTCTATTCTTAAACTTTAGGCATCTTAGGCATTTATAATTTTAGGCACTTCCTTATGTCCTATCTTGTCCTCGCACGCAAGTACCGTCCGCAAAACTTTGACCAGGTTATCGAACAGAACCATATCACCCGCACGCTGACCAATGCCATCACGGCTGATCGCGTGGCCCATGCAATTCTGTTCTCAGGCCCGCGCGGCACCGGCAAAACCACGGTTGCCCGGATATTGGCCAAGGCCATGAATTGCGAGCAGGGGCCAACCGCGGTGCCGTGCAATCTATGCCGATCCTGCGAAGAGATCACCGGCGGGCATGGCGTCGACGTTTTCGAGATCGACGGTGCGTCCAACAACAGTGTCGACCAGGTGCGGGAATTGCGGGAAAATATCAAATATATGCCCGCCCACAACGCGTTTAAGATATACATCATCGACGAAGTCCACATGCTCAGTATGGCCGCTTTCAACGCCTTGTTGAAGACCCTTGAAGAGCCACCGGCCCACATCCTGTTCATGTTTGCGACTACCGAACCTCATAAAATTCCGATTACCATTCTTTCCCGCTGCCAGCGCCACGATTTGCGGCGCATCAATTTGGACTCTATTTTAAATCACATGGCCTGGATCTGCCGTGAGGAGCATTTTGAGATCGACGAGCAAAGCCTCGGGGTGATTGCCCGGGAGGCCGGCGGCAGCATGCGGGATGCCTTGAGTCTGCTCGATCAAATTATGACCTGCACCCAGGGTGCCCTGTCCCATGAACAAGTATTGGACCTGCTCGGCGTCATTGACCGCAAGCAGATTTACGATCTGGCAGATGCCATTTTGAAGACCGATATTCCGGCAGTTCTCGATGTCCTGGATGATATTTATAACCGCGGACATGATATGAAAAAGCTCTACTCGGATCTGCTGGAGCATTTTCGAAATCTGCTGGTTGCCACCCTGGGCAATAAAGCCGATAAACTGATCGATCTGCCGGTCAGTGAAATCGAACTGTTGGTCAAACAGGCGAAGCAGGTTTCTGCTGCCGTAATCAATCAAACCTTAGATTTATTGTTTAAGGAAGAGGTTGCCGTCAGGCTTTCGCCCCAGCCGAAACTGGCCCTGGAAATGACCCTGATCCGGTTGCTGCAGACTGAACCGGCACTGCCGATTGATGTATTGATCGACAAACTCGATAATCTTCGACATGACGTGCTTTCTACCGGTCATCGCGCGGAAATCGCACAGCCGTCGCCGCAGGCTCCGGAAAATGCAGCCGCGGTGCGGAAGCCGCCGCGCAAACAACCTTCATTAGGCGAGCAAAAAGAGACACCACCGGATGAAGATGATGCGTCGCCCGAGACCGCTGCCTCAATCCCGCCGACCACCGGGAATCCAGCCGATAGCGGGCAGCAGATCATAGAGACCATTGCTCGCCAAAATCCATCTCTGGCAGCCAGTCTGTTAAAATGCCAAATCAAAAAACCGGCCGGCCAGGTCCTGGAGATCGAAGTTCCCGGCAATGGGTTTACCTTAAATATGATTCAGCGGGATAAAAACATGGCGCTGTTGAACCAAATTTGTGCGGATATTTTAGGCAGCCGCCATGAAGTTCGACTCATCGCCGGCAGCTCAGCCGAAGATGCCGGTCAAAAAAAAAATAAAGATAATCAATTGAAGCAAAAGGCCATCAGCCATCCGCTGGTGGCTGATGCCATTGATATATTTGACGGTAAATTGATTGATGTGAAGATACTTTAGATGCAATTGAGGGATTGAGGGATTGAGGGATTGAGGGATTCAGGGATTGAGGGATTCAGGGATTCAGGAATTGAGGGATTAGGAGATTAGCGGATAAGTTCAATTACAAAACGATAGAATTCCGTCAATTCCTAAATTCTTCAATCCCTAAATTTAAATAAAATATTCCAGGAGGTATGTTTATGAAAGGCATGGGAAACATGATGAAGCAGGCCCAAAAGCTTCAATCCAAAATGATGAAACTGCAGGAAGAACTGGCTGAAAAGACGGTTGAGTCCAGTTCCGGCGGAGGAATGGTGACCGTCGTTGCCAACGGTCGCCAGCAGATTGTATCGATTGCAATTGAAAATGAAGTGGTTGATCCGGATGATGTCGAAATGCTCCAGGATCTGGTTCTGGCTGCGGTCAACGACGCCCTGGCAAAGGCCCAGGAAATGGTCAGTTCTGAAATGGGAAAGCTGACCGGCGGGCTGAATATCCCGGGGCTAACTTAAGGGAATGGCGAATAACCCATTGATGAATTCTATCATTATTGGACCGATAGGATTTATAGGACCGATAGGATTTATAGGACCGATAGGACCTATAAGACCTATATTTCTTTATCTCGGCTGATCTTGTCGAGGGCCGCGTTCCGCATCAGTCCACGATGGAGCGAAGCGACGGCCACAAGTTTAGTCACTTTTAAATTTTAGTCATTTTAGGCAATTACTTATGAGCTACTATCCTGCTTCGATTCAGAATCTGATAAAAAATATAGCCAAGCTGCCGGGTATCGGCGAGAAAACAGCCGAACGCCTAACTTTGCATCTGCTGCGGGGATCTCGTCAGGAGGCTGAGCAGCTGGCCGGCAGTATCCTGAATATCAAAGACAAAGTTAGATTGTGCAGCCGGTGTTTTGCTTTAAGTGACGACGAACTGTGTGGTCTGTGCAACGATCCGGCCAGGGATGTCACGTATTTATGCGTTGTTGAGCAGCCGGCCGACATGGTGGCCGTCGAAAAATCAGGTGCTTTCCGCGGCTTGTTCCACATCTTGTCGGGTGCGCTCTCGCCCATGAACGGCATCGGCCCGGAGGATATCCGGATTCGGGAGCTGATCGCCAGGATTGAGCAAGATCAGGTAAAGGAGGTTGTTTTGGCCACCAGTACCAATGTTGAAGGCGAGGCAACCGCATCGTATATCGCGCAAATTCTGAAAAAGTATCAAATTAAAGTCTCCCGCATCGCATCGGGCGTTCCCATGGGCGGCGATCTCAAATATGTGGATCAGGTTACCTTAAAAAGAGCCCTGGAGACGCGTCATGTCCTCTGATAGTCTTGATTCAGACGAGCTGTTTGAATGTCGACAATGCGGCCGGTGCTGTCAGGGGTATGGCGGTACTTATGTGACCGATGACGATATCGAACGGATAGCACGTTTCATTGACTCGGATCCCCAAAAATTTGTCGATCAATTCTGCAGCCTTTCCGGCCACCGGCCGCTGCTGGCCCAAAAAGAAGATGGTTATTGCATTTTTTGGGACCAGCTCTGCACAATTCACCCGGTGAAACCACTTATGTGCCGTAAGTGGCCCTTTCTAGAAAGCATTCTGATTGATTCCGCCAATTGGCTGATCATGGCCCATTCCTGTCCGGGGATTCAACCCGAAGTTGATGCCGGCAAGCTCGAAAAATTAGTCAAACAGATGATATTAAAAAACTGGCGTACTTGACCCAAACCCGGCTAGTTGGGAGGGTGAACAAAACAATTTTATTTGAATTTTATGGGACGTTTTTCAGCCCGGTGGGTGATACCTCAACTGTTAAATGCCCAATTAGATGTTATTGGTTATTAGAAATGGCTGGGAATCTTATTTTATATTTCTATCGACAGTAACAAATAAAAATCGATTTGATTCCGTTCAAACCAATAACCAATAACCAATAACGAATAACATTCAATTGGCTTTTACTCAATTATGGTGGTGCCTTCCAGGGTGGACAAATTTCGATGAACGATGAACAAAAGAGCAGAACGATGCTTATCCGGGGAATGGCCGCGCTGAGGCAGCGTTTAGAGGAACTGGAGGCTCAACGGCGACATGACCATCAGGCCCTGGAGGAAAGCCAGCAGCAGCTGCAGCAGGCCCAAAAGATGGAGACCCTGGGTACGCTGGTGGCAGGGGTGGCCCACGAAATTAATAATCCGCTTAATCTGATTATTTACAATATTCCGTTGTTAAAGAAAATCTGGCTTGATTTCCTGCCGCTGCTGGTTGAACACAAGAAGCTCGCGCCGGAACAAAAATTCGGTGGTTTTGACTACGCTTTTTTGGAAGACAATCTGGATCAACTCGTGTCGGATATGGAATTGGCTGCCCATCGCGTGGCAAAAACCGTATCCGATCTAAAGAATTTCTCGAAGCAGTCCAATGTCGCCGAAAAGGCGCCGATGCCGATCAACAGGGCCGTGAATAACGCCATGCGGCTGGCCAAAACCATCCTCAGAAAATCGTCCGTCAAAGTCGATCTCAATTTGGAAGACGATTTGCCGCCGATCAACGGCAACCTTCAGAGCATCGAGCAGATTATCCTGAATATTCTCATTAATGCCGTTCAGGCCATTGATCATAAACATGGTGCAATCGAAGTCACCACCGGTCTACAAGTCAAAGACGGGCGGGTTTTTATCAATGTTAAAGACAATGGCAAAGGCATCTCGACCGCGATTGCAGACAAAATTTTCCTACCGTTTGTCACCGACAAGCAAAACGAGGGGGGCACGGGCCTTGGGCTTTCGGTTTCCTATACCCTGGTGAAAGCGCATCAGGGTGAAATTAGCTTTGACACCCAATCGGGCCGGGGGACCTCATTTACGGTATATCTACCCACCTTGCTAAACCGCGAGGCGGCCAGGATTCTGGTAGTCGATGATGATGCATCGATCCGAGGGCTGCTCATCGAAGCGCTGACTTTCAATCACCAGTTCCTGGTGGAAGAGGCTTCTAACGGTATTGAGGCATCGATCAAGCTCGGCACCTACCGCCCGGATCTTCTTATTCTAGACATCTTTATGCCTGAAATGGATGGCCTGGAAGTATGTCGCAGCATACGCAGCGAGCCCAAGTTATCGGACATGAAAGTGATGATAACGACCGGATATCCCGAGCATCCCAAGCTGCATGAAGTGGTTGAGTTGGGCTTTAACCATATCTTTTCAAAGCCGTTCGACCTGATGGAATTCGTCAAAGAAATCGAGACGATTCTGGCCCATAAATAAATGAATATTGATATAGCCGCAAAAAGTCGCAAAAAGCACAAAAATCAAATTTCACATTTAATATTTTCAGTAGGTTACGAGCTTAAAATTCTCGAATTTTGACTTTTTACGAGACCATCAATATTGAATATTGAATATTTGTTCAATTTAGGGATTCAGAGATTCAGGGATTTAGGAATTGAAGGAATACTATCATTTTTAAGTGTCCAAAATAATAATACATGATGCGTTTCAATATTTATAGAAAGCATCATCCAGCATTATTATTCTTCGGAAATGAAGCTTGCCTTGAGAAACTCGCGGTTCAGCCGGGCAATGTTGACAATTGAAATCTCCTTGGGGCACTCAGCTTCGCACTCTCTCTCATTGGTGCAGTTGCCGAATCCCAACTCATCCATGGTGCGCAGCATTTCAAGGGCCCGCTTGGCGGCTTCAGGCCGTCCCTGAGGCAGCAGGCCCAGGTGGGATATTTTGGCTCCGATAAACAACATGGCGGCCGCGTTGGGGCAGGCTGCCACGCAGGCGCCGCAGCCGATACAGGCGGCCGCATCCATGGACTTTTCGGCATTGGCCTGGGGCACCGGCAGGGCATTGGCATCCTGGGCGCCGCCGGTGTTGGCCGAGATAAATCCGCCGGCCCGAATAATCGTGTCGAAGGCGCTGCGATCCACCACCAGGTCCTTGATCACCGGAAAGGCCTTGGCCCGCCAGGGTTCGATGACGATGGTGTCTCCGTCCGCAAAGTGCCGCATGTGCAGCTGGCACAGGGTCGTGCCTTTCTGCGGTCCGTGAGGTCTGCCGTTGACCACCGCACCGCATGTGCCGCAGATGCCTTCCCGGCAGTCATGGTCAAAAGCGATGGGGTCCTGGCCATCCAGGGTCAATTTTTCATTGATAACGTCGAGCATTTCAAGAAACGACATGTCGGTCGAGATATCCTCGGCCCGATGTGTTTCAAGTTTTCCCTTTTTATCAGGCGAACTTTGACGCCATATTTTCAATGTTAAATTGATCGTCTTTGTCACTTGTAACTCCTTTGGGATAATTCGACGTTTTCGAAAACCAGATTCTCCTTGTGCAGCTGCGGCGGCTGGTCGTCTCCGCTAAATTCCCAGGCTGCTGCATGGCAGAAATTTTCGTCATCGCGCAGGGCCTCGTGCCCTTTGGTTTGAAAATCCTCGTTAAAATGCCCGCCGCAGGATTCCTGGCGCGCCAGGGCATCGATGATCATCAATTCTCCAAATTCGAGAAAATCCGCCACCCGGCCGGCCCTTTCAACGCTCTGGTTGAAGTCCTTGGCCGATCCGGGAACGATGACGTTTTCCCAGAATTCAGCTCGCAGATGCTGCACTAACGTGCGGGCTTTTTCAAGACCCTGGTTGTTGCGGGCCATGCCGCAATATTCCCACATGATCAATCCCAGCTCCTTGTGAAAATCGTCGACTGTCCGCTTGCCGTTAATGGCCAGCAGCTCTTGGAGACGGGTTTGGGCATCATGTTGCGCGTCTTTAAAGGCCGGATGGTCGGTAGTCACTTCCGGCAGCTGGGTTCCGGCCAGATAACCGCCGATGGTGTACGGGACAATGAAGTACCCGTCCGCCAGGCCCTGCATCAGGGCGCTGGCTCCCAGGCGATTGGCGCCGTGATCCGAGAAGTTGGCCTCGCCCATGACGAAAAGGCCGTCAATAGAGCTCATTAGATTGTAGTCGACCCAGAGTCCACCCATGGTGTAGTGCACAGCCGGGTAAATCCGCATGGGCGACTGGTAAGGGTCTTCACCGGTGATCTTTTCGTACATTTGGAATAGATTGCCGTATTTTTTTTCGATCACGGACCGAGTGTCCCGTTTAATGGCGTCTTCAAAATCCAGATAGACCGCCAGCCCGGTGGAGCCGACGCCCTTGCCCATATCGCATTGCTCTTTGGCGTTGCGGGAGGCAACATCACGGGGAACCAGGTTGCCGAAACTGGGATATTTTTCTTCCAGAAAGTAATCTCTCTCGGCTTGCGGGATATCCTGAGGAGACCGTTTGTCGCCGGGATTTTTAGGAACCCAAACGCGACCGTCATTGCGCAGGCTTTCACTCATCAGGGTCAACTTGGACTGGTAGGTGCCGTGCACCGGAATGCAGGTGGGATGAATCTGGGTAAAGCAAGGATTGGCAAATTGGGCCCCGCGTTTATACGCCCGGTAAGCTGCCGTCACGTTGGATGCCATGGCATTAGTGGATAGGAAAAATACATTTCCATAGCCGCCCGTGCACAGTACGACGGCGTGGGCGTCATGGCGTTCAATCTCACCGCTGACCAGGTTGCGGACGATAATTCCACGAGCCTGGCCGTTGACGACAACCAGATCCAACATTTCGCGGCGCTCGAACATCTTGACCTTGCCGGCGCCGATCTGGCGTGACAGGGCACTGTAGGCACCCAACAGCAGCTGCTGGCCCGTCTGCCCCCGGGCATAAAAGGTTCGCGACACCTGGGCCCCGCCAAATGAGCGGTTGGCCAGCAGACCGCCATAATCCCGCGCGAACGGAATCCCCTGGGCCACGCACTGATCGATGATATCGTTGCTCAGTTGGGCTAGGCGGTAGACATTGGCCTCGCGGGCCCTGAAATCACCGCCTTTGACGGTGTCATAAAAAAGGCGCCAGATGCTGTCTCCGTCATTCGGATAATTTTTGGCGGCGTTGATACCGCCTTGGGCGGCTATGCTGTGAGCCCGGCGCGGGCTGTCCTGGATGCAGAATGTTTTGACGTCATAGCCCAGTTCCGCCAAGGATGCCGATGCAGAACCTCCGGCCAAGCCGGTGCCGACCACAATAATTTCAAACTTTCGCTTGTTGGCCGGGTTGACCAGTTTCAGTTCAAAACGATGTCTATCCCATTTTTGTGCCAGAGGGCCACCGGGTATTTTGGCATCAAGCGACATAATTTTTCCTTTCTAACCCGAAAGGGCGATGTAAATCGGCAGCAGTCCGAAACCGATTCCGATCGCCAGGCTGAATAATATGCTGAATATCATGATAAACGGCATGTATTTCGGGTGATTGGCGCCGACCGACTGGAAGGCACTCCAAAAGCCGTGGCTGACGTGCACGGCAGCGATAATCATTGCAACGACATAAATGATAACCCATAGCGGATTGGCAAACGGTTCCGATACGATTTGAAAGATTTGGGTATCGCTCTTGTCTACAAAGTGAAAGTTCATCAGGTGCATGATGACAAATACCAGCAATAAAATCCCGGTATAAGGCATGGTCGCCGATCCGATCGTCCGTCCGCCACCTTTTTTGTTTACGGCATAGCGACCGCCCCGGGCGGTGGTATTCTGGTAAAACAAGGTCAGACCGGTAATGATGTGAATTACAGCGCAAATCAGGAGACCCAGCTCCGCTGCCGTGACCAGGGGGCCAAGCGAATGCAGATGCTCGGCATAGGAATTGAAAGCATCTTTTCCGGCATATATAGTCAGATTACCAGCAAGATGCCCAACCAGAAATGCACAGAACGCGAGACCGGTGATGGCCATCATCAGTTTTTTGCCAATGGATGACCACAGGGTTTGCTTCAACCAGTTCATTATTTCCTCCGACTTTCTCGTTGAGTAACCCAGATTGGTGGGAAAAGGTTCCATCTTTATTTGTTTTTCGGCTGTCTGTCAATGAATTTGTTGAGATAACCATTTTTCGGTAAAGTAAGTCGAATGCTGGTTTACCATCTAGTATTGATAAGATAGTAAAAACCAAATCTCAAGCACCAAATTTCAAACAAACCACAAATCACAATTTTCAATGACCAAAACGTTCCATACCGCTATATCACAAACCATAGCAAACTGAGACCCTGAGACCCGCGACGCGATGTCGACTGCTGTTCCTGTCGAGTGTTGTCGGTTTGGGATTTCGAATTTGGGTTATTGGAATTTGTTTGAGATTTGTTTTTTGCTTTTTGGAATTTTCATAACACCTACAAATTCTATTATTTTCGGCAAATCAAATAATTCTTTCAACTCATTGAATGGATCAGGTGGTCGTTTTAAGCCACCAGCGATCGCGCCGGCTCTGCATGATGGCACTGGCGATCTTTCGGCCGGTTTTGGTCTTCACCCGATCGAGCACGTTGTCGATCCAGCTGTTGGGCGGGGTATATCCGATGTCCATTAAATCCTTTAGCTCTAAAATCAGGGCCAGCTGATCGGCATCATGGGCCAGCTGGGCTTCTTTGGTGAGCGCCTGGTTATATTCGTGCATCAGGTCCTTCATATTCTGGGAAAAGGGCAAGCCCCGCGTGGCATCTTCAAGGGCCCGGATCTCATCGGCCGCGACATATTGTTTATGCACCGTGTTCAAATCGCCGACGCGGGCTTCGGGAAGATCGTGGATCAGGCACATGCTGATCAATTTCAGGGCGTCGATTTCGGATTCCAGCTGTGACATCACGTATGCGATAAAGGTCGCACTATAAGAATGCTCTGCCACCGACTCCTGGCCGGCACCCAGAAAATGGAAGCCGGATCGGGGGATTTCTTTTAATATCTTGGCCTCGAACAGCAAATCAGCAATTTTTTTCATGGAATCCTCACGTTAAAAGCGACAGATGACAGACGTCAGAAGACAGAAGTCAGAGGACCCGTCTTCGCTCTGCGAGCTTGGGGCTTCGCCCTTCGGGCTACGACCCCACAAGACGCCGCGGCACGCAGAGGA
>Ga0056128_1000052_pt1 | contig 61652 bp, 36 predicted proteins | sample WorMetLIZISLAND2_FD_71113 | JGI IMG/M metagenome (GOLD analysis project Ga0056128, IMG submission 71113) | Marine gutless worms symbiont microbial communities from Max Planck institute for Marine Microbiology, Germany - Olavius geniculatus... ... | reverse complement strand
CCCAGTCCCGTCGAGATGGAGAGTAGGAGGTAAATTACCCCGGGCCCGAGACGTTTATGGGACCCGCTTGTAGAGTAGTTAGAAAAATGAAAAAAAGTTTTATAAACACATATAATTTTTTTTTTTAAACGTATTTAGACTATTTATTATTTAACTATTACAGAATTTTTATTTTGTATATCATCTCTTGTCCATCACAAAGTCCATCATTTTGTGATGGACTCTATTGGGTTACGCTTACGCGAACTGCTTGCTTACTGTCTTTTGTCAGTTTCGTGTGTATGTTTGTATGTCTGTCTATCTGTCTGTTCATTTGAGATTGGTGAATAAATAAAGATTTAAAAATGTAATGAACTTTAATAAAGTAACTATCAATATTGCCGATGTTGTAGGTGGACAGAATAGAGAAAGTTAGAAACACATTTTAAACGTATAATCAACAATAACTGCCGTCATAGCTAGCATAAAAATCTATTAGCTTGTCGTCAAAATAATTATTCATTTACAGTAGTGATGGAACGGCAACTACAGTTTAGTTACTTGAATTTATTCAATTGTCAAATAACCACAGTTTAACAAAATGTTGGAACTTTTACTTCACTGAATTTAGTGAATTAACATAAATTTACGTATGTGCGTTAATCTTTTTAACGCGCGTTAATTTTTTAGCGCGCATTAATTTATTAATGCATTAACGCGTTAATTAACGCATCAACTAAGACAGCTCTAGTTTTTCTGCATATTTTTACTGAGCAATAAACCAATGTGTGTCAGACAAATAGACGGATGGATGTTGTGGATGTGCAAAACCTGTAATCTGGCCTGTTGCTGGTCACATATTCACTGATGATTGTCCTGTGTGCTGTGTGAGCAGTGAGCTCAATGACGATGTGTCTGGAGATATCATTGATGACGCTGATGGTCCGTTGTTGCTGAAAGCCATCACTGCCCATGATCCGCAGGCTTTACAGTCGTCCACCTATCGCCTAGCTGCTCCACCAGCTGTCAACTCTGGTACTGTTGAGTAGAAATTGTTGTCAGAAATATGTTTGATTTTTTTGGTCTTTTTTCAAGGTGAACTGGATTTCAGTTTCAAAAAGTTGCTCTGAAAGTTGTTAGCTCCATGTACATGCTCAAGTCTGAGAGAGGCCAGCAGTGAGGCTGTATTTGGGATAAATGTTATAATAATTTTGTTCCGTGGTCTTTTTGAAGTTGCTTGTGAAGTTGTTAGACTTAAACTGTAGGGAGCTGTCTGTCACGCAGCTTCTCAACAGTTTCAGATACACTTGAAAAAAACTCTTTGCAGTTGTTTATATTATTAAGTGCATTGGAGTACCAGGTTTTAATTGCAGTATGTACATTATTATCTATACGGTACACACGTATTTTCATTTATATATTTATTCACCAATGCAGTACATTGCTTAGTGCGTTTTGTGCCATTATGTTGATTCTCTGTTCTTGCTGTAATCATATCACTTTGAAGTGCAAAAAGTTGTTGACTAGTAGTTCCGGTGTTTCCAGTGCTATAGACTGTGGAAGTCAGCTGATGTTGTAACTGTACATGCAGGTTGCAGTTTTGTGACTCAGAATGATTCTGCGTATCCTGCTGCTGTCCAGTGAGTGCATTCAGTCGCATTGTTTACTGTGCTTTTTTTCTAAATTTTGGTCGGGCATTTTGTTGTAATTTGTCATATCTTTTCTTGATTGAACAGTTGTCTAATAGCTGTCCTGTGGTCAGTTGTCGTCTGTCATGTTTCATGGTTAATTGCTGCATTTTGTTCGTCATTTGAAGTATTCTGTTACTGGGTTGTTGCTACCATAGTCATCATCATTTTTGCGTGTTTATAACTTGGGGTTTGAGATGAAGCATTCTCATCGAAGTATTTCAGTGATTTGTTTGTAGTGCTGGGGGTGACATGATTGGGTTCCAGACAACACATAATGGACAGTACGATGGCTATCATGACATGGCATACCAACAGCAAGGCATCGGTTATGCATCTCACATGCAGTTGTGCTCCAGTGCCGGTAATAGCATTGTAACATCGATGATTTGTATTATTGAATTTTGTGTATTATTTTGTGATAAGACAGTGGTGATTTTTCAAGCAGCCATATGCTTAATAGTTGTAGTTTTGTTACGTGCGAGAGCTAGCATTATTAGCTACGGTAATTCTATCTGTCCAATGTCCGTCTGTCCATCATGACCCGGTACCGATTCAAGCCCAGGTGAGATAGAGACTTCAGGTTTTCACCATATGATAGCCTAGCATCTCTAGTATTTTGGGACAAAATTTCACACCACTAGGTCGTGGGGGTCCCACGAACAAGAAGGCAAAAGAGGGCCACCCCCTTTAAAAAGACATTATTTTACCGCTATTGGCTCGTCTAGTGTGAAAATGGTTGCAGATAGGCACAGACATGCTGCTTATCTTAACAAGCACGGGTGATGAGCTTCTTAGAAATGTCAACATTGATGACCTTGAATGACCTTGAACCCCAAAATGAGGGGTTTTAGTGATTTTTTTTTGCAATTTCGGGCTGCGACACACATTTTAAGAGTGAATTGCTCCGAAATGGCTTGAGATAGACCAAGACAATCTGCAGATGAAATTTTCTCCGTTGAATGTAGATTTTAGCAGTCTAAGTCCCGACCCTATGTTCAAGGAGGCTTGCGCATGCAGGTGTCAAAGCAAGGTACCCCCTAACAAGTGGTTATTTTTTTGCTGCTGGCTTGTCTATCGTGAAAATCGTTGCAGATAGGCACAGACATGTTGCTTATCATAACAAACACTGATGATCTGCTTTTTAGTAGTATCAACGTCGATGACCTTGAATGACCTTATGCCCCTAGTAGGAGTTTTAATAAATTTTTTGTGATTTTTGGCTGCAAAAGAGTGAACTGTGACGAATAAATGGAGATAGACCAAGACTACCTGCGAACAGGAACTGCTATAGGCTCTCACATGTCTCATGAGCATTAGCTCAGATTTCTTGTTTTTTACCACTTAGTCAATTTGGTGTAAAATTATATTGTCTATAATTTTGTCTTAGATTACATATACTCAATGAATGGGGTGACTCAGCATGCCAAGCCAGTGACAGTCGGACAGCCACCAATGAATGCACCAGTTGGTCAGTGCTAGTTTAATGCTTATTTAACCGTATTGCTAGTGTTTGTGTAAACAGCTTGCTGAATTTTATACTGAAGTTTAGCATTCTTTTTGACTTGTTTTTGCTAAGTGGCCTGTGTTAACATACACACACATATACATACCAATTCTTTAGAGTGGCCTAATGTTCCAAAAAGCTGCTAAACCAAAACGTGCTCGTACATGAGATTTCTGAGTCATATCCCATCTTAGTAAATTAGTAAGTGGTTGTGTGATGTTTGTTATCGTAAAAACTGAGCTGCTTTGTCCAGCCTTGGGCATGGAGACTCTGATGCAGTGCGCAGACCAATTTGGTTTAGTGCTTTGCGTGTTTTTGGATGGGATGTAAAATTAGTTTCAGCCAGAGTGGCATCACGTTTGGCCTTGAAACTTAACAGATCCTGTCACATAGCCTCCACCTTCTTTTTCGGGAGTTAGTGCTGACAGTGACATAATTGGCTTGCAGTGTAAAAGCTTTCATTAATACATACGCTCGTTCATGCTAGTGTCAGTTTGTAATTCAACAAGCTGCACTGTTTGCTGTAGCGTGTTCACCAGCACAAGCGACTGCTGCGCCGGCAGTGATGCACGACCAGTCTGCTATGCTGGCTGCTCAGTACGGTCGATACACAGCACAAAATGCAGCCGCGCAGGACTATCAGTCATTTAATTCACAGTTGTCGCAGTCACCTCGTGTCATCTGTGAACAACTCAGACCTGATACTCAGGTATACATACACTAATTGTCATTAGTCCTGGTGACTGAGCTTCTGAAAACTTGGCCACACTGGGCAGGTTAAATAAAATGTAGAGATGATTTGGTTGCTATGACTTACTTGGTAGTTTTAGATAGAACTTTATACAGTATTCCTTAGTTGTATACTAGGATCAGTTTGTTTTAATCTTCTCACATATATATAACATTTTTGATTATACACTACAGACTGTTGAGTTTATGTTTATCCGTTGTTGTGCTTAAACTGAATGTTCTTTGTTGCTGCACTGCACTGTTGGTGGCAGGTAACATCTCGGTATGAAGCCAGCAAGCTAGGTCAACTCAGCCTTCTACCCTCCATGGGATTGTGAAATGAGTATCAGCTTTCTGGCTGAGTAGTAATAAATGGCGATGGTTAATGTAGTACTGCCAACAGGTGGATATGAGGTTCAGGCCGATCGGTTTGGTCCAAAGGTCGGCAGCCACCTGGCGCTCGTGCTGCTCTCACCAAATGAACCATGTGAACCCATGCAGTAGCGGTTCGCTGCTACGATGACAGCACCATAAACATTGTCACGGCTGTTACTAATGCTATTAGTTGTTTGTCATTTTGAAATGTAAAAAGTTCTTATTTGAGGATGTTAACAATGGAGACTTATGGTAAACAGATATTATATTTGAAGAAATTATTGCATTACTTTCCTGGCATACAGTGGACTAAATGTGAGTACTGTTTTGTGTATTGTTGTTAGCCCAATACAACAGTTGCCAGTTATAACACCAAACCGGAACCACCAAAGGATGCGTACGAGGTGATTACATTTCTCTCAGTATAACATTATTGTATACTGTTCTATTGTTGGTGCATCTAGTGCAAGATTTTCTCTTCTCACATAATTTTTGTCACAGTGAGTAGCATTGTTTTGTTACACTAGCCAGAGCTGGGTTATGTATGTTTTGAGACTATTTATGTTATGGAGCTATATTGATATATAGCTTATAGCTTAGTACTTTTTATGTCCAGTATTTCACATAACCTTTCCTTAGTGCAGTCTGGCTAACTCTTAATCGGACCTGCTAAGTCGTCTTACTTACTTACTTCATGTATGGTACTGGAGCATAACGTTGGGCCAGGCCATGTACAGTATGTCTTTAGATAACCTCTGTGTCTGGTTTTAAAATACATGATATGTGTTGTAATGCCATACAGTTATTAATGATTATTACAACATGTGTAGTCTTTGTTTGTGCTGTATTTTCAGACAACAAGGCCACAAGAGATGATGCCAAAAATATCCTGTAAGTATCAATTTTGTATTGCTTTGAAGATTGCTATGCATAATTGCTGTGCCATTTTTTGCTTTGTGTGTGCTTATTCATCAGTGTGCATTGTGCAAAGTGTGTAAGTAAAAATTAGTAGAGTTTGTACATGGTATTTTGATAATGGCACATTCAGAGTATTCCATTGATAATCTTTGAGCATATACACTGTGTCTCAAAAAATGTGCTACTTTCATTTTTAAATAACTCCATGAAACATTGGCTGATTTCGATAATTTTTGGCAGGCAAAATCCTGAAACAATTTGACGTAAAATACTATAGTTTTGGCCACCTTAGCTTAATACTGTCGCTGCACTACCTTGTGAAGTGCAGAAGTCGCAGATTGGCCATTTACAGCAATGAATTCATACTGGATAGCACATGCATCGGCTCAGAAACTCACTGAGACCACAAAATTATTGAAAATCTGTAATTCATTTAACAGTAATCATGTTGATTTTAAGATCGTACATCGACGCATCAAGAACAAGTGAGCCACTCTGGGTCAGCAGTTTCTGAATGTGCTGTTGGCAAGCGGCATCAACGTCCAGCACTTGTGTTCGTGCTGAAAGAAGACATTTTAAGCACACGCTGTAATAAATATAATGAGATGTGACATGTGTGACCCTTTTGAGAGATAATAACTGTTACTTGTGTTCGTTCAACTTCGTTGCTGTTCAGTTAATTATTTCTGAGTCGATGCATGTGTACGCAGTATGAATTCATTGTTGTAAATGGCCAAACTACGACTTCTGAATTTCACGAGGTAGTGTAGTGACAGTATTAAGGTGAAGTGGCCAAAACTAAAGTCATTCACATCAAGTTGTTTCTTGATTTTTTTGCCGAAACTTATCAAAATTGGCCATTGTTTCAGGAAGTTATTCAAAAAATAAAAGTGGCACGGTTTTTTTGAGACATGGTGTAGTAATAATTTAACACTTTAAGCACTCGTGTGTCTTGCATTTTAGTGCCAATTTTAATTTTTCATCATGTTTCATTAATTTTGCACACATTGTGAAGTGAGCAACTGTGTAAGTTTTTATGAACAAACTAATGCTGTGAACAACTTTGTCACTTGTATTTGTGTTACCAGTACGCTCGGTTTGGCACCAAGAGGTTTTGTGAAATGTTGATTTGTAGTGACAAGAGTTGATGACGTGTTGCTGAAAGAACACAGAAAACATCGGCTTGATGTCTACGAAGGTGCTGCTCCCATATACAACGTTGTCAGCTCTGACAACTGTCAGAAACTGAGGTTAAAACTCTCTAAAACCACAGACGAATCGAGAGGCATGTATACAACATTTTTTGTGTTATTTGTTTTTTTGTACTTGAATGCTTTGTTATATTTTGGAAACAGCATTTGGATTTTATCAGTCTGTTCCATACAGTTGTGATGCAGAAGAAAAGAAACCATGTTCATTTTACTGTGAAATATTAAATGCTGCACATATATTTGCTTTGAACAATGGGCATTGCTTTATAGCATGAACTGCATGTGCAGTTTATTATGGTTGTAGTTGACTAGCTAGCTTTGTTCTTCCATCGCAGTAGGTGGCATCATTGTCTAATTACTATTCTGCAAGTCTTTATATTAACATTAGTATCATTGATGGTTCTAGTAAACAAATTTGGAATGAGTAGATGTACCATAGACCTCTTAAAATAAGGACCAATGGTGGCCGTTATTGGGTCCACGAACTTGGGTCTGTCAAACGTGGTCCGTTTGCTACAGAATTTTGCAGACATAGTGTCACAGACAACGTGAACAAATGCTGCAAATTTGTTGACGATTTGTACTTTCTTGTGTGTGTGTGGCTAAACCGTATCTTAGTTATTTTCCAGCAACATTTTTTTTGTAGCCATGTCTTGGCTGGTAGCAACTCGTGCCATATGTGAACAGTGGAGTGCTCTGTGCAGTGCACTGTTCTAGCAAGAGTAAAAATACCGAGTAACTCACTGTTGGTGATCTGTAGGTTTGAAACGCGCGCGAGCGTCGGACGATTCTGACGTTGAATACGACGACCAGGTGACGATGGCACAGATGCAGGAAGTGTACGGTGAGTATGCAACGTCACTCACGGAGCGTGTGAAACGACGCCGCAACCAGCACATGACACACACTGACAGCGATGACAATAACGGCAACTACAGCGATTCACATCACCGGTCCGAATTTAGACGACGACTACAGGTCGACGACACGAGCAGTGATGCTTCGAATGCTTCAGTGCCAGAAGGTTTGCGAGATTGGTCAGCTAACATTTGGTAGATTTTTTTAGCAGTGAAGTTGCACAAACAGTTACGTTCGCTGTTATATGCTATTCAACAGTTGTTTTGTGCCCTAATGCACTTCAGTATGTTTTTGAAGGTTTTTTACCAGAGCGAGTGAGTGAGTAAATGAATGAGTTAAAGTACTTGCGGCACATGTAAATAAAGAAGTCGCAATGCACCAGGCTGCCAGAAATGCCGTACAGCAGTGCATTACAGTAGTCCAGTCGGCATGACATGCATGACGGAACCAATAGAGCTGATGTTCACATATGATGGATGTTCAGCTAACGCTTTCCACTAAAAGTATGGGATGACACAATAGGTCGTGAATGGATTTGATTTCAAATATAAGCCTGTTGTTAACAGTAATTATACAGCAATAATTTCACGTCATCTCGATATAATCTATAAAATTTTTGATATAAAATTTTAGAGCTGTAGCTGTTACACAGCATTTGCGGTACTGATTTATATAGAGCCACCATTTAAATCATTACACTCGGTGGACCAATAAACATTAACATCAAGCAAGGTTGCTGTTCATATCCACCAATCTATATTGACTAGTATAAGTCAAGTAACCAACAAACGGTTGTGCTATTTTGCATACATGATTGCATTAAATTTCCCTAAATGCTGAATGCTGATAGCAGTTTAATAATTATTTGATTGCTTTAACACAGTTTATTTGCCACTTAAAATTGTTTCCAACCTACTGTCTCACACTGTAATGTTTGTTGTGGATTACAGCTTTGCGGCCGCTTAGAAAGGAGAAGAAGCCGCCTCAGCGACGGTTGATGGAGCTGAGCGTGTGTCTTGAAGAGCTGATGGACACACCAACGTTCAAGCGCTTTAACACTGCTCTCGATGGTGTACTTGAAGCTGCAGAAGACATGGACTTGGCCAGTATCAGAGGTGTGTATATTGTCCTGTAGCCATCTCAATAGGCTGCAGGACAGATCTTGATCATTCATCTGTCTGTCAGTCTGCACCCAGGGCTCTTGTGGGTCCGTGAAAGTCCTTGAATTTTTTTCTCCAGATTTTCAAGGCCTGGAAAGTCCTTGAAAACAGACATGGTACTTGAAAGTCCTTGAATTTGATTTTCGGAAATGCCGTGACTGAACAAGTGAGTCTGAAGTCTGTCCGTAGTAATTGGATTCAGTGACAACTATTGATGCATTTTTCTAATAATTCCAGTTTTTGATTAATGCTTGAAGGTGTTAAATTGTCGAATGTAAACTGAACCTGCTTACATATGCTTATAAAAGTGCCAGTTTGATTTAATTCAGTTCTTTTGTATGGTTCTTGAAAGTCTTTGAGAAGTCTTTGAATTTGATTTTGACAATTGGGCAAGAACCATGTGCACCTGTGCAGGCTCATAACTTGATTCATGTGCGAGCATTAGTGAAGAGTATGCAATTTTTGGTTTAAAAGGTCATATGTTAGAGTTAGGGTTAGGGTTGATTAGCTCTAGGTAGATGGCTGACAATTTTTGCTAGTTTTTGTGGTGTTGTTGGATATTTGTGTTGAGCATAATTGTTTTAATAAACTTTTGCACAGATTTAATAGGAGTAAGTAATGGATCCTTCTAATTTCTAGTGCATTAGTAGTGTATCGCTAATTGACCGGACCAAGGTTTTGTTAAAAATTTTGTCGCCTGTTCTTCAGATGCATGATCATCATTGTCATAGTTAATTCGATGTGGTGTGTGTAATTTTGAGTGGTGCATATGCCAATGCTGTGTGCATCATTTCAGCACTGGGAATTTATTGACATTTAGAGCTATGCACTGCTTGTTTGTTTCACCGTTGTTCATTATTTATAGATGATGACGACGAAACTGCTACGAACAGCGAGTCTGTCGTGTCCAAGTCACATCTGGCTGAGCTCTGTTCTGAAGCAGCCAAGCTTAAGTCTATGGGTGTCATGAACCAGGTCAGTTGTATTCCAGTGACAACTTTATCTGTGCTTACGTAAAATGTACAAAAGTTCAGCCAGTGATGTCCATTTTTAAATGCTCATTGATGACAGTCATTTATGTGTGAACTGCCAATATTTTATATGCATGCAAGTGAATTTTTATCGCCCAGGAGCTGCTAATGATTGCCAAAATTTTGTATTTTAGTTTATGTAGTTGTAAGGTATTTGCAATTCTTCCTTGGTTATTATTTGGATTGAGCCATAACATGTTTTCTTAGCCTTTACATATACGGGTTTCTTTGTTGATAGTTTTGTAGTTTTGTTACATTTGTTTGGCAGTACTTGTAAAACATACTTAACTGTTTTGTGTTTTCGTGTAATAGCTTCCATGTGAAAAGCTAATAAAGGGACTTACGATTCTGCAGTTTAATATTCGCGATGGCAGCAAAATTATTCCAGGCATCGATCCAGTGAGTTGATACAAGTTGCTGTATAAGTGGTATACATTATTTGAATTGTCATGTAGTTATGTATTTCATTGTTTGTCCTTTGATAATCTTTTTTATATAGCTTGAATGTTTATTAAGAATTTGGTTAAATGTCTTTATTTCATGTGGGTTTTGTTTTTTTATATGGAGTAGTAAAATGTATGCGTGCAGTTGCAATAAACAGTCACCGAAGAGATTTGTAACTGTGGGTTGTATTAATCAGAAAAAAAAGACATACTGACTAGCGATGAAAGTGTTTTGTTACTATTCACATAAGAGTTGTGTTTGTTTTGCAGGATGGTGAAAATGAGGACGACTATTTGTGGCGAGAGTTGGCCTTCGAGCGTGTACAATCGGCTCTCGATGCAGCACTCACGGCGTTGTACATTATGACGTCAAATAGCATGCCGAAAGAAGTATTTATCGAAGATGTCATCGAGAGGGTTGTTCGCATGAGCAAAATGCAGCTTTACAATGCCGTCTATCCAGAGTTTGACCCTGTATACCGTTCTGATCCACATAACAAAAGTGTGTTTCGTTGTATTTTTGCCGTGCATCTTTGTTAATTGTGCATGTGGCTAAATTGCAAACTTAGTTATTGTGTTCCAGTCCTAATAGGCAACTGTACGTGTTGTGCTCATCCATTTATTGTCCATCTATCCCATATGGACTAGATGAAAAGGTGCAGAAAAGCAAAAATATATGTGCAGATGTAAATTGTATGGGTAAACTTATGGGCTGTAATGGCACATGTTAGATGGGGGTCTAAGGGAAGAGGTCAAGTCTTTTTTCTTTGGCCAAAGCGTGCAATTGTAAATTGCAGCCAAACTGTGAGTATCGTGTTGCCAACTGGCGAATACAAATGAAGGGTTAGCGATTCCACCTTTTTTCATATTACTAGTCATTTCAGGAATTATGAATGAAACAGAGATACAGTTCTTTGCTGGCTGTGTCTTGTAATTTTTACTTCATATTTATCGGTGATCGTCAAGTCGTGGTAATTTTCGTTTGCTGTTTCTTAGTTTTTACATTTCAGCTGTTGTGTAATTTGCTTAAATTGTTTCAAGTTTTGCCAACTTTTAAATAAACAAATATGTGTGTATGTGTACGTGATGACTGAATTTGCCATAGGTGGCATCCAATCAAACCTAAAGTTGAAACGTGCCAAGTCAAGTGGAGCAAAGGACCGAACAGTTCTGTCGATGTACACCAAACTGACAGAATTGACATCTCTGCTTGCTGAACTTGTTGAAATACAGGACCTCACTGATACCATTATACTTCAGGTGTGTAGCAAGAATTGTTCGACATATTATTTTACAAGAAGTTATTTGTGAGTATATGGCGCATTTTGTAACTTTCTATTTGTTAACGATCGGATTGATGTCAGTTGTTCGGACAGCGCGAAAGTCAGGTAACCTCTAGGAAGAATTCCTGATAGGGATGATCACTTATAGAACAGTTCTGTTAGATGTATTCTTATAATGCATTTGTATGTGTACATTTGTGGTACATATTTAATGTGTCCTAAACAGTTGTAGTGGTGGAATGGTGGTAGTAGCATTGTCATATAGTAAAGGTGCTGTTGGTTTTCTTGTGCCATATGCATAGAGGACATTTGCTTTGTGGCAAGTAGACTCGGTTTGTTTGTAATATTATGTCAGTAGATTCAAGGTTCTGTATTAGTGGTCAGTCATTAACTGCAATTTGTTATTTAGCAGCTTGAGTCTGACAGTTTTGGTCAGCAGATTTTTTCCCATTTTATCTAATTGAGCACTAAGGAGTTATCCCCTTAGGCTGTCATGTTGGGTATTATGGGAAGTAGTGGAGAAAATAACTTAAGTGCTATGTTCCACTCTGGTTCCAAGTCTGCTGCTGTCTGTTGTCATGGTCAGTTTTTACATTTCTAGGTTAGGATTGATATTCTGTGTTTCGTGTTTTCCTTATGTAGTTTTTTTGTAAAGGTTAAATTCTGTATTTCATTGCGTGTTTACGTTTCATTATTATGTGTTTGTGTGCAACTGCCTGGAAAGGCTATCCCCGAAATGATTTATACTGTGTCGGGCAAGATGTTAAACCCTACTCGCTCACTGATGTCAGTAGATATTGTATTGTGGACTACATAATGTTGGTGGTTGTTGAGCTCTCCAAGGTGCTTTGACTGTCATGTGCTTTGTGTCAGATGTCCACGCTTGCCGTGTCTCCTTTCTTCGTGGAAAATGTCAGTGAGATTCAGCTGAATGCATTAAAGCTGGTCACTTGTGTAAGTTTTTGCTGTTCTTGATGTTTACGCCAGTTTGTGATTTGCTTTAATAGCTGTTGCGGTTTTTGAATGTCATGATGATGTGAAATATGCGGGAACTGGCATTATATTCTATTGTCGGTTAGTCATTATCATTTGATTTCATTTTACTGGAATCGCTTTTGCCAGTGCAAGTGATGCGGCCTGTTTCTACTGTTTCTTCAGATTTCATTTTGGCATGTTCTGTTTGCCATTTGTCTATTGTTTGTTGTATTCATGCACTCTGCTTAAATCATTCGACTAACTCAGTTGCCATTTTTCAGGTACACTTGTGGGGTCCAGTCATGCATTGTATTAGATGGTGGCCTCTGATCCCTAGAGGAAGGGAGACTTTTGGATCGTTTAACTCTCAGTTGAAATGAGTAATTGCAAATTTTGGCCAAACTTGCTGACTACAATCTATGAGTTGGATGGACTTGCTACAGTGATTCCGCTTTTTGCCAAAGTACTTTGGTCTTGTCTTGCTACATACAAAGATCCTAGAATTCTATACAGTATAAATTTACTGCTGTATTAATGACTGAATGTTTTCACGTGTGGTCGATGCTATTATTTAGTCTTTTATTATGTCAGTTATTTTGTCGTGCAGATTTTCAGTCGGTATGAGAAACATCGACGGCTAATTCTCGAAGATATTTTATCATCACTTGCCCGGCTACCATCTAGCAAGAAGAATCTGAGAAGCTACAGGTACTGATCAGTGATCAGGGTTGTGAGAAAAAAACCTATTTTTGTTTAAAAAAATGCTCATGCAGTTATTTTTTTGTTTATTTTTGGTTGAATTAAGTCTGTGTTTTTTTTTTAAAAAAAGCCCAACTTGATGTATTTTGTAATTTTTGACATTTCAAGTTATTGCAATGAACACTGCTAGCTACAGTCTGTATCAAGTAAACATCCAAAAGTTTGCAAAATCATAGATTCAGGAGTCTTAAAAGCTTAACCATAATGAATCATTTCATTATTAGTGGAACTAGAAACTGAAATTGGAATAAGTTTGGTTTATGTGATTTTTAACTGGGTTTACCCAATACAATCGGTGCTTTGACCTTGGTACTGATTTTCTGGTTTTTACACGTGAAAGCACTGCTTTAGTGCGTCTTAGCATTGCAATTCGGTCTGTCTGTCTGTCCATCCGTCACATGGGTGGATCAGCCAAAAACGGTGCAAGCTAGGATCACCAAATCTTTACCATCAGCTGCCTGGAAGACTCTAGTTTCAGGAACCATAAAGCTTTTACATAAATTCTAAGGGGTCATCCTGACCGAGGGCGCTAAATGGGAGGGGGTAGGAAAAGTGTGCAATTTTTAGCCAATAAGTTGCTGTATCTCAGTAACGGTGCGAGATAGGGCCTAGGTTACTATTAATTACTAATAGGAAGTCATACACTGGTTCTCGATTGGCGCCAAATTCAATGACCTTGGATGACCTTGAATGCCAAAGTAGGGGTTTTATGGATTTTTTTAGCAATTTCAGGCTGCGAGCCACATTTCAAGAGTGAATTGCGCCAAAATCAATTGAGATAGACATGGACAAGCTGCATACGAAATTTTTAGCATTGAACATACATTTCGACGGTCCAGGTCTTGTTTTTTTAGGTTCAAGGAAACCTGCGCACTACAGCATCAAACAGCGGTACTCTCATAAAAGTTGTTTTTTTTTACCATTGTTGGCCAGTTTTTCATGAAAACGGTTGCAGATCGCCATGGGCATGCTACCCATCACAACAAGCACTAGTGACGAGTTTTTTTAGTCGTATCAAGATCGATGACTTTGAAAGACCTTGAACTTTCAAAATAAGGGGTTTTATTGATTTTTGCGATCTTCGGCTGCAGTGCACACTCAAGAATGAACTGCAACGAAATGGCTGGAGATAGACTGACAGGTTTGCGAACAGGAACTGCTATAGGCTTTTGCACGTCTCGTGAACATTAGCTCTAATTTGTTGTTGGAGCTCATAAGTAACAGTGATTTTTATGCATGAGAGCTAGCGTGGTAATTTTGTCTATCCATTCGTCCGTCTGTCTGTCTGTCACGACCCGGTACCAGATGAGATAGAGACTTTGGGTTTTTGCCATATGATAGCTTAGAGTCTCCAGTATTTTGTGACAAAATTTCATGCCACTGGGCAAAGCGAGTCCCCACGAATGAGGGGCAAAAGAGAGGCACCCCGCCCTTAGAATGGCATTATTCTACTGCTATTGGTTCGTCTAATGTGAAAATGGTTGCAGATAGGCACAGGCATACTGGCACTGGCAACAAGCTTCTTAGGAATGTCAACATCGATAACCTTGAACCCCGAAAATAGGGGTTATAGTGAATTTTGCGCGATTTTGGGATGCGGGATGCATTTTAACAGTGAATTACACTGAAATGGCTGAAGATAAACCAAGAAAACCTGCATATGAAATTTTCAGCATTGAATGTAGATTTTAGCAATCCACGTCTGGACCCTGTAAGTTCAAGGAGGCCTGCGCACATGGATGTTAAAGAGGGGTACTTTTCTAAAAAAATGGTTATTTATTCGCTGTTGGCTTGTTTAGCATGAAAGTTATTGCAGATAGGCACAGATGTACTACTTATCATAACAAGCACTGGTGACGAGCTTCTTGAAAATGTCAACATCGATGACCTTGAATAACCTTGAACCCTAAAAATAGGGTTTTTTGGTGATTTTTGGCTGCAAAAGAGTGAATTGTGACGAAGTTGATGGAGATAGACCAAGATTACCTGCAAACAGAAACTGTTATAGGCTCTTTTGCATATCATGAGCATTAGCTCAGATTTCTTGTTTGTTGAAGTATTTCAGATGTGATGTGATGTGTCGAAGGTAGATTGTTAATTTGCTTTAATTTGTTTTTTAAGTAATTGTACTAGTTTGTTTGTGGGTGTGAAGGCTAAATGCTGATGAGCAGATTCAGATGGTGACAGCATTAGCGCTGCAGTTGATTCAGTGTGTAGTCAAATTACCATCTCATGTCAACAACGACCACGACCTCGATGACCTCAATTCAGCAAAAAACAAAAACGATTTAGTATGTGCTATTATGTTTTAATGGTTTTTATTACAGATAGTCACTGGGTTAATTTTGTTATTTTGTTGAATCATGCATTGTCCATAGGTTATATATTTCATCTTAGCACTTTTGCAGATGATTGATATGGCGAACACTGGATGATAATTTGTTTCATGTGCAATATGTAGTCTTGGAGTATTTGCTGAGTTTTAGTATTTCTCAGTTATCCCGTTGATTAAATATATTCATGAGCTTCTTAATTTGAGTTTAAAGTTTTTTGATGTTTGTGTTGTATTTGTGTAGGTCGACAAAGAGGTAATGATACTGACATCGTATGAGACTGCAATGAGAACAGCGCACAACTTTCTGGCTGTGTTTCTTGCCAAGTGAGTGTCACATTATCTGTTGTTAAAGTGCTGCTTATGACATCTTGTTAAGCTGTTGGTATCACATCTCATTGCGACTAACTGCTAGTTGAATTAGTGCTTCTTTATGTTTTTTTTTACTTAGTATTTTAAATAGGTGTGTTTATAAGTTACACAGTGTTAGCCTTGCTAAGGCTGCAAAATCTGCGTTAAAGACGTGGGATCATTGGGATGGGGCACCACAGAAGTCGAAAAGCTTGGTAGCAGTTCAGCAAAAAGTTGAATAAGATGGAAGCACACTTGCAGATGTTCATAGGAAAGTTATTCCAAATGGTGGGAATGGCAGCTACAAAATAATGTCATATTTCATTCAAATTCCCGTGTGAGTTTTTGTTGCATTGTGCTAGTTGTTTCTGCGTGTCCAGATGTACATCCAAGGGTGAAGAAGACTATCGACCTTTGTTTGAAAATTTTGTGTATGATCTCTTATCAACCGTCAATAAACCTGATTGGCCAGCATCCGAACTGATCCTTAGCTTGCTTGGAAACTTGCTGGTAATTACGACAGTTTTATTGATACTGACACTTGCCTCGTCATAGTTGCACTATGTTTGTTTTTTTTTGCATTTTTTGTTGCAGATGAAGTTGCCAATCCAAAATGGAGTCTTGTTTTTTTGTGGCTGGCACACTATTTTAGGATAGTGTGTCTTTGTTTAGGAACTAGCATTCAATTAGTAGCTGTTAGTAGCTGAATTTTCAGTGTGCAGTTATCAATTATCCAAATTTGTAGTAGTTACCTAAGTTATGGATGAAGACTGCCTGGTGCTACTGCCCAGTTGTTTGTCTAGTGAGCCGAATTTTTTTATTGTTGTGGTCGTGTGGTAAATTCATTAGTGGTGTCGGGAAAGGCATGTATCATGCTTAATTAGCTCCACTGGTTTGCAGATGGTCATGTTTCGGATGTTGAATACAGGAGTGTACAGTGGAAAAGGAGACTGCTGTTGTGTTGCTGCAGGTGAAGCAGTTTAGCTGTAAATCGGTGGAGATGTCGCTGCGTGTTGCATCGCTGGACTACCTCGGTATTGTTGCTGCTCGCCTGCGTAGAGATGCCGTGTCAAGTCGACTCAATGAGGACATCATTTCAGACGTCATCAAACAGGTCTGCACGATGCAGCTTCCTGTTGCTTTTGATAATTTTGAATACCTTAGATCTTAGTCCTTCCAGTGACAGGCATTGGGCAATCCATTTTTTCCACTCTTCTCCATTCATTGCCTGGAGATGGATGTTTTCCCATTTTGCTTCCATGAATTCAATATCTTTCCTATGTGTCTTTTCAAGTAACGAGTGGTCGACTTTGTTTGCTGTTATTATCAGGAATCCAGTTCACTGGTTGGGTTGTGTATCATCTCCTGGTTTTCAATTCTGTATCGTGTTGTAAAATATTGTGTGTTGCTCCTGATGGGACCAAAGTTTGCGTTGTGCTGTCATAGGTTGAAGACAGTAGTGTGGTTATCGATGAAGAGAGTCGTAAAGAAGTATGTATTTCCTATGCTGATTTTTCTATACTAATGTTGTAAAGTGTTCTGCGTACTGTTTTGTATCACAACTGTCAGAAATGTTGATCAGACATCCAAGCATACAATGTATATATATTTATTATTGCAGAAAAACCAAGATACTGAATCTGTAATTTTTTCCCGTAACATTTGTGCTTAATAACTGGAATTGTTTTTATATAAATATTATGTGCTCGATTGACATACATCATTAATCTGTCAGGTAATGCTTCATGTGTCGTTTTCTCACTAAAATAACTCAGGTGCTTATAGTTTAGCTAAGTGCATCGATGGGTTTTTCTTGTTTTATGGTGCTGAAAAAGTCCTGAAGAAGATGTGAATTTTGATTCTGTCATTTGATTGGTAACCCTCTGTGATTGTATTGACTGCATATTAATATATTGTTATTTTTTTTAGACAAAGCCGAATGATGTCAATCGAACAGAACTACTTCAGAAAGCATTGCTGGAGTATCTGGCTCATGGCTCTGAAAATGATTCGTCACTTGTAGTGAGTGTTTGAGTTAATTCTTGTATAGTGTACATGTATGTGCTGTCTCTGTCTAGTCCACAAGTCCATGATTGCAACTGTGGCTTTGTATAATAAGACAATGATGCATCCCATACACCTCTAGTCACTTACCCCTAGTGACTGTTGTCCTTTTCAAAATCTGAAATATCATATTGAGTGTTCTAGGCTTTGTTTCCATGTAAATAATTTCTAATTATTGTTCTAACATTGTCAGTGAATGACAGTTGTCGGTGAATGACTTAATGCTTGGTGTTTTTCTCTGTTTCTGTGCAGTTTGTTCGTCAGTTCTACATAGCACAGTGGTACCGAGACTGCACGATGGAAGTCGAGAAAGCGGCTAAGAAGCTTTCTGAAGACAGCAGCTTACGGAAAGCAGCCGAAACGCTGGCAAAGAAGCAGCAGCAGCAGCAGAATGGCAGTGAGAACAGTGATGACGACGATGACGATGATGATGAATGCAGTTCACAGAACAAAGCTGCGCTGAAGAAGGCCGCTGCCGAGTTGGACGCGATTAAGGAGCTGCAGCAGAAAGCAGAAAGGCGGAAAACGTTTCTGATGCAGTTGATTGCAGCACATATTGGGGCTGCTGGTCGGCTGAAGTGAGTGCAGTGCTTTCTCTGTATATCACTTTTAAGTTTGGTTTAGCTGTTGCGAAAAAGATGCTCTTTGCAGTGCAGTCGATTCCACCTGCATTTCTCTGTAGCACGGTCTGTCATCTGTCACATTCGTGCTCTGTGTTTAAACAATTCGTCAGATTTACGTGTATTTTGCCAGTTATTCTTGTGGGGTTTAGTGTTAGAGGGTGGTCAGTGACTCCAGTCTGACGGAGAGATGTTGGAGGTTGAACCACCAGCCGAAACTCACAATTGCTTATTTATCATGATCATTAGCAGCATTAATCAGCTGCAGCACTTTGTGTGATCTTTATATTTGCAAGGTGTGAATCCCCCCTGATGTAGTCACATTGTGGTGTATTATTAAATGTGAAATATGTTCTGTACATATTGTCCTGAACACCATTTATTAAGCAGTTGCTCATATTTTACTACTTCATGTCTATTGACATATTTTTGCAGCTTGCTGATAAGACATGCATGTGACTTGCCATGTCCATTGCAAATTACGTTTTTGATCAATAACACAGAGGTCGTATGTGAATTCTGGATATATATGGCATTGTTGTGCTTGCGTCGTGTGTAGGTCGTCTCAGAGTAAATTGGATTATGAAAGTGTACTCTTGGTGACACGCTATCTGGCGTCAAATCGTCCATTCTCTCAAAGTTTTGACATATATCTCACTCAGGTAGTGATTCTGTGTACTTGGCAGCTACAGTTGCCGTAGTTTAACACATACACCAAATGAGGACATTTTGGTCACTTTCACTCAACTTGAACACTGTTTTTATTGGATGTAATGAATGTGGTGCATGTTATTAAAAACTGATTTTCACTGCCGGCACTTTAAAGCAGTATGAAAATTTACAGTGATATTTGCAAGCAGAATTCATTCTGAGGAAGGCAGCAGTGGTTGCAGAAATATCAGTCATTCCGTAATTTAAGGTTATAATACGATGGCTTATTAATGTGTGTTGGTAGCTGTTTCGACCTAGGGGTTTACCATGAAAGGTAATTTGTTGTATGCAGATTCTGAAAGTATTATGTGAGACGGCAGTTGCTGTAAGGACTAAAGCACTGAAGTGTTTGACGGCCGTTGTTGAGGCTGATCCTGCGATACTTGCTCGGGTTAGTGTGGCATCGTGTGCTTAGCATCGCATTTTTGCTTGATTTGTGTATGGATGCAGCATTTATCTTATGAATTATTCTGCAAGTATGATTATAAGAATATTTTGTCACTTGCCACAAAATCAATGATAGTGATAGCCATGCGACTTGGTGTTTGCAAGTTTTCAATGACTTCTTGTAGGTGTTTCAGTCTGCTTTGCTGTTTTTCTGTGAGTTACTAATGAATATTATCTGTCTGTTTGTATCTTGGCAGTGCTAAGTGATGATATATTATAGTTGTATTTTATTTACAGATAATAGTCTTATGGTCTTAAGCATTTGTTCCACAAATAACATATGCAGTAGTGTGGTATTAGGTTATCTGTTTCTTATTTGTTAGGTTGTTTGCATTTGCTACAGTGACAAGGGAGGAATCAGGACCCTTATGGTTTTTTAAATTGTATACAGTATCTGTTAATGCTGTCACGTTACAATTATTTGTGCCCTGTATATGTATTTGTATGTGATATAGTAATCATGTATTGCAGACGGACATGCAAGTTGGTGTTCATGGTCGGTTTCTTGACCAGTCGACGGCTGTACGTGAAGCTGCCATTGAACTGGTTGGCAAATTTATTCTGATACGACCTGAGCTTACTGCGCAGTATTACAGCATGTTGTCGGAAAGAATCTTGGTAGGTTATATGATTGTGGTGAACTCTGAGTATATTTAAAGTATTTGTAATTTTTGGTATACTGACTAAGTAACAACCATAGATGTATTATTGTTTTATTACAGTTATTGCTAAAGTTATTGATGTATGGATTGATGACTGTCTGGAGCATAATAGGGAGGATTATTAGAACTGCCATTACTGTTACACGTGCGTGCTTATAATGGAGAGTTTTTACAATTTTAGGTTTAGGTCGTTTTTGTGTTTTGTGTTACACGTCAGGTTTCACTATAAAGGTTAAATTTTTTGTTCCATTGTTATGTTTTTGTACATTGCCTGGCTTTGTCAGGTGGGATGTTAAACCCTACTCACTCACTTGCGGGTGTATGCTTTGCGATGAAATTTGCTACTGTTATGAAGTAGGCTGTTATGGTGCATGTACATATATATTAGATACATTGCTATCATATGCAGTTATATTTAGTTGTTCGTTCATGTCAAACGATGCAACAGAGAAGCCATAGGATCTGTTACAACTGTTTTGTACTGGTTATACAGGACACTGGCATCAGCGTACGGAAACGAGTCATAAAGATTTTCCGTGACATCTGCATAGAACAGCCAGACTTTCCAAAGATTCCCGAGATGTGTGTCAAAATGATCAGACGCGTTAATGACGAAGAAGGCATCCGTGTAAGTTGTTCTAAACTGATCAGTGTTCATTTCAGTTCTGCACCAGCTTTAATATTAGGTGGAATATTATTGCTATAATGTTATTCCAAGAAGTGTGCAGAAATAGCAATACTGATGGCATACAGTATTGGTTTAATTGCATGTTAATGCTAAGACATAGTTTAGTTGGCTGAGCTGAGCATCCATGTAGTTTAAGTGAATGTTCACACCAGTTGTGTTTGCCTCGAACATGCTGACAGCCTAACACGTTTTTTTCAGTGCTTTAGCTTGAAAAGAATTATGGGGTCTTTTCCCTTCTTTTCACTTCCCTCTTTTTTCCCATTGCCTTCCTTTCTGCTTCCCCTACACTTTTACTTTTCTACCTTAATCCAGCTCCCAACAGTCTGACTGCGAAATGATTTATGCTGCATCTTAAGCTAAAAACAACATTTTTAGTCGCAGCATTTATTTTACAGTTTTTTGTGAAACAGGCTGCCAGTTTGTGGCACGAGATTGGCATGGTTAACAGTTACAAAGCCACAATCTGTGAGTCAGTGTTTAGTGACGTTGTGACAGTCATTGCATGAATTGGGGCTCTTAAAAATTCGGGTCCATATGCCAGCTCAGTGCTTAATGAAGTAAGTGCTGGGTAACATCATGTGATTGAGTTGTTGACAGTTGTGCATGTTGTGATTGCTGTGTGACAGAAACTGGTGAACGAGACATTTCAGAGTATGTGGTTCATGCCGGTGCGTGGTACCAAGGAGGCTACTGCCAGCCGACTCTTGCAGCGCGTCATGAACATCACTGACGTCGTGGCCGCGTGCCGAGATACTGGCTTTGAATGGCTCGAGCAGCTCCTTGACAATGTATTGTTGCTTACTAGTTGCTTTTCATTTTTTGCATCTCTTTGCTGAATCTGAACACTTATAGCTAACATGTACTAATTTGTCTATTATTGTGAATTATTGTGTCATGAAGAAAATAATAGTGATAATAATCGTTATATGCTATGTCAATGTCAGTGATGGTGGATGGCAAGCACCAGCTAAGCTTACTGTAGACAGTGTGAATTTCACATTCATTACTGGTAGTATTGTGTAGTCGACTACACAGCTGAGAAGATTTTTTGTTATTGGCATATTGTGGATAACTGCAACTCGTGATGGTTATTAAAAGCAGCGAGACTGAATGAGCAAGTGATGAGTTGGTTCATTATTGAAGATGACACTCTGGACATTATTTTGCACAAGATTACTACCAGTATTAAACATATCGACATGGTAACAGAGATCTGCGTTCGTGTGTGGAATTTGAAAATACATTATTCTAATAGTTGTGTGTGACTTGTGCAGCTGTTGAAGAAGGAAGAAGATTGTCGGGAGAAGCCCATCGAAAATGCTTGTGTACAGATTGTTGATTGCCTTGTTGAAAACGTTCTTCAGCTTGAAGAAAAATCTGCTGGTAGGTAATAGTGGTGTATCAGCTTTTGACAACACCACTGCAGTTCATTTTTCTGATTTTTTATGCTTAACTGCGACCGAGATTATTGGCAGATTGGAATTACTGAGAGAATGATGCATTTTGCTGCATGAATATTATTCAATTGTAGTTAAATTATTTCGGTTTTATACTACTAATAGACCAGGTGTCATATTCGTGTTTCATATTTATGTTAAAGAAAAAATTACGCTTGAACTAATCATGTGTACTAAGCTGAAATGTGTATAAGAAATGATATAATGTTGCTGATATAATGTTGCTATGGCTGTGAGTGGTTTAGACACATTGAGCATGAAAATGATCCCAAATTTGTGAAAGATTACGATGATGGAATATTCAAACCAAACAGAATCTTTTTGTAGATTTTGAAGGAAGATCTAAGCAATTATAGCCAGATGATGCTCGTCGAATTAGGAGCACAGAAGGCAGCTAGGGTCATCTGATTAAGGGAGGTTAGCTTGGAAACTTGTGATTGAAATTGTTTTTGTGTTGATAACATGCGCAGAAGATGGACGAGGCTCGACTTCACGACTTGTCTCCTGTTTTTCCACTCTTTATCTGTTTTGTAAAGTGAAACCGTCGTTACTTGTTAATCACTGCACAACCATTCAGCCGTATCTCGACATCAGATGCAGTGTATGTAAACCAGTTATATATCAATTACACTGTGTCTCAAAAAAACATCCCCGACATTTTCGACTGTAACTTGAAAACCAATTGCCAAATTTTGATAATTTTTGGTACAAATCTTCCTGACAAAACTTGTCATCATTTGAAAAACGGTTTACACCTTTCTTCATAGACAAGACTCTTGCAAGGTATCCCAAACTGAATAATGTATGGGGATTCAAATCTGTTGAATGCGTTGTACATTATTTGAGAGCTGATGAAATTGGGCGTTTTGTGTCGAAGGAAATTTGAGTTGCTTTTATGCAGTGTGATGGAATGCTGTCTTTACATAATTGGATTTTTAACTCGTCTTACATCATTAAGCGGCATTCATTGGTGCCATTAGTGAGGTCAAATTTATAAATAAGTAAGAGTACATATTGGTATGTTTGAAAGAAAATTTATCACCATTAAATAGATTCGTCCTCATAGTTACGCAAATTTTGGGATGTTTTTAGTGCCACCCGGTATTTATTTTGCATGCTATTCTACAAAAATTCCTTTAGTCTCAAAACTTGAACAAAACAAATGTGTTGATGGTAAATATCACCTGCTAGTTTGAGCTTTGGCATTAATTCGGTAGCATATAATGGAGTTTCTATCAAAGTTTCACTGAGGGCTTCATAGGAAGAAATTTTGCAAGTTACATACGTGCTAACATGGGAAACTTGAAAAATTCTGTAAAAATTAAGCTAAAATGCATGTATATTCATATTTTGAGCTGAGTTGCTGACAGTAGCATACTAATTACAGTTGAATGTGTGTTTAAACTTCGGGAGAAAAATCATTTGACATACTTTTATGCAGATTCTCTATTGAATGTGTTGTGTGGCAGTCTCAAGAGGATATGGTGATGCTGAGCAATGTAACTCGCATATTGGAGCTGGCCGTGCCGCTGATGGAGCATCCCAGTGAAACGTTCCTTGCTCAGCTCGAGGAAGATATGATGAAATTGATCCTGAAGCACGGCATGATGGTAACTGCTACACCATCTGTATTATTGTAGCTAGATGCTGTTGATTTTTACGCGCGAAAGCAGCTACTGCTTTCAGCACGTCTTAGCCGTCGCAATTCTGTCTGTCTGTGCGTCTGTCACACGGGTGGATCATTCAAAAACGGTGCAAGCTAGAATCACCAAATCTTCACCGTCGCCTGCCTGGAAGACTCTAGTTTCTGGAATTGTAAAGCTTTTCCATAAATTCGAAGGGGGTCACCCAGAACGAGGGCACTAAATGAGAGGTGGGTCGGACAGTTTTGCGATTTTTAGCCAATAAGGCACTGTATCTCAAACGGTGCGAGATAGGGCCCAGGTTACTATTAATCACTAATAGGAAGTCGTACACTGGCTCTCGACTGCTACCGAATTCAATGACCTTGAATGACCTTGAACGTTAAAATAGGGGTTTTTATGGATTTTTTGACGATTTCGGGCCGTGACACAAGTCTGTATCATTCACAAAATGGCGCCACGCAACTATCGTTATGCAATCCAGATAGAGAATTTGGTATTTGTATATTAACTTAGCGTGAACATCTCAATTTTCAGTTAAACTACTTAACCGAAACTGCTATCGGCTTTCGCGCATCTCATGAGCATCTCATTAGCTTAAATTTTTTGTTTTTGTACACAGTAGATTCATTTATTCATTTGTTACTGCTGATACTGTTGTGGCATCAAATGGCCGCTTATACTGCGCTGTTAAGAAACTACTCATTCACTAATGGTACTGGGTAACTGTTTATATGTAATAATTTTTATTGACAGAGCAGATAGATGCATTGTTGATTGTGTCATGCACATTTTCTTTGCTGGTCCATTAACCTGCAATATGCATAAATCAGTACAGGTGTAGTTAAGAGTAGTTTTTTTGTGCAAAAGCAGCTACTGCTTTTAGCATGTCTTAGCCATCTCAATTCTCTCTGTCCGTCTGTCTCTTCGTCACACAGGTGGATCAGTCAAAAATGGTGCAAGCTAGGAATAACTAAATCTTTACCTTCGGCTGCCTGGAAGACTGTAGTTTTAGGAACCGTAAAGCTTTTCCATAAATTCGAAGGGGGTCACTCCGAACGAGAGCGCTAAATGAGAGGGAGTGGGGAAAATTTGCAATTTTTAGCCAATAAGTCGCTGTATCTCAATAACGGTACGAGATAGGGCTTAGGTTACTATTAGTCACTAATAGGAAGTTGTACACTGGCTCTCAGTTGCCACCGAATTCAATGACCTTGAATGCCAAAATAGGGTTTTTGTGGATTTCTTGGTGATTTTGGGCTGCGAGACACATTTCAAGAGCGAATTGTGCCAAAACCAATTGAGATAGACATAGAAAAGCTGCCTATGAAATTTTCAGCATTGAACGTAGATTTCGAAGGTCCAAGTCTCGATTTTCTAGGTTCAAGGAAACCTGCGCACGAGGGCATCAAAGAGCGGTACCCCCTTAAAAGTTGTTATTTTACCGTTGTTTTCCAGTCTTTTGTGAAAATGGTTGCAGATAGGCATGGGCATGCTACCTATCACAACAAGCACTAGTGACGAGCTTTTCAGTCGTATCAAGATCGATGACTTTGAAAGACCCTAAACTTCCAAAATAAGGGGTTTTTATTGATTTTTGCGATCTTTGGCTGCAGCGCACACTCCAAGAATGAACTGCGACGAAATGGCTGGAGATAGACTGACAGTTTGCGAACAAGAACTGCTATAGGCTTTTGCGCGTCTCATGAGCATTAGCTCAAATTTCTTGTAGTGTTTGTTATATCATGCTAGTAGTTTGCAATAAAAACAGTAAAACTGTATCTTCATTTCAGCTGACATGTGCCACATCACCAGCTGTGTCAACTGATTGACTTTTGTACTAAGCGACTCAAAAAATGTGGAACATGCATCTTTATGCTATCATAGAATTTTGGAAATGATTAGCATTAGAGCTGTCGAATTAATGCATTAACGCGTTAAAGAATTAACATGCATTAAAAAATTTAAGCGAGTTAAAAAATTAGCTCACATATGTAAATTTACTTAATTCTGAAAAACAGGAGTTCCAGTATTTTATTAAACTGTGTTTATTTGACAGTCGATTAATATTCAAGTTTACAATTAAAATTGTTTTGTTGCCTTTCCATCACTACTGTCACAGTTTTGCGACACAGCTACGAGTTCATTGGTTGTCATTCCTGTCACCCTCTCAATGTAGTCCATCTACAATATCAGCAATATTAATGAAGCATTATTAATGCGATGACACATGCATTAAAAAAGTTAACGCTTTGACAGCTCTAATTAGCATTCATTATTGTACTGGAATGGTGGTCATTTTCCTCTCGTTGTTTGATCTATGTAAAGCATGTGTGGTCCACTTTTTTTGTAGACCACCCACTCTATACTGAAGTGTGTGCACATGTGGTAATATCTGCTGTCTATTCTCCCCTTGTCCTCCAATAGACAGCATTCAGAAATTAATGACTGTCTGGAGGATAACAGGGAAGATTATTAGGACTACTGTTATTGTTAATTACACATGCACGCATATAATGGAGTTCTTACAATTTTAGGTTTAACTAATGTTTTGTGTTTCTGTGAAGGTTAGATTTTCTGTTTCTTTATTGCAAAGAATAAACTTACTGTTCCATTATTAAGTGTTTATGTGCTTTCTGCCTGGAAAGGCCGCCTCGGAAATGACCTATACTGTGTCAGGTGGGACGTTAAACCCTACTCACTTACTCGCTCACTCTGCTGTCTGTGTGTTTGTTCTAGATCCTCCAGAGCTGCATTAGCTGTCTAGGTGCTGTTGTCAATGGTGTTACACATAACTACAAGCTCGTCAAAGACTGCTTTCAGAAATTCTTTGGTAACTGACTACTAGCTGAACTTTGCAGTTGATTTACTCAGTCTGATGACATTGTGACTAATGTTAAATCTGCACTGTTTCAAGTTTTCTAACTTTAATCTGCATATTGAAACTTGCCAGAGTCAAGCGTCTTAATGCTTAGCGTACATCATCAACTTTAATCAGTACATATTGGTTCTGTAGATTGCACTGTCAGCGCTCTCTGCTGCTAATATTACTATTAATGCAATCTGTTTTTATGGCTAATTATAGTGGTTCAAATTCTTCTAGGTTAACTTTATTTCTTGAAGGTAACTATTTGGGAATTGTTGGAGGTTGGAATGTTTTTCAGTGCTGTCTTGTTTTCATGCAGTCAGTAGCTTTAAATAACAGAAGGCTAGCAGTGGAGTGACTAGCATTTTTTATTGTCATTTTGTTTAGTGATATTGTGGTGACTGTGGGGGGCAGTTGCCCCCTAAATTGTGAGCTGTCAGAAAATTGTCAAAAAATCTTCTTGTCAGAACATTTTTCTCCGAGAAGTGTAACATTTGGGGCCAGAAATCCCCCATTTTGGGAAAATGTGTTATAATGTGATTATTAGTAGGTGCCAGTACTGACAGTGATGCATTGTCATTTCGTGTTGGTCATAGGTGTTATAGCAAAGTTGCAAATGGATCTTCAGGCTAATCCTGACTGCATGTTCAGCAAACCAACGTTATTGCGATCGCTGTTTACCGTTGGACTCCTGTGCAAAAACTTTGATTTTGACTCCGAAAACTTTGGAGAGAAAAAGGTGGGACTGCTCATTTGTTTGCTGTGACTGTATACTGCATTCTTTGCTTCTTTATTTTAATATTTTCCAGTTTTTTAATGTTTATTTAATGTAGGTGTTACTGTGCATTAATGTATCTCAGTATTATTGTTTGCAGGTGTCAATACGCGATCGTGTGTTCAACTCTTTGTTGTTCTTTCTTGAACACCACGATGAAGAAGTCCAGCTGAAAGCTCTCACTGGTTTAGGTACTTGTTGTACAAGGCCACTTTCTATTGGGAAGATTTTGTGATGCTGAACTTGCATTGTTAGCAGTGTGATGATTGCTTAAAATGCAATATTGTTCTCGAGCTATGAGGCCCATAAGGCACTGAAAACTGAACTTTATGCCCGGTCTTACAGACATGACTAAGAACGTCTCATTGCGCTGACTACTATTACGTGACTTCACTGTTTAAGCTTGTTGTTACATGTCCTTGTAGTCTTAGGACTTAACGCCATGCTAAAGTTTATTTGTCCTTCATCATCGTCCTTCATCATCACTGCTGTCACAGTTCACATTGCTATACAACGGATGTGGGGCTAGTGCATGATGTGGTGTACCTTTTTATGCCTTAGCTATTTGGTGATTCTCATTTTGCCAACCATAGCAAAGCATGGCCAGGCCGAGTTGACATGGGTGGTTGATTACATACAACAGAGATTTAACCGTCTACTGGTTAAGCATTCAAAGCCTGGCGTAGAGTAACTTTATTGATTGAACACAACATGTTTTATCGCCTCCAAATTTGATAGCTGCATTCTGTGTGTGCTTGTAGGGTTTCTAGTCACGCATCACTATGAGTTTATGCTGCACAAGCAACTGCGAGATCCTTACCACCATTTGCTGACACATGAAGACGTCCCCATTCGCATGTGCTGCCAGGTGCTACGCAATCTTCAGACATATCTCGTGGAAGAAGAACTGAAGATGATGAAAGCTGATGCGGAATGTACGTATCTGCTTTGTTTGATCTATGTACAATGCCAGGCCTTAGACAGTTAACATCTTCGTTAATAATTACAGAAAATGTTTGCCTTGTGTAAATGCTGTCCGCACTTATTTGCACTGCCAAAACTTACCTTTTTAGTTTACTTTACTTTTCTGCTTAAAATAGCATTTTTAAAATACCAACGTGATTGTGTATGATTACAAAAGGCTTACGAAGTGTTTCATATAACTAGTTTGAATAGAACTTTAGAAAATAGTTTGGTTTTTGCTGGCTACTGGCATGTTTTTACTAATTTTTCTGAATATTGGTAATAAGATTGCAAAGCGTATTTTGAAGACAGAATATGTCATTGTTTTAAGCGATGTTGTGATAATTGCCTTACTGTGGCAGTAAGTGGGATAAAACCATGTAAGTCTGTTCTGAGACATATTGTTGATATTGATCAAATGTCATCATTATAGTTTAATATTTTGAATGTCTGAGACCATTAGTTATCCACTGTGCTTACTGGTTTTGACCGAGACCTGAATTGTTTAAAGACTGTGCAAAATGTGTCATGTTTGAATTAGGGCGGAAGGTGCATGATAAGGAAGACCTGAAAGAATTGGGTGATGTCCAGTCTGGGTTAGTGCCACACACTGTTCAGTGTTTTCTGTTAATAGCTGTTTTATACCCCATTCACACGGTCAAGCAAACATGAGCAAATGTATTCAAAATACACGTGATAATTGCTCGACGTTTGCTTGATGTTTGCTAGCATTCATCCAGCTGGCTCGACGAGCTGTGGTAATTAGCATGCATAGGAGGGTGGGCGGGTTGTAATTGGAAGGCCTATATAATGCGTGATCAGCTGTGAGCTTAGCCTAGGTCTACATTTGAGCCAGGCGGTGGGGTTCCATCAGGCCTACCTGATGTTTGCTCGATCGTGTAAATGGGGTGTTACTGTCACTTTTTACGGAGCATCTGCATAGATTGCAATGCAGAATCTGATTTGCAGCTGCCTTGTCTTTTTTTTGTAGAGGCAAGGGGCCTGTCTGTTTGTCGCTCCTTTCTGCCTTGTCAAAATCATGCAAGCTACGATCACAAAATCCTCACTGTCAGCTCCATGAAAGACTCTGCTTTCAGGATTTGTAAAGTTTTTCCAGAGTTTAAAAGGAGTAACCCTGAGTGAGGTTGTCAAATGAGAGGGGTAAAGAAAATTGTGATTTTCAACCAATAAATTGCCGTATTTCAGAAACGGTGCAAGATGAAGCCAAGGTTACTTTTGCGGTAAAGTTGCTACAGGTTCATGTCATTGTATGAGGTGTCTGGTAGGCAGTCACCTACTGTTATTGTTATGATATTCAATTCGAAATCAAAAATCGCAGTTTTGGCTCGAAATCGGATCGAAATCACGATTTCCATGCATCACCAAAACGATTTTGTCCATTGTAGCATTTTGTTTATTCACGCTGCCATGCTGTGATAATACAATCACACAGTGCAGCACCGGCAACATCACTTGCCTTTTGTCCGTCGGCGAGCGCTGGGTGACCGCTGCTTGGCTGTAGTGCGACTGCGGGAGGGGCGTGGTTGTGGTTGCTTTAGTTTACATTCACATGTTGCCGGCGAACACGGCATCAATTGCCATCTATATTGGTGAGGCAGGCGATGGTTATACAGCAAGTTTGCTGTGGCGGCCGAGTAGATGGCAAGTACATAGACCTAATTACAGCGGCCTGTTTGCTAAATACTCATGACCAACCAGCGGGCAATGCTTTGATGATGCCACCTGACTAGCGGCGTTATTCACACATGCGAATAGAGATTACTAGGCATTATGTAACTCCGCCGATGTGGCCATCACCCACCTTGGCATATAACCATCGCCCGCTTCCCCAGCATAGTTTAGCATGATCCTAGCGAAAGGGTTAACTGACGCCTAGAATCGAATTGATTCGAAATCGTGATTTTTGGCCGAAATCGAATCGAAATCGGAATAATCATATCGTAACAACACTACTACATTGTCACTTGCTATCAAAGACTCATCAAATTGGACTATTTTTTACACATTATTCTTTATCCATGTAATCTGATGAGATATGCTAGGTGGATGACTTGATTTGTGTTCTGCTGTCGTGTTGCAGAATGGCGAGCACAATAATTCAGGTCTACCTGAAGCAGGTGCTTGAATCATTCTTCCACTTGCAGTCTCAGGTTCGCATGTGTGCTCTTGAGGTCGTCGTTCTTATTCTGCGTCAGGGTCTCGTTCATCCTGTCCAGGTACTATGCTTCTTATATGCTTGACAAAAACTTTCTGTTTCTGCCATTGGAACATTGACAGTTTCAAACAATCTAAATTACTACTGAGGAGTTTTCTGTTCTGTTGAGTGTTGAGACTGCAGCACACTGTAAAGTTTACAACGACTTGCTGCATTATCAAATCCTTGTGGTGTCAACCTATGACAGCCATGTTTGCCAGTGTTGCTGCTGGAACACTACCAGACTACCTGAAGTCACCATTTCTTTTGATACTTTTAGGCTGCAGTTAAAAACAGTTTTATTTTGCAGATATTGACAGTTATTAACACTACTCTAGCACATGAGAGACTACTCTAGCACATAAGAGACTTGTAGACCCTAGATGCGCTTTACACATGTATTTTGGATTGCAGCACATTGTGCCTGTTTTAAATTATGATGTCTACTAAGGACGCTTGTCAACTAACTTACTTTGCTGACTTTACATCGCATGTAACGGACCGGGCATGTTCAATTAGACATGTTGAGCTGTTGTGCTCTTGATAGCTGTGTTGTTAAGTTGAATTGCTTGATGTTTTGAGTGGAGCGTATGTTTGGTTTATATGTCAATATTCAGCTCAGTAGTGGCTAGCATCAGTAGTGTGTACCTTGGTTTGTCATCTGAATTGGACTGTGTGATGTGTGAACAGTGTGTACCGTATTTGATCTGCATGAGCTCGGACACGGATGTCAATATCAGGCTGAAGGCAGATCAGCAGCTGCTGGAAATTGACAAGAAGTATACCGGCTTCATTCAGGTAACTGTTAGACTGTTAAACTAGAGTTGTTTTAGGATTTAGTGACTGAATTGCCTGACCAGTTCTTGATATATTCTGCTGTTTAACTTGACTTGTACAGTTAGTACGTTTTACAAAGCAAACATAAGGCTGTTTGTTTCATGTTGGCCCACCGATAACGAAGCCATCTGTCTAGCCATTCATACTCAATAACTAGGGCCCACAGTTATCTATGGGCTGCAGAATTTCGAGCCGAGCCGCGGAATTTGCCCTTTTTCGTGGAATTTTGATATTGCCGCAGAATTTTGCGGAGTTATACAGAAGTTAAAAAATGACCGATGATTAGTACGATTGTTGGCTTTAAACTAACTATGTCACGGAGAAAAATCAAACTGAACTGCCTAAAACTGCGTCCCTAGTAATAATTACCATCGTATACGGCACAGTCGTACATTAACACAATGCGACTAATTGACAAATTCCACTTTTGAAAAGAAAAAAGATCAATAATTTTCCTTATGTGTTGCTAGTATAACTGAGCGCCATGCCAACATCCAAAAGCTGAAGCTTTTTAAACAGAATAAAGCTTAGTTTATGCACAAACGGAAGTCCACAGTAAGCCACAAAATTTAGACAATTTTGCCGCGGTGAGTCACGGAATTTTGCAAACTGGCTTGCAGAATTTGTCAAATTTTACCGTGGAAAACTGTGTCCCTATCAATAACTCATTGACTGCACTGCACAACTCTTAACTCCAAGCCTGGCCTCTGACGTTTTGAGCTGAAAATCGGCACTAGGTTACTGCTGCTTTGGGGATTGTTTTTTGATTGGTTTTTCTACACATCCCTGTTTTTAGGTGATGATCTTCTATGTGATGGACAAAGGCACATGTAGTGCACTCTGTTAGGATGGCCATGTATAACGTGGCATGATAAGTTCATGAGTGTATGCTGCAGATGAAAGCTATGCAAGGAGTGAAGATGTCATATCGGCTTCACGAGCTGCTGCAGCGTAACAACACTGCCGGTCCTCTGAGAGGAGCGCGAGTGGACGACGTGCCAACCAGTCTCAACAGCTACCTGTACTCACTGATACGTGGCAATAGGAGTCAACGGCGTGGCCTGCTGACCAGTTTGCTCAACATGTTTGACGACACTGCCGTGAGTCTTCTACTTCTCCTTGTAGCTCAATATTTAAGTACTTTCTTCTCACATCATATTTTTTTGCAATTTTGTAGAATTAGTAAATGCCTTAAGTTATTACACATGGTGAATGAATGTTCTGCACTTAGGTGTTCAGATATTCCCCACTCTGTTTTTGTTGTTATGGTTGTTGTATTTTGGCGCTCAGTCTGTCGATGATACGTGACCGCCGCATTGACCGCCCTTGGAAAGGCCAACATTGCTTGGCTAGTTCTGCAGGTTGTTCAAATGGAAAGACAACAACTGATGATGAAGATCCTACCAACTTCTTCATCAGTTGTTGTCACAATGACATGGTCGTGGAAAGCTAGTTGTTTTATGTATGTGTGTAATGCAGAAAACGCCGCTTAGCGAACTGATATACATAGCCGACAATCTGGCGTATTTCCCGTATCAGCAGCAAGACGAGCCATTGTTCATCATGCATCAGCTCGACATCATTGTCTCTGTGTCTGGTTCCAATCTTCTCCAGTCGTTCAAGGAGGTACAGTTGTTTTTACAATTATCATGTGGCATTGTTTACAGTTCCATCTTTTTGTGAATGCTGTTAACGACAGAAAATTGACAGTTTTGATGTTATTTTTTGTTGCATCGTGTGCATACTTCATCTCTGTATTGAAAGCCTGTACAGCCCAGATTGAGAAGAACGTTGACGTACTTAGCTTACAAACCACTTTGAGGATCATGGCCACAGTGATGCACTCATACTGCTAAGGCTAATGTAGTAGAGCAGGACAATGCAGTTATCAAACATTATGGAAATGTGGAGTACATACACTAAGGTCATCAGCAGTTGCATTCATTGTCAGGCATTTTCCATCCATTATAATTTAATCACTGTGTAGTTGGATGTAACTTAACTGGGTTTCAGTATTAGTGCTATTTGTAATGCCCTATTGTGCTAAATTGTACTGTAGTTATTTCTTTTTATTTATACGCCATATATAATACAGTTGGATGCAACATTGCAACATCTTCTAACTGGTTTCAAGCACTTGTGCTTTTGAGATGACATTGCACTCAAAACTGCCTTGCACCAGAATACAGTCAACTGTCGACAATGAAAGTTGATTCTTTGTTTTGTTGTTCAATGCCACTGTTTTGTGTGTTGTCATTTAGCTGCTGTATCCAAGTGCGGTGGAAGTGAATAATGTTGATGATCAGGGCAATCCATTGGATGTGGAGGGAAATCTATCGGAACAGCCTCGACCTCGACACGATGATGATGACGATGACGACATGGATTCTTTAACCGGTATGTTGTGTAAGAAATCGCATGAGCCGTTAATTGTTTATGTGGTCAACCATCGATTATTGTGTTATGTATTTGATGGTCACGCATTTTTTCCTAAGAGGACTAGTATAGGATGTGTGTGTGTGGCTAGTACACTGTGGTCTGTAAAAAGTTGTGGTTGTTTTATATCTGCAAGTGTAGATTGATTTCAAAATTTGCTGTTGCAATCAGCAGGTCTTCTTGAATCCACTACTGTTGGTTTATGTTTGACTAGTCTAATCAATCAAGATTGAGCCAGTTCCCTAAGGGAAAATTTTTGTATAGATTGCTGTAGCAGTTTCGTTTAGTATTTCATTGAATTAGCCATGTCAGTGGACTTAAAACAGCGTTGTAATAATTAACATTTATATAAATATATATGTAAAAAAACTTACCAGTTTACAACTGTGTGTAAGGACGATGTGATGATATCAGTCCTCTAAAACAGCAAAAATCATTTGGGTAACCTTAGATGGAGCTAAGCATATGGCGTTCTTACAAGCTGACTTTAGTTGGTATAAACTCCTGGTCGGATTGAGCCCCAGTTTTTTTTCGTGGTAGGCGTCCACGACGTAATCACGCCATTCAAATTTGGTGACAATCGATTCAGGGGTTTTGGGTTGGCTGAGGGTCAGAGTTTGCCTTATCCCATATACTTTGAAGGTCGTCCTTACAACATCCACACTATTGTGTGAGGTGTGATGTTAACAGAGATATTTTATGCAGCTGATGTGCATTTGCAATTTAAACAGTAGATGTGCAAAATTTTTAAAGAGAGAATGAGCGAATGAGGCAGTTGAGAAAAAGCTGCTATTAGAATGAAGATGAATTTGGTTAATTTAAACGGATAAGATTGATAGTTGTTCTAGATCGATAGTATTTTTGCCACGTTACTTTGAAGGAGCATTGTTGGGGATGTTGTATCCTGTGTGCAGAGTCGTTGCCAGACGAGTCCGTGCAGGCTTTGTTTGACTTGTACCTTACGTCTCAGGGCTGTGTGCTACTTCTAGTTCTCAAGCAGCATTTGAAAGACATGTACGGCTTCACTGACAGGTGACATTGCCCTGCATTTGCCATAGCCAAGTTTTTGTCTGGCTATAGTCATATAATAAATATGAATCAACCATTTCAAGCCTCATGCAGATCCCAGGAGCTGTATAAATAGGTCTGTCTTGATAGCATAAAAGGCACCTGAAGCTTATATTTCATTTGGTATTGTTAATTAACTTGTGTGCATGTGTAAATGTCTCCCTTTTTGATATTATGTTTTCATAATATATCTATAAATAGCTTGTTATTGTTATTTGGGGTTTTTGTGTTTGCTTGTTTCATTTCTTTTGCCATTGATTGTTGTCAGTACCAGTGCTGGAAGACTATATTGTATCAAGTGGGACTAAAAATTACTAATTCAGCTGAATTTGCTAGACCAAAAATTTGCACTGTTCAGAAAAAAAACACATCCTAACATTTTCTTTTACATATCTGTGGAAAATGTTTAGATTTCCACAAAATTTTTGAGGGAATGTCCAGGAGGGAACTGGTATTCTATCAGTGTGAAAGTTAGATATTCTTTGCTTTTGATGACATCATGCTGACGTCATATTTTCGTGTTTTTAAATTATGGGTTTTACCTTTGAAGACAGATATTGATAAATGTTTGTGAGTCAGCAATAGTTATGGAGCCACAAGTTTGTGCAAGATGTTTCTGGACAATGGACAGAGAATTGAATATTGATGGAATAAAAGTTCTTAAATAACAAAATTGACACGTACAGCAGTATCAAGCCGTTCGACTGATAGTGGGCAAGTGGTCATCCATGCAGTGATGCAGTGCGCGAATGCCTGCCAACATCAACAAAGTTGAAGATCTTGCACTCAGCCAAGAAGATAAACCACGAAAACAGTTCACAGTGGAAAAGTGCATGATGGATTAGCATATTTTTGGGTTCAGTCATCACACTGATCAATTTATGTTTTTTAACATTTTAATCAATGTCTTTCTTCAACGGTAAAACCCATAATTTACAAATACAACAATATGACATCAGCATGAAGTCACCAGTAGCAAAGAATATTTAATTTTTATACTGATGGAATTCCAGTTTCCTGCAGAACATTCTCTGAAAATTTTGTGGAAATCTAAACATTTTTCACGGACATATAAAAGAAAACGTAGGGATGTGTTTTTTTCCTGAACACAGTGTATATCAGCTTGATAATGGAGTTTTAACACTAATGATGCTGTGTTTCTTATCTAATTCTATTTGCATTTACTTTATATATCTTTGTTACTGTATTCGAAGTTGCTATCACCTATGTTGTTACTGCATGTGTACGTTGTTTGCATGCAGCAAAATCCAGCGCTACTCTCCGACTGATTCGGCAAAAACATTTGAGAAGCCAGTTAGTCGGAAGGTTGGTGTGAAGTTTCATCCTAAGCAGGTGCTGGATTTGGTACAGTTGGGCATGCAGCTGCCGGAGCCTATCACACAAACCAAACGCCAGCTGTTGGAAGCTTATATGGATGTGAGTCAAATTGTGCCAAGAATTTTCATCTTGTAGAAGTGTGGCAGTGTCGTTAAATAATTGTTTTAGCAGCTGTCTAAAACAACATCGTTTAAACAAAATTCTGAAGCATTACTGTTCCAGTGTGCATTTTTGCGCTGATTTTTAGGTCTGTATATTTTTTTTATGTCACTAGCTTCTTGCTGTTTTAGTTAAGTGACTGGTCATTTTGAGTAAGTGGTTGTTTGTTAATCGACTGACTGATTGACATGCTGTGAAATGAATGTCTGGTGTAGTTCAAGCTGCTGATGATGTCCATTGACCCTGATGATGATGATGAAGCACCAGTTGGTGGCATTCCCAATGGGAACATTCATCCGAGGCAGTTTGAGTTAAGACAGTCAGAGCCGCGGCCGTTTGACCCAAGCCGACGGTCAGTAATGTTGGATCCAGAAACGGGCCTGTTGGGTCCTGATGCTGATGCATCTATGCCACTGCGGCTGCCAATGGTGAGTATAGTGTAGTGTTAATACTCTTATACGATACACTTGGTGTAAGTTTGGTTTAATGTCACTGTCACATAGTTGCTACTTGGATGGGTGACTGTTTGCTGATACATAAAGCATCTTGGTTTATGACCAACAACAAGGTTCACTCAGCCTTTCATCAAGCTGAGGTACGTAAATCGAGTATTGGTTTGTCTGGCCGGGGTTTCATGCGTGTCGCATTCACCTGTATTGTGGTCAGTCAGGTGGCATGTAACGCTCACTGTGATTTCATACAACAAGTGACGTTCAACAGCTCTGAGATGGGTTACCATTAGAAGCTATGCACTGCTTTTAATCATTTTTAACTATTTAATTTTGTTAGAAAACATACTATATTTGACTGAATGTGACTGTCTACACAGCAGTATACTGGCACTCTGATAGGCCAATGTTGATTTTGTGCATTTGCATCTATTTTGTCTAGGCATTTTGCATCATTTGTTATGTGTCCGAAATGTTTCATTTGCCCTTTTGTTTCTGTTATTCAGTTGCTATGTAATCTCTAATCTGTGATCATGATGTAAAACTATTCAGTCACTCACTCACTTACTTCTGTGTAATGTTTAGTTGTTTGTCTGTCAAAATACCAGGGTGAAGGAGGCAGTTTCACTACTCCATCTTCTCTCTTCCGACCGTCGTCTTCTCTGCATAAACTGTCCACGTCGGAACGGCGGCGAGGTCGTCCGCCGGGCAGTCTGTCGATATCGCGATCTTCAAAATTGTTAAAGGGCAGCAAGCCGAAGAAGAAGAAGAAGCGGTGGAACGTGGATGGTAGTGACAGTGACAGTGACGATTGCGCTGGCGATCCCGACTGGAGCTAACGTTGTACACTGCATGCATCGTCATCGTCATCCGGACCGTTCTGTTATTTGTTTTGTAATTCTTCCATAAGGCAGCAATGAACCGACTGTGCTGACGAGTGAACGCTGCCTGCTGAGCACTGGAACCGACTGCCTTTGTAACCAGCGCACTGTGTCGTGACTTAGTACCGATATCATACTGATTTCTCGAACCATTGCAACATCATTCGTTGTCGCTGATTCAGTTGGTGAATAGTGTTGTTTTCTCCGTGTACAAACCAGCTGGTGTGCGTATATGCAGTCTGTTGTCAGCGTGTACAAAGTGTACAGCAGTTTGTTGTACAGCACTCTGTACAGCAGCTCTTCAGTTGTGTGTACAGTGTACAAGGGCTGCAGCTGTTTGCCAATCAGCATTAGGTCGTTCACCGTTGATGCTTTGTGTTGCGTGTTTAAACGAGTTAGATATTTGCCCATTTTGTTTCGGCTCGTTTAGCTCATTATTTCAATCATTGTGAAACTAAAGTAAATCTTTATCTTTATTTGTCTCTCTGTATATGATGAACTGATACCTACTAGTCTTATTTGTGTTTGTGTAAGCTGCAACAAAAGATAATTTTGACATTGTTGCACTCAGTTCACTGTTTACTAGGATTTTCAAGTTCATATGTCTTTTTATGTCTGGGCAAGTATGATTATGGCTGTTATATTTACAGCAGTGTTTTGTTATTTTATATTTATATAATTATGCAATAATGACCATTTGGTCAACATTCTTTTCAGTGTATTTATCTTCAATGAAATAGACAGATGGTAGTAACACTATAGGATATTTTGAGCATGTTACCATTTGTTACACAGCAACATTTTGATTATTGTCATTTACAAAATCAATAACTAGTGCAGCTTGAAGGGCTTTGGTAAGTCTGTTAATTTTAATACCGACTTGGTTTATTCATAATGATTTTGTTTAATGTCCTGCTTCAGAAGGTTGAGAACCAGTATACACACAAATAGTGATTTAGCCGACGATTTCTTTGACTGCGGCCAGTGTCCAGTTCGTTCACAACTCTTTTCGTGATTTATTACTGGTCTCCTCGTTGGCAGCAACAGAATCATGGGTTGGAAAATAGGCAGAGCAGTCAAGTTACAGTTTAACAGCAGCGACTACAAATTTTGGATGGAATTTCAACAAACCGCTGCAGATTTTGAACAGAAGTTATGGGTGACTGAAATTTCAATTTTGCCCTTAAATTTTTCCAGCTTGGGGTTTTCAGCCTCAAATTTTGCAATTTTGGGTGAGCATTTTTGGATGGTAAGATGATTTTTCAAGAATTTTCGGACAGTCCAAAATTTAGAGAGGGCTGTTGTCCCCTTTTCCGCTCCCTGCCACAACACCATTGATTGACATTTTTATTGCATTTAATTTACTTATGACTGATCAGAACAAAAATACCTTACCACATTTTTGCTATTTGCTGTCATAGTTAAGTTGGTTTATGTTCATATTGTAAATAATATTTAAACAGTTGGCGGTACAGTGATCAGTCGACCTAGTCTCTGCAAATGTGTGCCTCTGATTCACTTGTGACCTATGGCGCTGTATAAATGTGCTTTGGTTGATGCATCAAAGGATCTGTCAATTACTGGAACAGTGATAATGGGCTTCATACGTGCAGATATGTATGTTTTAATTTTCACGACTGAAATTGTGACTTGGCACACAGCAGACTAAGTTGTTCGCTTATCACTTTCATTGTGTGTGATATTATCTTGTGAATGGTACTCAGCGTGGAAAACAATTTTAACACTTTTGATAGGATTTTTGGTTCACTCTGTTCTTTTTTTCGTAACAAGATTTGTAGACTAAATAGTTAATTGTAATTTTGCCTTTTTATAATTACTGGTAATTGTGCATTAGGCCTACATGAAGCTGATGCCTCCACACCCTGCATCTTTCTGTTTGTTGTCAGGATTATTGGTCATTAACTGGTCTGTTCATTCTACTACAAAATCATGTCTAAAGTTTTGTGTAAAAATGTGCACTTGATAGTGGTAAGTAGCACTTGTGTTCCGGGGATTAAACATACTTTTTCTGCTGTTTAAAATTTGTTAGCCTGATTGTGTACACTTGGATTAATTCTGCAGTTATGTTGGCAATATATAATATATAAGTGTCGTTTTCTTTTTATTTTTATTGATACTGAATTATCGTCTTGCCGGGTTTTATTTGTAATCTTGAGTCATTAGCTTTGAAAATATTTTACGATTTTTTATTAGTCATTTTTACACTAGCTTGTTTGGTTTATCCGCTTGCTGACTGTCACTTTCAGATGAAATAATGAGAAGCTTAGACGTAATTTTTTTTGGTCTATGCATGATTATAAAATTGGTGGATGTTCACATATTTGTTGATACTAACTGTGAAGAAGGGTCACAATTTACTTTTCCACTTATCTGTCACCCCTTGTTGCAAATGGCAAATCAGCGATGAGGGCAGAGCCCTTAGTCGCTGTTAGTAATATTGTTCTGTTACATGGTCCTCACACTTTGTTCATTTGTCTTGTGCCTGTCACAACTCCTACAGATCTCTTCGAGACATGTTCTGAAAAGTATTTGTTATTACGGTCTTGTGACATTTCTGTTTGCATACTAACATTTCACTTTGAGCAAAATTCATGATTTTATTTTCAACGTGATCTATCACTGCGGTAGATAATGCAACTAGTAGATATTTCATCTACGAGGGCCATCCCAGAAGTATCTGGCCTCGACATATTAGAGAACAATATTTTGTACAAGCTATACATCAGTGAAACGCACATTTTTTACTGACTGATGCAAATCTGCTATGGATATGATGTCATTGTAATTTATGACGTCATAGAGCATTAAATAGAAACAATTTTTAGCGTCAACGAAAGAGGCTAGAGTCATTCATCATAGTGGATAGCAGACTCCTCTATGATTGAATTTCAGATTTCAAAATAGATAGTAGTCATTGGGGGGTCAGGGCATTATTGTACGCATAGTGGTCATAGTGTACTAAGTCATAGTCGTGAACAGCCGGTTAACTGTAGACTTTGGACTTGAGTGCTGTGATGAAATTAAGCTACTAAGGCGTGGGGCTCGCTCTCAGCCCCTTGCCCATTAGGGGCCCATGTAACTAGTCACAAATCTTGACTAGCCTTTCATTAACACAACTGATATAATTAACAGTAATATTTACAATAAAATTTTTCTGATAGTGTTAAATATTGGCATTGCATCATAATTGTCTGAAATGTTGTTATTTGTGGCCACCGCAGGTTAGAGACTGTAGTATACTCACAGATGCAAATAAGAAATTCATAAACGTATTTGTCATGGCTTTAATAAAATCAGATGCCACGGAGCCCCATGTTGGTAAATCCAGCTATAGACTGAAAAAGTTTCATGCACCTACCAGCCTGATTCAAATGCTGCTTGCGTTAGCACTCCAAATTAGAGAACATCATAAATTACAATGACGTCATATCCTCAACAGACTTGCATGAGTCAGTAAAGGGTTTACGTTTCACTGATGTATAGATATGTGGAAAATATTATTGTCTAATATGTCAAGGACGGAAACTTTTGGGATGACCCTCGTAGAGTTTTTTTGGTTATAAGTTACCATTGTGTGTGAAAGACTAGTGTATTCATTGTAGTCATTCTGATGCAACAAATACAGTAGTCATGTTTATTACAATTATGACTGGTATTCAAGGAATTGAAATTCAAGTAAATTATTCATTAGGGTAGTTGCATCATAATTAATTGTCACAAGACGTAATACTGAAAATTGTTAGCATTTTTGACAGTTGCTGTAAATTTCTGCAATGATTGAATAATGGCATTACACCTTTATTTGCTGACTGCATTTTCTTACAATTATGATTACTTTTGACTTTGTACAACGTTCAGAAATTATCATTATAAGCAGTAATATAGGCAGTGTTATGCATAATTCTCCTTTTTATACCATTTTAGATCCTGGCGTAAAATGGATGTATACAGGATTGAAATTGCAGAAAGGGCTGCATTTGGTGTTAGGGCTAATTTTATTCTCGTTACCTTGTTTTTGCCATTTGTTACACTAGCTTACTTCACTTAAGTTGAAAACATTTTACAACCAGCCATATTGTCACACGACTTTTAGTAATAGCTTTTGTGGTCTGTGTCTTTATGTATGTATATGCAGTTCTCATATAAACATTTCAGGTGATTGCATCGTCATCAGCTGTCACGTTCAGTGTGTTGTTTGTACAGATGTATAATAGGTTGCATATCGCTTGTTAGCATGTGTTCAGGTTCTGAGTTACAGTTGAACTGATGACGACATTAACTATGAAACAGATACTGCAACTTGTGGCGTGTTGAATATGCTGATACTTGACTTACATGTCCTGGTGGACAGTAGTATCTGCATGTATGATGTAGTAATACACAGAGTATTTCGTTTCTCCATATACTGTGGCAGAGCACTGAGGTGATCTGTCTGGGCAATAGCAGTTACACCAGTAAAACAATAATTTGTTTGAATTTGTTATCCAGAAAATTGTGTTTTTTTCTCTGGTGTCACATAAAATGGCACTTCTTCGTACATAGGGGGCTGATTTTGAAAACTTCCGAAGAATTTTTGCTTAGTTTTTGCAGAGTTTTTCATAACTTTTTTCTATGTCAGCAACTTTTGACATCAGTTGATGTCCATATCTTGCTTTTCTGTTTGGTAAGCAGCAGTGAAAATTTATTATGCAACTAATGTTATATTACAGCAACAGTCCACTGAACCAGATCAATCACTAGTGCTACCATCTTAACTTGAAAAATATCCTGCATCAACAGAAATTACAGAAAACAAAGTCCATTTAGCTCGGGGCTAATTGAATCATTAACAGCATTAATGGAATTTAGTGGTGGAAACTATCTCCAAAAATAATTTTCGCTTCCAGTTCTACTGACATGCGTGCGATACAGGGTTCCTACAGGTCAGGGAAAACTGGAAAATGTCAGAGAATTTGTGTTGTCAGGGAAATGTCAGGAAAAATATTAATTATGAAAAGTCGGAGAAAATGATCTTGGATCATGCAGACTGCAGATAACTGTGATTTTTTGCATTTCGAAATATTAAAAATCATGCATTGAACGTCAAAAAGCTGGAAGTTTCAGCTTCAGAAGGGCTTTGCCCCCCCCCCTGACTTCCCGATCAGGTCGTTGCATACTGCTCTATTAATACCGTTTCATTACTTAATACCATTTACGACATTTGTGCGATAGGGTTATTGTTTCGATAATGTCAGGGAAAATGTCATTCCGTGACTGGAAAAGTAGGGGAATTTTTGCTACAGAAAACCTGTAGGAACCCTGGCTATAGAATCACTGGCAAAATGGTGCAAAATATGGTCTTCTGTCTGCTGTTTGTAATGCATGTATCGTGGTTCGTGGCTAACGATCTGTCATACCAGAAAACCATCTGAAGTTCTGAACAAGTAAATAGGGTTGCCCAACGGTTACCCTGTGGTAAAAGTCAGACGTCAGAGCACAGTACATAAATATACGCGCTGAAGGTGTACTGTTGTCAGAGCCCATATTTCCTTCAAACGTGGATAGCCTACTGACTGCACCCCAAATACTTGCATTGTGAATTGTGGACAAACCACTTTAGATGGCATGGTTACTATTGACAGCCTACAGGAAATTATCAATGCCCTATCCGACTGCACCATCGACTACACCCTACAGAAACCTGTTCTTCCAAAATAGGGGTCCTGGCCCCCAGAATATGCATGCCACGATACAGCCGAACTATCAGCGCAACAAGCTACAGACATTTGCAAATGCGCTTTTTCTTTTTAAACAAAAGGTATTAAATTGATTCTTTATTCACTTGGAGCACTGGCGTACGGTCGTCCTTCCCTGTCGATGTCAGGGCTTCGTGTGTTTCCATTTGAATGAACGGTGTTACTTACTGTTTACCGTGTTTCATTTCTGGACTGTTTAACGTATTAAATATTCTACGGCTAATGGAAGGAAAATTTTTGTGAAAATGTAATTATAAGCATAATATTATAGCGCTTGATCGAATTCAGTCATGAGTTATCAGTTGTATAGAAATACAACTTTGGGTCATACTCTGCAAGAAAGTCTAGATGAATTGATTCAGGTATATCGTAAAAGAAGACTCTGACTGCGAAAGCTTCGCTGGTTCATCTTCTTCTTCCATATATAAACGCACTTCTGAAACATAGCACTGTTTATAGACCAGAAACTGACTATAGACCCTCTACCCAACTGGGATGCAGCTAGTGTATTTTTTGGAAGTACCTAGTTAGTAGTTTCAGAAAATGCCGGCGAGATGCATTCCGAATCGGTCACTGTTTGACAGAAGAGAGCGTGACTTTTATATATCCCATCACAAATGGTGGTATTAAATTAAATATTTTTTTTACATTTTTTGTACAAAAATGGACATGTAACACATGCCATATACGTGCAAATTTTCTACATTTACCTGGCTATTTACCTGGTACGCAGTGATGTGCACGAGACCTTCTGAGCCGAGACTGAGACGAGAACAGAGACTCATATCTCAGAGACTGAGACATTCAAAATTTTGTCCGAGATTTGACATTGCAGCTTTCGAGATGCTGGCCAAGACCTTGAAGCTCCCGAGACTCTCAAGAGTCTCCGGAGCTTCAATGTCTCGCCGAGACGTTTTCCGTGACGTATGGTGAAGCACATTGACAATGAAAAAAAATTATACGGATTAATTAACTCGCACCATGGTAAGCGCTTTCTATTTGTGATATTGTGGGTTTTTGCACTTTATTTTGACAATTATTATCACTGAATAATTAACAGCTTGCACCATAAAGAATTGCAACTGCGGTGCTGTAGATATGAGCCATTATGTTTATTGTAATTTGCAAGCAATTGAAATTAGTAAGCTACAGCTGATTGTAGCCTTATACGTCGTCTACATTTGGCTGATAGTATTCATTCTGACATTATACACTTCATCTTCATTGTGACTAGGTCATTTTATGACGAAAAAGACTGACATGACATAATTCTGCTTTATGATAAATAGGTAAATGAAAGAGTAAAAACACTGTAAACAAATATGTCTTGAGCCAAAAATGTCATGCTGGTTAGTATCGCTCGCACGTCGCGCGCCTGCACAAAACATCTTGACAAGACGCAATGGCTCGAGAGCCGAGATGAGACCTACTGAACTGAGACCGAGACATATTGCTCTGAGACGAGACTGAGACGTCAACTGAGGATTTTGTCCAAGACGAGACCAAGACGAGATGTTAGTATCATAGTATGTCTCGAGACCGAGACGTCTCGACCGAGACCACATCCCTGCTGGTATGACTGTACCAGAAGAAGACTCCGCATCTGGCCTAGGACCATGCGGATGTTAATCCATGAATAGGTCCATTTATTATTTCAGTAATCATGTAGACACCATTTAAATGTATTCACACAGCCAGCCTCCACGATTGATTGGTACAGGTTATTCCAGTTATTGATCACTCTTTCGAAGAAGAAGTAAAGCCGGACATCTCTGCTAATGCAATGTTTGGTTACCTTCGGTGTATGACCTCTACAGGGTGTGGCAAAAAAGTAGCCCCTAAAGTTTTTCCACTGTTTTCTCAGCAACCGTTTGGAATTTTAATTTGAAATTTCACAGCTTTATTTACTGAAACCTTCTACATTCAACTGCCAAGTAACAATTGATTCAGTTGAAAAACGAAGAAGTTATAAACTTTTTAACATGACTGCCTACTGATTTTTTTTTCAGTGGCTTATTCGTGGTTTTGCAATTTTGCAGTAGCGGCACTGTGGTGGTTTAGCAAAATTTTTGCAGCTGGCAGCCAGCATCTTAAGAGTTTAGTCAGAACATTAGGCTAAATGTCAGACACGACTGAAATTAATTAAAGAGTAAGACCCAAACTCCACTACTTCGTGTTTGTGGACTTTGTCGTACTGCATCATGTTGCATAATAAATCAAAGCAAGTGGGGCTTGGGCGACGGACGGTGTGTGCATGCTTTGTAAATGACTGATTTGAGTACTACAACAGACAAATAAATAGTGCCAGTGGGCTCGCCAGTCAAAAAAGCGTGCCGGTCTGAACTGTGCTCGCTTCGACTCGCTCATATGTATTGTCGCTCGCACATAGCAAAAATCTCACTTGCTTTCGCTCATCCTGTTTTTCGCTCCACGCTCCACTCGTTGACCGCTAAAGTCAATAAATAAATATTGGGTCGTCGATATACGTCGTTGTCGTGAGAGCTGTGCGATGCTTGGCTCAGTTGAAAGGCACTAGCAGCAGCAGCAGTGCGCCCACAACGAAAAAAGCTGCAAGCATGCGTTCGTCCGTCCAGTGGGGCACACCATCATGCCAAAACGCAAACGGCACACCACAGAGGATCTGATTGCAGACAAACAGAGACAGAATGTACCCGAGCAGAAAAGAGAATGGCTACAGTGCCAGCATGCCCCAGTTAATAAATCCTTGGGGTTGGTTCATAGACCCATCCACCCGCCCTCCCCCCTCTAAATGATGCTGTTGTTTATATTAAGTAAGTAAGTAAGTAAGTAAATGATTTATAAAGCGCCAAAGTCTCAGAAAGAATCAGGGCGCATAAATTATTCGTTGTCATATTAAAAAAACAGGACAAAAATTGTGATGACTGCTCTCAGCATATTTAAAAATGTGCAAATATGTCTTGATTCGCTTTTATCAAAAGTTCAGAACAGTACTGCAAGTCTTCCTAATAACTACTGCTGTAATAATGCCTCACTGATTACTGAAGTAAACTGTATTCATTTCTGTTGTAGCTTGGACAGATTACTCCTCAGCTGGCTCTAAAGGTCCTTTTGCAGTTCGATAAGTCAATTAACAATGCTCTGTCACAGCGAGTAAGAAACAGAGTCAGCTTCAAGGTTGGTAACTCGATTTACATTTCGGCCATAAAGTTAAAAACAAATCACTTTCATTATTGTAGTACATTCTCAGCATTTTGTCTCAGCGTCATCAGTATACTGTACTCTATCACGTTCTTAATTGCAGAGTGCAGTTATTATTAGTATCAAATGAAATATGCGTTTCTGCAGCACATCTATGATGTTTAATACTATTATGCAATATGCATCTTATTTTGAAATATATTTATAATCATTAATTGAAAACGTAGTTCATCACTACAGTTCGTTAAGTTTTTATTGAACACTTTTTGGCTGGAACTTCAGCACAGAATGAATTGTAATCATTATCTGTGTACATGACAACAGTAGTGGTTTCTCGTTCTTAATTGATCTCAGTAACATAAATCTCCAATCCACAAAGGTGTGAATTTGGTATACTTGTGTAGGGTCGATTAAACACGTATCGTTTCTGTGACAATGTGTGGACGTTTGTCCTCAATGAAGTAGACTTCAAGGACCCTCAGGATACTACACGTGCTGAAAAAGTAAAAATTGTTGCTTGTGATGGAAAAGGTGAGTAGCAGCAATCTTCCGAGGACAACCTTTTTGAATTAGTAATTTGTTGTACATTTGTAGTTAGTGTGAACCATAGTACATAAAAATGTATACATTTTGTTGGTTTTTCACTATGCTATGGTGGTCTTAAACTTAGCATTCACGATGAATTGCCAGCAACTGACTGGATGGAATTCATATTATGGACTGCTTGCCCTTCTGACTTCTGAAAACTGTCTTAGCCGAGTCTGTCGTCCACTCGAGTACTATGCACACTGTAGAATTTAATCTGTGAAGTAATGAATGATTCTTTTCGGTTTTGCATTAGCTGATTTAACAGTTTTTATGTAGAGAACAAGTCATAATACACCAAATGAGTGATCTGTGCATGTCTTGATTATTGGTACTTCACACGTATAAATATCAGTTGTCACACTTAGATTTTGTGATGATTACAGGTTCGGTTCAGCACGAGTGATGCTGTACAATGCGGCGTACAATAATGTCTGAAACTGGCAAGAGTGGATTGCCGTGCAACTGCATGTCAACAAACTCTGTTTGAATGTTTCATGTTGTGTAGCACTTCAGTGCATAGTGTTTGATCATTCGTTATGTGTACAGTTATTTTGACACACGACTGTGTAATAGAGCAGATGTCAGCCATTAGTAGTGAAATGGCGAATCTGTTTAATAATTCACACTACACCTTGTAACATTTAAAACAATTTTGATAATTTAAGTTAATAAGTATATGAAATAAACTAATGAATTGTTAATTTCAGTTAAAATGAACAGTGGTTATTGTACAAAAAACATGTTTTTCCTAATTTTAAAATTTAAGTAATACAGCTTACAGTTGTCAAAAATGCACTGAGACAACAACAGTCTACCAGGTGGGCTAAAAACCGACACTTCTTTACCATGATCGGCAATATGTCATACGTTATAAATCTGCAAAATGCCAGATATTTATACTGTTAGCACAATTTCAACATTGCTATTATTAAAAGTGACAATGATTCACATTTTAAATGTGCTCGATTTATCTGACAATTCTTGCAACCCATGTTTGTCCACATGCAGATTGTGAATTACCCACCATAAATCCATCATTAAAAGTGATCTACTAGATCAGAGAACTTTTGAATATGAAAAGGATGTCACTGCCCACCTTGTATATTATCATTAGTAGATTTGAAGTTCTAAGTGCATTTTCTTGTATGACATTGTCTGGAAAAAGTCAGTATTGTGTCATAAATGCTTGGTCAAGATATCTACTGTACAGTGACTGACAGTTATGTGACTTGATGAAAATTTGGCAATAAAAATTATTAATCATTACAAAACGTGTACAGATTGTTGTGATTATGGTTGACTATTAAATTTTTAGTTTTGGTTAAAATACATACTGTCATCACTCATTAGCCATTTAGCATCCTTGTATTACTATAATTAGGGATTATATCAATTATCCATATCATAAGACCAAGCAGACTGAGTGAGCGAGTGGGAAGGCAAGTGGGACCAAAATGAGCATACAACAGCATGAAAAGTAATGAAAGAAGGTGTGGTAGAGCTGGAGAGGTGAATCTGACCCCCACTAGTCAGCCTGAGAGTCAAGCCACTACACCTGACACCACAATAAATCTATAGCTTTTGGTGGCTGGTGGTACTTTTCTTGGATCATAGTAGCAGTTTTGCATTGGTCTGTTGCTACTCAGGAAGACTTTAATGTGTATTAATAAATCACAGTTCCCTCGCAGGGAACTAGGGGAAACAAAGAGGGAGATGTATAAAGACTTGTTTGTGGGAGAGAGCAACCCCTTCCTGTACCCTCCTGCATTTGGCCATGCACGGGACTCCATACCCACTGCTGGGACCCACACCCGCCTGGCCCCAGGGCTTGAACTGGGACGTTTTGGACCAAAAGTTTAGGTTGCCGCTTGCCTTTATTACGCAAACTGCACTGAAGTTGGTCAGTTGATTTTCCAGAAAATAACCAAAATTGTTGCCAACAGATATGATCTTGTAAGGCTGAAATGCACCAAATTCAATTTTGACTGGGGCTCAGGCTGGGAGAGCTTAACAACAATCCCCCAGACTCCGTTAGCTGAATGTGAGGAGTCCCTACTTCCAAGGAAAGAGAAGGGGAGGCGAAAGGAAAAAAGGGAAAGGAGAGGGGAAGGGTAGGAAAAGAGAGGAGAAGAATGGATGGCAGCTGAGCTGCCACTGAATGAAAGAAAATTATTAGCTATTAAGCTAGTGAATTAGTCGCCATGAAGGTGATGTCCGTTATATATTGCAACTTAACAACGCCATTGCTTGGCATCAGTTATGAAATTAATAATACATGCAGGGCGATTCTTACAAGGCTTTGCTAGCAGAATTGCCTTTTCCAGCAGAAACTTATATAACCAAAGATCCTTGACATCTGGTTTATTTAATGGCAACAATAGAGCACAAACCATCAGTCATTTTAGTTGCACAGTTTCTATGTTGAATGCTAACATTAACTGTTCATTTATTTTGCTGATGCCGCTGTGGGAGCACCCTGTGCTGATACTCTCTTCTTAGCCACGGTGCCTTCACGGAATCCATTCCTAAATACATAACAGCCAACAGTTTCAAATTCATTGTATCTAAAAATGATGAAATGGAACTGAAGTATTGAAGAATAGTTTAAATCAGTATGCACATGCAGCACTGTATGCAAACTAGAGTACATTACAACTACCGTTAGACTAACACTCTGCTTGCAGCATATTTAGGGCCCAGCCTAATTCATGGAAAAAATGGAAATCACGCCAGAAGTTTTGATGGAAAACACAAATTACACGGAAGATTAAAATGGCCTGAAATTAATCTGTAATTTTTCCTGCTGCACTTGACGGAATTAAAATGTCAATGGCAAGATACGTGTACATCGTACAGCAGATTTAGCCACAGCTTAGCCAACTAAGCAAAAAGTCTATCAGCTGAAGAAAGTATGCAAGTGTTTTCTGAGAATAACCATCACTGTTCGCTAAATGTCCAAAGATGATTAAGAATATAGGAAAAATACCAAAATCTTTTGATTGCAAGCGAATTCACGGACATTTCCAATTACACGTCCACATAAATCATGAATTAGGTTGGGCTTTAATCATATCATTACCCCAGCAATATTGCAGACAACTGACATGATTCATGGTTGAATGACTGCAGTGGCATCATGGCAAGGATGGGGAGCAGTTGGCCCCATGAATTCTGCGCTGTCAGAAAATCTTGTGCAAAACATTTCACTTAGAAATGCAAAACTAGGCGCCAAAACCTCCATTTTTAAAACAAGAAATTTGAGCAAAGCTCATGAGACGCGCGAAAGCCTATAGCATTTCCAGTTCAGTAGTTATAGTTTCGAAAATCGCATATCACTTGGACTCGGCCCATCGGGACCATAATACACATCGCCCATAGGCGCGTGTGGCGTTGGCGCCTCCTTGTGAATGATGTAGACTTGCACAGCCCGATATCGCGAAAAAAATCCGTAAAACCCCCTATTTTGGCGTTCAAGGTCATCCAAGGTCATTGAATTCAGTGCCAATCGATAGCCAGTATACGATTTCCTATTAGTGATTAATAGTAACCTAGGCCTTATCTCGCACCGTTACTGAGATACAGCAACTTATTGGCCAAAAATCGCAAATTTTGTCCACACCCTCTCACTTAGCGCCCTCGTTTTGGGTGACCCCCTTCGAATTTGTGGAAAAACTTTGCGGTTCCTGAAACTAGAGTCTTCCAGGCAGCCGACGGTGAAGATTTGGTAATCCTAGCTTAGACCGTTTTTGACTGATCCACCCGTGTGACAGACGGACAGATGAACAAACAGAATTGCGATGGCTAAGACGCGCTGAAAGCAGTAGCTACTTTCGCACGTAAAAATCAATAAGTACTGACGGACTACTTTAGAAAAGAAGCAATGTCATATTACGTATTTTTAAGGGATGTACACAGACTGTACCATAGCTCAAAAATTCACATTTTATGCACTTTAAAAATTTTAAAACACTGAATGAATTCTATGTTTTTTTTTTTAATTTTGACACATCAAAGTACTACATTTTACAAGGTGCAAACTGAAACTTCAGTGATCCCCTTATCATCATTCAGGAACAAACTAAGGCCAACTACAGTCAAAGTAAGTCTACTGTCCCAAGTTTACGTGAACTCATGCAGTTAGCCACTGCACCAGATCAAGCAGCCCAATGGGCCTATGGCCCCAAAACGGCCAAACAAATTATAAGAATTTGACACTTTTTTTTATAACATTTGCGATTTTTAACATGTTCTAAAACCCAAAGTCACAAATTCTCAAACTATGCACTGCACATTCACTCTACACACTAGTGAAACTATAAACATGCATACATAGATTACACACCTAAACCTCCGGAACACCTTCTTCATGTAACGCATTCTTCCAACACCTTGTGTTCGTCGGCGACATGCTTTTTCACTCCAGTTATCTGCAATTAAATATTCCATTTACCAGATTTTTCCTCAGTTGGGCTACGTTGTTAAATTGAAATAACTGTGCAGGCAGCTTCATTAGTAGTACACGGGAGCAGTTTTCGTTATATCCAATATGTCCAGAACTATATAACATTGAGAGCTAAAACTTGACAGATGGATAAGCAGCAAGCTACAGTGGGAAAATGATGCCCATCTTGAGTCACTTCGAGGAAATCACATAAAAATTGCAAAATCTGCAGTCACTACTTCAGCATATAATCATCTTCTATCAGCTGAAGCTTGGCTGAAAGTTGAGACATAGAAGCGTAGCTTGTGTTTAACTAGCTCAGTTACTTGTGAGCAGAATAGAGTAACAAATGCTTAAACTAGGATGCTAAGGACCAGTGTGGCCCCCTGGAAAGCATACCACCACTTTCGGAGATTGCCTGCTAAATAAACTAAACAAAACAGAAAATACAAAAAATTAGATCTGCAAAAGACACTTCAACAGTCCCCATACCCACACAATTTTTTTGCTACTTCAAGCCCGGAAAATAGCAGCTAGCAGCTGTGGCAGGTCTTCACAGAGATGTAAGTTGTTAAACAAAGCACCGCTTACATTTGCGCATACGCTTCGCTGGATAACCACAACGAGCACAGGTCTTCTTCTGAATATGATAGCAGCGGCCTCCACAACGACGGCACAGTGTGTGCGTCTTGTTGTGACGCTTTCCAAAACTCGATGTACCTTTCGTCTAAAGCAAAACACACACATAATAATATACAGAAACATACTGTGATAACAGAATGCAACATATAACTATAATGATACCGGTAAAACAATATAACTTCAATCATCAGGATACAGAATGTGCCAACATTTACATTTTTTGCAGCTAAATGGTGACTGTGGCATCACGAGTAGACTCTGGACTACATACAGAGTTGACATGCAAACACTGCAGAGTGCATGGATGACCAGTAATTGTTTTACGCAGATACATGTCCCTGGCAGTGGAGGCTTATGGAAGAGGGTGGGGTGATTATATAGTATTACCAAACACCGGTAACTGAAACTTTCGTACCCGACAACTTTCGTTCCCGGGAACAAAAGTTCCATAGTCGGAACTTTTGTTCCCTGGAACATTCGTCTCCAGAAACTTTTGTTGCCTAACATTGATTATTAGACCTATACTGTACACAATTTTTGATGCGTTTTTTAATTACAGCTATGCTGTAGGTGTCGATGGTACCACTGCCATCTATCTCTTGTCCGTCCGTCCATAATAGATGTATTGTGGATAAGCGTTGGGTCATAGAATAAAACCTTTTGCATGTGTCAGTGCTCTCTGCATACAAAATTTCAAGGATGCAGTGCAAGGGAAACATTTTCAAATTTGGGATTGAATAGACACGGGTAGGAAAATGTGTGTGTTTTTCAACGGAAAACTAGCCATGGGCACGTCTAGATGTTTAGCGGCTACACATATTCGCTACGGTAGCTGGGCGTGCGCTAGGTTAGCGTAATTACAGTGCGTCCAGACACTACGCTAGGTTAACATGTAAATATAAATGAACAACGTGGACGTAAATTAAATGAAAAATGGACGAATCTAGGTAAAATATGCATATAATAAAGCCAAATACAATGAGACTGGTGTGGTATCAAAAATAAAAGTTACCAAAAATTATTTCTGATTCCGTTATTTATGAGTTATAACAATTAGGCCTACATTACCTTACATCATTTGATCTTTTTTACTATTAACAAAGTGTCAGAACTTTACTGGATAAAATTTTGAGCTGCATTCAGCAATAATGAAAAAAAGAAAAGTGTGCAGGCACATAGGCCTAAGGCGACCCTGAAGACCGATAGGTTTATTGCCTAGCAGCTACGGGTAGCAGCTGTAGGTAGCGGACTATCTCGGTAATTAGCAGCGAAGCGCCTAGGCCGCTAGGCGTAGCCGCTAAACATCTAGACGCGTCCCATATCTCGCCCTTTCAGTTGAGATAAACAAGAAATCTGAGCTAATGCTCATGAGACGCGCAAGAGCCTACTGCAGTTCTACTACTATTGGTATTATTCGTTAAGATAATGGTTTAAAAACAAAATAGCCGGATGAAACTACCAGTATACAATACAATCTTACTGATGCTTAATTAAGGACTTGTCGTATACTAAAAAATAACCATCTTGTCTTATTTTCCACCGCCTATTAATGCGACATGTGCAAATGTGAATTGAGTAACATAATAACTAGATGAAACTCGATAAATTTACACAAACTAACGCACCATTTTTTCCGTAAACAAAAATACGGTAAAGACCGGAAAAAGAAACTGCAAATCACATTTTACCGTAACGTAAACACAAAGGAAGTAACAAGTCGTCTGAATGGTCAAAAATCATTTCTCGATAGTTGCAAAGTTTCAGGCTATGAAAAATTAGTACGAAATCAGGACAATGTGTATAGTTTATGGTACAAATAATGCGGATAGTTTAGTAACCGAAATCTTTATCGGTAATTCGGTATTGCGACTTGTGCGTATTGTGGGCGTGGTTTAATGTCGTAACTAATAGCGCATTTAATGAATATTTATGACAATCTGTTTATGTTTTATTTTTGGTGTAAACAAAAGATAAAACTTTGTTGAGGATATTGCGGTGATGATTTTGGTTAGTGGTTTTCGTCCAGCGTACAGTTGACATACTGCTTAGACTTTTGAAAGTCGGTGACATTTAATCGATAATGTAACAGACATGGGCAACTGTTTCAGTGCCCCGACGCAGGATGACATTTCCTTACTGCGTGGTTCTGAGAGCATTGAAACCAGTGAAACCTCCAACTTCGGACCTCCGCCACCGTATCAGGTATTATAACTTAAGTCGATATCTACTTTGAAGAACACGGGGTAATTGTTTAGAATAACTACGCCACCTTAAACGGCTGTGTACATACATGACAGTAATGTGTATCAGTAGAGTGATTTTCCTTATGCATGTTTTTAGTTAGACAAAGAACCTTCGTCCTAAATATTAGCCTAGAGCTCTAGGCTCCACAGTTGCCGATATTCACATTCGACGCTATAACGCACGCCATAACAGACTTCGTCTAAACAGCCAAGACTGACCGCCAACGAAGCGCACGTGATCGCCTCAGCCTGCTAAACAGGCCGTAAAGGCATTGAAACCAGTGGGGATAAGCAATAATATTAATTCCTCCATTCTTTATATGCTGCTTATTCAGTATCTGCAGTTCATTGTTTTTTCCCAGGAGGCTGGCAGTTTGCTTTTTTTTATTTTTGGGTGTTTTTGTATTCAATTATGATTTACATTGCTGCTTACTTAGCTTATTTTTTTCCAAATTTTTTTGTGTACACTATTTATTCGCTAGGTGGCGCCATTAAACTGTTTTAGCTAGTTTTGTGGGTTGTGGATGCAGCTTATTCAGCTATAAAATTATTTCGTTCTTATTGAGTTTAGTACGTGTTTCATTTGCCATGTGGCACTGTTAGTGTGTTTTTTTTGTTTTTCCTCTAAAAAGACCTAGCCCTTTTTTCTTTATATCCCCCATCAAAAAATCCCTCTTTAGAATTATGGAATTGACGTTAAAACTGAACTTTGTTCTCGGGTCTCAACAGTCAATTATTTGCAGTTTCCCTTGATTAAATTAGTCTGAAACATGCATAAGAACACTAATTCTACCTATTTCAATCACTTCTGAAGCAATCTGGGGTGGCGGAGCTAATGTAAATTTTTACCGAACACGGAAATGCTGTGTACTTATCTGCTTCTTATGACTTAGTGTTACTGATGACATTCTGTTTAAGTCGACGTGCACTTTTGCTGGAATAGGCCTACCTATGCTATCGTCATTATCACCTTTGGTGAATATTAGAGCAAAAATGCATAATCATGTTTAATTTATTTCAGATTTTTTGAGCTGCAAAATGTTGCATTTGCATTCGGTTGAGTACCGGTAGTGATGATAAAATAGTTAAGTGCTGTTTTGGTTTGCAGGTGCGAGTGCCTCTGTATCACCCGAGTCCAAATGTCAGTCGGCCTGTGACTCAGTTGACTGAGGACGAGCAGGTCAAGATTGCCAAGCGTATCGGTCTCATACAGCATCTGCCAAGCGGTGTCTACGATGGCACCAAGAAAGTTAAAGAGTAAGTGTGTGTGTCAACATTTTGCTGTTTGTCAGAATTATGCTGTGTCATTATGCATCTTTGATTCATTTGCAATATGTGTTTTGATTTTCGATTGACTGTCATTGTTGAACTTACTATTTGAATGCTTGGCTTTCGTCTTTTATATGCTTATCAGTTTTAAGTTTTTACATCACTGTCCTGTAGTTCTCAGTATGTGTCTTGCCTTCGCAGTTGGTGTCATTGTTTCCTAGGGCAGGAGTAATTTGCAGTTTTCAGTTTAAGAGGTCAAAAGGTTGAGATGACCAGCCGTCATAATCTTTAAGTGCACATGTTTGCTTATGTATGGCAGATCACATGCCAGCTGGCCTGCCCCTGCTGAGGCATGCTGGGTGGTTCCATTGCTGATTGCAGCCTAGGCCTAGCTTACTGTTGGTGCCTAAGACCTTTGACAACTGTACATATGGCTGCACTAGGCGATCGCATCTTTATCAATAAATACTTCTTTCTTTTTCTCTCGATCACATAGCGACCAAATCGTTTTAGAGTAAAGTTGATATATTCTTGTTATTGTCACAGAGATGCAGTCCTTGAGAAAAAAAGTTACGTGATTTTTAACACGTTGTAGTGGCTTGATGTGCCTGTGTTGTGGACTTACAGCAGACTTGTGGTGGCTGTCGTTTCAGATGTGTGATCTGTATGGGTGAGTTCAAGATCGGTGATGCTCTCCGCTACCTACCCTGTGTCCATATCTACCACAAGGAGTGTATTGATGACTGGCTCATGCGTTCATTTACATGCCCTTCTTGCATGGAGCCTGTAGATGCTGCAATTCTCATGACGTATGAATAACGGCCACCCACTGCCCATCGGAGTTTATAGAGTTTATCGGGTTGTGCCATAGCTGCCATTTTAATGCTGCTAGTTGAATTAACAAAAGTACATTAATTCAACTGAACGGCCTTAATGTGGTGGCCATGGCTGGTTGCAAATGTACCAGGATGCTGAAAATCGCATATTCAGAAATTTTTTGGTGTTATAAATTCAGAGCAAGTAACGAGTAATAGCATGTTAATATAATCGGACGGACTGAAAATGATCGAAAGCACAACCAAATCTGTGGTATGACCTAGTTTTCTCTGGTATTGCTGCAATTGCCTATACGTAAGTTGCAGAAGTCACTGAACATAGCATAGCTGTAGGATTTTACATAACTTGTTTTAACTTGCCGATTTTATCACGAGATTAACTGATCAATTATCATTGTAATGTTTTGTGTTCGTTTTTATATCATATGGGTATACTATTTATTGCTGACTGCAGACTTGTTGTTTACATATTATAGTGGTTTGTTATAGTGTGATTAAGGTAGAAGTGTGGCTTTAAACTTTGATGCCAGTTTTACCAGTTGGTGATTTTCCATGTTTCAAGTAGATTATGTAGAAAAGCAATGAATAATGAATTTTTGTAATTATAAATTGTTTATATTTATCATGAAAAAAGTGACATTCAACCGTGTTAATTTTTGGTGAGACTTATGATTTCAGAGCTATGTGAATATTAATTGATTTTTTTGGTAGCCACTATTGTTAAATGAACATCGGACCGGTGCGTTGTTTCATTGATATTGCTAACAGTACATGCTCTGTATTCTGTTACTGACGTAGAGATGTTACCAACATTGGATAGATTATCACTAGTAAACGTTAAAAATTTTACAGCAGTATTTTTTCATAAACTGACATTGTCTAAGCGGTCTAAATTGCTTTATATTGTTGGAAAACTATGAGATATTTGTATTCTTTCTTGCTTACACATGACAACAGAATACTGAAGTTCATTTGTCATTAATTTGTTAGCACTGATGTTGGTCTGTATTGTTAGTCCCATTGTGTGTCAGATTTTTAGTGGCATTTGTGTAACTAATACCGGTCGGCACATGATTAGATCAAGCAATTAGCAATTTTGTAAACGATTAGCCTCGCTCATTGGAGTGAGGGTGATGATGTTTAACATTACGCATATGGATTCCATTTCTTTATGTGTTATCCTGTATGTTGTTATTTTATTATGGTTTTGTTTGTTTTCAGTTATTTATTTATGAATTTGTCTTAATTTGCCATATCTGATGACTATTGTTGTTGTGTTATGTTATGCGATGACATGTGACCATTTGTCTTACAGGAAGCACATTGCATTGTTGATGCTGATTAGTCACAGTAAATAGTTGTATTGTACTGAGTCCATTATCAAGTAGGCAGATGAGTTTTAGTTCCGGTGACATTTGTAGATGAGTGACAACTGTTTGTTACTGTCACTGTACAGTTAGATGCAGTTTTAGTTGAACTTGTGCTTAGTGATAAGCTATATTCAGTCACAGTTTTAGATTATCTTTAATTATACATTTCTCGTAAGGTTAATTCTAAAGTTGGAAATCTGTTGAACTGCAATCATTTAGTGATTTGTAGATGAGTGATGAGGTGTTTATTATTATTGTGTGGCTATTATTAACACCATCCTCTTGTTTATGAAGCATGTGCTCACTCCTTGTATAGTGAAGGAAGACTTGTTCCAGACATTCCTGATTTGATACTACTACTAAAGACTGTAGTTATAACAGCTATACGTATGCGATTTTTGATAGCTGTTGTCATTTTTGTTGTTGGTTACATTTTGTGTTCTTTTCTACCCAAGTGATGATAATGTCATACTACCCAGCCATGCATTCCCTTTCATTTTATTGCTTTAAGCAAAGCAGGTGTACATGCATCATGCAGGAATGAGTTTCTGCACTGGCCGTTCAACTCAGCTTATTGTGACATTTGGCAACTGTGTTGAACAAACAAAGGTGTGGGCACTACTTGTGCTGCCAACATTATGCGGCTATTCTTCTTCTTGTCTGGAGGATAACAGGGAAAATTATTAGAACTGCCACTAGACTTACATATGCACAGTTATAATGATCGAGTTCTTGCAATGTTAGGTTTAGGTTGTTCCTGCATTTTATGGTTCATATTAGGATTTTTTATAAAGGTTAAACTTACTCTTCCATTATTGTGTTTGTGTGCTATTTGCTTAGAAAGGCCATCCTCGAAATGATTTTTACTCTGTTGGGTGGGACGTTAAACCCTACACTAAGTCACTCTCATTCTTCTTGTTGCTGAGGGTTCTGCGCCCACTGCATTGTGCCTGGTGTGCAGTGGGCATGAGCTAACTGGCCAGCCAGCATGCAATCCACCAGTTATAACTAAACATTATATGTGAGATATGTCATCTTCTGGACGTTTCTGAAACTCTGATGACCTTGACATTTGGAGCGGAACATTGGCATGTCAGTTAATCACTTAGCTAATTTTGGTTTTCTGCATCTCTTTTTCCAAGTTGAGCTCGTGTGGGTCAATTAGGACTTGTAATGATGCCTGTTATGATGGTCGCATAATACTGATGTCTGTTATCTAATCGTGATTTGTTGTGTTCAGAGTTGATAGCAGCAATTAACAGTGCATCTGTGCTGCATATTCATGCTGTGCTGCATGTGTGTTCATTTAGTCATAAATGCTGTATGTATGAGTTTTGTCCCGGTTTGGATTTTTTTGCACCTCTTGTGTCGGCAAGTTTTTTTGTTGAGAAAACTATCTCTTTAGTGTTGTTAGTTCTTTAGTCTTTATAGTTATTGCTGTTATAAATTTTACAAAATGTTCCTGCTGCATTGTCACGAGTGATGTATTTATCTATCATGATAGAACAACGCTTCACTGGGGGCTATAAAAAACATGGCACTTTTCTTTTGTCCTGATCTTCACCAGTTATTGACAGATTTTCAGAATTCCTTCATTGGCACACTCTTCAGGCAATTTGCAATATGTGTAATGTGAACTGTTATATATCCCACCACACCATACATGCATCTCTACATTGCCTTGTGAAATATAAATGTAAGAAAAAACTAATGATAATAACAAACATTAATGTAAATAAAAACACTTCAGACCAACAGCACAGTTAATGATCCATATGACACAAGACTGTATAAACCCACACAGTCTAGTGCCATATGGATCATTCACCTCAATGTTGGTCTGAACCGGTTTTACCAAAATGTTTGTTTGTTATTATCGTTATGCATTCATATTTCACAAGGTAGTGTAGAGATGCTTTAAGGTGTGGTGGGACGTGTTACAAACACATTATTGCAGATTGTCTGCTGAATGTGCCAGTGACATAATTTTGAAAATTGGTCAATAATTTGCGAAGATATAGACAGAAGTGCTACGCTTTTGGCCCACTCTGTAATACTGGTTTGCACACACAATTATTGTTGATCACACACAGTTTATTAAACTGGCAAGACTTGGTAATTGTTGTAAATAACATATCTGAGATTTTTGAGTAATATCTTCTATTGGATACTTATTTGCCTAAGACAGATTTCGATATATATGGCTCAGAAATGCACTAATATTGTTCTGAGTGAGCGTATGTACTTCACTAGGTTAGATGTCATTCACTGTTATAAACATCTATATAATATAAACTGCGGTGTGTTTACTGTGTACGTGTATACAGTGTAATATGTTTTGACAAGAGACTGGTTAGGTTTTTCACAGTATTTGATAACCTGAAATCTGCTGTCACTCTTGGGTTCACTGACAATGTTCATAATGTGAACTGTTCATTTGAATAGCAGACTGCATGTATGACACACAATGGTTGTTCTTTTTCTTATCATTTCAAAACAGTAACGTTCAATTTTGCACTAAGTGATGATGACTATTATTCTTGATATAACTTGTAGATATATTTTCTGGTATGAAATATGCACTTACACAATATGCTGTATATTGTACTGCACCAGTTATGGAGTCTGGATACTGATGTTACCATTTTCAGTATTATTTTATACAGATCATTGGCAAGAACCACCTTAATGTATTTTCACATGAGGTGCTACATGTCAGAAATCTCAGCTCTGTGACCTAAAACACTAACATAAATGGACATGAGTTAGTTATCGTACTTTGATTACGATAACCATGTAACTGACTGACACTATGCAAAACTATTCACACTCAGAAATGTAGCTGCCATGAAAAATGAGCCAACAACTCGTAATAAAATCTAGCTAAAACAGCAAACCGTAGTACAATGCTTCCAACACAACACAGCATTCGGTATAGCGGTGCCTGGGACTGCAGGACCCCAGGAAACAACGTACTCTTTAAGTGTAGCGGAAATACTGTTGGGCAGCCGTGATTATTTATGACTGTCAGAGTAGAATGTCGGTAGAACACGCAGAATACATGTGGCTAGCAGCAGCAATGTTTTACCATCAGTCAAATTTAACCTGCTAAGGTTATAGCAGAAATTTTTTGCAAATAACTTGATACAGCTGACAATACTGGCATTTGGTGGTACACTGTGTCCCAAAAAAACATCCCCGACATTTTTGGCTGTAACTTAAAAACCAATTACCAGATTTTGATAATTTTTGGTAGGAATATTTCTGACACAATCTGACATCAAATGACCATTTAGTTTCCCACCTCACCCAATGTATGCTTTTGCACTACCTAGGGAAAGCAGATCAAGCGAAATATGTGTTGAAATAAACAGAAAACCTGAAAAACATCCCCGACATTATTGATCGTAACTTAAAGAAAGATTAACAGATTTTAATAATTTTTGGCA
>Ga0056128_1000050_pt1 | contig 62229 bp, 32 predicted proteins | sample WorMetLIZISLAND2_FD_71113 | JGI IMG/M metagenome (GOLD analysis project Ga0056128, IMG submission 71113) | Marine gutless worms symbiont microbial communities from Max Planck institute for Marine Microbiology, Germany - Olavius geniculatus... ... | reverse complement strand
TGTACGCCGGGCCCGGTTAATACTGCGATGGGTGACTGCCTGTAGGCAGGTAAACCATCTCGGGATGTAACCAACCGCCTAGGTCAACTCAGCCTTCCATCCCTCCGGGGTAAGTAAATCGAGTACCGGCCTATCTGGCTAAGGTTAAGGCGGGGCGCGTTCACCTCTGTCGGGTGGCAGGTAACACTGTGTGATCCCATATGACAAGTGACGCTCTGAGATGGGATCATTAAGAGCTATATGCACCTTTAACCTTTAACCTTTAACAAGTTTAGCTGTCGCCGAAAAGCAGTACAACGTTCAGTATAGCATCGAAATTTCCGCAGCTATTGTACTGTTACAGTACATGTGTAGAGTATATTAAAATATTTCTCGCAATGTATAACATTAAAACCACTTGTTGATCGTTATATCCACCAAGGCTATATGTTTTCCTTGTCTAATAGCAAAATCAGCTAAACAGTTACGAGGTATTGTGCAATTTAGTAGCGATCAGCCTTAAGTTGGGACAAAAACAATAAATTTTTTTTTAAATTTGTGGCTATATTTGTATGTTCACAATAAGTACAATTTTTGAGGCTGCAATTTTTGATCGCAATCGAACATTTTTACTTTCATACGATCAGTAACGATAAAAAATTTATTATTGAATTTAAAAAATAATGCTTTAATGCTGTCTTTAATTATGCTATATTTTAAAGCAAAAATGATTAGGTAGTTCACAACGTTTCGTTCAACGATAAAAAGTGCAACAAAACAAAGTAAACTAAAAGAGTTCGTTTATCATTATCAGTCACCTTAAACTTAGCTAAAATGCGCAGCGGAAAGATCGCCATTACAAACAAAGCTGTAACTTATTCGCTGTCACATTTTAACGTTAAGTGACTAATTAAGATATCATAACATAACATAATATGACATAAAATAACATATTTAGGCTATTTGACTCAGGTCATAAGTACCCATAGAACAGACAATAACAAAAACGAAGCAAACTAAGAGAGACTAAAACTACTAAACTTATATCAAAGTATATGCAATGTTTAAAAGTTTTTAACGATTATCATCAAAATAAATCGGTAAATGTCTGGAATTCTGCACACTTTACGTTGCGAATGTGTTGAGTACAAGTAATTTAGCCAAGCTATTTATAGGCATGGTACGGGATAAACGCCGACATCAAGATTCATTGTGGTTGAGTGTTTTCTGCGTTTTTTTGCGACGCGATCAGTCACAATTTTATTACGAGTACGATATCAATAATGGCGCTAATGCATTTACTGCATTAGTAAGTGCTAGGACGACACGCGAACCTCATCTCCAAAGGTGGAGCAATACTACCCGTGCACTGTGACTTTAGTCACAGAAGCTGTGCGCATCAACAGAGATATTTTACGTACTATAGGCCTACGAAAACCAAAACGAAAATTATCGGTCTTTGTTTTACGAGAACGTAAACTAAACATTTTTGTTGAAAAGAGCGAAAGTCAAATAAAATTTTTAAAATCAGCAAACAGAAAAAAACTACGACAAAAATTATTTATGACAGAACAAAGAAAAAAACGATTTCTGCAATACGTATCAATTTTACAACTTGTAAAGCGGTAGTTTCCAGTGTCAAACGTTAGAACAGTCGTGACATAGAACACATGGAACTTGGGCCACGTGGTTATTAGCGAGATCATTTCACACGTCACGCACTGCCAAAATACCTTTCTATCAGGCTTGCCAAATGTCAATTACCATTTTATAACGCCACAGAAGTCAAACGTGGCATTTGGCATTTTAAAGGTCGTCGATCTAATAGTCAACTGAAACTATAAAAAATTGTTTAAAAATATTTTGTGAAGAGCTATATAAAGACTAACATTCGAATCCATTTGAGAACTAAAATATCTCAACGAATGGCGTGACGGAACCACTGATAAATCACACAAGAAAGCTACTAGGCACCATCAGTCGCACCTGCCTCCGTTGCCATGGCAACGCATCAATCCCGGCCGACTGCATTCGCGCATCGGATGTCATCCCTAGAACCCAGGAAGCCAGCGCCAGTCAGCGAGCGAAACACCTATGTCATGCCTTTATTCACTCAGCGCCGGGGCAGTGGGTCCGGCAGTTGAATCGACTAATCCAAGCCGCAGCAGCAGCGTCTAAGCTACGCAGTACGCACTCGTGGCGTCAGGAAGTAATCATGACATGCACGAAACGTCACGCACACTTCAGATGCTACACCACTGCCACAACGGCGCCACACGACACACAGTACTTATATGTGGCAATTTTTCCATAGCACTTTTTCACTGCATAGAAAAATTTACGTCTTTAAAATAGGATAAAATTTACAACAATTAGTGTATTTGCACAGCAAGGCGACCACGTGCAGTGCTGGGATATTCAATAATTTGGTTGGGACACCGCTTCAACTGCGATGCGGGCGACTCTGTTCACTAGATCCTTGACTTGTGTCACTGGACTTTGAAAGATTCCCTATTTTAGATTTTCATCTTTGATTTCCCAATACGCAGCCACAGAACATCAAACGTGCCGCCGCCGATGTCAAATGCGGTACTAAACAAAGCTGAATTCATGGACGCATTTTCTTATAACGCTAAAACTTTCCTGATGATATCCATCAAATTATTACACGTACTTTATAAAATTGCAGTAAATCTAATTTTTCAATGCTTACAAAAGTGAAGCGTGTGTTGCTAAAAAATAAAAAGAGTTCGCGAATTACACATAAAAATACAGAAAACAAAATGACGAAAGTTGTGAAACCTAGACATGAAAATCATTCACCTTGAATGACCTTGTACAAGAACTGTATATGCTGTAGCGTGTCTTCCCGAGAAAGGCGTTTTTATTGTGAGAAATATTTGCAAAACCTGCGTCCGATATTTTCTTGTTCATTCACTCTGTAAATGTTCATATCGCCTGGCGAGATGACCATGTGCGATGTCTGTTATACTAGCGTTTATTGTAGCTTTCGTATCGGCGTTTCGTTATCATAGCGTGCATGGAACTGTCTCATTTCTGACAAATCGCTTCCTCTCCGTGACTGAAAATCGGAGACTGGGCTTCAGACGTAGGCGGTACGGTCGGCTTTTCCTAGCGATAGCTGGGCTTCTTGGTTGAATGCTTACAAAACTAAAACGTGTCCTGATAAACAGAGTTCGACAATTACTAACAGAACTACATGAAAACAGAATCATCAGGAACGTTGTAAGACCTGGATGCGGTGCCTAGCGCGGTGACCCATGCTTGGAGCATGCCTTTGAAGAAGACCGCAGGGTTCTTCCTGGTGACGACAAAGTAGAGTATAGACAGTGTTCCGACAGCGTGCACGACTAGCCCAGTGATGATTGTTATCATATAGAGACCCAGCTGTTGGGCGGTCTTTCCCAGGTCCTCGATGAACAAGATCTTACCAGTGATCAGACACATTATTCCGAACGGCGAATACCTGCAGCCAGCATATCAACAACCGCCTCATCCGTAACCTAGTTCTATTCTTTCTCACTTATTTACTTAAGCACGCTACTATATTTTGTATAACGGTAACGAAAAATTTTGATTAATCATAATAATACCAAATGCCAAATTTAATATAATAAATTACATAATGCAGCGACTGGCGTCGTTTGCTACATGACTCCTCCATATCAACTCGGCAATGTACATATTAATATCTTTGGCTTTGTACAGTTAATTTAAAATGAATTTCAGCATAACACGTTCTACCGGAATATTACGTAGACCTGCATTGATTGATTTTTAACTTAATTATCATTTACTACTGGCTGGTCGACCAATAAAATTATTAGCGTAGCAAAAAACCGTAGACTATTCCCCTTAGTGTCAGAAAAAGACATATTTGGCCCATTTCGAAAGCTGTCAGTATTGATAAAAAATTCAGTTAAACTCTTGTTTTCTTGTTTGTCTCTTTCTGCCGTTCACTCGTGGTCAGCGGCCTCGTTAGTTAAAAGTAGGCGTAGCAGAAGTTGCAATTTTCCTACTGACACTGTAAACTTCCAACAAAAGAGATTACGGGTACTCAAAATTTTCAATTTTGCCCTGAATTTTTTAAAATTGAAATTTTCAGCAATCAGTCTCAAATTTTGCATTTTAAACAAAAATTTTCCCACAAAAAGAAAGTTTTCGAACAGTTTTTCGACGGCCCATAATGTCCCCCCCCTGCGACGACGCTACTGATAACGGTAAATACAGATTTTCACAATGACGACGACGACACACGTGTAAAGAGTATATATCCTATGAGTGAGTGGATGGAATGACCACAAACCACATGATGACCCAGACGAGCTTCATGACGACCTCATTGAGACACTGGAAGAAGTCGATCATCACCTGAGCCTTCTCGCCCATCTTGCCGATGATGACACCGAATGCAATGCAGAACACGATTATACCTGCAAGCATCAACGCCGCACAGCACACGTGTAAGTACAGGGGCTTCTATCGCCCAAATCTAAAATCAAAATCGGGCTCAAGTCCCCAACACTTTATCTTACTTCCTCTTCTTTTTCCGCCCACTTTTTCTTTTCACTCCCTTTATCTATCATTAATCTCCCTTTTGTTTTTCTATCCTTCCCTTCCTCTCCCCTCCCTCTTTTCTCCTCCCCTTTGCGTTTCATCTCTCCTCTCCTTCTATAGAGGTCCCACACCCTTAGTTCAACTAGGGGGTCTGTGGGCGCGCTGTGAGCGCCCCATCGGGTCCGGGCAAAGTTCGGCCACCAAACGGTTTGTAGTGCATTTCGAGCTTTAAAAAAACGCTCCCGGTGATAGCAGTTTTGCATACGCTTTTAACAAAACTTACCCACTAATTTTCACTTGGCGCAAGATAGAAGCCTTGCACAACTGCCGCCGCTGCCAGTGGCGTATTTAGGATTTGGCAAAGGGGGGTCCATGGCGAGCGCGCAGAGCGCGAGCCCTTAACGGGGGTCTGGGGCGGAGCCCCCAGTGGGGTCCAGGGCAGAGCCCCTGGTCGGGGGGTTAGGGGTCGAAGCCCCCCTGAAGCTGAAACCCTTTTTGCTTTTGAACGTTCAATGAAAGCCGCAAATTCGCCCATTTTTCTTAAATTTCGAAATGCAGAAAATCACAGATATTTGCGTTGTTTTAGCACAAAAATAAAGTTTAGCAAGCTGCAAAACGTCGTCACGTATTAATGTGAATTATTAAAAAGCAACAAACTTTACAATAAGCACAGTAGGCCTACAGTACAATACTAAATGGGCCGTGTCAAACCCGGTCTGTCGTCTTCAGAATGCTTCTTCCGTTGATTATCGCCGATGTCGTCCCTCGCAAGCGGTCGCCGTGTCTTTGGCGTTTGACATCGTAAAACGTATGCGGTATGACGCTTTGCCATTGTCGTCTTCACTCGCTAACGACTACGCTGAGCTCATAGTTACGTTTTGTCTATCTCTTGTTTGACTTCTAGCTGTTCCGTGTGCGAGTGGCGGGCTGGCAGCAAATGCTGTACATGACAGCGGGCGGGCGAGCGTGTCCAAACTGTCCATCTTTCCAGTGAAATGTGGAATAGAGCACTCCGTCTCTTAATGACATGATATCATGACGCTGGCATACGGAGCTTGGTTCCTGGGATTCTCGTACTGATGAGCTCTGATAACGTATCCATGATCGCTGCGATGCCGCTGCAGCTTGTTACCTGAGAATATAGGGCGTGTCACAGTCTCAGGGCAAAGAAACGCATCTTAAAAGCGCTGCCATAGTCGCATTACATGCAATAATAGGCATATCTCATTTGGATAAACTTATATCTCATTTGCTGTAGCCTATGGAAGTTGTGGTCGGGTTCATCTCAGGTTGAACTCAGATATGACATTTTAAAACATTAATTAACCACCGCCTACGGTGTGCGCCAGCCAGCCGCCGACTGCCTTGCTGTTGTGTTTTATGTCAGTGCCGTGTCACTTACCCATGGACACTGAACCCGGCCGCCGCGAAATATTACAGGCCTATACGGCTTGCAGGTGGTTTTCAAAGCGCTCGGCGACGTCGGAGCGTCATATCAGATGCAATCTCACATAGTGATTTTAATTGCATATTGTATCGGTATGAAAAAAGACCATCAAACATTGTTGAGTTTTGTAGTTTTTGCTGGAAAATGGCAAAAACGCACCTTTTGACATAAAGTCGCCTGTAAAAAATTTTCATGGTCGGGCCAAAGGGGGGAGGCATCGCACCGTGCCCCCCTTAAATACGCTCGAAATTTGGCTGCTGCCATTCGCTCCATCCATACACGTGCTCTTAATGTGCGAAATTTTGGGAAATATAAAATTTTTCACACGGCGTTGTTTTATTGGTTCACCCCACATAGAAAATTGTTAGTGTTGTCGGTCAATCAAAAAAATCGATCGTTTATCCGCATTACGGTCTTCCGTAGGACTTACACAGTCTATAAGATTTCCACTACTCATCATACATTAAGCCACGGCATAGAATGATATAAGCAAGGGTTAAACAAACTTATACACTCCAGATAGTGGTTTAACACACTTACTCCACGGTCGTAATCGGTCTTGTTACTTATACTGTCATTTGTTTGGTCACGCTTGACTGTACCCGTGGAGTTCGACCCGTTATACCACTGCAGACATAGTGCTACAGACATGGAATAAAAACCGGTAAATGCTGCATGCTGTCTACATATAACACCGTGTCCGCCATTAGCCTACTGACCAAGTACGTTAATTCCGTCGGCGTATTTTAGGCTTCTATCGAACTGCTCTTCCACGGTCAAGTTACGACTAGCAGCCGTGGTGACTTCCTCGGCATCCAGGTAGTAGTCGGCGTCGGCGTAAAAGTACTCATTGCTGGCAGCGGTTGTCACTCGCATCGCCTGTGCACTGGCGTTCTTTGACTTCTTGGGCGTGTACACCGTCTGAATCTGCTGAAAACACGCCTGTACCAGATTCTCCGGAAACATGTTGCTACAACGTCAGCAATATAATAATTCATTTAATTCAATCATATTTAATTAACTAGAAAAACACTAGGAGAGCGCAGACCTCTGCCAAGCATATTGATTCGACACAACATTGTAGTCCTGATCCAGAATTCAGGATTCCTTCCGGATCACCCCCAGAATTGAATCATTTGTAGTTTTTGCCATTCCCGACATTCCCTGAACATTTCAGAAAGATCCTTCCATAACTTTTTGAGTATATTGCTAATACACAGACAGACAAACAAACTCTGGCAAAAACATAACCTCCTTGGCTGAGGTAACTATATTTAGTTTGATGTTATTTAATTAACTAACATTTGATCAAGTTCGACGCTGCGCTCTATAAAGACAAAGGAAGCCAGTAATCAATAGACCCATAATGAAAAAAAGTTAATAATGTCACTACTTGACTACTCATTTCTTTCGACAGCGAGTGCAGCAAAAGCTGGCGAAAATGTTATTTGTCGTAGTAGTAGGCCTAGTACTAGTAATAGTCGTAGTAATAATCTTATGTAATTTTTAGAAAATAAAAACCATGAATTACATTGTTTAATTTGGCAGATATCAAGTTAAATCATCCTCTGTAATGGTATCGGCATCAAAAAGTCTTTTTCAAAGTGCAGCAATTGGCAGTTTTTTTAATCTGTTTCAGGCAATCGTTATTGCATTACTTTCAGTCTGTGTAGCCAAATTTCGTTAAATAGCATTATTTCTTAGCAGAGTTATTAATTGTTGAATATCAATATCAAAATATCTCCGCTAAGAAATAATATCTTTAACGAAATTTAGCGATTACTTCAGCAATTTATTGGCATTAAGTGTGGGAAATTTTATTCAGAATCGTTCAGATTTGACATTTCTATTGTACCGTGAAGATTAATTTTTTTTTAGACACCGTGTAGATTATAGATGCTAATGTTACTACGGCTTTAGTTCCAAGCTCCACTACTTCGATTTCTTGTAGATTTGTTGGACAACAAGTTCTACAACAAACTGCATAACAAAAACACTTTAACCTGTCAAAATGTCGTGAATCTTTGTAGGCTTTCGATCTGATCTCGACACAATGTTCTACAACTAGTTGTACTGTTGTAGACTTGCTGCAGGCTTTTGGTTAGATCTGGATCTGGATTAGATCTGGATTTCTATACGACATGTTTACAATAAATAAAAGCAAGTAGAGTTGTGTAGCTAGTAACGAGGAACCGACCGAATGAGATCTAGAAACGCGTCTATGGTCTTCACAATGCGTTTCTCCTCGTCCTTATCGACTTCGCCTTTGACCGAGTAGACTCCGGGTTTGATGCTCAGCACGCAGATGATGCCGATGACAACTGCAATCATTGTCGTCGTGAAGTAATAAAAAAGCGCTCGGCTTCCCATACGACCGCTTGATCGGGCATCCAGCTGCGATAAACCTATACCGCACATCATGGTTGTGAAAATCCAAAAAAAAATTCCTTGTAAATCAAGTTCGAGTAAGTTCGAAAAAATTATTTAATAAATAAAAAAAGTTCGAAAAATCGGTTTAGATCAAAACTCACATTCAGTCCGAACTATTATTTTATTGCCACACCAGTTTAACAATGCAAAACAAAAAACCCGGCTATCGCTAGGAAAAGCCGATCGTACCGCTTACATTCAAAGCCCAGCGTCCAAATTCCAGTCATGAAGAGAAAGCGATTTGTCAGAGGTGAGACAGTTGAGACGAAATGAGACGGAACGCTGTCTCAAAAGCTACAATGAACGCTAGTATAACAGACATCGCACGTGGTCATTTTGCCAAGCAATATAAATAGCTACAGAGCAAATGAACAAAAAAAATATCGGACACAGGTTTTGCAAATATTTCTCATAATAAAAACGCCTTGCTCGGGAAAACACGCTACAGCCTATACAGTTCCTACTGCAGTACTGACATTCAAGGTCATTCAAGGTGAATGATTTTCTTGTCATTTGAAAGCCAATATGCGATTTCCTATTAGTGATCAATAGCAACTTAGGCCCTATCTCGCACCGTTTAGCCGCAATAGCGCGTAACGGCCTTCAAGGTCATCCAAAGTCAATGATTTTCATTTAATCTGTCTAATCGGTCAGAGCGTATGCCACTTCCTATTGGTGATTCATAGTAACCTAGGCCGTATCTCTCACCGTTTGCGAGATACGGCCACTTATAGCTTTAAACATTCCATTTATCCATCGCTGACCCTCTACGACCTACCGTTCATCCACAATACCGCATGATTGGCTTACCATAGTGCATTATTACCCTTCAAGGTAATTTAAGGTCAATGATTTATATCTCATTTGAAAGTTAGTATGCGACTTCCTATTAGTGATCAATAGCAACCTAGGCCCTATCGTGCACCGTTTAGCCACAGTACATCCGTGACAGAGAGACGAACAGACAGACGGACGACAACTCATGCCAACAGCTCGACCTTTATTAAAGTACGGTCGGCTAGAAATTAATAGTGACAGCAGTAAAAAACTTATTAATGGTTATAATTAACTCAGTTTGCTGTTTATCACAGTACAGACTTGCAGAAAAGTCTTATTTTACACAAAATCGACGGCACGAACGTCTTCAATTATTTTATTTTAGATTTATTTTATTTTATTACATTGCACATGTATGTACCTGAGATGAGGCTAGATATGATAAGCGGTAAGATGATCATTTTCAGCATTCTCATGAGCACGTCGCCAGGAAACGATATGAGCAAGATCGTTTCTTCGCTGAGGTTGTAAGGTCGCAGAATAAACCCGATCAGCGTTCCCACTAGCACACCGCTGACTGTGAGAACGAGCAGCAGATTGTTTTTGATCCATCTCAACAAACCCATCGTGACCCGTATCACCTGTACGCACAACACGCAGTGTGACTTTAAACTTACGTCGTCCTTGTGCCGACACATTGTGCGACTGTCCGCATACAAATGCGCAAGCCCAATCATAACCAAAACCCGTGACTTTGTAAGCTAAAAATTAACACACCGGTTTATTGAACGTTCACATAAATTGTAGTTTTTCTATGCTTCTGTTAGTAGAGCCTAAACGGGAGAGACAAACGGACAGACAGAGAGACGGGTAAGTCTCGTAATGTGGCTTTGAACAGCTGCATAAAAAGTAACGCTGCGATAACGAAGTCATTTTTGTTACAACGTCTAAGCTTACATCGTATGTCAGTCGAGACATAACAGCGGCTTAAACAAAAAGATCATACGTCGGGCTAAGTTTACACAGTACAGCTTCTTCAGTAGCCAATACAAGTATAATATATAACACGCACGATCGGCACGAACGGTTGCAGTTATAGGCCACAATACAGAAGTGCCCGCTAAGAGAACAATGTCGCAACTTGATGATTACAGACCGAAACAACAAAGAAATGCATCATTATGACACAAGATAAGTTTAAACGCGTATTACAAATTTTATTATACTAAAATACTGTCTATACTGCCACTGAAATCCGAACCTGTGCCGCCTTGCATTGCTGTTGCAATTCCATCTCTTACCCCTGAGGTTTCGTTTATCACTAATGGAAAAAAATCTCCAAACTTGCCTTTATCTAACGAGACATTCAGCCAAATTTTTGAAAAAAATACACGTTAATGATATACATTGTTGTCTGCACATTTAAACTCTGTTAATTATTAGCAAACGATGTCGGCCTCAGTGCCGTCATAATAAAGTGCAACCGTTCGCTTGACCTCTGAGTGTGAAAAATTCGCACACCGATTACTCCTGCCTTGGAGAACGTATGCACCAATTTTGCCATTTTACGCATTTTTGCTTTTGAGTTAGAAGTCCGGACAAACAAGACGCGTAGTGCCGCCTATTAAAACAACCATACATAGAATAAATGGACATGCGGTTTATTTACTGACAGGGCCACACGTGGCAGTGCATCTAGACGCACAGGTCGGCTGCTGTAGCGGCGTCGACTCAGTCGGCTGAAGCTGACTGCCGCCATTCTTAGCGTCTCCCGCCTCCATGCTTCCAATCACCACCAACTACGATCTACAGAAGATTTCACATTGTCTGAGCGAATAATACACACGCGTATAAACCGATTAAACTATGCTGAAATTGAGTGATATATTTACCAACTCGTATTACAGATTCCGGTTTAATTTTCTTTTCCGGAACAGAAGTTGCAGACTTAATCAAACTTGTGCGGTCAAATCGAATATTTCTTAAATAAACTACAGACAAACTTCAGTGTACGAAATGTACAAAATGTACGAAAAATGTAAAAAAATACAAAATATACAAATAAAAATTAATAAGCTTACAGTAATATATAATGTAACGTATAGGGGAAAAGAGTTCATGTTAATTTAATACTCAGAGCACGTTTATCCAGCAACGTATATTCTAACTGCACTGGATGTCATTTTCATACCAAGGCCGATACGAAAACCCGTGCAAGCTATAGGCCTAATTTACAATGCTGCCAATACAACGACGATGTAGCAATTAAGCCGCAGTGACAGAGTACTACTGTCAGTTAATTGATATTGTCCGAGTGAAACGAGCAAAAGTGGTACTGCACAGCGACGATATAATATGCTGCTTCATTATTGATTTAATCCTGCAGGGCCGTCCATCCGCAAATGCCAGGCTCTGTACTGGTACATGTAGTGTTGACCCGTGCGGCATTAGCAGCAGCAGCAGCAGCAGAAACAGAGCAGTGCCTGGATGGTTGCGTGTCTGTATATGGACCGTTCTGATGTTGCGGGTTGCCAGCGAGGCGGGTCGATGACAATTCGCTAGGCAGGTACGCTCACTCACGTAACATGAAATCTCTATCGATCCCAAGGTCTTGACGTCGTCACGCTACCTCAGCTAAGTCAGCAGCGGCAACGGCGTCTAACTTCAAGCCAAGAAGTCCTTTATGATAGAACTTCTTGTTAAAGCACGGTCGACCGCACACGAAACGGCGACTTGTTGTTCTCTTCGGCCACCGTGTGTAACTCAACAGTCTCGACATTTCGTCTGAGTACAACTGACATAACATTTTGTCAGTTTACTCACGCCGTGGTCGTAGCTAAGCCTATCTATAATGATGATGATGATGATCATAATCATGAGAATGGTTAATTTTTGATTGTTTGATTTATGTAAGTTATGTAATGAACTCATTATCAATCAATCGATCAATAAAACATATAAAATACATATAAAATCATAAAAAATGCAATACAAAAACTGAAACCACGCTGGTCTAGAAATGTCCCACTGCTATAATACCATTGCGCTGGTGTTGCGTCTGATGATGGGGGTGATAATGACGTCATGATGTAGGCCTAGGCTTGTCTACAAGTCAGTTTAGCATCACAGTGCCTCGAGCGCCGCGCAAACGCACTGACTGCACGTAGCGACGTAATCGTCTCCGACGTCCGTCTACTGTCAGTCGTACGTGTCTATAAGTCTGCCTGCAATACACTGCAGTCCAGTCCGCTCGGTGATGTCCCCAGGCCGTTGTTACCTGTCACAGCGTGGGTCGACTCGTCATGTCGCCAATATTGCATCAGCTTATCTCGCGAGCTCAGCGATCTATTTCTGCACTGTGTGCGGCTATTCCGTAAATAGCACAAAACTAGATTTGATTGCTGCAGCCGCTGGCGTAGCCTACATCCGTCATCACTATGGGCGTGGGCGCGGTCCGTCATGGTGCCGCTGTTTTTACCGTTAGCTTAGGAGTAGTTAAAGTGATTGAAACCAAAATGATGCATTTCGCGAGCATTATTGCAAAAGCCAACATTTAGTGCCACCCCAACCACGGAAATGATTCCTGAACAACGTGACACAGAAACAGTTTGAAAACGTTTTCTTCCTGCAAAAATGAAAAGGTTTTATTCAAAATATCTTTATGCCTTTGAGATCATGAGATGTCACTGTAAGCAAGCGTTGCAGTTGCGATGTTTTCGCAAACGTCGCATGTCAGTGGTTATTTGCAGTTAAGTAAGATGTGTTCAACGCTATTTTGCCATCTGGAAAATCAGCAAACAGCAGGTGTCGATAGTAAGTGTGACGGATTAGTCTAATCGTCGGCGTTCAACGGCAATAGACTTGTACAAATCAACAAATGTCATATCGCATGCGCTCATCCACGGCCAGTGGGGCACGTGCTTGCAAGCCGCCCCAGCCTCACGTTACCCTTTAAATTGTCCCAAATACTGCACCGTAAAAAGTCATTTCCGAGCCATGATGCTGCGGCGCTGCTGATCTCCATTTCCTTAGCCCTCAGCCAGACATTAACTTACACTAGGAGACAATGGATACGTGGCTAGTGCGTCGCGCGATGTGCCTATTTGCGTCCCTTTTGCACACAAATGTTAATGACATAAATGCGACTCTTCGTTCACACTGCCGTTAAAGTTCGCAATGCCCAAGATGACGTAGGTCGTGTTAGCTATTTTTAGCATATCCGCTCGCAGTTTATGTTAACTCAAGCATTGACGGAACAGCTAGCTTAAGTCGTATAGGGGCTTAGGCCTAAGTTGCCTAACGACATTATCTGATGTGAATACAGTAAGAATTTAGAGAGAATACAAAAGTAAAGATCATGTCGCCGTATTACTGAAACCGCACTCTGATGACAGATCGATGCGGCAAAAATCAATCTGAAAAGCGCAGCGAATGACTTCCGTTACGGGTAAAGATAGCATCGGGTATCGAGTCGACCGATGCTATTGCACCACGCAGCAGCAGCAGCAGCCAGCGTGTATACCTGCTGCGTGCCGACGAGACACAGGTGTCAAGTCATTAGTGCGTTCAATTCATCAATACACCGATCGTCCTGGTTGGCTCTCCGCTATTTAAAGCTAGTATTTAAGACTAGCCGCCGAGTCGTCGTTCAGCCTACTCCGCATACTAGACTATCTCTTCCATTTATACACGTCAATAGTGGCAGCTGCCGAGTGAAAGAAGACTCGTTTAATAATCGATGACGTTCGGAGCCATTATGCATTTTGCGTGCACTGCCATCAACACATCCGACAGTACCTTACGAACAGTAATGTGCGCATGCACACGGCACATCGTGCAAAGCTATACGCAACTGAGACATAATACGTATACGCCGTAAAAGCTGGCATGCAATGTTAGTAGCAGATAATTTAATTTGTAGTACAAAGTAATTTGATTGCGAAACTGAAGCCAAGCCGTGTCATAAATACGATTTTCATCAAATGACGTCCAACCTGCAGGTTCTGAAGCATGATGAGCTATTCTGAGCTACCACGAAACACGCTATGATATACTGAGAACGCCACCAGCAGCTGTAGGCCTAAATTAGCACTTTGCAACACAACATCTCCGTTATCATTTGGATAACTAACTGCCGTAAAAACTTTAACGCATGATTGAAAATGTATGCACATAAACAATGTAGTCTGATCTCCAAATTTGTGAAAACTCTTTAAAACACAAAGCAGTAGCCTATTCTACAAACTGCAGGCATGCGTAGTACCACGCAGCAATGCACTGTTATTCTGCTGCTGATGATGATGATGATGACAACGATGACGATTTCGTTTTGGGATAACATAAAATGCTCACGCTTACAAGTTCTATCCATTTATCTGTGCAGCGAATACTGCGACACTTTTTTTAAAAAAGAGTCTCTTGCTTGAAACCGATTAAAATTAATAGACCATAAAGAAAACGAGATAAAAAACCAATATGTTTGCTTAAAAACTGCGGTTCTTGTTGCGGCCAGTTTGACTAGACTACTGCTACCCACAGCTGTTATTGACCACAGGCAACATCAATGATCCATCTATAGGCTTATAAGATGTACACGCTTGCTCCAAAACACGCGATCTCTAGCAAGATGGAGTAGGCCTACAGTTGTGTACTACCACCAATTTAAGTGAATATCTTGTGTTATGCTCTTGATGATGGTCTTTCTGATTGTCTTTATTAAAGCAATCAACAGACAAACCGCTGTAGACACAAACACAATGCAAAACATGCTGGCATGCTAAAAAACTGAAAACAGTCTTTGTACAATACACGGTACATAAAATTGCACTCATCAATATTACACGCAGAGCAGTTGATGGCGATTAAGGATTAAACTAGTTACCAAGATCATCGTCTATGAGACCTAAAACTGAAGATGCTGTTAGGCCTACCTGGTGTGTTGGCGCAATGTGCTATACGGTAAACCGCAAGACAATTATTCCGAGCTGTCGACGATGATGTCAGTTTAATAATGCGATGAGTTGCTACTGCCGTCTACCAAGCGTCCAGTTGTTGTGCGTTTACTCACAGAACTGGCGTAACAGAAGCGTTGCTGTACGCCGTGACGTATTGCCCGCTGCGGGCTGCTGCTGCTGCTGCTGCTGCGGCCTCTGCTGCGCCGCTGCACTGACTAGCATTGGCATCAGCTTCTTTGTCCTATAGAACCGGCTATAGTCTTGCATTCGCGTACTGCTGTTTGGCACGGTTTCATTTAAGGCCATCGCCGTCGGCAGAAGTCCGTCGAATTCGGAATTTACGCGTTCATTGATGCGACTATGGCTCACACCAAAAGCGCGGCTTATTGAAGACGGGTATAGCAATACCATTCTGGGAGAAGGACAGTTCTGTCCGGAAACTATATAACCTATAAAATGTACAGTATACAAGCTTCACGCGGTCTGCGGCTCTTATGTTTGAGTGAAAACTGGGTAAAGATTAAAAAATCCTATTCTCCACTAGGCTCATGTTAACTGCCGGTAATGGGGATAGGCCTGTTACCACTGAAATGTGGCATAAAAATATACGCACGTGCAATACAACTTCGAAAAGAACGCAAAAAAGTCTCCGGTTTACACATTTCTGCTTTTTGTAGATGCATTTCGGTGCTGCTGTTGTCGTGTTGCATAAAATGCCACTTTCAGCATCAGTGCAGTGTAAATTTTACCATGGTTATTTCTTGAGAATAATTCTTTTGCATCGTACTTAGGCCTACTCGGGCGTTTAAATGTCACGCCTTCACGCTATGCCAACTTCAGCAGTCAGCTCACTGAGTGGGAGAGCTGCAAGTCCATGTGATATAGCCTAATGTGTCGTTAAATTGATCTGACTAATGCTACTTTGCACAGATACCTCTGTCATGTTGAATAATTGCGGTAGTCAAAAAATGCCGCTTTAATTGTGGCATTGCCACGTAGGCCTACTATGCTGCCTATTGTGTACTGAGAATAATTCATGACAGACCATCATAGCGGCACCTCATGCTAAATCGATTAATATCACGACGTCGGCAATAATAACGCGAACTATTTTCACCAAACGTCTCCCAGGCTTAACTGTCGTCTTAGATTAAAGTCTCAGTGAAAGTTGACCTCGCCCAAGTACTGTTTGTGTTTGCTGTTATGTTTAACAAATTGTTGCTGTGAATGTCAGTGCGGAATAAATAAATGAATAAACAAACAATTAATTTGAGCAAAGCTCATCTTCAACGTGTTCAACGTGCAATAAAATAATAATGCGTTTTGAAATAGCAGGTCTACCCAAATTTGAGGCCTCTGTACACAGAACTAGTTAAACCTAGGAGGTCATAACACACACGATTAAAATCTACTTTCTATGCTAGGCCGAAAATGTCGCACGCAGGTCTATCTCTAGTAATGTCGGTGCAGTTTGCTCGTGAAATTGCGTCGCAGCCAATTTAAGATCGCAAAAATCACTAAAACCAGCTTTTAGATTTCAAGGTCGGTCAAGGTCATCAATGTCGATGCCCGATACTTTTTAGAAGCTCGTCAGCAGTTGCTTGTTACAGTAAGCAAGTCTACGTCTATCTGCAACCGTTTGTTGATATTGGCAGAAATCGCGCATTTTGAATAGGTACCACTATATGACGCTTCCTTACAAAAAAACTCCTTAAATCTGGAGAGTCAAAATTTAAACTGCTATAAAATCTACGTTCAATGCTGAAAATTTCATATGCAGCTTGTCTTGGTCATTCTCTGGCCATTTCGTCGCAATTCACTTTTAAAATGTGCACCGCAGCCAAACATCGCAAAAAGTCACAAAGCCCGTATTCTGAGGATCGTTCAAGGTCATCGATGTTAATAGCTCCGGAAAGCTGGTCACCAGTGCTTGTTGTGTTAAGCAGCAAATCTGCCTACCTGCAACCGTTTTCACGCTAGACAAGCCAATATCGAGAAAATGACGACAATTGAAGGGATACCCCCTTTTGACGCCCTCGTTCGAGGAAAATCTCAATCCAGCAACACGAAATTTTGTCGCAGAAAAATAGTTTTCGTGGCAGCCCACAGAAAAGATTTCGTGATTCTAGCTTGCACTTGTTTTTGTAACCCTGCAGGGTATGACAGACAGACACACGGACGGACGGAGTCAGTAACCACGTTTAGAGAAATTACGGGAGTTGTAGAATATTCGACCTGGTACCACCGGTTAGCTGTCGAGCAACTATATTTACTTGTTCAGACACATTTCCGGTAAAAGACGGCGTTTAGCCACAATACATACGCGACAAACAGGCGGACATTCAGACAGACAACAGACAGACAGAACCGTGTAGCAATTTTAGCAAAGGCGCGACCGTTACTGCGTACGGTCAGAAATCAGTCAATCGATCGAAGCGTTTAGTGTATTACCATGTTTTTTGACTCATGGTTTATAGTCGTAATTTAGGCAATCGCCCATCACTAGGGTTTGTTTTTGTTTTGATCAAGCCACCGGAAGTGCATGGTTATGGCGACTTTGTTGTGTTTCGCTAGGTCGAGAACAATTTTTGCCGGCTTATCACGTTATGGAAAATTGTCCTCTCGAGACACGTTGCTTACGAACTTTAGCTTCAGATGTACTAACTGTAGCAAGTTGAGGAACTCTCGTACTTACAAGATAAACAAGGTTAACCTGTCGCTGTTGTCTTTATTTTTCACTGTGTACTGCATACGATGAATTTATTATGTTTTTTTATATATTATTGTTTGTTCTCCCTGACCTTCTGAAAACAGATTGCAGTTGCAGTAGCAGGTAGAGTACGATTGATGTGAATGGAATGTAGATCGGACAGCAATGGGGCGTTGGTTCACAGAGGTATCAGCACCAGCCGTCTGGTTCACCGACATCGATAGCTGTCAACAACATTCATGTCAGCACAACTGTCAGCATGCGCATGATGCTGCAGAAGCTGGCCACTCACATCTGGCCGAAAGATCAGCCTGGTCTTCGTTTCCGTGTCGCTGTGGCCATGTCACTGCTTATTGGTGCTAAGGTATTACTGCTAGTTATGACTGAAAACCGCAGGACACTGCGGAACACTGCAGGACACTTTGAATAACCACTAAAAAGTGCCGAAAACAGTAAAACTATAAGTTTTCGTTAATTTTAGAGCATTATATAGCCACATTGTAGCGGTTATGTGGCGATACTCATATTTCAGGATGTGCAAGAAAACGGCAGGACACATTCACCGAATTCACTGAAGCCACCAGAATTACTGGTGGCTTAAGTAAGCACAGGCAAAAGCCATATAACGCTAACTATTTGAATAACTAAGGTTAACTATGTGTCTCCGGTTGCAGTTCCCGTTTTAAACAGTTTTTAAATTGATTTATTGTATTACTGGTTACACACACGTCAGACAGTGCATTCCATTGATCAGTTACTCTATTGCTAAATACATTTTTCAAATCTAATCTACTTATTTTTACGCGCGAAAGCAGCTACTGCTTTCAGCGTGTCTTAGTCATCACAATTTTGTCCGTCTGTCTGTCTGTCATACGGGTGGATCAGTCAAAAACGGTGCAAATTAGGATCACCAAATCTTCACCATCGGGTGCCTGGAAGACTCTAGTTTCAGAAACCGTAAAGCTTTTCCATAAATTCAAAGAGGGTCACCTCGAATGAGGGCACTAAATGAGAGGGGGTGGGCAGAATTTGCGATTTTGGCCAGTATGTCGCTGTATCTCAGTAACGGTGCGAGATAGGGCCTAGGTTACTATTAATCACTAATAGGAAGTCGTACACTGGCTTTCGATTGGCACCCAATTCAATTACCTTGAATGACCTTGAACACCAAAATAGGGGGTTTTATGGATTTTTTTGGCGATTTCGGGCTGCAACACAAGTCTATATTATTCACAAGGTGGCACCACGCTACTATTGTTGTGCGATCCAGATAGAGAATTTGGTATTTGTATATTAACTTAGCATGAACCGGAACTGCTATAGGCTTTCGCGCATCTTGTGAGCATTACCTCAAATTTCTTGTTTATATAGTTTCTTTGAATAACTTCTCCTTGACCTTCTTCATATGTGAAAAATTAATCTGATTGCAAATTATAACAACCATTAAGAATTTTAAAATTTTTCTAGTAAATCACTCCTATGCCTTCTTTTTTCTAAATGTGTTGATTGTAAGCTTAGCCAGTACAGAATTTGAGAAAGGTAGTGGCGTGAATGAATGTGCAAACACTGATAACATGACTGATGTACATTGTAAATTTAAGCGTCTTGGTGCACGTCTGATGTACGGCGTACGCACCCTTGGCGTCCCGGTATATGGCCTCCGTCTCAGCGTCGGCGTGTGGCATTTGTCCCTGTTTCTAGGCCATCTAGTGGCGTGCTGATTTTGTTATTTTTGCATTGTTTAGCAGCGTTTATTTAAATTTACTGAATTACTGAAAGGTTAAGTCTTGTTTTCATGTCGAAAAATCTTTTTGCGGTTATTATTTATGTGTCCTGCGGTCTTTCTATGGAGTCCCGCGGTGTCCTGCGGTTTTCAGGCATACTGCTTATTCTGTCATACTTGTTTCTCTGAAACCAGTGAGGACCTGTTATGTGCACTTATTGTCGCAGCTGTGGTGACATACCTTATTTTGCATATGCATTTTCCCACTGTGAGATATACGTTTTGCCAGTTCATTTTGCAGTATGGAAATAATCTTGCAATAGGGTACCATCGAATCGTATCGATAGTAGTATTGCAGTAGTGTGCACTGCTTATGCCTGTATGACATTATCAGTATCAAGCTATTGGCTAAATCTTTTATTATTTTTTGCATTGAATTTTGGAGTATAGTAAAAATAAGTTTCTTGTGTGCAAAATTGTATACAGAATACAGGTGTGTTTTACTTTGCAGTAATTTTACTGTATTTGCATTTTACTTATATAAAATTAATATTTTTTGTAGACAACAGTTGCATGACTACTATTTTCTGCTATCATGCTAATGATATGCGGTTCGTCTAGTTGTGTTAACAGCAGTTATGATTTTTGGTGTTTGTTAACAGATTTTGAATGTACAAGTTCCGTTTATTTTCAAACATCTCGTTAATTATCTCAACGATCCATCAGAAGTGTTTACAATGTTAACTCCACAGAATACGATCGTCACTGTAGCTACTGCTCTTGTACTGGGCTGTAAGTTTGCAGTTTATATTGTGCTGTGATGTCATAGTTACATTTACTGTTAACTATAATGGGTTGTACATGCAGAATTAAAACTTTTTTTACTTACATTCTTTTGCTATAAGATTGGTATCAATGTGGGTGTTCTGACGCTTGATGTAAGTTACATGGTCTCACAATCTGTCATGGTTATAGATACGTCTGTCATTGCTAAGCCGCTTTGTTTGTGACAAACTCCATTTATTATGTGACTGGTGGGCTCGATGAAGGGGTCTGCTTTTTATTATTTTAGTTCTACACTGTGTCTCAAAAAAACATGCCCGACATTTTTGACTGTAACTTGAAAACCAATTATCAGATTTTGATAGTTTTTGGTAGAAATATTCCTGACGCAGCTTCCCAACAAATGACTGTTTAGTTTCCCTCCTCATCTAGTGTATGCTTTTGCACTACCTAGAGAAAGCAGATCAAGCAAAATATGTGTTGAAATAAACAGAAAACCTGAAAAAACATCTCTGACATTATTGATCGTAACTTGAAGAAAGATTAGGAGATTTTTTCATAATTTTTGGCAGAAATATTTCTGACACAACTGGCTATTGAATAAGTGTTTTAGTTTTCACCTCACCCAACGTCTGCTTTTGCACTACCTGGGGAAAGCTGACGAAGCATAATACGTGTTAAAATGACTGAAAAAACGTCGATAAATTCTATTCATTTTAATCTGTAGGCCCCAAAGCATGAGACAGATCGTCATCTTACAAAATAAGCCACAGACCATCACAGAAAAGTGGATGGATGGCTGCACTGTGTCAAGTGCATGTAAAATTTGAACAGAAAAGTGTGAATGATTGGTGAATTGCTATCAGTTTTTGTTATCATTTTTTGTTTAGCAAGACTTTACCAGGCTATGCTGAGTGTCACAACAATGACCTTTTGGTAATAATCACTGGCCAGGACTTTGTCATGCTGGATGCCGTGACTAGTGTATCAAAGGGTCAAGACAGAGCTGTGGTTATAGATTAGTCAGAAACTAACGAAGGCCAAATAATGCAAATGTGCAGCTTAGGAAGGTGAACTGTGAGGATTTTAATGAATTACAAGTGTTTTATCTATGTCCGTATGATGATATGGATGATGCAGATGGTTTGGCAAGAACAGGAGCTGCTGGCATGAATGAACTGCGTAATGCTGTCTTTGGCAAAGTGGCTCAGAGTTCTATCCGCACAGTAGCACGTAATGTCTTTCTCCACCTACATTCACTCGATCTCTCATTCCATCTCGGCCGACAGACTGGTGCTCTGTCCAAGGCCATTGACCGAGGAACCAGGCAAGTTATACTGTTATTAGATGTGCTGTTTACCCAGGACAACTCAGTAAACTCAGCCTAGTCATTCCTTCATGGATAGACACAACGAGTACCAGCAAACGTGGGGGCATAAACAGGTGTGACATCAGGTGTCATACTTTGGCTCTGTATCCACAGTCTTGCAGTGTAAACTGGTGTCTGGCTGAGGGCTGTGGAAACAGAGATGAGATAATGCTTTATGGCTTGGGAGGGACTTCATATTTTTACTTTGCATTTATGTGTTGATATAACAACTTATATATCCAGACAAAAAAGCAAAAAAAAACTGTTGTCAGCTTGTAGCATAAGCCCCAAACTTTTAGGGGATTCGACCAAAAGTCAAGGAATCACTTAGAAAACATTTTTTGTCATGGAAAACTGTTGATTGTTAACTCCACACTTGAGGCAATACTGGCGTTCATTAATATTTAATATGGTGTATTTTGCTATATTTCATTGTCCTCTGTTGAGTGTTGGTGTACGTCATAGCCGAGTATGTATTCGCATAATTGTCAGTTATTAATTAGTAATTATTTCAGTGTTTAGTTGTGCATTGCAGAGGCATCAACTTTGTTCTGAGTGCTCTTGCATTCAACATTATTCCAACAATATTTGAAGTCGGTCTTGTGACTGGCGTGCTGGTATGTATTTACCAGCAGTTTGACTAGTATCTATTGGTGTTGTTCTCTTGCTACTAATTTTACCACAATATGCAGTCAATCCATTTGTCATTCTGTTACATCAGTTAGAATGTCTCTTGAGTTGGTAAAAATTGCATAATACAGTTATAGGAGCTACATGTGTACAGGCTGCATCCTTGTTTGCAATGAGCTTCATAGTTTGCTCATTGAATGCTCGCAAACAATGTTGGACTAATGTGATATTATAATACCAATATACAAGGGTCGTTCCATAAATAAGTTACAAAATGGCATCGTTCTGTTAGTTTTTTAAATATAAAAAATTTGAAATATACATTTTGTCAGGGAATTTAATTCTGGCAACTGTGAGTTTTATTACAATGACATCACTATGACATCATTTATAGACGTCAAATTTGGTGACATAGCCATTAAAGTCATTCTATAAAGAACAATGTGCTATTACTCGTTTTTGTGAATAAATGAAGTTAGTGCAAATGAAATTCACTCCAACATATAATGACAGGTGTTTTACGAAGCCAACAGCACGTTTGATGTAAGAAAATGCTAGGTGGGCCGAAATTTGCATCAGATACTGAGGTGCAATCAGTCATTCACCAGTGGTTTGACAACAGCCAGCAACATTCTTTGCATCGCCCATTCAGAAGCTTGTTGACAGATGGGACAAAGTGTTTGAACAAACTCGGACGATATATTGAAAACTGAAAACTAATGTTTAACATTAAAAGAGATGCATTAATTTGTCAAGTTTAGTCGTTTTTTTCTCATTCCTATGAAGTTTGTCACTTGCGGCTTATGGTAGATTACTGATGGAGAAAGTAGTACACAAGTAGACTGTGTTCTATGAACAGATGACGTCACAATAATGACATTATCAAAATATTTCTACATATGTTGAAAATGAAATTTACTACATTGAGACGTTTTTCTCAGATTTTTAATATTTGAAAAACTAAGAAAATGATGCTGTTTTGTAACTTGTTTATGGAATGACGCTCGTAATTTCACGATGTGCATATGTTGACCATTGCACAAAGGCTGGCAACGCTGGCATATAACTAGGTTTATTTAGTGGCACATCTGGTGATGCGCACATACTGCTGAGATTTGCCACTCCTGTATTGTAGAATATCAATTCAGCATCTACAGGATACATTTGTTTATATGTTTATTGTACATAAGTATGGAAAACAAAAACAAACACGTAAAAAGATGAAAAAAAAGAAAACTCACTTTTATTACTTCTTGGGCATGATTTTCTGAGAAAATGTTACATGCTGTCATGTTTACATGCTGCTGTGTATGTGGTTGTTAGTATTACAAATGTGGCATCGAGTATGCCGCAGTTTCTCTGGCATGCATCAGCATTTACGCAGCGTTCACACTGTCAGTGACGTCTTGGAGAACTAAGTTTCGCATTCAGATGAATGCAGCTGACCAAGAGGCCGGCAACCGAGCCATTGACTCGCTCATCAATTATGAAACTGTCAAAGTAACATGCTTATTTAGCTGGCTTTGATTATGTTTGTGAATTATGAATATCCAGTTTAGCATGATTTTGGTTATCTAGTACGATGTCTTGTGACTACTCGACGGCTAGCTCACCATGGCCAACCACATCGCCGCATTATGCCGGTCGTGCCTGTTTCAACTACGCCAACTACGGATGGTCAGATCTTCTCTGACTTTGGAGGCTGCGAAGACACTAGTGCACGCAATTGTCAGCAGCCGTCTTGATTACTGCAACAGTCTGCTGTACGGGATCGGTGACAACCTGCTGACGAAACTGCAGACTGTCCAGAATGCAGCAGCACGTGTCGTGACCGGAACTAGGAAGTTCGACCACATCACTCCAGTGCTGCGTCAACTTCACTGGCTTCCGGTCCGCCAGTGAATCACCTTCAAGCTAGCGATGATCACCTTCAAGTGCCTCCATGGTCCTCTGCCATCATACTTGGCAGATGTGTGCACCTCGGTCTCGTCTGTCGTCGGCAGGTGGCAGCTGTGGTCGGCTGACAGCGGGGCACTCGTGCCATGCACAAGAACCACGATCGGTCAGAGGGACTTTGCCATGGCGGGTCCAGCCACATGGAACAGCCTCCCCGTCAACCTGCAGACTTCATCACTGTCCAGAGATACATTTGCGAAAAAAACTCAAGACCAATTTATTTGGCTGCGAGCGCTCTTGAGGTCTTCTCTAATTGGGCACTATACAAATTGACATATTCATTCATTCATTCATTCATTCATTCATACTCAGAAATTGATAGTGATTGTGTGTGAATGGCACACAGGTAGCAGGGGATTGTTGTACACTTGAAATGTACATGGTGTTTCATAAAAAGGGACCCCTTTTTCTTTCTTTTATAATTTACTCAAATTATGATCAATTTACGTGAAATTTTTACCAGTTGTAGCCGAAGAAATATTAATTCAAAATATTTAAACAAAATGTGGCAGTTGATTAAATATTCGTTGTTAGTCGTTACGTAACACTGACGTCATAATGTGTCATGGGTACAAGCTTGCTAGTCTCACCTGGTGCTGTCAGTTGCTACTCTGTTTTGATGGTGAAAAATCTGGTTACTTTATGACCCATTCATTAAGTTTTACAGTTGCAGCCACAAAAAAACATGCAAAGCAATCACATTTACGTGATGTGGGGATAGTTGGACTTTCACATGTTTGAACAAGACAGTGCACTAGCACATTGAGCTTGCAAAATGGTTGCGTTTTTGGATCGCGAGATGCCTGATTTCGTGCCTCCATGTTGCTTAGTGCTGACACGATGAACATTTTTCATCAGTGAACCAGATTAAGTTTACCTTTGAAGCAGGGTAGCAACTGTCAGCACCAGTTGACACAAGCAAGCTTGTACTCACGACACATTATGATGTCAGCATTACGTCGTGACTGGCAAAGAATATTTAATCAATTGCCGTATTTGGTTAAAATATTTTGAATTAGTATTTCTTTGGTTACAACTGGTAAAAATTTCATGTAAATTGATCATCATTGATCATCATTTGAATAAATTATGAAAAAAACAAAAAGGGGTCCCTTTTTTATGAAACACCATGTAGAAGGTGTATGATTTAAAAAATATTTTTATTGGTGTTTTAATTGCATTTATGCTCCCATGATGTCTCAGTGAGTACAATAGGTCTGGGTCTGAAGTAGAGACTTTGCAAGTACAGTTTTTGGCCAGTAGATGCGATGATACCCTTACCGAATTGTTAACCGAGGCTGCTGTGATTACCCCAGTGATGAAAACCTTGCCTTGCTTGTTATTTATCACCAGGCCAGAGTTATCTATTTAGTAGTCTAGACAGACAGATGCAGGTTATAATATAGCTTCTGTTCCAGAAGTGGCAGCCTGGTATTATACCAACAAGCAGCAATTATAATGCTCTGTAAAGGAAGTCGTTAAAACGGGTTGGGAATTAAATGTCACATAATTGATAGATATGCTTAGCTTTTCAACTCTGTTAAGCATATTTTAAAAACCAAACTGTTTGATGTTGCCTATAGAGTAAACACGAACATTCAGCCTAGTCTCTGCCATTACTGGCCTCTGATTCCTTCGCAGCGTATGGCACCATATGAATGTGTTTTGATGGATGATGATGAAGTGGCATGTGTGTCTGCGTAGTACTTTACAAATGAGCACTTTGAGGCGGAATGCTATGACAAGCTGCTGTCCAAGTATGAGGAAGCAGCCCTAAAGACCACAACGAGTCTTGCATTTCTCAACTGGGGTCAGAATGCCATCTTCAGTGCTGGTCTCACAGTCTTCATGTATCTTGCCAGTCAAAGCATTATGCAAGGTCCGTTGCCAGTCACTGCCAGACCATAATCATACAATGTGTACTCAGTACTTGGATATTTGTTGTATCTCTGATAACAAACCTGCTTCCCGAAACATGCAGCATTCAGCTCACCTTTTAACATCTATCCTGAGTGTTCTGCATTACAGATAGAGCTCAAGTACATTGTTTGTATTAGTTGTAAAAAATGTAAAGACTTTCTTGAGCCTTAATGTCAGGCACCGTTTACACCACGAGACTACCGATACAGAGCTAATGCATTAGATTGTGTGCCTGCTGACACTCCAACTTTCACTTCTCTGGTATTCATTGTACATACCCATAGAGAGATGGTCAGTCTGAGTCAACGTGTGTGACTATATATGTCGACAGTTACCTATCCAAGTGCTAACCAGGCCCGGTGTTGATTGACTTCGTTGATTGGAGACAGCACGTTAACCACTACGCAAAGCCTCCACTTGGTATTAGTCAGTTACGATTATTGCAGAAATTGCAACACTGTAGATCGTTGCAGTAACTGTGTGCTTGTGTCAGTATTCACCATCAACAGTGGTCATGCTGTGCACTGCATACATTATGTAATTGCGTTCTGCATGTGATCAAAAATGACTGCTGAATGATGACAAGAAATTTGTTCGACTAATTACTGCATTAAGAAAGGGATTTCTGTAAAGGTAGTGACTAGAGGATGGCTGAGTCGGTAGAGATGGATTGGTTGTGTGGTTTGTGTAGGCACAATGACAGTGGGCGATCTGGTGATGGTCAATGGACTGCTGTTTCAACTCTCCATTCCTCTCAACTTTCTTGGCTCAGTTTACCGCGAGACCCGACAGGCTCTGATTGACATGCAGACAATGTTCAGTCTCCTGCAGCTTCACGCCACTGTGAAGGTAGCAGACCTGTGCACTTGTACAGGTAGGACATGAACACTTGTAAGACAGAAGTGAGCAGTGAGTGTCTTTTTAACTGACTCTGGATGTACTGTTAAGAGTTACGAGATAGATCTGCTTCTCAGACACTGTGCACATCTAGTTCGTGTTGACTTGACAGCCAGCAACTGTCTTCGTTGAGTCATGCAGCTGGTGAGCACAAAAATATGAACATCAGCAATTTCAAACAAGTTCATACTAATTAGCTTTAGTTATCGACTTTTGCATATTTCTGTCGAAACGTGAATATTCAACGGAAGTGGGCAGATTTCATGTTTTCACTCAAATTTGTGTGGTTGCCAAATTGCTGTAGTTAAATTGGGTTGTATTGTACACATTCTCAGCATGAATGAATTTGAGCCGTGTAACAGAATGCAGTCAGTAGTTGCTGTACAGAATGAGAAGGATGCGAAACAGCTTCAAGTGTCTGCTGATACAGCAGCCGTGTCGTTTGAGTCGGTCAGCTTTGGCTACACTCCTGGCCGAGAGATATTACGCAATCTGAGCTTTACCGTCAATCCTGGCCAGAAGGTTGCCATTGTTGGTGGCAGTGGCTCTGGGTATGGTTACTTGCTAGCTAATTTTGCTCTGATTATTTCTTGGTAAATCTTTACAGATTGTGCAGATTTTTATGCAAGTCTGAAGCAGTAAGCAAGGATCTCTTCGGCAGATGCAGTTCTTGTAGTTTTTATTCTAGACCTATGACTGTTCTAGACGAACTATGATTATTAGTTATTATAAGTGCCATCAGAGATTACGTGTCACTAAATGTATGTATTGGTTTTTTTAGTGCAGATCATTCAGGCCATGCAGGACTGCGTGAATATTGCAACTGTAGTAATACATTTACCATTACCATCTATTACTACTCAGTGCAAAGGCTGATGACAATTCCACATGGGGTAGAAGGCTTAGTTGATGTAGTACTGAGATGGTTTACCTGCCTGACAGATACCAAGAGGGTTTGGCATAGAATAACTTTGCGGATCGAGACGTGCATTATCACTACGTTAAGCACTGGTGCTATGAAATAGTATGTCTGTGTATTATTGTGTGACAGGAAGACAACAATTGTGCGGCTGCTGTTTCGGTTCTATGACCCTCAGGTGGGTCGCGTGCTCATCAATGACCAGGACATTCGATACGTTGACATCGACAGCTTGCGAAAAGCTGTAGGCGTAGTGCCTCAAGTCAGTCTTGTGCAGTCTTCTCTTTACATAACATACATTGGTTTAACATACCGGTTTATTTTTCAGTAAGTAAGTAAGTAAAGTAAGTGTACTTGTAGCCAGCAGAATTGAACAAAAACTTTACAATGTGCTGCAGTCTTGATCGAATGACAAACGTTTTTTATATTTGCTTAAACTGTTCAGAACTTGTCTTCTCCTGTTGAAGCTTTATTGGTAGATTATTCCATAGCCACGGTTGAGCAGCTGTGAAGTGTGAAGCTTGTCAGCTGTCCATCACTGTGTAGTTTTATCATCTAGGGAACAGAAATTGATGCGCTTGTCACATTTCAGTAGAAATTATGTGATTCTAACTAAAAGAAATCTTAATCAGTTGAAAAGTTTGTTTTGATGTTAATTTTACTGCATTACCTTTCAACAGATAAAGATTTTTAGTGTTAATTGCTTTTTCTACACAGGATATCTTTTTACAACACATGGAATTGTCATCATTTGGTTAAGTTGTGGTTGAAGATTTATTTATTAGGACACTGCAGTGTATCACAGATGACGTGTCAACAATCCATTGTAGGACTCCGTGCTGTTTCATGACACCATCATGTATAACATCCAGTATGGTGACGTGACTGCCAGTGCCCAGCGGGTCTATGACGTAGCTAAGATGGCAGAGATTCATGATGTCATTCTCAACATGCCCAACCAGTATGATACACAAGTCGGTGAACGTGGCCTTAAACTATCAGGTTAGACTTTTTACTGAACTGGCTTGTTGTAAGGACATTAAACTTTCTTTGACAATAAAAAGTACATTATTATTACTTTAATTTTTGTTTGATTTTTGGTAACACCACTAGTAATATTTAAACTGTCTGATGTACATTATGTTTCACTTACTATAATCATAATCATAATAATCAATGTTATAGTGCCCTGTCTACAACAGTTAGGTCGATAGTGCATTAGAATGCCAGTTGGCACTAATGACACGAGTATGCAATTAATAAATTAACTAGTCGACAGCTGTACTTTTCTAATTATAGAACGTACATTTTTAGTGCAGTTTATATGATTTTATGGGTTGGTAGTGCAATGTGTGAAGTTGTGGCTAGGCGGTGAGAAGCAGAGAGTGTCAATAGCACGAGCAATCCTCAAAGATCCTCTCATACTTGTCTATGACGAAGCGACATCATCCCTCGATACAATTACCGAACATGTGAGTATATGCTTCGATGTGCTTTGATTTGATTCTGCTTCAAATATGCAATCAGATGTAACAGACTTGTATGAATTTGAAGAATGTTACATATAATAATAATAAGTAGAAAACAGAAACCTCCGTTGCTCATTATAGTGCTGTCATTTAGCAAATAATATTGAAGTATTGCTGTTTAGTTTAAAATGTATCGTGGGAATGGAAAAATGGGACATAAATATGATTTTTACCAGTAACGAATTTGTTATTTTCAGAGTGCAAACGACTGTGCTAAATTTCATTAAAGTTTGTAAGTTTTTGCATATAGATGTACCGGGTGAACTCTTACAGTCGCATTACCATGATGGCAGCATCGTAAACTTTGTTGTGACCACACCATTACTCTTGCTATTTGTCGTTGTTTCAGAAAATCGTTGGTGCACTGAAGCGTGCGATGGCAAACCGAACAACAATCATCATAGCGCATCGACTTGCGACAGTAGTGGACGCTGACGAGATTCTTGTGATGAAGCGAGGTGCAATAGCCGAGCGTGGCACACACCAGCAGCTGTTGTCTCAGCCGGACAGCCTGTACTCTAGACTGTGGCGACGCCAACACCGTGCTGCACTAGACCACCAGGCCGCCATGAACAATAATCATACCTCCCCTGACGAATCACCACCTGCATAGCATCTGTTCTGTCTCAGTTTCACTGATTTACTGCTGTCAGTATATCGTTGTTGTTACTGTCGGTTTATTGGATTGATTGTTATTAGTTTGGGTATTTTCCAGTAATTTTAGTTTTCTTCTCATTTCAGTGGTAGGTTCTCGTGTTGGGTAGTGTTTGAGCTGTGATTGCACTAATTACAGTAATTGCAAATAAGTATGTCACTCCAGTTAGTATTTTATTTCGAACTATGCACACTTAACTGCAACAGTCTGTTGATTAGTTTAATTTAGTGCAGATAACATTAAATTATTGCAATGTAACTAGATGTAATGTCAGCATCATTATTCATACCCCCCTTCTATCCCTCCAATAGACAGCATTCTGAGATTAATGACTGTCTGGAGGATAACAGGGAAGATTATTAGAACTGCCATTAGTGTTATATATGCATGCTTATCGATAGTTCTTGCAATTGTAAGCTTAGGATTGATATTTTGTTTTGCGTGTTCCATATTGGGTTTTTTCTGTAAAGGTTAAACTTTGTGTTTCATTATGTCTTTCTATGCGTGTGTTGCCTGTAAAGGCCATCCCTGAAATGATTTATTATGCGTCGGGTGGATGTTAAACCCTACTCACTCACTCACTCATCATTCATATCTAAACAATTTTCTCAGTGACAAGTTATGAAGCTGATTTCTGCAATATTATGTTTGTGTTTTTTCCGTTGTTGTGGTACTTGATGATACATATTCCGCAATGAAGGATTTATTACCTCTGCCAAGGAGGTTATGTTTTTGCCAGAGTTTGTTTGTTTGTTTGTTTGTGTGTCAGCAAGATAACTCAAAAAGTTATGGACGGATTTTTCTGAAAATTTTCTGGGAATGTCGGGAATGGCAAAAACTACAAGTGATTCAATTTTGGGGTGATCCGGAAGGAATCCTGGATTCTGGATCACTTTGAAATTTTTGTTAACATTGCTTTAAATGGGGCATAAGGGAAACCGCTGCCAAACCGAATATGGTGATGCCACCTAGCGAACAACATGGCATTGGCGCAGGTCTGTGGTCTCTGACTGCGTTCTAGTTTAAGGTGTTTTCTCGTTTAGGTTGTGTTACATTGTTCATTAGTGTGAGTGGTTATTAGGTTGCATGGTTCCAGTGGCAATAAACTGCCATGCAGTATCAGTCTAGAAAAGAAGTGCTGTTGTATATTCGGCAGCATGTTTAGTTTGTTGTCGCTCATAACAGAGTTGATGTGAAAGTGTTATGTATATGAAATGATGTTCAATCTAACCTGCTGTTGAGTTATCTTTAACAGACATTGCACGAAATTACTGCAGCATATTGCTTTTTATAACAGTGACAGTTAAACCAAGAGTAGAGACTGAGTGTCACGGGAAACAACTGAAAACTTTTTAATTTGTGGAACCATTTTGAATAATGTATCCAGATAAAAAGGGCAAATTGATTTTGCCTCATTATTTTGGTATTATAACAACATAACAAGACGGTTTATGTAGGTAAATTTCTGCTGTTGGATTTTAGAAACATGCCTGCTCATTTTTATGCACATATCTGTTTTTGCTGAGATGTAAAGATTATTTGTTTCTTTATTTAGACTGAGCCCTCTGCATCAAGTTTGGTAACAACTGCTGCTCGTTGCTGGCTAGCACACAGGGTAACATGGTCAGGCTATAATGTGTATATTGTCTTGTGTGGCATTAAGTAATACTAATAATAATAATACATGATTTTATGTGGTGAATGCCAAGCAAATATTGACGTTGAGTATGATGAGAGTTTGACTAGTCATGCATGCTTATTTAGAGCAGCCAGCAAATACATAACATATGATGCTTATTGGAATGGTAATGCTGGGCATTATGCCATTCAGTAATGCTATTAGCTTGAAAACAAGTCATTTAACACTCTAAACAATATTGCTCTCTAGTTGTAACCATGTGAGGGAAGTTTTATTAGTGATGTGACATTGTTGAATGTAATTCATCACTGGTGTTAAACAGTTTAGTTTGAAATCGTTATTCCATTTCTTACATGTTTTGAAAATTTTTTTGTCGGTCTGGTGGTTGTTTTGACATTTGAAAATTAATTTTTTTTAGTACTGTATCTGTTTGACTTGTTAAGATAGGCATTTATTTGTGCAGTTTTAGTTTTATCAAATTGAGAATTTTATGTCACAGAACAGTCGAAACAGTAATTGCATTATTAGATGTGGTCAGCACAGGGACAGAACAGAAAATCAAAATGTGGATGACCATTTTGACATTTTGATACACACTTTGATGTCTATTTTTGGCTGCATTCTTTTTATTTCTCGTTCATTTCTCGTCTAATTTTTATTTGAATTTATGGTAATAACACTGTTTATCAATCAATTACTGCTGATGTTTAACATTACTTATTATCTGTTTCTTATTGTTTATTGTCTGTTTACTCTTAAGTATATAAATAGCATTATAACACATACTGTGCAAATCTTTGTACTGGGTTCCTTGGGTTCAAGTGTTGTGAAATTAGCAGCAAGGTAATATATGCGTAGAACTGTATTCATACTGTACCTGTATTGGCTGCTGGCATCTTACATTGGTGTAGGCCTATTGACTGTCATTGTAATTTCATATAATAAAAGCTTCTTAGTACTCAATTCTATACTGTCATGTAACATATTGACATTGTACAGACTTTTTATTCTTGTATGTCTTGACATGCGTGATAAAGAATAACATTTTATGTTGTAAACCTGGATTGTCAATGCGTTGTATAGCAATACAGATGAATGCATCAAGTGCGTGTCTACGTATTCATAGTTGTTGGGTTAACTTGAAAAATCTGCAAAATCAACGCCAGTTGCATCAAGCTGGAAATCACAGTAAAATATGACATTAGGCATTTTTTGGTATTATCATTTTGCAGCTGGGTATGGAGGCAATGATTTTAATTTCACACAGGACTGCTGCGAGCCATTCAAGCATCAGTTGTGAAAAAATTTAACTGCAATAACTTGAAATCAGTCGCGTTCATCCAAGGAATTTTTTATGCGAGAAGCAGACAATGTGAGCTCATCAATATGTTTAGTTGTTATACCTCAACGCAAAATACCTGCACGCGATTGATCCAAATCACGTCACGTGACGTTCACAAATACGCCATAGTCACCTCAGCAACTACGCAATGACACGGTGCCCTCCATGGAGGCACTGTTGACAATATAGTGCCCTCTGAGAGCACTATTTGATTGGCGTCGTCATTACGCCGACGCCGGTCACGCTTCATTAACATTCGAGACGTCTATGACCACGCAGACGCCGAATTCATGTATTGTGGCAAAACGGTACGTGCTCATAGAACATTAAGTTAATGTTCTATGAGCATCTATTGTGGCTAAACGGTACGTCATACGTTATCAGCAGACAACCATGTTTAATATATTCGAACAGCTAGAGCACAAATTGCGCAATATACCACAAATTTTGCGCAGAGGCGTTAAGGTATAACAAAACAAATGGAAACTGGTGTCTCGATCATTACTGAAAAATTTTCCCCCTCAGTTTGTCACTATTTGTATAATGCCATGACGCCACCAACATATATGCCTACGACATTTAATACCGTTGCACCGCTCTTGATAAATGGGGAAATATGTTTGATAAAATCGAAATCGTATATACATCAATTAATAATAGCAGATGTTTGCAAAACGGTGTCACAGATACAGTACGATACAATATTTTATTGCGTTTATTATAAATGCTTTTTTTCCAGAACATGGGCCTAATTTTTAATTATGCACGTATGACGTATAAGTTAGGAGCTTGATGATAAGATACGAGTAGAAGCGAGTCTTTCACTTCAGCAACCAATGAATTACTCGGAATGCAATTTTATGCAGTATTTAAACAACGGCATTTGTTATAGGCTATGCATCGCATCTATACAATGCTTACGCACTGCATTGTGTTGTTGAGCCTCAGGAATTGATCGATTGTCGAACGTGTGATGAAAAACTCTTGAGTTTAATTGTTGATCGTCATGTTGGCAACATATTTGAAGTGCGGTGGTAGGTAGCGCTTATTTTAGTTTCATCATGGAATGCAAACGCGAAAGAGTTAGACGGACCGCATTTTCAAAAATAGTCATTAAAACAAGTGATGCCTTTCATGAGACCCTGCACGCGCGAGTTGGCAATACCGCTTCGAACGCTAAGATTAACACCAGAACCTGTTAATTGCTAAGAAGTGCAACAGTCTATGCCTGCAGCTCGTATGAGTAAGAGTAGCGTCAGCATCACGCGTGTGTGTTGGTACTGATGATGCAGCGACTGAAACGAACTGAAGCTGGCGTCATTGCCGCTGCTGACACTTAGTTGTTGTCTGTTCAAAGACACACCTGAGCATACCGAGCAAAGAACATCATAATTCATCATACACCTTACAGCAATGCACTAAAACAGAAGCAGTAGGCCTAACATCACTCAGTAAGGGACGCCGTCAGTCTGCTATTACTATTTAACCGACAGCACAGTGATCGTACAACCGTTTTATACCGACTGGCTTATTTTTAGCGTTCGTCAGTAGGCCTAATTACTGAAAGTGCTTATCGATGCAATGGAGTAGATAAACGTGGTACAAACAGCTAGTAGGTTTCATCGGACAGTGGGAGTCAGTTATGTGATGTGCTGCTGTAGGCACATTCTATGATCTTTGAACCTTTCAAATACGAGTTACATCGCACAAACGTGTTTTGTTTTTTATACTTAAACTAACAAGAAATTTGAGCTAATGCTCATGAGAGGCGCAAAAGCCTATAGCAGTTCCTGTTCGCAAATTGTCAGTCTATCTCCAGCCATTTCGTTGCAGTTCATTCTTGGAGTGTGCGCTGCAGCCGAAGATCGCAAAAATCAACAAAACCCCCTATTTTGGACGTTCAGGGTCTTTCAAAGTCATCGACGTCGATACGACTAAAAAGCTCGTCACTAATGCTTGTTGTGATAGGCAGCACGCCTATGGTGATCTGCAACCGTTTTCACGAAAGAATGGCTAACAAGCGTAAAAAACGACTTTTACGGAGGTATCGCTCTTTGATGCTCTCGTGCGCAGGTTTCCTTAAATCTGAAAAATCGAGACTTGGACCGTCGAAGTCTACGTTCAATGCTAAAAATTTTCTACGCAGCTTCTCAATGTCTATTTCAATTGATTTCGGCGCAATTCGCTTTTGAATTGTTTCTCGCAGCTTGAAATCGCCAAAAAATTTATTAAAAGCCCTATTTTGGCGTTCAAGGTCATCCAAGGTCATTGATTTTGGTGCCAATCAAAAGCCAGTGTACAACTTCCTATTAGTGATTAATAGTAACCTAGGCCCTATCTCGAACCGTTTCTGAGGTATGGTGACTTATTGGCTGAAAATCGCAATTTTTTTCTACCCCCTCTCATTTAGCGCCCCTGCTCGGGGTGACCCCTTTCGAATTTATCAGAGTCTTCCATGCAGCCGCAGGTAAAAATTTGGTGATCCTAGCTTGCGCCGTTTTTGACTGATCTACCCGTGTGACGGACAGACAGACGGACAGACGGACGGACGAACAAACATACAAAATTGCGATGGCTAAGACGCGCTAAAGCAGTAGCTTTTTTCCTGCGTAAAACGGAACAAAGAAATTGCAATTTGTTAAGAAGCGTAACAGCGCGGCGTAACTGAACTGAACTGAACTAAACTAAACTGAAGTGAACTCACGCGGTTTAGTTTCTGACAAACTGACCAATGGGCGAGCAGGTTTGTCATTGGTTGACGCATACGTGCCCTTAGTCTCGTAAACACTGCCGCCGTTAGACGCAGTTACGTCGCTCTGTACGCGTCTTTAATCAAACTTCCGAGTGTTAGTGATTTTTCAAGGTCAACCAACACCAAGATATTCAATGAAAGTATGAAATCAGTTAAGACTACTAACCTCGTGTGTCAATGCGCCGATTCATCAGAAAATCTGTACAACAATAAATGCTTCACATTGTCATTTATCTTATCTACTGAATCTTTTTCTGGCTACGCCTATTATAAAAATTATTATGGCGTCAGAAAGCATTCTACAAGAAACATGACTACAGCTTCGTGTTCGACAAAATATCAGCGTCATTTTATCAGTAAACTGTGGACTATCCAACTCTGTTCTCCATGAAAATTTCAATCAGCGACGAAGAACAAGCTGCGTTTGCTTGATCGGATGAGTCGAGAGAGCGCGAACTGACCGTTCAGGATATGCACATCGATGGAAGCGGCGTCTCCGGCGGACGTGCGACAACTGTATTCACCAGCATCGGTCACACGACTGCTGTCAATCACAAGCATACTTATCAGCACGTGCTGCGTCATCTTCTTGCTCACGACAATCCCTGCCCTCGAGTTGGACTCAATCATCGTTCCTCGTCGATACCAGTTGACGTCGCCGGGAGCTTGACGGTGACCCGTCGCGTTACAGATGAGTCGAATAGAACTCCCTAGCTCGACGTACGTCGTACCGGCCACTTGCACCACTGCGCAGTAAGTAATTTATTAACAGGCCAGTCGAGAGGAGGAAAAGGGAGTTTTCCCGGGTTCCCTGACGTTTGGGGCCCCGCTTTGCTCTAAAATATAAATACACCAGAATGCGCCATTTTAAAAAGCAAAATTCAAAAACTTTCTCCCAAACTGACCCCGAGAATGTTTTTCCCTGGTTCCGCTGTGGCTCTCGACATTCCTGTTTAGTAACACAAATAAACTTAAGCCTATTATTGTAATTATTACTACGCATTACTGTTGGCTGGCCCATTGCGATTTATGCAAGCGAATCTTTAACGTTGAAAAACGCCGATTTAAAACGTTCACAAACGTTTGAAATAATGACATAGGGAATGTGTTTATGTGTTAGTTGGACACAGCACAGTATTAATAGACTTAAATTAATATTAGAAGAAATCAGTCAAACATTTAATTTTAAACAACGGATGCATCAACGTAAACTATGGTTTTTTAGGCTACATAACAAGACTAGATAGAGTTAGGCCACAACAATTTATCATCACGGCCGGATAGACGACAGTCACGGCACAAGACGGAGAAGGAGACTAAGACGACGCCGGATCGACGACGTTCCTGAATATTTGTAGGTAGTGAAAGACAACAGCGTCAGATTGAGGGCTGCTGTTTGTCATTCATGTCTGCCGACCCCAGCAATGAGACTAACACGAGCATAGCAAGGCAATTATTACCACGCGATGTACGTAGTGTAAAACGCAGTGTTGCGACTGTCTGTCTGTCTGTCGTCCCTCTGTCTGTCAGACATTGATATACCGTGGTCATATCATATGGGTTAAGCTTTTGGAAAGTAATTACACGCCCAATTAGCGTAGTGTCTTTGCTTCTTGGATCGGCTACCTGGTTCTAGGAAAATACCCAACTGTTGCTCATTTAGTATCCCACAGGTGGTGGAAGGCTGAGTTGACCTATTCAATGCAGTAAGGGCGTGCAGCTTATGCACAAGCAAATCAATATAGCTTTTGTGAAAATGCACCACCGTCCACGGTGCATGGATTCGATGCTGTGGCCCTACACTACAAACGGACCGGCACGCGTACTTGCGACGTAGAGGTGAACGTTATGCATGTTGTCCTGGTCGTCCTGCGATGTTACTTGACAATGGTAAACGCCTTCGTCACGAGGCATAACGTCCTGTATGATAAGACTCCATTCGTTCGTCCTCTGGTTGTAGTCGACGCTTAGCCTCGGGTCCGGAGCGAACGGATACAAGCCAATTGTGAGCGGATGCGCATCACCTTGTCGCCGCCACGTCACCTGGGCGCCGTAGAATCTGTCACTGTCAGTGAAAGAGCTAACAAGCCAATTCTACACTAGACTTTCTACACATTTCAGCCAACGCTCTGCTAGTTGCTCCAAAGATAGCGGAATCATTTGTCACTTAGACATGTATATTGGGCCTGTTGTAACTGTTGCTACCATTATTACTTATCGTTATTCGTCAGCCAAGTATTATTTTTGTTTTGCCGATACACATTTTACAACTAAATTTATGTTTTGATGTTTTTATGTGATGTTTTCTGAGACATGGTATAGTATCGCTCTCAGTTCAGAGCAGAGGTGCATCGGATATCGTATACTTTCCGTTGTAAGGTGAAAAAGCTCATATCTCAGCAGCAGAAATTCAACGCACGGTTTTGGCGCCTAGTTGTTGCACGCGGCAATTGAGGACAGCGCGGTCACCGGGAGCCACTGTAACATTCTGTGATTCAGTGTCCACAAACAACGTTCGCTCACTGCGACTCGACGACCGATATTGCTGCATTCTACTTCCGCTGACGTCATGTGACGCAGGCTGTTTCAACGCTGTAACTGTGCACAAAAACAACAAGAAAAACGTTAAAAAATTGAAAAAAAACGCAGAAAAAGCACCATTTTTCAGTAATCAGCTGTAGATTATCAAAAGTATAAACATGAAAAAACGTAAAAAGTTTTTAAATGCTTTACCTTCAAGGTGCATGGGCAGGTTACAACTAGGCCTACACCTGCCCAGCGTGAAGCCGTATCAGTTCGGCCCAATGAGCCAGATTTTTAAACGCATTTTTATGAAAAGTGAAAAAAACAATAATTACAATTGTGAAAAAGTGCAACTAAGAGAAAACGCTTAATTAATGCTATTTTATCATTTTATCATGGAATCTATCATATAAAACATTGCAAATCACTAGGATTACTAAAAAAATTTTTGAACTTTTTTGCGTTGAAAACGATCGCAGAAACAAGCGATTCGGTCATGTCCCTTTCCAATCATATGCAGTGGCCAATACGGAAACATTTCTCTTTGAAGCAGAAAAAGCTTTCAGGTGAAGACAAGTGTAGCGCATATAGATCAAGCATGGCAGAAAATTGCAAAAATACAAAATCTTTAAGCCGAAATGCTGCACATTGCCAAAACGTTTTCAGCTTTAAGGAAAATAAGGGATTTACTTTTTGACCGCTTGACCAAAAACTCTGCCCTTAAACCCCGTTGGGGGCTAAGCCACCAGACCCCGTTATCGGCTTGCGCTACCGCCCTCTCTCTTTCTCCAGCTTTTGCATTCGCCAACGTTTTATTTTTCTATGATATATCTTCAAAGTTTGTTTGTACAAAAACGCCATATACGGTGCTACTTTTTGTGCAAGTTATGGTTAATGTATGTACGCATGCGTCCAGCTGTAGTGTGCCATTTACTCGCGCTTCGTTATTAAACGGACGCATGCAGTAAATTCCGTTCTACTGACAACTCTACGGGATCCGCCAGCTCATATTAAGTTAGACGGGGTCGCACCGTCGCAGATAAAACGCGCAGGTGGCAATGCGGCCATCTAAAGCCGCGTCGTCTGTCTACATAACTAGGTTAGCTGCTACTAAATTTTCTTAATTGGATATTTTCTGCATATAACGGTAAATAAATTGTGCGGCCCGATAGCGTAGTGGATAGGGCGTCGGACTTGCGGTCGAGAGGTGGCGAGTTAGACTCGTTGTTGGTCGCTTCTCTGCCTGGAAGCAATGGTATACAGGCACGCACTGTGACGCACATCAGCTGGTTTGATGACGGCCTGCAGCGTTAGCAGCCAGCTAATTTACTTAGGTGTCAGTCGCGATGGTGCAAAGCATTGGTTAGACCTCGTCTGATGTTAGCTGGTTGGCGCTGAGAATTAAGTGGTCATTACGACACTGAGCGATGACGATGGCGAAGCCAGGCTAACACTGCATGGATTCAGCGACTGAGTGAGTGAGTGATGGAGGTCATGCAGCGAAGAGGTCAGCGGCACGTTCACATTCATCGCCCTCCGCACTGTCACATTGTCACGAGACTGGAGGACTAGTGGTCGTAATAGATGCGTGTCGGCTTAGCATCTGGCCCACTGCGTCGTCATTCGCCGTCCTGCCAACAGCAGCAGCAGCAGCAGCAGCAGCACTATGACCTCTGTCTGCTCTCCATCCCACAACGCGTGCACCGTGCAATCCCTATATGCTGCCGTTGTCGTCATTCGTATTGTCTCGTTTAGTGCATCGTATAACAGTCTGAATTATGTTTCATGGTCGATTTTATTTATCTAAGAAAGTAGAGCTTAACGGTGCTGTAATCTGTGCTGCAGTTTACGAGTCATTCATTACAAGAGTCAGCCGATGCCCATATAACCGAAGTGCCACGTCAAACTATCACTGTGTTGTCAGCTTGACTTATCTGGCGTGCCTCCTCGTTTGCAGTCTTTGTTGTAATTTAAAATATACACAACACTTAAAAAATTTGTTAAAATGCAAAAAAAACAAGTATCAAATTTATTGTTTGGCATCATATATTTTGCTTATAGCTTGACGTAGCGTTTCATCCTGTTTTACTGCAAATATCTAATCTCCACATTTCTAATGGTTGTAGAAAAATACAATACACATATCCTGCGACAATAACAATACTAGTCTAATAAGACTTTTAAAAAACATTTATGTTAAAGCTGACTATAAAATTAAAACTCATCAGTAGCTATAGATAAGCTGCAACGCGCTAATTACGAGGGTCGTTCGATAAATAAGTTACAAAACCGCGTCATTCTGTTCGTTTTTCAAATATTAAAAATCCGAAATATGCGTTTTGTAGGAAATTTCATTCTGAGTAGCAGCGGTGATTTTTATGCTGATGACGTCACTGTGACGTCATTTATAAACATAAAATAATATTATAAACATAAAATCATGCGACGTTGCCACTGAAATCCTCCCGTAACGAACAGCATGCCGTTATTGTATTTTTGTGGACCCAAAAACAAATGCAAATCAGATTTACTCTGAGATGCATCCAGCATATGGCGACAAGTGCTTTACGAAATGAACACTTTACATTTGGTGTAACAAAATGCTAAGTGGGCAGAAATTTGTAACATATACCCAGATGCAACCAGTCATTCTTCAGTGGTATGGACAGCAGCCAGCATCGTTCTTTGAATCGGGCATTCAGAAGTTTTCTGACAGATATGACAACTGTTTGAGCAAACTCGGATGATATGTTGAAAATAAAACATTAGTTTTTAGCATTTAAAGAGATGGCGTTAACTTGTTAGGTTTATTCATTTTTTCGTTTCTATGCTGTCTGTCACTTGCGAGTTATGATAGATTACTAGTGGGAAAAATAATAAGGTTTCAACTGTGTTCTGTAAACAGATATTATTTCAAAAAATTTCTACAGGCGTTTGTAATACAATTTCCTGCAAAACATATATTTTGAATTTTTTTTAGATTTGAAAAACTAACAGAATGACGCTGTTTTGTAACGTATTTATCGAACGATCCTCGTAGTATCACGTAATTGTGCATAAGATGGTATATCTATACAATCATGGCAATGCCATACTTTACGACGTTAAACCATAGCATACCAGTTAAACGATTTAAAACAACAAATTCAGCTGTCGCTAAATAACGCGCGGTTGGCAAATTATTTAGCCGTTTTGTTACGAAAAGGCCACATAAATGTCAAATTGTTAAAATTATCAGCGCCAATATGCAGAAAAAATACAATTCAGTCAGTGGGCTGTGTTTTCATTTTGCACAATTTTGGAATAAACTACAAATCATATTAACATTTGTTTATTCTACGTAGCTGCCAGTGGCTTCAACAGTTCGTCACTGCAATCACAGACGTATCATTCATGCGAGTATAATTTTGTCGTTATTTTAACAGTGGCATAAGATGACTATCATATTATTCATGTCATTTAAAGTTTGTAATATAATCGCACAGAGCCAAACGACTTTAGTAAAATAAATCAAAATATGCAGTAAAGTAATTACCCTATATTGATGACAAAGTTGACGAATTTGTGTAAAATTTTATGACAAACCTCGACTGATAATATCGGCATCTATCTGTTGAACAGCGACAGTGATGATGACAACGACAACGATGTTGAAAGTCGCAGACTGGCATTCAACGTTGTCATAAGTTCGACACCGGTATCGAGGTCGCAGCCACGTCATTATCTCTTTAAACATGTTTGCGACGTAGCGTAACATCGAGCAGCATCTATGGGCGCAGTGTACCGTGTAAGTCCGTATCACTGCTGTGGCAGCAGCAGCAGCAGCCGGTGTCCCATTATAGGATCGCCTCCCAGAAAAGTCTCCTTCGGCGGACAATTTACCGGTAAAAATCCGCCCAGCCCGGGGAAGTATCCGCCCCGCCCGGGGAAGACTTTTCCGGGGGGAGCGATCCTATAATAAAAAGACTTTTTTTGGGGCCGGCAATATTTTAATAAGGGAGAGACATATAATAAAGTCCGTGATTATCTCTCCCCTGGCGGATTTTTCATGGGGGAGACATTTCAATATGACACCGGCAGCTATAGCAACGCGACGTCGCACAGCACATTGTCCTGCAGCGTCTAATAGCTATCCAGTGTTCACCCGACGCCGCCCCGGCAGAGCGGAACTGTATCAGCCCTAAATCCCGACATTACCTCGGTGTAACGAATGAACGAACGAACGAACATGCCGAATAGATGACTACTGTCGTTATCATCAGCATCGTTAATGTCGTCGTTTATTACGCGAAGGACAGCCATACAAACAGGAGTGCATAGGCTACGTATTTAATTAAACAACGTAGTCGCTTAATAACTGCCAGTCATACAGCGTCAGAAAACTGACACACTTTGCTTTATTTAGTACTCTTTGCATTAACAGTCAGTCTATTCCAATAAAATTAGGCCTATATAAAAATAGCCAAGATTTGTTTACTGAATCTATTGATAGTTCGCACACTTTAATAGTGGTGAGTACCCTTATTTAATTAAAGATTTTGCAGGGCATCTGTTCAGTTAAAACGTGAATTAATTTAACATGTCAATTAACAGTGTTAAGTAAGTAATGTGAGTAAGCAAATGAGTGTCATCTTGACGTTTGCTGTAAGCTTGCGCAGATTTTAGTTAGCATTTCAGTTCTTTGTTCTATAAATCATTTTCAGTTTTTGGCGTATGTTTTGAAATGGTCGTCAATAAGCTAAGTAAACGAGTACCAAATGAGGAGCGTAGATTGTCAAGTCCGAACGGTTCGAGTCGAGGAAAAACCGAGGCACTCGAGTTCAACTCGGAAATTGTTCGAGTGTCAATTCCTCGACAATTTCGAGAAAATTTTTTTTTTGCTCAAACCAACCATCTAGTCAGTTCGGTAAGGGTCCCATAAAATTAGTCTATTGTAACACGTTGATACCAGTCTGGTTTGGCCATTTCAGGCTGGCTACTATTTGGCCAACGTACAGGACTGACTAGATGGTCGGTTTGAGCAAAAAACATTTCCTCGAAATTGTCGAGGAATTGATTAAGACACGTTGGCTAAATAGTAGCCAGCCAGGATTGGACAAACTAGACTGATATCAACGTGTTACGTTAGGCTAGTTCCACGGGAACTTACTAGGTGGTTGATTTCAGTGGAGAACATTTCTTCGAAATTTTCGAGGGATTGACACTCGAGTAATTTCCGAGGAATTTCCGAGTTCAACCCGAACTCAACTCGAACCTCGAACCTCGATTCGAAGGATCGCAAAACTCGTTTTTACGCGCGAAAGCAGCTACTGCTGTAGCGCGTCTTAGCCATCGCAATTCTGTCCGTCTGTCCGTCTGTCTGTCTGTCATACAGTGGATCAGTCAAAAAAAGTGCAAGGTAGAATTACCAAATCTTCACCGTCGCCTGCCCGGAAGACTCTAGTTTTAGGAACCGTAAAGCTTTTCCATAAATTCGAAGGGGGTCACCCTAATTAAGGCGCTAAATGAGAGGGGGTGGGCAAAATTTGCGATTTTTGGCCAATAAGTCGCTGTATCTCGGTAACGGTGCGAGATAAGGCCTAGGTTACTATTAATCGCTAATAGGAAATGGTATACTGGCTCTCGATTGGCGCCAAATTCAATGACCTTAAATGACCTTGGACGTCAAAATAGGGAGTCTAATGGATTTTTTGCCGATTAAGCGCTGAGACACAAGTCTATATCATTCACAAAGTGGCGCCACGGTACTGGCGTTGGTGGCGTAGTTGGTAACGCGTTTCGGCTGAAGCGAAGTTACTCTACGCCGGGCCCTGTTAGTACTGCGATGGTGACTGCCTGCGAGTAGAAACTGCTATAAGCTTTTGCGCGTCCCGTAAGCATTAGCTCAAATTTCTTGTTAGTACAAATCAACTAAATATTGAGTGACCGGGATCACCAGCATCAGCATCCGATGTTCTTTGATGGTGTCTGTCTTGCGTATCAGCGCGGGTCGCAGAAATCAGCTGCTATCAGGCAACATCAGCAGAGAGTGGCGTGACAACGTGGAACACGCCACACAGCTGCAGCAGTCGTCTGTCTGTCCGTTCACTGTCAGTGTGCATGAGTGGCTGGACTCACGTTGGATCGATGACTCGCCGACAGGCAACCGCTAATTTGCGATGAACGAACGTTTACGTGAACCGGGCGCTGATACGCTTGCAGGAAAATTAGTTCACGTTTCTAACAAACCGCCGTCTTATACAATGCAACTCAATTCTTGCTTTTGCTTACTAATCATCACTTTTGTATCTGCTGTAATTAGACCGATTTTCTGTTCGGCTGTAGACCGCGCGGTCTTGATTCGCTGTTGCGACGCGCCAAATGGTTCGGGTACTGCAGCGAATACGTTTCGGCCATCGCCGACCTGTTCACTTCGCCGACGACGACTTTTTTCACCGTGCCCGAAGCCCAGAACTAACTCTAACCACGTCTTCCAGCTATACCTGTCTTACAAGACTGACATGCCGTACCAGTTACACAATAGTAAGATTAATTAAAAAAACAGAATAAAATACTAAAGTGAAACACATTTAAAAACTAAAAAAAAACAATAATGCAAAGTTACAATGTTTGCTGTAAAAATACGTTCCGAGCTGTCGTGACTTGAAATTATAATAAGAGCTGTTCCACTTTTAGCGGCAAAAGGTCAAAAATGCAGTAAAATCGTTTGCGGCTTCGTCCCAGATCCCGCGGGGGAGCATACGACGCTCTCACTGCGGGCGTGACCTGGTCGTATGACGTCGCACGTCATTACGTCAGTGGGGTTACGGCGCCAACGTGCGATGGCGTGGAAAGGCGTTGTGTATAGGCCTAGGCATTATCAGCGTCATACACACCATCCATCACAACTTACACAGTAACGCTTCTGCTGCAGCTGCTGCTGCCGCCTCTACTTAAGCGAACTACAGTGCCATCCTTAGACCAATGTAACCTAGTGTTGTGAAATGATATGATCAATTATCCGCGCTGGAAAATTGTCTGCTTAATCTACTACGTAAACTAAATAACTAAAACTGTTTTGAACGGAACTCAAACGAAAGAATAGAACAAGTGCTGCTGTAGGTTACGTGAACAGCAAAAAAAAAACAAAAAAGACAGGTTGTGGATGAGATAAATTCTACGATCAAAAAAGACTTAAAAAAGAGAATTAAAAGAAGCAAAATCAACCCAAAAACCGGCAAGCAAGGACAATCCGTTAACTGCTTGTTTCGCATAATGTACAGCTAGCAGCGCACCACCTAACTCAAAAGTCTGATGTCACGGTACGAGATTACTGTTGATTTATCGCTAAATAATACAATCAGTCTAGTCAATAATTAAATTGATGTCGCTTTATCTTACCTTTAGGTGACGTTCACAGTTTTACTTGCGTCAAATGACCTTCGCTCGTTGGTGACACGAAAAAGACGATGAGCCGGAAGAGTACTTGAAACGTTATCAACTTTTTCTCGTTTATCAGTAGTTTTGCCGTGATGTATAACTACTCAATAATAAAGGAGCAGGCCTAAATTGCTTCACTATGCGCAACGGTTTTTTTTCGACGCCGTGTAGACAACACGAGCAGGTAAACTATCTCGGTATGTAACCAACCGCCCAGGTTAACTTAGTCTTTCATCCCTCCAGGGTAGGTAAATCAAGTACCGTGGTTTACCTGCCTGGCTGTGGTTAAGGCGCGGCGCGTTTACCTGTGTCGGGTGACAGAAAAAAAACTATGTGATCTTATACGGCAGGTAACGCTCCATAGCTCAGAAATTGGTTTAGTGCGAAGAGCAATACACGCACTTACATGTACATTTTCAACCTTGCACAAAAGTAGAATAAAACAGCCCTAGTGGCGTACCGGGAGAGAATTTTGACGTGAGACCTTATCAGTGCCTGCTTGAAGTTCGTCTGATTTTGCAGCCGTTCTGACTGTTGGTAGAAATTATTTAATGCAACTGTAGGCTAATCACTTTTGAGTCTGAGTCTTTTATGTAAAGTTTTAATTAAACATTCAAGTTACGCAAGGCACTGCAGTGACAGAGTAGAAAACAAGTGATCAAATTACAGCATATTTTTCATTTGTTTCAAAATGCAACAGCAAAAATCACTCATGTTAGCAAGATTTGTCACAATTATCGCAAAACAGTTTAACCTTTATATAGTGGCCACGCTCGAAGACTACAAAGAAAAGAAAAAGTAACAGTAGCAAATTTAGCATAACTTGAAAAAGTAAAATATTGCATTATTATTGAACGTGCATAAAAACTGAATGTAAACTTTGGTTATTTTCATAACCTTATTTTTTCTAAGCTTGACTATATAGTTTTTTTTACTTTCTCATATATTGGCATATCGATCGACTCAGTACTGTTACTCATGCCGTTGTCAGATTGTTCCAAATTTTTCGACGTAATTCTCATAGTTTGAGTACGTATATAGGCCTGCTGTAGTTTTCAGTGGACGTTGATACGGACAAGGTGCAGTATTCAACGAATAACTTTTTGCTAAGGCAACTAGTCAGTTGTGTACGATTTGTTGTTTTAAATGCTTTAAAAATTGTTAAATCGAATTCAATACACTTATGTACATTTGCAGCGCGCAAAGCCGCGCAATCTATATCGGGCGGACCGAAAAAGTGACATCCCTTTTAACTACATCGACATCTACACAATGCCCGATAAACTGTAAAACGCCATATATTTATACTCTTTAAACAACTGTAACATCAGAACGAAAACATTTTTATAATTTAGAAACCATGTGTTTCTCCACATCCAAATTTTAAATCAAACAGCGTTTGTTTTTAGTTAATCCAACCACCGCGAACAAATGGCAATTAAGTCGCATAAAACAAAGCTTGTTTACATCAGCAGACGAAGAATAATGTCATTTAATGAAAGTAATACGTGAGTAAACAAAAAACGCACCCAACAAGAAAAAAATTCAAATACCAAAAGGGTATCTCTTTTTTTGTCCACCTTGCAGCAACGGTCTAATAAAAAATCTACTTTGTTTTAATACGCTTTATGCGCACATAAGCATTAATCTGGCCCCACAATTATAATTCAGGAACAGAAAAATCAGTTTAAAACATCAACAAGCTAATGCAACAATATACACAAGAAATCTGAGCTAATGCTCATAAGACGCGCGAGAGCCTATAGCAGTTCTTGTTCGCAGGTAATCTTGGTATATCTCCATCCATTTTGTCGCAATTCACTCATTAACAGCCGAAAATCGCCAAAAAATCACTAAAACCCCTTATTTTTAGGTTTCAAGGTCAATCAAGGTCATCAATGTTGACAATCCTAAGAAGCCCGTCGCCGGTGCTTGTTATGTTAAGCAGCATGTCTGTGCCTATCTGCAACCATTTTTACGTTAGACAAGCCAGCAGCGGATAAATAACCAATTTTTAAGAAGAAAACCCCTACTTGACACCCGCGTGCGCAGGCCTCCTTGAACCTAGAGGGTCCGGACTTGAATTGCTAAAATCTGCATTCAATGCTGAAAATTTCATGTGCAGGTTGTCTTGGTCTACCTCCAGCCATTTTGGCGCAATTCACTCTTGAAGTGCGTGTCGCAGCCCGAAATCGTAAAAAATTCACTAAAATCCCTTATTTTGGGGGTTCAAGGTCATTCAAGGTCATCGATGTTGACATCTAAAAGCTCGTTGCCAGTGCTTGTTATGATAAGCAGCATGTCTGTGTCTATCTGCAACCATTTTTACGTTAAAAGAGATAATAACGGTGAAATAAGGCTTTTAAGGGGGATGCCTCTCTTTCTCTCACTCATTCATGGGGACCCCCTTCACCCAGTGGCATGAAATTTTGTCGCAAAATACTAGAAACCCTAAGCTATCATACGGTATAAACCAGAAGTCTCTATCTCATCTGGGCTCCGATCGGTACCGGGTTGTGACAGACACCAAGACAGAATTACCATAGCGAATACGTGCTATAGGTAGCTATGCTAGCTCTCGCGCGTAAAAATTGAAACTGAAAGTAAGACTAAAGGCTGTGAACAACGGAACGGCTTTAGACGCTGTGTTTGTTTTGACTGACGCTCGTTGCCTGTCTTTCTCATCTGCAACAACATTGCAAACAGTTCATGTTCACGCCAGCAGTCTTCCAAACTCCACTACTTTGACGATTTGTTGTGGATTCGTGAAACAACAAGTCGCCCAACAAGCTGTAACAGATAAAAAGGTGAAAATTGTCAATTTGTATAGCGCATCGTCGCGTATACACGCCTCTAATGCGCTTTCGTCACTGACCAGAGCCGCCGGCTGCCGACCGCCCAGCCACCACGTGTAGCCTGCAGACACAGGCTAACGCAGCGGCCAGGCCAGGCAGCCCCAGTCAGCTGTACCAAAGTTCCCACCTTCTGTAACCCATACAATGGGTTACTACTCATTTAACCGACCCCGGAAGGATGGCAGGCTGAGTTGGCCTTGTCAGCTGACTAATAGCGGATGCTTAACCTACAAAGTGGTCACACGGCCATCCAACAGTCTAGCGCATGATAGGGAAAGTTCGCCGGCCAGAACCGACGTTCTAACCACTATGCTACGCCACCAACTTCAAACACATTGTACAACACATTGTCATGCCAAGACGCTGCAGATTTGTTGTAGGCCTTCAATTTGTTGGTACAGACTGTTGTACAAAAAATCCACAACATATTGAAGCAAATTCAGTTTCAGCCTAAACTCACTGTTGAGTTTGCTTCCGTGACTTTTTCCATCGCATCTGAATCAATTTCAGTCGAATGAAACATAATGCAAACGCTCAGCAGTATCGACGACAGAATTAACTATTTCATGTATATTTTATTCGCATCATAGTGCAGCATAATTAATGCAAAACGACACAACAACAAAAAAGTATATTTCGACATAAATCAATGACGACATACGCTTAAACATCATACGTTCGAAAATTCGAAATTCATATATACTGCTAATGCAAAGCATTTTGTAGGGGCCTACTTTTACTTTTCTTTGTTTTTTTTGGAAAAGAAAGGGCTATTGTCTTGGTCACTTGTAAGTGGGGTAGCCCGCGCGAACATTCTATCTATGCGTCAGATATTATTAGTTTGATTTTTTTTTACCAAATAATGTCTGTGTGTGGACTGGTTAAGTATCCAAAATGTCGTAACACGACTCTTCTATAGTTCACTATCGTACTACGGGAGCTTACCTCAGTAATTAAGACAGTGAATTTAAGTGAAACATGGCACACGTACGATGTAGGTGGTCGACGCGCCGGTGATGATTGCGACGTCGAGTGTTGATGCTCGACACTGTCGGTAAAATGACTCGCTGCCGCGTCCACTGATGCATCACCGCATTGTCCATCGCGTCGTTTTCACTCGGCACGTACTCTGACAGCATATTTTGTAAATTAGCAGCTTGTAGCTACATGAACAATGCGATGAACATTTTGAAATAATCTTACAATAATGTTAAAAAACTGTTCATTGTTTACATCTAAACATCCCGTCACAGATAAAAACATACAGGTAAAAGTTTTTTGCGATGATTTTGGCAACTACGATCAGATTTCGATAATTCATTTACTTTTGCATCTAATGGTACGCGGAAAAAACAGCAGCAAACGCCGCCACTACACCAACAAGTAAAGCTCTGCTAACGCAAACAGGAACGCGCAACAGCGGTGCACCGTCGTACGCTAGTGATGCGTAGACTTCATCCATAGATCTCATCCGTACGGCTTTTGGCTAGTTTCACAGAAGGCCCAGTAAAACATAATCATTCACCAGATGACGCCAAAAACCCTACGACTAAATAACATAGGCCCTAAGCTTATGGTGTCTTACCATATGGACTAGATGTCGCAGATTTTTCCTACCCCCCCTCTCATTTAGCGCCCTCGTTCGGGGTGACCCCCTTCGAATTTATGGAAAAGCTTTACGGTTCCTGAAACTAGAGTCTTCCAGGCAGCCGACGGTAAAGATTTGGTGATTCTTGCTTGCACCGCTTTTGACTGATCCACCCGTGTGACAGACAGACAGACGGACAGACGGACAGACGGACGGACGGACAGAATTGCGATGGCCAAGACGCGCTACAGCAGTAGCTGCTGTTTCGCGTAAAAATCGTTGCCATACTACCTTGTGAAAAATTATACGTAGGAGTTTACACCTGAATGTCATATAGGCTAAATTAGTACCATACGGGTTCGCCGAGTGTGCAGTAATAAAATGATAATACGCAAATGACAGTGTGTATAGCGCGGATGACAATTTCGACGGCAAGCCTATACATGTACGGTGTATGAAGTAGAAATGCTTGCTACCGAAGAGGTGGATGGTTTGTTGGTCGGTGCCGAGAGCGTTTGCGGCGACGCAGTCATAGCGTCCATAGTCGTCAGCGTCGATGTCAACAATACGTAGACTCAGAGTCAGTTTGTTGTCGCCGTCGTCGTACGCTTCAATGCGATGTTTCGTCGAACTAATGATGCGGCGTGCGTCTTTTTGCCAATAGTTGACGGCGAGTGGATAGGCCGTTATGCGACACTCCAGAATCGTCTCGCGCCCGCGCGCTTGTCCGAGCCGCGTCGCTGGCATCGTTATCTCGGGAGCAACTAACAGTCGGACAAAACATTATGCCAACCTTCAAATATAGACAGTAAAATTCTAAAGTTAAACGCTTTTTCGCTTTGGGGTGACTAAGCAGATAAGGCAAATTTACAAATGTAGTTATTTCTTTAGGCATTTCACATTAAATTATTATTTTTTCCAGTTTAACCCAAACATTTTAAACATATATTCAAGCGTGTAACGACATTATGAATTTCAAAGGAAAATTTTCATTAGTGTTGCAATAATTTCGCAAAATACAAAAACCGCAAACATGAACTGACTTAAGTATTGATCTGCAATATTAACCATTTTCAGACTTGGCATGTTTTGCTAATCATGGCCTTACCTTACCAAGTACAGTACACGTCTACGTTTCCAGGTGTAATCACATATTTACTTACAAATGTTAATTGCAACCCAGTCAGATACCACATTTGTTTGTTTGTGTTTGAACCATCTGTTTTAAACAATCATTCATCATAACTACGACGATGCTGCAAACATTTAAAATCTTTCTTTCATACTAGTTTGAACTAGTCCGTATCTGTTCTCGCTTTTATTACTCGTCTACACACGAAACAGTGAAACACCGCAATGCAATTGCACATCATTGCATTGTGTTGTATAAGAGTTGATTCGACTGCGAAGAACATCAAGTAGTCTCACAGTTTTAATGCCTTACAGCAAAAAACAGCAATGCTTTTGTTACAGGTTGCTTTTTATGTGATATCCGGCGTTCGTGTCGTGAGAAGAAAGTATCAATAAATCAATCAAAGTTGCCTTAGTAGCAAAGCTACTTCAAGGTTAGACAAAATAAGTTTAGCATATGATGACCGAGCAGTGTTGTAAAGTATTTAATTAAATACTTTAAGTATTTAAATACTATTTAAATACGTAGGCAGTATTTAACAGCAAGTATTTAAATACTTTCAAATGGCTGATATTTAAAGCGGTATTTCAATATTTTTAAAGAGTATTTAGTATTTGGAAATTTCGATTTACTTACTCCGGCACTTTTTGGCAGTGTTTGCCTGTTTGACAGTTCTCAATACTCACTGCAGCACTGTTTAAATGTCAGAACACTTGCATGACAACTACTATGCATTGTATGGGCCATACCAATGTTTAGTGCTGCAAGCATTGATATTTTACAAGGTGAACAGCAATGCAGCATGGGTTATGTGCTGCCAACAATCACAGTTCTGAAGAAGAAGCTGGTGAAGTCTAATGCAAAACATGCAAAACCATTGTGTGATGCACTGTCAAACAACTTTTTGTTTGCTACAACACGTGCCCACCTTTAAGCGCTCCAGTGGAGTGACTGTTTAGTTCAGCTTCACTCGTCCTGACAAAACGTCGAAATAAACCTGGTGACAAACTGTTTGAAAAAGTGACAAAGTTAAAAGTTAATCAGCATTACTGGTGATTGACAGATAAATTATCTGATACTGAGAGATCAACCGATGTCAGATGTTTAATGACACTGACAGACATCTGTGATTTTAGTCTATTAGCGATTAGGTCTACTGATTGATTAGATTGTTACCATTTTGCTGTCATTTTTTTTCTAAATTGAGAAATAAAAAATGTGGCGTGAAAATTTTGTCGTATAATATTACAGTATTTAAATAGTATTTAAATAGTATTTAAATACTATAAAAGTTTTAAGTATTTGTATTGTATTTAAATATTTTTATTTAGTATTTGTTACAACACTGTGACCGAGTATGACTTTCTGTACAGCTAGGTTTTTAAGTGGCGACAAAATAATACACTTTGAGGTCTAAAATTGTCCGTTTGCAAAAACATTTTCAGGCCGGATTAAGCAACCGTGAGTGGGAAAGGGCTCGATCCAGTGTTGGCGGCTTAGCTTAGGTGCGTGGCAATTAGCGGAAATTATCACATCAATAACGATCAGTTACACTGATGGAGAGAGAGAGAGATCCCGCATTGAATATCAACGGTAGCTACACGTGAGCGCAGCAGCAGCAGCCGGCGGCCAGGTAGGCAGGCAGGTAAATCAATCACTCACACACGGCAATCCAATAGCAAGGTGTGAAATGCGGAAGTGTTTTCAAGGCAGCGACACGCATGACTACATGAAACACGTGCACGGCTAACACAACGACTGATGACTGCAGTGAATGCAACTCTACACGAAATACGATATTTCGATTTGTACTCCAATTAGCTTCATCCGCCCCGTTAACTAGACTACTCAATACTGCTGCTGACTGCAGTGACAGTTGATTCACGATGAAAACGTTTGACCACATCGCAGTACTTTGATTTGGCCAAAACTTCAAAATCCCAACTATTACTCTGTTAATATGTTTTAAGGGGTGTAAGCAGTAAAATGTTTTTGGACGCCGTAGCATGTTTTGCAGTTATCCCGTCGCCACAGTGGCATGGAAACAACAAGAACAGTTACTGCCGACACCGCAGCAAAAATGTGTAACAGAATTTTGTGCAATTAACTGTGTTGCAGTAATATTTTAAAAATCTTACAACTGCATACCTCTTAGTTTCCCGCGCTCAGTAGCTACGCTACAATAACGCTGAACACGGACGAAGCAAAAATGAGAAGCAGATAAATAAGCGAGAAAACGATAACACAAAAAATTGAGAAAAGTGAAAGGTTTTTTCTCTCTCTCGTATAAATAACTTCTGCGGACGCCAACGTCATTCGTGCAAAAAAATAGCGAATAATAATGAAAACAAACGAATAACGTGACCGACGGACAAACAAAACCCGTACGTTTTAAACTGAGAAAAGAAGACGTTTCATACACTCAACGGTGACGTGGAATGTCTTGCGAGCAGTTGGTGGAACTCCATTGTCAGCCTGACATTGAAATACATCACCAGAGTCGCGTGTGATGTTACTGAGTACTAACTTATGACCGGCACTGACCACGTGACGCTCAGCATCATAGTCTACAATCACACCACCAACATCATCATCATCAAATTCATCATCATCAGCAGCAGCAACAACAACAGCAGAAACTGCACTGAACAGATTTAAGTCTCCGACCTCACACGATGAGAACAAGTGCTTCGGGCTCGATTTCGTTACGGTCACTGTCACAATCTTGCGGCGTACCACATTATCATCGATCCAACAATAGACCCTCTGTGTCAAAAATGTCGCCAATCTTCGTAAAAAAATTATAACACTGGCTACAGACTTCTCTGTTTACCAAACAACAACGACTCCAAATTTTCGGTTCAGCTGATCCGCCACTGGACATTCCGACCATCGATCCGCTGCAAGTGATCTTGCACGCGCTGTGACAGACCGTTCTCTCGTGACACACGGGACGTCCCACCAAGTAGCAGCAGCCGCAGTGGTGCCACAGCATTAACATATCAACTTTGTAGAAACAGTTATAGTTATTTTAGTGCATATAAACAAAAACAATTGTCGTAGTATTAGGTGGTCACTAGAAACACACAATCTGAAGGGGCCGATAGCGCGCTGACAGACCTGTAGTATCGGCAGTGGAGCTGCACGCATGCCGGTTGTGGCGTGAACACTGGTACCACGTGACCTGCGGAGTGGGCGTGCCGGAACTCATACACCACAGCGTCACCGTGTCGCCTTCTTGAGCAATGATGTCCGACGTTGTGCTCGACCTGTCTGCGTCTGAGATGCTCGGAGGTACTGTATACACAACGATATGGCTTGGTAATGTAACGGTAAAGTGTCGGACTTACGATCGAGAGGCCGTGGGTTCGACTCCCAGTTACCCGGCTACTCGCATGCGTGACTGTCGGCGGACAAATAAACCATCTCGGTATATAACCAACACTAAAATCAACTCAGCCTTCTGTCCCTGTGCGGTAAGTAAAACGAGTACCGGCCTGTCTGACTGGGGTTAAGGCGGGGCGCGTTCACCTGTGTCGCATGGCAGCTAAAACCCAAAACTGTGTGAACCTACATGCAAGTGACACATCGCAGCTCTGTGGTGCGTTTCCTATTAACAGCTATATACACGGTGTTTCATAAAAAGACACCGTTTTTGTTTCTTCTATAACTCAGTCGAATGGTGATCAATTTGCATGAAGTTTTTATCAGATGTAGCTGAAGAAATACAAATTCAAATTATTTTAACAAAATGCGGCCGTTAGTTAAATATTCTTTGCTAGTCGTAATGTAATGCTGACGTCATAATGTGTCGTGAGTGCAAACTGGCTTGTCTCAAGTGGTTCTGTCAGTAGCTGCCCTGCTTCGATGGCAAACTTTATCTGGTTTACTGATGAAAAATGTTCATCGTGTCAGCACTTTGCAACACGGAGGCACAAAATCAGGTGTCTCGCAATCCAAAAACTCATCCATCTCGTAAGCGGAGTGTGCTGATGCACTGTCTTGCTGAAAGGTGTAAAAGTTAAGCTATCCTCACAAGTGTGTGAAAGTGATCGTTTTGGCATTTTTGGGCATTTTTGTGGCTACAATGTACAATGTACAATGTGTACAGTTTGTCATTAATAAACCAGATAAAGTTCGCCATCAACGCAGGGCAGCTATTCAGCAAGTCTGTCAGCACCGGTTGCAACAAGCCAGTTTGTACTCGCAGCACACTATGACGTTAGCATTACGTCACGACTAGCAAAGAATATTTAACTATCAACCATATTGTGTTTAAATATTTCGAATTAGTATTTATTCCGCTACATCTGGTAAAAATTTCGTGGAAATTGATCATCATTTGACACAATTATGAAAAAAGGTGCCTTTTTTATAAAACACCGTGTATATTCAGTACTTCTTTTTCAGAACTCAAATATCGAGGCCACTTGACCGTCGTGCAGCATAAAATAAAATCAGAGACATTGCTAACACACAATTGATGAAGTTAACTTTAAACGAAGCGATTAACTATGCATCGCATTGCGAGCTTTGTAGGGACGCTGAAAATGCACGATATGAGAATACAGGACGGAAAATGCGGCACAAACATAAATTTTTCTTACTGTGGCATCTTCATGTTTTGCATTTTTAGTCGTCCCGCTTTGAATATCTCGGCTTACTTGAAGAAATCAATCGATATATACCAGAGTGGCTCACCTCTGACGAAAAGCATGATGAGTTTGTTGCGCACTGGGTTAGTGTTGACCGTACAGCGGTACAATCCTTCGTCTTCCAGACGCACTTCACGCATCTGCAGGTTCCATTCGTTGACGTCCGGCCTGATCAGACCGAAGCGTGAATCATCGATGACTCGACGATCTTCATAGGTCAGAGGGAACGATTTCTGGTCAAGCCACGCCACCTCAAACGCACATTGTCTCACTATTTTATGTTGCTTATGATGATAAAGCCTAAAATAAAAATTCCTGTACCGATTGCAGTCTGGTAGTAGGCACGGGGTAGAGGGAGATCCTTTTACTTTTATTGTATGACACACAGTTGGACATTACACAACCACTCAAACGGAAACGAAGTAAACAAAGTCCTAAAATTCAATAAACACTGAATCTATCCTAATAGCTTTTCCACCCGAATATATACGCGTATTAAGTTTAAAGTAACCTAAGTTTCGTCCGAACCACAATCTTAATTAACTTAGGCCTAACATTAAAATTGCTGGGTGAGAAAGTTTTGCACAATACGAACCTTTCCGCACTGCCTACAGGCATCAGCTGCGACTGCGAGTGTCATTTGCTCTACATACGGCGATTATCTTACGCTTGAATTACAGAAAACTCATATATTCATAATAATGTGTCAAACAGCATGTTGATTACCAAAAATAGCCGTTTATTACAAACTATTGCATTTTACAACTTTGTTTACTTCGTTTACCGCCAATTTATTTCGTTCGTCACGAAAATGGAGGTTGTCGCCAGAATCACGAGTTCACGACTTGTGTTCACGAGTTTACTGCGTATTTGGGACAGAATCGATCTCGTGATCACGGTGAACACGAGTTCACGATCCCAATGGAACGCAGCATTATGACCCACGAAAATTAAAGTTAAAATACTGCAGCATAACGGATGCGAACAGTTTTTTTAGTCAAACTTTGTAAGTAAACTAACAAGATAACCCAGCTGTCGCTAGGAAAGACGTGCTACAGCCTATACAGTTTCTGTTGCAGTACTGACTTTTAAGGTCATTTAAAGTCGATAATTTTTATCTCATCAGAAAGAACGTATGCCACTTCCTATTAGTGATTAATAGTAAGCTTGGCCCTATCTCTCACCGTTTCCGAGACATGACCAGTTTTTTCGTTGAAAACGCACATTTTTCAACCCTTTCCATTCAACTTTAGATTTGAATATGTTTCTTTTGCACTGCATCGCTCAAGTTTTGTACGCAGAAAGCCTTAAAACAGGGCTAATTATTTATGTAAAAAGTTCTGCCCTATTACCTAACGCTTAGCCACAATACATCCATTACAAACAGACAGAGAACGTGCAACAGACGACAGACGACAACGGTAACATAGACGCCTACAGCATAGTTGTAGCGCACCAATAACTGCATTAATAATTATTTTGAGGCTTTAATAAAAATTTCAGAAACAAAATTTTTGTTTAAGAACAAATGAAAACCAAAAGCATAAGAATTATTTCAGGCCCAAGCATGATTGCCTGGATATTAACAAGCAGAACTGTTGGCGCGCATTGTGCTGACATGTATGCTGCCGTCCGTTTAGCTGCTAAGGGTCATGGACTCCACGGCGTATTTTACGCAAGTTACTCGTCATTTTGTGAAATTTTGACTACCGGAGACCTTGAACTGTCGTTTGGACTGAAATTGACAAATCGGTTACTTTTGCCGTGAAAAACGTTTATACAAATTTTGTTTTTAACTCCTTTTTGTTTTCGAGTTAGGAGACCGTGACGTAAAAAAACAAACAAAAAACGCTCAAGCAATTAAAACGCGTAATGCAGCCCATAAAATGGCCACGTAGTAAGCCTGAGATCTTTTTGCGTTCATTTTCAGAAATCTCTTTTATAAGTACGACGTACCAATATCGGTAAATAATTACTGTTTCAAGGGATTCAGACTTTAAACGATTTCATCCGATTGCCACATCACAATTATTACAAATATAAATACTTTATTACAGCAGATATTAGTCTGACTTTTCGATATAGGCTACAAATAATAATCATTAAGATATTTGGCCATACTCCCTATTCAACTGCATCCAACACAAACAGCGAATGAGAAAACGGATTGCGACAATGACGATGGTAACATTAAGTGAAAACAGAAAAACATTTGCCAGTGTACCCACTTTAGCCTACCTTGTGTCTGCCGAGGTGTTGGATAGAACAAGGAAGCAAGGCAGTTTGTCCCAGTACGACGGTCACATTTACTACCGGTACATCAAACGTCGGTCCCATTGCTATTGCTGCAGCACACAACGCACCGATCTAATCTGTACTTTACCTACACTCAGCTGACTACCAAGTCGTACGTAACACACGCCAAACCGTAATCACGTCACCAGCTGCTTCAAGATGAGACAAGGCAACGTAAAATGTGTACTTAGCCCAAACCAATCTTTTAAATCCTTAAACTAAATTAAATATAAAAATTAAAATAATGTTAATTAACTAGGCCTACTCAAACTACGAAACCGATTGAATTGACTTCTCAATTTTTCATGTATATATTGATAACTCGGAAATTATAAGGTCTATTTTTAAACTCTTTGTGCTCCTAGCATAACAGAGTTCGAAAGGCTGTTTCAAATACGTTTTAAAGTTTAAATTTTATCACTTACACTTCGGGGTTTTTTAAATGGTAGAGTTAGCATTTGCAAGTTCTTATCGTAGCATAGTATTCATCTTGTACCATAGGTCATATATAACCAAACAGCCTTTCACGGAGAATTTACTTATAACTTTAGTCCAATAAAAATATCATAACATGCATCAAAATTAGCAAAAAGCGAACCGCAATTGATGATTTCAAACCGCAGAAAGCTTAAGTAAATGCAAAAAACTATAATTTAATTTTCTTTACAAAAACAGCCTTGCAAATTTTGCAGGGCATCTGAGTTCCAGATTCAGCAAAAAGTCGGTCGAAAGACATCAACACGAAAAACGTAAAATATATTTCTTAAAATAAAAAGTCATCTGTGACAAAGCATTATGTTTTACTATAAGTGATTTATCGGTAATTCAACAAAAATCATATGTTTTAAATGACTTGACAGACGGCTGAAACCTGGAAGCGGCGTGGTCTAGTGGTTCACACGTGACCCGACACTGGGCTTGGTGAGCACTTGGATGGGCGACCGTTAAACCATCTCGGTATGCAACAAACCACCCAGGTCAACTTCGCCGGCGGTCCCACTGTGGGTTAAACCCATAGATATCTATATATAAATATACACTTCTATGGTTAAACCAATGAGTAGCAGCGAAAAATAGGGCGTAATCAGGCACATCGAGCGATGCACTGCGCCGTTCCCTGGTCATTCACTGTAAACTGACGTATGGTTAAAACGGACAATTTGGCGTTGTGGTTAAAGAAGGCTGCTGAAACTTGTTAGAATTAAGAAACCAGCCTGGAAAAAATTAACGAAAACATTAAAGCAGACAAGCAAAATTCGTGTCGCGTATTGCACGACTTGATACATTCGCAACCTGACTCGTCATAGAACTCGTCTTCGTACGCGTCGTTGTAGTCATAGCCGGTGTCACCTTCTGTCTGCCCTACAATCACACAAGGCCAATTTAGTACGAACTTTATTACAAAATTTATTACGAGCTTTATAACAGGATTCTCACCGTAATCGTAAAGTAAAATTTAAAAATTTTTCAAAGACTGCCCACATTAATTTTGAAGGACTGAATGTCGACTTATATATTCATCACTTAATGAATTGTGGCTGTGACAACGTCAGAATGAGACACGAGCGTAGCGAAATGTTTTTTTTTGATAATCTTTATTCACCAACACAATGTGGTAGGTAACGAAACAAAAATACATAACACAGTTACTAAGCTGTGGCAAGAAAATGCGAAATTAAAGGGTATAGTGCAAATATGCTTAATGTTTAGAGTTTCAGTAATTTTTTCCAGCTTCCCCTAACTTTTCTGTGAAAAAAATTCTTTGACTTTCAAGGACCTAGAAACTCAAATTCAAAAATTTTCACGAAACAACCCTGTTTTCAAGGACTTTCAAAACCTTGAATTTAAAGAAAAAAAATTCAAAGACTCTCAAAAACATTCAAGGATGCGTGGGAACTTTGTCATAAGTTTGAACTGCAACGACGCAATTTCTTTATTGCAATTTTCAACTCATACAGTTAATTGAAAGAAAACTTTGCATTTCCGCTAAAAGAAGTAGATTCTGTGCAAAACGTATACGGTTTATGGCTTAATGCCGCAATTAATTAGTTAGGATTATTTTCATGATAAAAAGAATAACATATACCGGTAATATACGCGTAAAATGCACTTAATACTAAATTGTTATGAAAGAGTTTTAGCATTGTGCTTTGTGTAAAACAAACTGTTACAGCATTAAGCATTTTAGGCCTTAAAATTATCGCATCATATGTGATCTGCCTACAGCGACTAACATCAGCAACTTTTCTCTATTTTCTGCCAGCTTCTCGCCCACATTACTGTGCGCTACGGAAATTTATTTATTTGCTTACTTACTTATACTGTACGACAATTATAAAAATGGGCGTACTGCATGTGAATTAAGCTCATGTTTGGTCTGAATCTCTAGGTGTTGGTAATTTTCAATTTTGGGGTTTTGTTCTGTCTAATTTTGAAGAATATTTTTTGGTTTCGCCGAGCTTGATCTGTTTCGTGCTATTTCTAGTAGTGGTATTTTATTACCGGGCAGCTCGTTTAGGCACCTACCTGTGACATGTTGTAACGCTGATGATGTCAAAAGTATCAGCAAAGCCACCAGTAGCGACGCGAACGCCATGGCTCGACGTCGCCGTAGGTCTGACAGAGCAACTAGCTAACTGCTACGCCGATGCGTCTGCAAGTCCAGCAGCACACGACTGCGCGTCTGAAGCCGTCATGTGTCGAACGATTGAGAATGCGGCGCTGAGAACAGACAATAGCATTCCAGCGGTCTCTCGCCAGCTCAACAACGCTTGACTGACGTCACGTGGACGCAATGAAAACAACAAAGTCGATGGACAGATAGACGCGCTGCGCTGCTATAGGCTCTGCGATCATTCGACTCACAGAGATCGGCAGACACACAGAGAGAGCACCAACAGAATGGACGGCGGTCTGTCGCACTAAGCTGACTCGGCCGCCGCATGCCCTCATAGAACTTCAAAACGAGTAGCGTCGCGTCTACCCATAGTTGTAGTGATGAACCAGTATTTCTCGGTTATTCGTACAATTTGTTACAGAGATCAGCAATTTGGTTTGCCGTGCAAAGAAATCTATAAAAATAAGCACAGACCCAATATTTTTTTAGGAAAGATGGGGTGGGCAAAGATTCTAAGTGAATAAAATGAAGCATGCTAACGATTACACGAACTCGGCTCTGCGTTGCAAAAAACACAACATTTCTGACACAAGTCTCATTTAAATCACTGACATCAGTATCGCGCCACATAAAAATCGGAGAATACGATTTAAAATATTTCGGAAAACTGCTCGATTGTTATTTTATATCAACATTACACGAAATATTGATAAATGCAAGCTCAGAACAGTACTGTGGAACAATCTTCCAGTTTATCTTTGATAAACTTAGCATTAACTTTGAACAGTTTAAACAGCTGCTAAATAGCCGACATGTTCAGATCGCGTCGCATTGTGACCAACTAAATGTTTTACATTTTTAAAGTTTACTTTGTAACTGCCGAATCGATATATCGACAGAAATCGAACGTCGGTGTTAAAGATCGTCTCATCACTAAGCGATAGTCGACTGTGAAATGACGTAGACATAGTGCGGTGTGGTCAGTGATGGGGACGCTGCAATGGTTGCAGCAGCTGGCTGCTGCTGATGCTGGTCGGTGCGGGCTGTGATACGTAGTCTCGTCACATCGCAGCGTCCTTTATCACTTCTCACGTCGTCGTCGCCAGGCCGGTGTCCCATTATAGTTTCGCCCCCCCCCCCAAAAAAAGTCTTCCCC
>Ga0056128_1000044_pt1 | contig 64784 bp, 41 predicted proteins | sample WorMetLIZISLAND2_FD_71113 | JGI IMG/M metagenome (GOLD analysis project Ga0056128, IMG submission 71113) | Marine gutless worms symbiont microbial communities from Max Planck institute for Marine Microbiology, Germany - Olavius geniculatus... ... | reverse complement strand
AAACTGATACCTACAGTTCGTATAACATTCATAGTAACAAAAAAAACTTATTAGTGAGCAGATACTCGAACATTGAAACAAGTCTCGCGATGTCCACCCTTGCTACATGATCTCACGTTGTCCAGTCTCGCGATGTCAGTCCCCACAATTTTGATGGTTTCGCGATGTCAGGTCTCGCGTTTTCAGTTGCCCCCTGCTGCTGCTAATGATGATGATGATAAGTTCTAAAAAATTCCTTTGCTTTCAGTTGCTGTTTGTCCATCGAAAAAAACATGCGTCTCTGAAACTTTTATTAGATTTTCAAAAATATCAGTGCAGTTTTAGTATGCTTTTAAACTTTTTCTAAAAAATACAGATTGCATCTGGCCTGAAATGTTGCAGTATCTTTGCTTAAGTTCTCGTGAGTACTATTTAATGTGCCGGTTTGTTTTCTATGAGTTGTTGGGTAATATTACATGACACGTCATGATATAAAAATAAATAATTTTTAAAAAAATTTCCGCCGTTTCCTGTCTTTAATAATTTATGGCCGACTGCAACCGAAAGCACGAAAATGTTTTGCGCCTGATGATGATGACGATGATGATGATGATGATGATGATGCTGTATACATGGACAGGAGCGTGGGCTGGGTGTCCGGGCGTGAACTGGACAGACGCCGGTAACGGTCTGTGCTACGCCGTCTTCACACAAACCTCACCGTTCACTGACGCAGTGGACGCGCAGTCGCTCTGTAGGAACAACCACAACGACTCGGAGCTGGCTTCGCTGCAAGACGGCGACAACGAGACTCTCGTACTGGAGCTCATCAGGAACGCCACGGTCAGTCAACACCAGCAGCGACGTCGTCGACTAATACCCCTTTGACACGAGGAAGCATACATAAAGCACACATGAAGCACACGTATTCAATATACACCGTTATCAAGCCAGCTCTAAAAGTGCACCACCTGTGCTTTAAGTTTGATTCAAGTTTGCTTTGAGGTTGCTTTATGTGTGCTCCATGCGTTCTTCGTGTATGCTTCAATGCTTCATGTATGCTTTCTCGTGTGAACGGGGTATAAGAAACAGTGCTTCTGTGTGCCTATGCTTGTAACCGTTTTTACACGCAAAAGCAGCTACTGCTTTAAGCGTGTCTTAGGCTCTTAGCCATCGCAATTCTGTCTGTCCGTCTGTCCGTCTGTCCGTCACAGGGGTGGATCAGTCAAAAACGGTGCAAGCTAGAACTACCAAATTTTTACCGTCGGCTGCCTGGAAGACTCTAGTTTCAGGAACCGTAAAGCTTTTTCATGAATTCGAAGGGGGTCACTCCGAACGAGGGCGCTAAATGAGAGGGCGTGGGCAAAATTTGCAATTTTTGGCCAATAAGTCGCTGTATCTCAGTAACGGTGCGAGATAGGGCCTAGGTTACTATTAATCACTAATAGGAAGTCGTACACTGGCTTTCGATTAACGCCGAATTCAATGACCTTGAATGACCTTGAACGACCTTGAACGCCAAAATAGAGAGTTTTGTGGATTTGTTTGGCGATTTCGGGCTGCGACACAAGTCAATATCATTCTCGAGGTGGCGCCACGCAACTATCGTTATGCGATCCAGATAGAGAATTTGGTATTTGTATATTAACTTAGCGTGAACACCCAAATTTTCAGCTAAACTACTGAACCGGAACTGCTATAGGCTTTCGCGCGTCTTATGAGCATTAGCTTAAATTTCTTGTTACTCTAGATGAGTCAATATGGGAAATAAACTTGAAAGGAAGTTGCGTTTTTCCGACAAACAGCTTAACATTTTTTACAAAGGAAATAAAGGGTGCTCAGAAATTCAATTTTGCCCAGAAATTCTCTTGAAATGAAAAATTTTTAGTCCAAAAATTTGTATTTTTGATAGCAAGTTTTCCGACAAAAAGAAAATTGTCCGACAAGCTAAAATCTAGTGGGGGTAGCAGTCGCTTTCCTCGCCACAACGCTACTGAATACTGACGAGCGATGCCGGGGTTGCAAACAGAGCTGGATAATGGAAACGAGTTAACAACGGCCAGAAGTTTGATTGGGTGGTTTCTATTGTTCCTTGGCTGCTGACATCTTGGATGGTAGAACAGTTGTGAAGGGCACCGGCGGCGTTAGTAGGCGGAAAGTACTGCATATGTTTTTATGCTGACATTGCTGTCGTTAATTACTTACAAACAGTTAAATAAAATTCTGTAAATATATTATTTAATAGTAAGAATTCCGCTGTCTATATACTCTGTAACGGTTTGGCAGCAATTTACTGTGTAAATTTACGGGAGTTTTCGACACTAGAATTTTCCGTTTCGTGGGGATCGGGACCCATGTCTAGTACTCTGTTACGTCTAGCCACGAAAAATGATTTTGTTAAATTTAGTGCAAAACTAGCCCTTGGTGCATGGTTATTGTGTTCTGGCAGGCGACTATGTCCATCAGCTATGCCTATATCGGCCTAACTGACGTCAACGCAAGCGACTTTGTTTGGCTGGATGGAAACGCTGTCGCATACAACAACCTATCAGGTGGCCTAACGCATTTTTTTCTGGAAATTATTTAAAATAGTTTGTTCACCAATTAATTATTTACTTTGTTGTTTTGGGCACCATAGCGAAGGGTATGCCTATGATCTCTTAGCGCATCAGATCTTTGGTCTACGCGGAACTTTCTTCATTTTTTTCTTTTTCTCTTCTTTGTTTTTTCTTTTTCCATTTGGTTACATTTAGTTTTTACGCCTACTAGTAGCTAGCTTTTTTCTTTGTTTTTTTTCTTTTTTTATTTTTTCTTTTTTTATCGCAGATGATGCGTTGCTGTGGTGCAGCTGCTGAATCAAGTAAACACTTCATCCCTGGAGACAGCCGATGCACCGTGCTCGCGTCCAGTGACGGTCAGTGGTTGGAGTCACGTGACAATGTCACGTGGTCTGTTGTTCCGTGTTGCTTCAAACAGTACAGCGTCAACGCCGTCGTCTGCTCTGCGCGTATGTACATAGGCTTGTATAACTTTTTCTGTTGTAGGCCGCATTACGGGTTTTGCATATATGTCTGTCTGTCTGTCCGTCCGTCACTCACGCCCGAGCTTTAACTTGAAAAAAACAACGTAAAAATACCAACAATGGTGCGAACTTTTCTTAGTGGAGGAGTAACTGATGTGGAAATTTTCACGCTAAAGGGTCAAAGGTAGGGATCTTTGAATGTCAAAAACCTTCATAAAATGGCGACTATATCTTGCGTACATGTTTAGTTACGGCATGCGGATCGCACGCTGACCGGCTCACAAGCGTCGGGCGAATTTGCCCGTTGCACCCTAGGTGCAATGCTACTCGCGGTGACTACGGATGGCCGCATATACGTTAGTGCATGTTGGCAAAAGGCGTGTCAGCATCCTCTGCTGGTTTTTCGAAAGTTGTTTTTAATGCAGAATGTTTTTATTTGTTGCACTTTTGTGTTTTTGTATTTTGTATTTTGAGTTATCAACGCAACCCTGTTGATATAATAACAAGCCTGCTATTTTGTTTTGCAGCCAGTACTTCGACTAACGAATCAACATCAACGGCACTCGATGATTACTGTTACGGATGTAAGTTAAACGCTTTTATATAACCGTGCTGCTAGCTGCTTTATTACTTCTGGTCTTTGCTATCATAAAAACGGCGTCACTCGTGCACGCTGCTATAGAGTAACTGCCAAACGAGATGCCATTTGGCAAAGATCCTCATCTGACACCAAGTAACTAGGTCTATACACAGCGGCACAGGTCTTCCGCAAAAAGAGGAAATTTGGGGTCATAACTCGAAAATTTTAGTGAAAAAATTACATTGCAAGTTGCTGCAAAAACCTGACATTGGAGCGTACATGTAGTGCCCTTGTTATTTTTACTTCTGCCTATCTGTTTGGTAACTGGATTACCGAAAAAATACGAACTGATTTTGGCGAAATCGTGTAAAAAAAAGTTAGGAATGACCCACAAAAGAAGTGATTAAATTTTTGTTGGCGATCCGGATTTTTTTGTGGATTTTATATCATCATACAATATTCTTTGCTTCTCTGCCAGTATATTTCTTGTATTCTGCGTTCTGCTGTGGGACCTACTTTCATGGCGAATAAGCAGTGAATAAACATCATTATTAGATTGCAGTTGTATTTAGACTTTTATATTCGCCACGTGCCAGCACTGTTCTCGGTCGAGGATTGAGATGTTTAGTCGCTAATGGCTATTATTAAAATCATTAAAAAATGATAATCCTCCTTGTTAAGAAACAGCGAACAATAAAACGCAGCGACAAGATTTTGCCAGTTCAATTTTCTGCATGGCGCGGGTACATGACAGCGACCAGCTTGTTTTTTTTGTTCTGCGTTGTCCAGCGTGTCCAGCGGGCTGGCGCAAATGGCAGTCGGACTGTTACAGCGTCTGGCATCATGCGGTCAACACAACGCTGTATGCTCGTGACTTTTGTCAATCGCTGGGTGCTGATCTGCCGACGGTTGCTGACGACGGAGTCGACACGTTTCTGAACTACGTCTTTGACACTGCCGCTCAGACCACGGTCTGTCTTCGCTGCATATTTAGTTTTTTCATTCATTTATTTATTCGCCTCCGCGCCGCTAAGAGAACCGTACGCACCGTAGTCGGATGGAAAGGGGATGTTCTCTTTCAGTTTTTATCCCTCGATCTCGATGCCTTCGGCGCTTCGAGTGACAGTAGCGTCTCTTCTTTTTCTACAAATTAAGGACCGACTACTGAGCTGTGTATAATTAAGTACGTTTATTTGTCAACATACGTTTACAATAGGGCACTTGGAAATTAAATCTTACGCATAACAGGCCACCACCATTCATTTTTTTATTCATTTATTCATATTTGTAAAGTACAACGAGAAAGTGGACTAAGTTCACATTATTAAGTCCAGTTTGGACTTAAAACTGCTTTTCCGTTGATTTTTTTATAGTGACTTAGTCTACTTTTTCTATTTTTTAATTGCCGCGACTTGTCACTTACACAATATACCCTAATGTTGGTCTGAATAGAATACTTGAGTAGAAGGCTAATAGGGTGTTTACACGATCCAGCAAACGTCCAGCAAACTTCCAGCAATGTATTCAAAATACACAGTGTTTCATAAAAGGACCCCTTTTGTTTTTTTTCATAATTCACTCAAATGATGATCAATTTACACCAAATTTGTACCAGTTGTAGCTGAAAAAATGCTAATTCAAAATATTGCAACAAAATATGGCAACTGATTAAATATTCTTTGCTAGTTTTCACGTAATGCTGACGTCATAATGTAAGCTCATACAAGCTGGATAGTCTCAACTGGTGCTGTCAGTTGCTACCCTGCTTTGATGGTTCGCTAATGAAAAATGGTGATTGTGTCAGCATTAAGCAACATGGGGACATGAAATCAGGCGTCTTGCGATCTAAAAATGCAACCATTTTGCAAGCTCGGTGTGCTAGTGCACTGTCTTGCTCGAAAGCGTAAAAGTCTAACTATCCCCACAGACACGTAAGTGCCATCGCTGTGCATGTTTTTGTAACTGTAACTGCAAAAACTTTAACAATTTGTCATGAATGAACCAGATTTTTCACCACTGGAGCAGGGTAGCAACTGACAGCATCAGTTGAGACTATCCAGTTTGTACTCGTGACACATTATGACGTCAGGATTACGTCAGAACTAGCAAAAAATATTTAATCAACTGTCATATTTTGTTGCAATATTTTGAATTGGTATTTCTTCAGCTACAACTGGTACACATTTTGTGTAAATTGATCATCATTTGAGTGAATTATGAAAAAAACAAAACAAAAGGGGGTCTTTTTATGAAACACCATGTACAGGTGCTAACGCTGGACGTTTGCTGGACGTCTGCTGGAAGTTTGCTGGACGTTTGCTGCTATATGTTATAATGGACGAGCCAGCTGGATGTTTGCTGGATGTTTGTTGGACGTTTGCTGGATCGTGTAAACACCCCATAACGCCCATCAAGGGGGCAACTTAGGAGTTAACTAACTTAACTAGAGAAAACAGAAGAGACAAACACAATCGTAGAAATCAAGCAGAATGCAGACTGCCATTTAAAACTCAAGATAAAAAACATTAAAGATCAGGATCCAATTCATTCGTGTACGGACTTGTTACGTGTTTGCTAGGACGAGGAGACAATGTCAGCGTACATTGGAGTAAACGACGTCGTCGTGAAACTAAGTCGAGTTCAGCTTGACGACTCAGTGATCAGCTACAGCAACTGGGCCGCCGGTGAGTCAGCATCGGCCGTATGTACGCAAAACAACGTCCTCACTTTATATCCTAGCTAAATACATATGGTCTTGATATTCAGTAGAGTTCTAAAGGTTGTCAAGTACATTTTCTTGCAAAATGTCATTGAAATAAGTGCAGCGGTTCATTAGTTATTGTGCTGACAGACTGACAATGCGGAGAACAACACTGCCGACTGCTGCCCGCAAAAGCGACGGCAGTATTGTTTTCGGCATTGTCGGTCTGTCAGCACGATAACTAATGAACCGCTGCACTTATTTCAACGAAAGTTTGCACAAAAATGTACTTGACCACCTCTAGAACGCTACTGAATTTTAAGGTCATATGTTAAAAGTCAAGGTCATATCGGTATTTGCTGTTTCTTACGTGCATAATACTGTTTAACATGTAGCGTAGATTCGCGAAATGTCATTCGTCAGATGGTGCCACTCTATTACTGTCCGCAGAAGCGACTGGCGCTACCCGCGTAGACTACTTAGCTTTAATCGGAACTTGACGATCTTGTTAATTTTTTGCTTTATCACATGCGTTTTATGGTAGTTTGTCGCACGTGGTCTGATGAGCATGCGTTTGCAAGCGTGGCGTTGATGTCATTGGGAAATAACACGTAGGGCTTACTGACAGTAATTACTTACTGTAGGTGAGCCGTCGAATGGAACGACGCCTGACAACAAGACCATGGACTGCACTCAGATGACTCGGACAAATTCCGGAGTCTCTTGGAGCGCCGCATCATGCTGCGCGGCCGATAACATCAACTGGACTGCATGCCAGAAACGTAAGTTTCACTCGACACAGCGAGCAAAGCTGTCGGCACGTCATGTGCTGACATGGATGCGGCCGTCCGTTTTTGACGTTTAATGACCTGGGCCCATGGGCTGTTAAACGAAACATTGGCACACTGATGTCCAGTTACTTCTGTGATAAGAAAAGGTTCGTTTCTCACACCAAAGTTTGTTTTTTTACACTTAATTGTTCTCGAATACATTGGTCTATACGGGACCGACAGACAGACAGAGACGAAAGGACGAAAGGATAGACAAACAAACGGGTGAAGCCTGCGATTCGGACTATTAGAACAGCCGCATTATAACGTGAAACTTTTCTTTAGCATGGTAAAACCAAAAGTCTAAATTTTTGACGTAGTAATTTAAGTTGATAATATAGAAATAAGCTGTTTTTCTCGCACGCATGTTGAAGTATGCATTTTTAGTCAAAACAGTTCAGTTTGTCTGATCGTTCGTGTAACAATATAATCAGCTGTTTTCCTGATTATTTCTCTGTGAAACTTCTTTGTTTGTTTGTTTTTCAGCGGAGATCGGAAGCGTGTCTGTAGTTCGACCTGACGACAACGTGTTCGCTCAAGCCTGCTTCTCGGGTGAGAAAACAGTAAACTACTAGAAAATACGTCGACCCAGTGCCGACACCTAATGCGGCCGTCGCCTAAAGATACTCCTCCTAACCTGGCTCTAATCCTAACCGTGAACTTTGACCTTTTCAAGCTGAAAGTTGGCACATCGGTTACTTTTGCCCCTTAGAATGTGCAGACCATTTCTCGTTTTTTACGCTTTTTGATACCGAATCAAGAGTCCAGGTGACAGACAGACAGACAAACGGACGGGCGAGATCTTTAATGCGGCCTATTAGGACAACCGCGCAATAACATCCGATTGCACGTAGATCTATTAATACAGAAAAAGCATAACCACATTTTTGTAGCCAAGTCAGCATTCGGTGTGATATAAAAATAGACAGTTTCATGTTAAAGTGTACAATTTCGTAATGAATATCAATTAATATTTAAGTGAAGACAATAAATAAAATAAATTGCAGTTAGCGTATGAAAACTGTACATTTACAGAAAAACTACAAACGATTAGAGATCTCAAATCTTTGCCAAGAATGGTGCTATCACCTGGCGAAAAAAAACAGAGACCGACGAGCCATGTCTTACAATGGTAAAGAATATAATCCACAAAAAATCGTAGGCTATAGCCATCAAAATTTAGTTACTTTCTCAATGTACCAAATCCAACTTTTTGGATTTTTGTATGGAAATGTGTTCAAGATTTCGAATAATTCAGCGAACAAACAGATAAATCTAAAACGTAACCTTGTTTTGCTTGTTTTCGACGGACATAGTTATAGTTAACGAGGAATTTTATTCGGTGTGAAAATGCTGCCGACAGAGGTCGACGACTGCGTGGATGAGCCGTGTGGTGTCAACGGAACGTGCGTCGACCGCGTACTCGGGTACTTCTGCAACTGCTCCCACGGCTACACCGGGACACACTGCGAAACTGGTACAACACCTTGGCTACTGTATTAGGACTGGATGTTTAACCACGTTCTCGATCGGGATATAACGTACTTATCCCACTCCAGACAGTGGTTTAACCGACACCTATTCCACAGTCGTCGACGGTCGGTCGTGTAACATATACTGTGGTTTTTCCCTTCAAGCAGTGAGTGCAGCCGTGGAGTTATCAATCCGTTATACCACTCCAGATATAGTGCTAGAGATAGACAGCATGTGTGAGATCGTGAAAAGAGCCAAAGTTGGCCATTGGTAAAGCCCAAATTCCATTACGCCGACTATAACCGAAACTTTTCCGCGAGGCGGGGAAAGTTGCTGACACAGATCATGAAAGGAGCAGTCATAACCGTGGTTGCAACAAAGTTCGTGACAAGTCTGCTACATACTCGTTTGTGTCGCTCTAATGGAATGTAGTCCGTTACAACGCCCGGAAAAAATCTTTGTCACGGACTGGAATTTGGAGTTAACGCACACAGCCTAACCTGCACGTACAGGCTAGTTAGGACCTACAGTTTACAACGTAGGAAGACGCTTAAGTCGTATAGCATTGTGCAAATTTATCTTGAGACATTATCGCGGCAACAAAATGTAAGCGTGGCGCCATTTTGTTTTTCAAAGTTGATTGAGTTTAACTAAATTACGATTTAACGTTAAGAATAAAATAACTCCGATTTCTGTCAAACTTGGTGATGATCTGATTCTGATAAATAAAAAGGCATTTCTATGCTCGTGTTGTTAGAGATTGCGCTTGTCAACGTTCTATTAAACGAATATATGATGATGATAAATGCATCTAAAATTACAAGCTATAAAACGAAGTGGTATCATTTTTGGCTCACCCTGTAGTATAGGCCTATAGGTTAATTAACTGACTGACTGGCTGATTGGTTTATTGTAGCCATAAACTTCTGTTCACCGGACCCTTGTGTCAATGGCGGGACGTGTACGTCCATATCTGGTGTCGGATACGACTGTGAATGTGTACCAGGCTACAACGGAACTAACTGCGAACTCGGTAAGTAGGCTACATAAAATGCGCGCCTTAGTAAAAGCTCGGCTGTTTACTTCCGTTGATAGAGGAGATTATGTTTTTAGGCCTTTTGGTTTTTCTAAACGTCTGTTTGTCAGCTTAAGTTTCAGAAAATCTTAAACTGATTAGATTTTGATTTGGTAACTTTCCAGTAAATAAGCTTACATTTATTAACTATTAAGTTCGTTGTATTCGCCGGGTAGCAGCAATATTGTCGATGGGAGTTTGAAATTTTTGATCGCTTCTAGTTTGTTAAGGTCACAGTTTTGGACTTTTAGCTACTTTTTTCTGTTTTTGTATTTTTTACTATATTTCATAGTAAATGTAACCGCATGGTATATTTGTTTTGCTGATTTTTTTTTGTCATGGCGGTATTGTAGTTAATTTAGATTTTTGAAGTACCTTCTGCCACTGGCGGTATCTTAATATTGTTACGTTTTTGCTTGTGTGGCTTAGATTGCCCTTGCTCAATAACGCATACAGTTTGATAAAACTTATATTAAAGCAAGATGAACAACGATATGCAGTGAATTGCTATTGTCTAGGGAATGGAACTAAAACATAAAAGCGTAGCAGCAAACAAAAACATAACATTCGACTGTCCTGTAGCTGGTCGGTGATGCGAGGTGGAAACCGGAGGATGGCGGACGGAAGACGGAAGACGACGACGGACGGAAGGCTGTAGTCGGGCGGCTGCCGTTAAACCAGCTTGCCACGTGCTGGAAGACGGAAGTCGGGTGGCGGACGATGGTAGTCGGACGGCTGACGAGAAACCGCCTGTCACGTGCTGCAGAGTGCAACTGGGCCGCCAGACGACTGTCACAGCGGGCTCGAAAAGCGGACCATCGTATAGACCAGATGCCGCCATCGACTGTTCACGGTTGACAAAATGCAAGCACGCACGCGTAACTGAAAGAAACAGGGGCGGTCCTAACAATATGAGTATGAGCTAACTAATGAAGGTTGTAATTCGATCAATATACATAACATAGGCCTATATCATCGCAATCATCACGTCAATAATGTATCAGGCTATCAAGAACATGTATATAGTAAACATTTGGATGAACTGTTGTAGTGTATGATGCTTGCCTGGCTGAACCGTGTGAGAACAACGGGACGTGCAACACGGGCGCAGGCGGCAACTATTCCTGCGACTGTTTGACTGGAACCAGCGGCACTCACTGCGAAACCAGTCGGTCTTTTACGATGCTGATTTTCACCCATTCGGTGTTACATTTTTTGTCTTATCAACACAGTATTGTAGCTTTTATTTTTTTGTCGTGTTTTTGCCTGCTACGTGGGCCCTTGTGTTTCTGTTTTTGGCCCATTTTGTATTCATCGTATGCACTGTACACTTTTTCCGGAAAAAAAGAAACCCCCTAGACACCGTACAATAAAAATGTCAAATCTAAACAAATTTTAATAATATTTTGTACCTTTTATCCCCATAAATTGCTAAAGAGATCACCAAATTTTGTTTAAAAATATTATTTCTGAGTGGAGTTATTGATTGTTCTATATCGATAACAAATTACTCGTGTCTCTGTTACCAATATAGCGTTACTCCATTGTGACTATACATTTTTGTAACTCTAGCAAAAAAACATCCGATTTTAGCAAAATTATTCATTAACAATGCATCATTTATTAGCATTCAAAATGCCAAATTTTAGTTACATATGCCAAAGCAAACAATAGTTGCAGTGGTGTTTGCGAGGTCACCTCCAAAACACTTTAGTCTCAGCACTTTGTGGATTACGTCGGATACAAAGACCTGAAACTGAAGTGTTTCGGGGTGACCTCACAAAGCTGCTGTAACTATTTTTTGCTTTAGCAGATTTATTTGAAATTTGACCCCTCAATTGCCAATGGACACGATGCACTGTTGGTGCATAATTTTGCCAGAATCAAATGTTGTTTGTTGAACGAAAATGTATAGTAACCGCGGGGTTTACTTATGTAACGTCATATTTATAAAGATTTTAGTTATCATTATACAACAATTCATAAATCAGATTAAAAATAATATTTCTGAACGAAATTTGGCAGTTTATTCTAAAAAAAAATTTAAAATCTATCGTACGAAATTATATTTAAATTTGTTTAGATTTAACATTTTTATTGTACGATGTCTAGGAGATTACTTTTTTCCGGACACAGTGTACGAAGTTAAAAACAGTAAAGCGGCGCTAATGTGCTTTTGACTTCGACTTACACACGTGTACGTAGCAAAATATTGCCTCTGTTTTTATTTGGGCTTTACGGCGCTATACTTCGACTTAAATAATTTGCACAAAACTGGGAGAAAGATTTCTGATATTACGGTCATGCAATGATAAGCTGAACTAATTAAGCTGAACTAGAATACGCCACAACAGTCTAACATACGAAATTATTAAAACAATATATAAATGCGATAATTGTCTGCTATTGCATTACTGAGATGCTTAGGCCTAACTCTATCATATCATTGTCTGGGATGTTGACTCTGTTACCATTTTAACTCGTCTAAGTAATATATATTATTGCGACATCGTTAATGGATGCGATTTGTCAACTGTCCTCTGGGACGAATAGAGTCAATTAACTTCGTTGATGCGGCCGGCTAAGCCAGACCGGCGGAGACTGCTACTTAAAGATGACGTCATTTAACGAACAAGTTACTGTACGCGAGTAAACAAGAATTGCAAATATAACGCATCTCACACGTGAAAAAAACTCAAATAACAATAGAGTGTCACTTTATTTGGCCCACCGAGCATAATTATGAATACGAATATTATGGTTTGTACGTTGTTTGGCATGATGTGTAGATCTAGATGAGTGTTCGCCCAATCCGTGTCAGAACGGAGGCTCTTGCGTTGATTACATCGGTTACTATACGTGCAACTGTGCGTCTGGATTCACTGGAACCGACTGCACCATCAGCGTCTGTACGTAATGACTGTCCGCGGTAGCGAAGACAATACTGTATTGTTTTAGCATCGTCGGTTTGTTTCGCTGTTTTTCTGTCACTACGATAACTCATAAACCGCTGCACTTAACTTGACGATATTCTGCATAAACGTGTACTGTGACAACCTCTAGAAACATGTCGAATTTTAAGGTTTTACTATAAGTCGAGGTCACGTGCTTTTTGTGTGTTCTTGCCTACATAACTCCGGCTGCCGGCGGACAGTACTTAGCCTTCAGCAAGGTTAGACAGTCTAATTGTCAGCAGCGTCCTGGTAAGGAAACGAAGCAGGGTCCAGCTGCTCCAAAGAAACAAGAAGCCTAGCTGTCGCTAGAATATCCGACTGTACTAGTTATCTGTGACCTTCAAGGTCATTCAAGGTCGATGATTTTTATTTTATCTAAAAGGGTGTATGTCACTTTCTATTAGCGATGAATAGTAATCTTGGCCGTATCTCTCACCGTTTCCGAGATATGGCCAGTCTCTGTTGAAAATCGCACATTTTTCTTACCCCCCCCGTCCATCCAACCCCGAATTTGAAAATGTTCCCTTTGCACTGCATCGTTGAAATTTTGCGCGCTTAGATCTGGCACACATGGCTAATTAATTCTGCAAAAAGTTTTTTACGACCTTAAGCTTAGACACAATACACCTGATACAGACAGACAAACGGACAGACGGACAGACGACAACTCGTACCAATAGCTCGACTGTTACCTAAGTACGTCGGCTGAAAATGTTAACCCATCAGGAAAATTTTTCGATTGTCTGAGAATTTGTTTTCCATCAAATACAATATCGTCGGTTGTGTGTCACGTGTTTCGGTACAGCATGTCCGATGCCGTCAACTCCTGTGAACGCGACACTGAACGCCACGACCGGTACGCCCGGTATCTTCGGCTCTACGATGACCTTCGGTTGCCACGCCGGACACAAGTTTTCCGACATGGCCAAAGCCAAGACGATCGAATGCGTCGTCGGTAACACTTGGAACGACACACTCAGCGCTTGCGCTGGTCAGTCGGCCATCCAGTCTCAGTGGGATAGCCAGAAATGTGAATGGTGGCCTCAACTTTTTTCTTTTTCTTTTTTTCTCCCTTCCATTTGGCCTTCCCTTTTTTCACCTTTTTTTCTTTTCTCCTGTTCTTGCTTTTTCTTTCCTCCCGTTAAAAGTAATACCCTTAAAATCCAGCTAAGAAATTCGAGAGAGCGCCGTAAGCAGTCCCAGCGGGTTCTGGGGCGGAGCCAAGCCAAAATCGAATTTGCTGCAATTTATGTTGAAAATATGAAATTTAGTGGCACCGATTTTAATTGTTTTCCTGCGAATCAATTGACCAAGTTTAGTGCAGATTAAACGTACATTTGTTTTGTGTGGAAAAACGTGTTTAGTAAAAATTTAAAATTTAAAATAAAAAATTAAAAACGCGTTTTATGTAACGTTTACGCAGTTGTTGTTCAACGTTTTTAAACGTTTAATGCACGCAAAACGGTCGGTGATCACCGAGAGACACCGCCGGTGATTTAAAACAAAGTGTGATAAAGTAGAGTTTAAAACAATGGCAATAAAGTCAACATTTAACAAATTACAGTGCATCAGCAGTAGACGATAGAACGAGTAGGAGAACGATCGACTGTATTTTTATTCCTCGCGCGCTACGTTCCTAACGTAGCAAATATAAGTATATAAGATCAGTGTAATATTGAGGACCGACCGACCGACCGACGACCGACCAACTACCGACCTCTGTTCCTGGAAGAGCCTTCCTGGAAGAACTTTAAACAACCATATCTCCATAACGGTGCTAAATAGACGCATGGTCACTATAGACCACCCATAGAAAGTCGATCCACGGGAGTCGAATGGTCACGTGACCGATGACGTCACGTGACCCCAAAAGATCAAACTTGTGATCCCATTATATTTGAGGCGCCATATCTCTGTAACGGTGCTGGATAGACGCATGGTCAATATGGACAAGACCATGCGTTTATCTAGCACCGTTATGGAGGTATGGCGTCTCAAAGATAATGGGGTCACGAGTTTGACCTTTTGGGGTCACGTGACGTTAAAACAGCTAAAAGAATACAAAAGAAAATAATGCGCGCGAGGAGTACATTAGAATCTATCACAATCTAAAATATTTCTTGTAAATAATGTTGCAATAGTGGCTGCTATATATGTTACGGCGCATGCAGAGCGACGTAGCTAAACTGGACTAGCGCTTCCTAGGTCTTTCTCTAGCTTTGCCCACTAGTCATTGGTTGACGCATACGTGAGCGTAGTCACGTAGGCCACTGACGCCGTTAGACGGTGCCTACTGTAATGCATGACTGCTTGCCCATTGGCCAGTTCGTCAGAAACTAAATCATGTCAGTTCAGTCCAGTTCAGTTACGGCGTTCTGTAGTCTACGCGCTTTTACAATTACTCTCTCGTTGAATTTGTTGCTGTTATGTGGACAGAACACTGCGATGAGCTGCCGTCTGTGACGAATGCTCGGCCACTCAATGCTAACACGGCTGTGGGTCACACGATCAACTTCACCTGCGAAACCGGCTTCATAATGGCCGACAACGTGTCATCAGTTGCGGCTACTTGTCTCGGCAACAGAACATGGGACGACGACCTCGCCAACGTCTCATGCGAACGTCCGTTGCCTTTTTAGCCGTTTGTTACCTGAACGTTTTTAACATTTATAGTTTAAGCTCGATTGCGCAAGAAAGACCAAGGTAATTTGCTAAAAGGCGAAATCGCTCTTCTCGATTGTATTTGCCAGGGTGGCAGCGTAGGACTGGCTGTTTGGATGCAATTTGGAATTGCATGTATTCTTCGAGTGTTTGACACCCCAATTTTTCTTTCACTGGCGGGTCAGAGATATCCGTCTAACGTGATGTGTCATTGAATCCCACAAATGGCATCAAAATCTGCTCAACGGTTTAAGCAAGTAGCACAAGTGTGACGACAGACAGACAACACTATAAGCTATTCTAAGTGTCGATTTTGGATCCCAAATCGCTTCTAGTTATCATCATTAGGCCCACTATTATTACTGTGTGATTTTAACCATCGATGTAAAAACATTTTTATGTTTTTTATAAAAGTTTAAAAAAACATTTTTTGTGTTTTTTTATTTTTAATGTTTTTTTTTATTTTTTAAATAATTTTTGTGCTTTTTAATGGCGTGTTTTTTTGTTCTTGTTAAAACATAAACGCACAAAATTACAAATATGTTTTTTCTTATGGGCAAATTGCATTCAGCTGTTTTTTATTTGTACATTCAGTACATTCCGGTTTTTAGTCTTTACAAATGGTAGGTTTTTGTTTTTAATTATCTGAGTTAGATATTTTTTGCATCTATAATGGCAAAAAGTAGCGATTGGAAACATCTGCAGTTTAATGTTTTTAAGCATGTTTTAAGCATGTTTTTATAATGTTTTTTAGATGTGAAAAACATGTTTTTATGTTTTTTTTATTTGCAAATCAATTTTTTTAACATTTATGATTTTAACAGTAAGGTCGTGAAAACGGGATGGGGCGAAGAAGGCTTTGGCCCTTATATTCCAGAGAGTTTGAAAATCTTCTTGTCGGAAAATGTCGTTCAAATTCCAAAATGCAAAATTTCGATCTAAAACTTTTACCTTGGGGAGATTTAGGGTCAAGATTGACATTTTAAGCATCCACAGTGGTCTCTGTTGGAAATTTGCAGCAGCGTGTCGGAAAATCGATCTACTTTTTTAAAACTGACGACGCCGCTGGGTGATAGAGCACGTTTTGTGTTGGTGTGACAGCGGTGCGGTGCACGCCTGTGCCGGACTGGCCGCATCAGACGGTCGACACGTACAACAACACTTACAACACGACGGTCACGTTCTGGTGTGACGTCGGCTACAGACTGTTTGATGACACAACCGCTCGCACCATCAAGTGCTTGGCTGACGGCTTCTGGAGCGCAGACCTCCCGCCGTGTTACCGTACGTATCAACGGGGGAGGCGTGTCTTTCCTTTGCTTTTTTCCCAGCGCTTTTCCTACAGAGAGAGAGAGAGAGAGAGAGAGAGAGAGAGAGAGAGAAAGAGAGAGAGGGAGAATTTGTTTGCCAAACCAACTTAAGATAGCATAACACAATAACAATAACACAATGGCAGGCTGCCAGAGAAGCATACAGATGTACTAAAGTTTATCTAAAATTAGGAAAAACAAGTTTTTATTGATTTTCAATGTGGTGTAATAACTTTAGGCCTATTGCAGTTTTTTCCACATATTTAGTTTTAAACCTGCAGAGTGCAATACATGCAGAATATGGAGCAAGATTTTGCTTTACGCCGATGAGTTTCAAGCGTTGCCCCCACGACTTCCTTCTTCAAGATTTCAGCCCTGTATGTGTTTCTGTTTCGCCATGCGTTATGCAATTTCTTTATTTAGTTACAAGCGTTGCAACGCAAGTTTGGTTTCATCGCATGATGTGTGCGCGAACCGTTAAGTGCTGTACTGTCTGTCTGTCTGTCTGTCTGTCTGTCTGTTCGTTCGTTAGTGCAAAACTCTGGTGTATTTACAGCTGAGTTACTTAAATGTAATTACACGAATAAATAGTTTAAAATCTTCACTTTTAAATGCATCGAGATCAACGATCTTGTCCCGGATAAACGTCAACAATTTGTCTTAACTCTGCTGCTTAAGGCCCTGTGGCAAAAAGCAACAGTTCCGCCGGAGGCTTTTGTATTTTACCACTGATGTTTGGTTTCTTTGTTGGTTTTTTAATTGCACATGTAAACACGGCGCAAATGGCATGTGTATAGCGGTGACGTGTCCGGAGATAGCGTTGCCGTCTGGGACGACGCGCAACACGTCCGACAGCACTTACCTGACCTACGCCCACTACGCTTGCACTGGAAACACTCGTATGCTCGATGGGTCGACCTACCGCACTATACTCTGTGACGCCGCCGGAGAGTGGTCTGACACCGTTACCGACTGCAGAGGTATGCCGCAATTACTGCCCGCGGAAGCGACGCCAGTGTCGTTTTTAGTGTTTTTTTTTGTTTCTCTGTTATTACGATAAATCATGAACCGCTGCAGTTTACATGTAACTTGATGAAATTGTTCACGAACCTTGACAACCTCTAGGATTCTGTTCACTGTTTAGTATTAAGGTCATAGGTCAAAGGCTAGAGTCACGTGGGTTTTTGTGTGTTTTTGTGTGTGTGATACTGCGGCTATCCGCGGGTAGTAGTTAGTCTTGAGCAAGGCTTGACAGACTTGTTTGTTAATGCCAGTATGTGTTAGTAAAATGTGCCAGTAAAAATTCTGAAAATCGGTTAGTATTTGGAGAGGATATTGACACTGACATTAGTGGAAAGTTTTTTCTTGAGACACGGTGTTGATCAACAGCTTCATCTCATCTGACCTTAAACACTGTTTAATTGCGACGGCTCGGTCATCGATGACCAATAGTTTCTTGGTTTTATAATAGTTTTGCATCAATATCCTGCACGGCCTGTATAGTCATAGCATTAGTATTGAGACATCGTGTATTGGTGCGTAGAGTGGACCAAAATGGCACCATATTTTTTACGCCTGAACTCTATTAAATATTAACCAATTTTCAAAATTTCGTCACTGCTGTGGTGGGATCTTTAATGATAGCACTTGTTATTGCAATTTTTCTCCTGATTCTGACGGTGAAAGTATTTTGTAAATTAGCCAATATCTGATGAAATTAAGGCATTTTGCCAATTTTTGTGGTCTATGTGATTCGTGTGTTCTCAGCTGATCGTTGTTTTCCGCTGCCGTACGTCGCCAACGCTACACCAAGCACGACGGACACAGATTACTGGACCGTGTCTCGCCTCACCTGCTACAAAGGACATCGTTTCTTCACGGGCGTCTCTGAACTGGACTGGCTGACGATGACGTGCCTGTCTAACGGCTGGTGGAGCCCGGTACTCACCGCCTGCAAACGTGAGTAAACAAAAAAATCTGAGCTAATACTCGTGAGACGCGCGAGAGCCTATGGGTGTTCCTGTTTGCAGGTTGTCTTGGTCGATAACCATCCATTTCGTCGCAGTTCACTCTTTTGCAGCCAAAAATCGACAAAAAATTACTAAAATTCCTATTTTAAAGGTTTAGGGTCACTAAATGTCAGCAATGTTAATACCATTAAAAGCACATCACCAGTGCTTATTATGATAAGCAGCATGTCTGTGCCTATCTGCAACAGTTTGTCACGAAATAGGCCTACTAAAGGCTCTAGGCTATCAGATAATGAAAACCCGAAGTTTTTAACTCACCTGTGCTCCAATCGGTATTGGGTTGTGACATACAGACAGACTGACAGACACCAAGACGGAATTATTATAGCTAATAACGTAAAAACGTAAAGTCTTTCCCGAGCCATGTTTACTTAGCCCTCAGCCAGACACTGCGAGACCAAAGATACGGGGCTAGTGCATCGCGCAATGTGTCTGTTTACGTGTTAGTTTTAGCTGGTATTTATTGCGCTTACTTACGATAAGATGACCAGGTTGTGTTGTTTTGGATGGCTGGTTATGTACAGAGATTTTTTACCCGTTTATAAACGCTCACCCATCCAAAAACTAACCCGACCCGGCGTCGATTAACTTCGTTGGTACGGCCAATCTCACTAAGTTAAACCGCAAACGTGAGCAGTACCATTTTACGTCAACTGCGATAATTATCCACCTGATAGCGTTACTATTGTGCAGGGTATGGACACTTTCTTGACCGCCTGGAAAGCATACCGCCACTTCTTTCGCGAGATAGTTACGAAATAACAAAATTGATGCGCAGAAATTGATCTTTATCCAAACGTGCACTTGGTGGACATTTGACGAAGTTTTGACGAAACATTTTTGCTTGTTCTGGGGACATGGTGTATAGTGTGTACTGTAGGCATGCGTGGTCTTGTATGTTCATTGCATCTGTTTTTTTATTATTCTCGGTGAATTTAAGGCGTACAATTATATTACATCGTTTTTGATCCGCTACAGCTATGCTGTATAGCGCGTCAATAGCGCTATTGCAGTCTGTCTGTCTATCCGTCTGTCCGTCCGAATGTAGCAGAGGTATTGTAGCTAAGCTTTAGGTTATAAGAAAAAAAATTTACACAAATAATCAGCCTTTCCTCTGTCGAGGCTCTCTGCGTATAAAATTCCGGGATGTGGTGCGAGGGAAACATTTCAAATTTTGGGTTGAATAAAGGGGGCAGGAAAAATGTGTCTTTTAAGGGAAAACTGGCCATCTCTCGAAAACGGTGAGAGATAAGGCCAATATTACTATCAATCACTAATAGGAAATCGCATACGCCCCCTTTCAGATAACATGAAAATCATTGACCTTGAAAAACTTTCAAGGTCAGTACTGCAACGGGAAGTGTACAGGCTGTGGCGCGTCTTCCCTAGCGACAGCTGGGCTTCTTGTTCGTTTTCATACAGTTTAGCTGTGATACGTCGTTGACAGCGATTCTATGTCCGGCGATCCCGACGGCGGCTAACATGGTGCCCAGTACGGACAACCAGTTGTTTGGGACTGTCGTCGAGTACAACTGTCTGCCCGGCCACTACGTCAATCCGAACACTGCCGGACAGTATGACTCGGTGACAATTGAGTGTCTGGAGACGAAGGTCTGGAACTTTACTGCCGTACCCGACTGCGCGCGTGAGTACTGTTATGTGTCGTCATCATTATTATAACCGTCGTCATCACGTTCGTTTTACTGTCACTGGCGTTGTCGCGTATAGCAACGCCCGCATAGCACTTCCTGTTTATGACCAGTAGTGCCCTTTGCACCGTTTTTATCTGTCCCATTGCTATAGCATAGCAAGGGACAGATCATAAAATCACTTGCGTCTGTCTGTTATTCTGTCATTCTGTCAGTTTCTCTGTAAACACTCCTTCCCCTATTTTACCCCAATTTTTAAAAAATTTGCATTATGGCCTATGGAGACTTCAAAGCGGTATAACGCGGTCCCAGTAAAAGATAATTGCGCGCTGTGTTTACTCACCCACCCCCTATTTTCGGGGTCGGGCAATCTAACGGTGTTATTTAAATTTACCCTTTATCGACCCCTGTTGCCATAGCAACTATTCAAAAGTTGCAAAATTTTGCATTACAGCCAATGGAGATTTCAAAGCGGTGTAACTTGGTCCCCGTAAAAGATAATTGCGCGCTGTTTGCACTTACCTCATATTTTCGGGCCCGGGCTATCCGACGGTGTCATTTAAATTTCTCCGCTCCCGACCCCTGTTGCCGCGGCAACAAATTTTGGGACAAAATTGACTGTAACTCGGCCCCTGTAAAAGATAATTGCGCGTTGTTTCCAACTACCCCTCTATTTTCGGGTCCGTGCTATCTGATAATGTCATTAAAATTTCTCCCCTGCCAACCCCTGTTGCCATGGCAACGAATTTTGGGACAAAAATTGACTACAACTCAGCCCTCGTGAAAAATAATTGCGCGCTGTTTTCACCTACACCCTTATTTTCGATGGTGTCATTTAAATTTTTTCCTTGCCGACCCCCGTTGCTATGGCAACAAATTTATGGACAAAATTGACTAACTCGGCTCCCGCAAAAAATAATTGCACGCTTTTTTTACCTACCCCTTATTTTTGGGCCCGGGCTATGGAATGGTGTCATGTAAAATTCTCCCCTAAAGACTTCTGTTGTCATGGCAACTAACTGTTTTTATTCAGAGACAAAATTGGCTGCAGGCTCACAAAAGCGTCAAACGCTGAAACGCAGCTGCTAGGCTATATAGCGTGGCAATGGGACAGATACCTCGTTCCACAGAACGTATTTCTAGTTGGACAAGGCGACACATTTGTTGAAAAATCGCCAATTTTTCCTACTTCTCTCTCATTTAACGCTTGTGTAGTCATCTTCTGCGTTTGTGTTTACTGGTTGTTAGCGTGAATTATGCTTTCAACCACCGCCCTCAGAATTTTATTATTTATTTGCACGTTTTTAGTGTTCATTATTGTAAACATTATGTCGTGGATTTTATATTGTGTTCAGTCTTTTTAAAATGCAGCATGCTCTGATGTCCTGCCCATCTGCCACCAATGTTTAACGTGTTTGTGATGCTTTGCCTGTACTTTTTGGCGAATAAAATGATGATGATTGTCCGATGGAGTGACTGTTTCACACAGCGATCGTGTGCGGTGCTCCTCCAACAATCACAGACGGTACTTACACAGCTCCGGCTAACTTCGAGTACGCGGCTCTGGCGTTCTACCAGTGTAACAGCGGCTTCAAGTTCATCGACGGCAGAAACAGCAAACGACTTCGCTGCAACGAGATCGGGCAATGGAACGAAACCGACGTCTCGTGCCGATGTGCGTTTGTCGCTTACTCACTCCGGTTTTTGTTTAGTGATAAAGTTATAGTAAAAATTGTAATAATCTTTGTATGCATTATTTATCGCATTGATAATATGCTTGTTTGTATATTTCGGTTCCTCTGTGCTACGGATGAGGGGCACCGTGGCAAATGTTGCGATATAACAATAATGAGTAATTATATGATTTTGATTATATGACAAAACGCAGTCACGCATTCACTCTTTTGATATTGTAAAAAACTCAATAAAGACAAAATGAAGGTGGCGTGTTTAAAAATAAACAAAACATTATTAATTATAATTACTGTTTTAGCGAGCGTTTTGTCATTAATTTAGGTTTTCAACTATTCGAGCAAAAGTTTAATTTTATGTGGTTATTGATTGGCTGATTCGATTGCTTGATTGATTTAAGTATTGTATATATTTTTTATTTATGTATTTATGTTAATGTAGGTTTATTTATTTATTTATTTATTGTTGAGTCTAAGATTTTATTTGTCTACAGAAGAGAGATAGTAAGCGACGAAAAATCCCGTATTTATTTATTTGTGCATTTATTTTTGCATTTATTTATAGATAGATAGATTGATTGATTGATTGATTGATTGAGCGATTATTGGTGGTCCAGCTGATCGGTGTGAGCCGGTAAACGTGACTGCCCACGCCACACCAGACACAACTAACACAAGCTGGTATTCAAACGTCACGTACAGCTGTCACCGTGGTTATGAGTGGCCGTCTGCTGGCAGCGTGCGTCAGCTCATGTGTAGACCGGGCGGTCTCTGGAGCGCCAGTTTCAGCGACAAGGATGACTGCAAAAGTACGTCGCTTCTAGCTTTCCGCTCGGGACAGTGGCGCCATGGAAGGTGGGGGAATAGGGGAACAGTTCAAAAAACCAATTTCCTTTAGCCTAAATTTTAAGCTGTCGGAAAATTGTTTCAAGATTGCCGAAAAAAAATTTTTGTCGGAAAATTTTGGCCCAACAATAAAACATTTGGGGCTACCAACCAACATTTTGAGGAATTTTTTACGCAAAATTAAAATTTTGAGCACCCGTAGTGTCCTCCGTCGGAAATTTGCAATTTTCTGCTTCGTCTACAAAGCCGCTAGCATGGGCATATTAAGACTTCTTGTAAGTCAGTGGCCGAGAATTTTTAATGTGCCTATCGTTTATGAAATAGAACAGAGCAGATATAACTTGTAAATAAAGGGCGTCTTTTTCCCATTGGGAGAGGAGTCACGAGCCGATTATTTTGATGCATCGTCGAACTCTTTTAAGTGCTAAATTGCTTTTGTGCTGTTATATGTTCATTATTCTGTATAGTAAAAGTAAACATATTTTTTCCCGATGAACTTACAGTAGACGAAAAGAACTTTAAGTAAAAATTAGCATCTTTATCTTTAGCTTCATATGGACTGCAGCCCTGTTTGTTGCATGGTTAATTTTTAATACGCGCCTGTAGTTTTTTCATCATTCTCACACAGTAGTCACACGCGACGCAGTAGCAGTAAGTCTAGCAGTATCTCGTAAGATAAATACCAAAAATAATAATTTTTTTGTAATTTTTTATGACCATCGTTACACCTTGTTTCACGAAAAATAAGCCACTTATGTGTTACCGCCTACTGAACGTTTGACGCAGCATTGAACAATTAGGCGTCATTGACGACATCCATTGACCAGACTGGCCGACGCAATAATTCGTGGCACAAGTTGAGTGCAGACGTTTTAAACACAGAGTGAAAATTAATCTACCAAACACGTAAATGAGAAGTTAACATCCATGAAAATATTTACTGTAAATGACGTTGTTCTACCACTTCTATACACAACAGTTGCTGTAAGGGGCACAGTTAAACACTCAAATTTCATAAGGTAGTGCGGCATCATATATGATGTGAGGCGGCAAATTCTGCTTATGCTTCTTCGCAGTTTATCTGTGAATGTAAAAGTGAAAAAAAGCTATTAAAATTAAACCAAAAGTTTTCGTAAAAGCAAAAGCGGCTTACTTCGTCGTGGGACGCGATGCAGAAAATACTTCCCACATAGCGTCTTTTTAATCGTTAAAAAATTTCAACAATTATGGTTAATTACCTCCGCCAAGGAGGTAATGTTTTGCCAGACTTTGTTTGTTTGTCTGTCTGTCTGTGTGTCAGCAAGATAACTCACAAAGTTATGGACGGATCTTTCTGAAATTTTCTTGGAATGTCAGAAATGGCAAAAACTACCAGTGGTTCAATTTTGGGGTGATCCGGAAGGAATCCTGGATTCTGGATCAATTTGAAATTTTCGTTAACATCGCTTTCAACGGGGCATACGGGAAACTGCTGCTAAACCGAATATGGTGACGCCACCTGGCGAACAACATGGCGTTGGCGGAAGTCTGCGGGCTATGACTGCGTTTTAGTTTTTTCTTAGACAGCTATAGTGTTTGTTTCTTCAAATTGATTGAAATAACGTTTCTTGGCCGATGTGCTGTCGCCCGTGCATTACAGTCAAGTACTGTTCTCAAGTGATGCAGCTGGGCAACGCCACTTACAACACAACCGACCACCATTTCGACACCTACGTCGAGTACAAGTTAGTCTCAGCTGTGCTTTGTGAATTAAACTCGTATAGACTGAAACAGTGACCGATAACTGCTTGAAAATATTCATCGAATAGCGACATCTAGCGACGAACGAACTCGTTATTCCAAAGAAGGCAAGGTTGGTTGCCAAAAGGTAGCGGAAAAGAGGTTGGAACTCGGTAGATTTTTGTAGCTTATCAGTCTTGACGGTGTTTATCGATCTTCCGTGAAATAGCTATTTAAAAGCGCTGACAATCAAAACATAGTTAGGTTCATTATTTATGTAACTTATTTTTACAGTTGTTGAGGTTTTTGAGATCTGGTGATTTTGATCTTATAAACTTTGACTTTTTGAGATAAAAAAAAATGGCACGCCATTTTTCATGCCCAGCAAGACGTTCGCATTAACTTTGGTTATACGCTTTATGAGTTAGAAGCATGTCCCAACGAGACAGACAGACAGACAGACGAGCAGGACGCGTAATGCGGCTTACCGTAACAGTTGCGTAATTAATAAGTATGTTATGTGAAATTATTTGCTGCGGTGATTGTGATATTTTTTCACATGAGTTTTTGACGTGATGTTAGGTGTAACACGGGCTTTAAATTCTCGGACGAGACAACGAGCAAATGGCGCTATTGCAACGAGTACGCGCTCTGGCAGCCCAATCCGTTCCCGACATGCAACAGTGAGTGCTACCGTCATTTTCGCTCCTGCGTTTTATACGCCTAGTAGTAACAGTTATATCGCAATCCTAATCATGGATGGCAATTAAGCTTAACGCTAGAAAGAAAAAAATGTTCGTTGTAAAAAAATCTCAAGACACTTATTGTTAAAAATTAACTTTGTAAACACGGTCTGTTTTTCAAAATGTGTTTGATTCTGTTAAATTTTTTGGCAAGGGTTGTAAGTAAATAAGTAAGGTAAGTTGGCAAGTTAGTACCGGTAGTGAATGAAGAAGTACATGTACTTGTCAAACGCACAGTCAAACAAAGTCACAATGCTCTGCAGCCTCATTTAAATAGCTTCAGTAGGCCTAGTCGTGTTGTTCAAAGCTTGCGTTTCGCTGTCGAAGTTGGACCGGCAGATTGTTTTTCTCAGCCGCGGTCCAGCTGCTGTGAAGTTTTTATCGCCTCTTCGCGTTTTAACGCGCGTGGACGATTTCAATTGACTGTTCAATCAAGCCCTAATCTAAGAGCTAACTCACCCTAGAAGAGCGGATATATTTGAGATCGTCCACGCGCGCAGTGAGAACGCAGTTTTAGGCGGAATTACTTTTGCAGCACAAGCGATTTCGCCTATTTCTACAGATTTTCCTATTGCGTGACCAGTCTGTCTGTCTGTCGTTTGTCTGTCTGTCACGTGCGTATTCTCTGCTTAAACCGTTGACGGTTTTATACGCCATTTGGCAGATTCACTTGTGGGGCGCAGTGACACATGGTGTAAGAGGGTTCCCTGATCCACAAGAAAAGGGTAAATTTTGCGCGTCAAACCCCTAGCCAAAACATGCAGTTATTACAAATAGCAGCCAAACCACCGGCCAGTTTTATGCTGCAGCCTGGTGAATACAGACGAGGAAACTGATTTCGCCTGTTGTCAAATTACTTTGGTTTTTGTTTAATTATGAATTTAACTGTGTCATAACTGGCAGTGTTTTTGTTGTGCAGTTGTACACTGTCCGGAGCTGATCGATGTCGAGAACGCAACTCGTGATAGCAACGACACATACTACGACAAGGCGATCACCTACTCGTGTCTTCCTGGTTACCAATACCCGGACAAACTCAAGCAGAAGCTCGTACGATGCACCGAGAACCAGACCTGGACCGACTTCCCGCCTCCCTGCGAAGGTTCTACGAATTCAAATCTCATATAAACTGTATGAACAGCTACCGTCTTGATATGATGAAATTTTTGCCATAAACGTCTTTCTCTAGATTTTTATATGAGTTTATTTTTTTGCCAAAAAATGCAGACGATTAAAAACAATAAAAAAAACACATCATACGGTCAGTAGCCTAAGAAAAGTACATACAGTTAGGCCTACACACAAACTGAAATAAATTTCAGGTTGACGAGATGTCTTATACAAGAAACAGCAAATTGACACAGTTTGACATAATACGTTGGACTGCATAAACAATCTCATCACAGTGACTATAACGCTATTGTCCGAACATAGCATATTATGCACAAAGCACATTTTTTTGATAATACATATGTTTAAAATTCATTTTCTCCAGGCAACAGATTAATTCTTTAATTGATTTTTATGATCTTACACCCCTGAACTATGAATCAAAATAGAGTTCATGCATCCAAAGAACTAGTGTGTCACTGATTAAGATCAACACTGAATATTTTCGTCGACATAAATGTAATGCCAAGATACTTTACAGAGTCAACCCATTGCAAAGGTTTGGTCGACAGGGACACATAAGATTATAATAATAATAAAATAATGGCTGGCATTTATGTTCTGGTTTTACTATAATACAGTGACACTTTTTATCATTGAACTGAAGACACAAGTCTATGGCAGTCAACGCACAAACATAAAGCAGTTGCTGCAGTCCAGAGACTGATGCAGACAGTAACATTAAATTATCAGCGTATATTTGCATAAAAGTACTTTTCATTTTAATTTATCTCATTTTAATTTTATATAAAACAGTTTTAGTACTTGTATTTTTGTGCTGGATTAAACTGCAAGCTACCATTTTTTCCAGCAAAAATTAGTTTTTATATAATATCATAAACATCATTCAGAACCCTTAAAATATCCACTGTTTTATTTGTTACCTCAAAAAAGTGTCCCATAGTCAAAAGGTTTTGCAGCCTACGTTGTCTGTATTAGCTTCATTTGATAAAGCTGCAAGTTATGGACGAAATGTTGTAGGCCTACCGTGTTGCGCTTTGAAGTTGTTGCTAATATTTATTATTGATTTACCTTACAAAAATTAAGGTGTCATCACCACTAATAGAATAATTTTTGAAATTTTGGAATTATATTTACTTACTCGTGTATAATAAAAATAACAAATAATTTTTTAATATAATAAGCTTTACTAAAGCGTTGGATTTAGCAAACGAGTAAAGCAAGTAAAAAAAGAGGGTTGCATTTTTTGTTCAACGCTTATGAACGATTTTTTTTAGTTTTTTTGTCTATTGACCACTTTATTTCGACACAAGAGTCAGAATAATAAAAACTAAGCTAAATGATGATGACGATGAAAAAGTACAAATATTACAGAATAAAATGCTACGCTAAAAATCAAAGTGACCATCTAACAATCATCAAAAATCTGATGCTTTACTCGTTTGCTAAATCTATTAGATACGCGTTTTTAACGTTTTAAGTTTTAAATTTTATTTTCTAACTTTGATTACACCAGTGGAAGTACGACGTGTTTGTGTCGTCAGTGGTGTTCTGTCCGCCGTTGCCGTACTGGTCCGAGACTGAATTTAACTCAACAGACAACAACTTTCTGTCTGTCGTCACGTACTGGTGCAATGACGGCTACGCGTTTAAAGGTCACACCAGCAAACCGGGCAACGAAACGGTGCTTTCGTCAATGTGCCTCGCCAGTAAACAGTGGTATCCATCAATCCTTGACTGCCGCTGTACGTACATGATCACAATATTATTACTCGTATTACGCACACTATTTTTTCAACAAGAAGCCCAGCTATCGCTAGGAAAAGCCGGCCGTACCGCCTGCGTCCGAAGCACAGCGTCCGAATTACAGTCACGGAGAAAAACAAAACGCTGTCTCGAAAGCTACAATGAACGTTAGTATAACAGACATCGCGCGTAGTCATTTTGCCATGCGATATAAATAACTACAGAGTAAACGAATAAGGTAAATATCGGACGCAGGTTTTGCAAATATTTCTCTCAATAAAAATGCCTTGCTTGGGAAGACAGGCTACAGCCTAGGCTATACAGTTTCCGTTTTAGTACTAACCTTCATGGTCATTCGAGATGAATGATTTTCATGTCATTTGAAAGCCAATATGCGACTTCCTATTAGTGATCAATAGCAACTTAGGCGCTATCTCGCACCGTTTAGCCGCAATAGCGTAATAACCTTTAAAGTCGTCCAAGGTCAATGATTTTCATCTAATCTGTCCGGGCGTATGTCACTTTCTGTCAGTGATTAACAGTTACCTAGGCCGTATCTCTCACCGTTTCCGAGATATGGCCACTTATAGCTTTAAACATTCCATTTAAAGTTGAGGCCAAACCGCTGCAGATGGACACTTGGTTACTATTAACAGCCTATAGGAAGTCGCCACTGCTGTATCCCATGGTATCATCGCCGATCCTCTGCGACTTATCGTTTACCCTCAATACAGCATGATTGACTTACCATAGTTACCTAAAGTACGGTCGGCTAAAAATTAATACACCTAGTCGATAACTTTGTCAATTCTTAACGGATTTTCAGAATTATTTTTAATGGCATATTCGGCAGAAAATTTGCTACAGAATTGTCATAACTTATGTATTGCTGCACTTTACTTGGTAAAATTTTGAACTAACATTTACCTTGACAACCTCTAGAAGCCTGTCAAATATCAAGGTCATGGTCAAAGATCAAAGGTCAAGATCGCATGGTTTTTGTGCGTTTTTGTCTGCATGATACCGACAAGCAGTACTTCGCCTCGAGCGAGGGTTTTACTCTTGTTTTAATTAACCCATTTTATGCCCAATGTTTCAAAAATAGAACACCCAATTTGGCAGTAAATGATAAATTAATTTGGGCACTAACGGGTTAAATGTGTTCTATTGTACGTGTAAGTTGGTGGCATGGCGTAGTTGGTGACGTGTTTCGGCTGAAACGAAGTTACTCTACGCCGGGCCCGGTTAGTACTGCGATGGGTGACTGCCTGCGGGCAGGTAAACCATCTCGGTGCAAAGCCTGTCAGCTAAGTCGACTCAGTCTTCTACCCTGCGTGGGACGGTGAAATGAGTAGTAACTTATTTACATGGGTTACGAAAGGTGGGGATCTTGGTACAGCTGACTGGGGTTGCCTAGCCGGCCGCTGCACCAGCCTGTGTCTGCAGGCTGCACACGGTGACCGTATGTGTAAGTGACTCATAGATTATTTTATTATTGTGTTCCTGACGCATGTTGTGTAGCGTTGGAGTCGATTAACGCAGACTTGAAGGGCGTGACGTATGACAGCCCTCAGGCAGTGTCCATTGGTACGATCGCCTGCTCGGTCATGTGCCTCGTACTGGCCGCAGTCGTACTGTTAGACGCCGGCAAGATCTACGACGACTGCCGCATGATGAAGGCTAACGTGCGCAAACTCGTCGCCAAGAAACCCACAAACAAGGTCGGCCCAAGTCCCTGACCTTTGACCTTTAACCCTCAGGGACAAGTTCTTCACCTTGACCTCAACGTGTTGCCCACTCGACCGACCTTTGCTCAGCACGTAGAAGATCTTTATTCGCCACCAACGGTAGAAACATAAATATACGAAGAAAATTAAATAATAGAAAGTGTCCGAAACTAAACTTAATGCAACGCAAACGTATTTTGATGACTAGATATAAGCAGACCTACAAATATTGATAACGAAAAAAACTGTCTCCAAATTGAATCAGTCACCAAGTTTTGTCAAATATTGACCAATGTTTGAAATTCTGTCGCTGACACCCTCGATAGCGAATCTGCACTATTTGCAATTATTGAATGATTATTAAAGGATAGAGATTGTCCAATTTTGCAGTTACTTTTATTCCGTTATTGTTTCCAAATTGATAGCCTCAAACGCATTTTCTTCAGTCGTGTAAGTTACAAAATTATAATAGGCTAACTCAATTTTTTGTGTTGTGAGACGGTGAAAAACGTATGAAGTTTACTGTTAACGTGTATTTCAAATCGATTGTCTTTTTTGCTGCATCTGTCTTCGTGCACCTTGAACAATCGTGAATGCAAGATTTAATTAACGTTTGTCGACCCAATGAACGTTTTTTTAATTTTTTTCTTTTTAAACGCTTTTATTTTTTATTTGTCAAGCAATCTTTTTATTTTTAATTTTTTTCCGAGATACATTGCTGTTTTTAACATCTGTACCAATGCGGGCAGATGTTGATAAAGGCGTTATGGTATTTTGTGACGATTTTTTTTATTTACGCATTTGATCGTTGTTAATAGTTATAATACAGCATTTTGTATTACAAAGCGCGTTGTACGCATATGCAATAACTTTGCTGTAATTGTAAAGGTTTATAAATAAACATACACAATTCGCCAGGTAAGATGGTGACAGATTTGAGGTGAAGTCGCAAACAGCTGTACCTAAGCTTTATTTGCAGTACCAGTTTATTTCTAAATGCAAAAGTGAAAAAAATCATTCGCATGTTTAGTGTACTATAACGGTAGGTTGTCTGTCCGTTGTAAGTCAATATTTTCTGTAACATGGCATGATATAGGCGGCCTAGGCCTATGTTATTATAACGCCCAATTTTGATCGAAGTTTTGACCGAAAGCCATGCCTTTATGATTGTATGCACAAACCTTGCTTCGTGACAAAGGGCGGCGCAACGTTTTTGAAAGTGTCGTATGAGTTATGGTATTTTGTGACGATTTTTTTATTTGCGCACTTGATCGTTGTTAATAATTATTCTGCATTGTGAACGAATGTGATATATGCATGATTGTTTGCACTATTCTTGAAGAATAATTACCAAAAACGTCATAGAAACCAGAGCGTTTTTGTTGTCGCCGGAAATGAGCTAGGCCTACTCTAAGCATGTTAATTGCTTTATAGATGACGTGTCTGATATTGCAAAAACTTTTCCTAATCAATGTAGCATAACAAAATAATTACGAAAAATGTTTTGCTGCCCGGCGGTGTTCGCGTGCATGCTATTTCTTAGCAAACCCTCCATTATTTAACCTCAAATGTCTAATAATTACAACTAATTTAAATTCAAATTTAAACGCTACGTCTTTACTGAAAATTATTGTGCAGACTCCAATAGATCTACGGCTTTTGCAGTGCAGATAGGCCGACGCGGTATCCACAAAGCCGAATTTCGCTAACGATGCAACAAACGCGCACTAAGCGACAAAAATCATTACCAATGTGGACTGGTGGCGTACTTACTATTAATAGGTCATGGGTTCAACTCCCAGTCAGGTGGTTACTACTTGGGTGATTGTCTGCGGACCAGTAAACCATCCAGGTCAACACCAAGGTCAACTCAGCCTTCTCTCCCTCCGATGCATGTAAATCGAATAGGCTACCGACCAACTTGGACTGGGTTAAGGCTGGGCGGCGGGCGCATTCAGCTCTGCCTCTCTCGGGTGGTTCATGCGGTTGTGTGATCCCATATGGCAGGCGACGCTCCGTAGCTCTGCGAAGTTGTTTTTTTTTCACTAAAAGCTATACACACCCCCCACCGTAGTCAGCCACCTTGTCGTGGTGGTGGGGCTTTGCACCGATGACCTGAAAGATTTCTAAAATCTGGAGGTGAAAAGCTAAGAGCTGACCAAACCTGTGAGAGCAGATTGCTACACGTTATCAGTGTTTTTGTGCTGGTTTGGGCTTCACAGCCGACTACGGCTTTATAGCCGTCTATTTACGTCTTCAGAGCCGTCTACGGCTTTATAGCCGCTACCTGTAACCTTGTGGTTACATTCGGGGACGCGCATTGGGCCGAGCTGATACGGCCTCAGCGCTGGGCAGGTGTAAGAGCCTGGAGGTAAGGTAAGGTAAGGTAAGGCTATACACAATCTTAACATTTTACGTAAGCAGTAAAAACACCCGAAACAAGTTTCTGCACGTTTCTGCTGTTCAAAAAAAACTCACAAAATAACAGAACATTACTAAAACAGATTTGTCATTACACGCAAAATTTCATAACTTGTTGTCCTTTAAAATTACGTGTAATCTTTGTATTCAAGGCAGCAAGCAATAGAAAACATCGGTGAAAAAAACGAAAAATAACAAACGGTCAAAGCAATACTGTGGTGGGTGGTGTTAGCATAGTCAGCCCGCAATGATGGCTCATTGGTTGTCATTTCAGAACCATCAAATGCGGAGCGAAAGAACGCTGGCCTATTACACCAGAACAGCTGTCTGATGTAGAAAAACAACTTGGAGGCATGACGTATGCCGAAAATATCACGTTATATAGGGTCTACGGAAACACGGAGTGGGGGACATGTCTTTCCAATTAAGCCATTAAAAAATCTCACACCGTGTGATTGTATATGGCAGGTGACGCTCCGTAGCTCTGAAATGGGTTGCCACGACGAGCTATACGTGTAGCCTACCTTTAATTGCCGATTGCACGACTACTGGACGAAAGCTATCTGAAGCACGCACGTTAAGCCGTGATTTCACGTGAAATAAAAAATGTTGCAAAACGTTTGTCAAATCATGTCGTAAAACATTTACAACATGTTCAAAACACATTAAATACAGGTAGAACATGATTACAGGTAAAATAGGATATTTTCAGTAACAAATGTTTTATTACGCGGCCGTTCTAATGGGCCGCATTATGGGTTTTGCCCGTCCGTTTGTCTTGCTTGTCCGTTTGCTTGTTTGTCCCGCGCCGGCTCCAAACTCAAAAACAAAAAGCGATAAAAAAATTCCAAATTGGTGTAAACGTTCCCCCGGACAGAAGAAACCGATGTGGGGACGCTGAAAATGCAAGACTGAAATTTGCGACACTGTAATTCGCGGCACAAACGCGGTCAAAAATGCAGGGGTGAAAAATGCGAGACTGAAAAATGGAGCAAATAGGCCTATCACGTGTTTATAGAAACTTCGGTTAGCCTCAACCGTCAACACTTTTATATTATGAAGACAAAATATAACGTCTAACGATTCTAACGATATAACTGAATGCAAAAAAATTAATTCAGTTGGTGCCATCAACTGACCACAAGCCCTACTAACCGACAAGTGTCGTTGGAATTTTGCTCATTGCTTGCTCATTGACAGACAACTTCAGCGCTTATACAGTTGTGTCCGAAAATAAGCCTCTAGACATCGTACAATAAAAATGACAAATGTGAACGAATCTGAAAAAAATTTCTTATACTTAACTTTTATTAAATTGCTTAATAGCAATAATAGCAATTTTACGCTTAGATTTGACATTTTTTATTGTACGGTGTCTAAGGGGTTACTTTTTTCCGGATTGTGTAAACTACGCACATCAACCAGTAACATTTTTTGTGCTCCGTTTTCTAGTGTCGCATTTTCAGTCGCTCCACCGATGTGACAATTTTCAGTCCAGTCGGTCAAAGGTCAGAGTTAGAGTTGCAAGGTTCTGGGTGGACAGCCGCATAATATCTCGGCCCTGAACCGACATATTTTGTCTGTATAGTTTCACATGTAACGACAACTTGAATTTGTCAACGACAAAAGTACCTGGTAACCTGTGAAGCAAAACTGAAAGTAAGAGTTATAGGGTGTTTACACGATCCAGCAAACGTCCAGCATTAGCACGTGTGTATTTGAATACATTTGCTGGAAGTTTGCTGGACGTTTGCCGGATCGTCTAAACACCCCATTAGTTGTGATGAAACAAACTGAAGCGCGGTGCGTGCAAAAGTCCGGCCATGTGCCCGTACAGGACATCGGACAATGATATGTACGCGTGTAGTGGATGTTCAGTGGATGCAGTATAACGATTGGCGTATATGTACACACTCCAACGGTCGTCATACGGTCGCTTCTGTCTGTACGATAATCGACTCGAACCTCCGAACAGAGTTTCGATCTAAACGCACACAGATAAATACAACATCGTCGTGTCAAGGGGCAGAAAACAATCCTCTCTTATCGAAAAATTCTCTTCCACAAATACAAAATTTAGAACTAAAAATTTTCCATTTGGGGATAAAATAAAGACAGAATTAAAACTGTGAGCATCAGTAATATTCTCTGTCGGAAATTTGCTAGGCCCTATCTGTAATGTTATTAGAAAGTTTGTTGCTAAATTGCAATTTACGGCATCTAACGTTTTAAACGCCGTAACATTTGATCGATCTGCCGGAAACTAACTGTGCAGATGTTTAGATTTCGACGCACACCGCACACTAAAGCACTAAATTCTGTCAGTTGCACTCAATTAAAAAACCTGAATATAATCACGCTGCAAGAAACGAGTGACACAGGTCTTCAATTTCGCAGGCCACTGAACCCAAAATACCCATTATAACTCTTTAATCCACAGCTCGATCGCATGGGGGTCAGCATAGTAAAACTATTTTAAACATAGCGGTTAACTAAATACTTTGCTCGTTGATACAACTTTGACGCTACAGTGCGTTGGAAATATTTTTCACGCATTTGCGCTAGCGTATATGACTTTACTTTGTACAGTATTGGATAATATCGGTAGCTAATTACAAGCCAACATCCCACAAGTTCAATTTATGGTAGATCTGTCGTACAACCTCTGTACAGAATGTTGCGCCACAAATCCACGAAAAATAGAACTAAGTGCCAATAAATGTGAGCTCAACAGTGTGCCGTAGACGACGTCTTGCAGTTCATTATTTCGCCTGCAGCAGAGTGCACGTACAGTGTTGTTCTGCGATGCATTTATGCCCGGTCCCCACTTCACTTACGTTTGTTGGCGACGGCGGAAGACAGAGGCTGGTGCGGTTGTGGCGACTCAATTAAGGCAGAGTGAACGGAATGCAGGTTAAGTGCGACGGCATTGCTGCTGCTGTTCCTACTGTGATTTGCACTCGTTGCGGTAGGCGTTGTCTTTGTCAGTACAAAACCGTCACCGGCTATGGACAATACACATGCATCGGTTTGGATTTGGATTTATATATTTAGTCGGCAGGGCCCCCAAACTGGGGCATCGCACCGACGGGCTGTGGTGTGTGAACAACTTGCCCAAGGTTGTTACTTGAGAGTGCAGTGGTTAGGGATCGAACTCACGACCTCGCGGTCATTGGGTCCGACACGCTAACCACTAGACTACCAAGCCACACCACGCAAACGTTAAACATTTCCTGATCATCTTACTGTAATGCGCAGATAGTTTGTCTGTCTGTCTATCTGTCTGTCATGTTTGCCATACCCCTCTGCGCTTTCTATGTTGCACGGTCGCAGACCCCGACCGCGGCGTTTGAGTTCTTGGGCCGTAGGTACCTGTGCCCCCACCTTGCCTTCACCTCTACCCACGGACAGCCTGGGTGGTAAAGGATTGAATTTTCATGTAACAGAGTGGACCCGCCCGTCTTTTCTAGTAAAATCAATTGCACATTTGAATCAGTTAGCGTTACGATACGATTGAGGGTTATTATGCGCTTGTTTCGAATAAAGTAATATTCATATTTATTCGCCGTACTATGGTAAACAATGAGAGAAAAAGATAAACAAAATACTAAAAACACATCAACACAATAGAATGCACACTGCAGACAGGAAACGCAAATACAGACGTACAGACAAACAGAATGTCTGGATTATTTGACGGCGAGAACGTTGCAGAGAACGTTGTCTGGTTCATGGCATTTCACGTCAAACTTTCTGCAGCGCGTTGTCCACTGACCGCTTTGCAGATTAAAATTTTAAGGAAAAAAACTGCCGTCATTCTTTGGCAATTCAGTTTAAAATGATTTCTTGAAAAAAAAACGATGTATCTGATGTCAAAACTGCGCTGGACACTTACCAATGTTGTTGCTCTTGACATCTGCCCTGAAAAAAATATGCAACATCAGGAAGTCAAGTTACGCTAGCCATAACTGTAAATAAAAAAGAAACATAAAAATAGTTTTTGCGGTATAAATAGCTCATTTGGCGTTTTGCGGTTTACCTGGCCATGACAGTGACATAGTTGAAAATGATGTCATTTTTGTCATTTCACTAAAAAGCAGAATCGCTGATCGATGCTGCCACCGGGAGAGTCAAAAATCATTTTGTGCCCTACTTGGTAGCTTATTAGTCAACGTATCATACACAGTTGCTATGCAAAGCAATCTTTGCTAGCTGATTACTTACTTGTGTCTATCGTCATGGCTGTTGCCCGTCAGACAATTGACGTTACCTGCAGACACATGTCAAAAATCACACGTTAGACTAGTCCTAAACAAGACGATATGCACGCGATTTTTACCTATACAGTCTATCATCAAAGTTTTCTTTGTCTCAGTGACAATAAAAATAAATCTAAGTAAAAGAATTTACTACTATCCATTAGTAACGCATTATGGACTTTTTTGTGTATGTAATTACTTTGAATTGCCGTCATTTTAACATTGACCGTTCGATGTTTATTTTGAAAAAAAAACGAAAACGTCGGGAAAATAAAACACCGAAATATTTTTGTTTTTAAAGAATATTTTATAAAGCACTTCAAGTCAAATCAAATCAAATGTGTTTAATTTAGGCAGTTAGTGCAGTGCTAATAATTATATTAATGGTATAAAACTGTAGTTAGTATATAACGTACATAAAGGTAATATTAAAATATTTTTAAACATACAGAAACTGACACTTAACGTTTACAAACGTTTATTATATCTTTGGTAAAGTATTCGTTCGCGACGTTAGACCTAAATATTTTTGTGCTTCAGGTTATAGCCGGCCAAAAAGTAAAAACCAGGAGAAGACTTTTTATAAATGTTATCTTTATATTATGACATGTCACATAATATTACACAACTACTTATAAAACATTTGACACAGTAAACAGTATTCAATAAAAACTAAAGTAAAGATAGCCTCCTGCAGCACAACAGACTAGATGCAAAAAGTTTTTTTGCGGTAAAACTTTGAAAACAAACTAAAAACTGCAAAAATATTTTGGAGGATCCAATGAAAATTTTAGGGACGTAAGGCGTTTTACGAACGGACGGCAAATTTTAAAGCTGAATAGCGTTATGTTTTGATCGACGGCCTGAGACTGACTGTATCGGGAGTGTTTGGCTGCGAGCGTTCGTCGTCTTCTGACGAGTAGGACAGCGACAACGACAAGAAGTAACGTCACTGCCAGTATGGCGCTAACAATTGCCGCCACGGCACCACCGGATACAGACGACGACCGTGGCTTCCGTGGGTCTATACATCAACACACACACCCTCACATAGAAGACACACTGGATTGGAATCTACGCTTTAAAAGTGCTCAAGTCGATAGAGGGGGGAAAGGAAAGGGGAAGGAAAAGAAAAAAGGGGAAAAAAGACAAAGAAAGAGAGAAAAGAGAAGAAAAAGAAAGAGAAGGAAAAAAAGAAAGTAGAGTTCCCCCACCACTTCAATATTACTTTGATAACTGGCTATGGCCAAAACTCTCCGTGCAGTCTGTTTTTTTAGAATTGCCGAGAATGTTTTTAATGAGATTGCTGTGAAATTTTCTTTGAGACATTTCCCTTATTCTATTAGTTAAGCTCAGTTAAGATTATTTTGGCTGACATTTTCTGCCGAAATAAAGACAGGTTTTTAATTACGATTAGACCTGAAGTGTGGAAGGTGACGACACGGCTGGGTAGACTGCGGCGCGCCTGTACATCGGGTCTGCACGGCGCCGCGACACTGTACACTCGGAACTGATAGCTGGCACTGCGAGATGCTGTTGTCCAACGGTAGCTCGGGTGATTACTGGCGGCCACGCGCTCCGCCAAGGACACCCACTGCCCCAGTGTCCGGTACTCGACCATGTAACAGCCGACCACACTGACGTGCAGCGAATTGCGAACTGGTGGAGGCGGGGACCAGCTGATCAGTAGGCTGGTGCCCTGCCACCGAACTGTCACGTTGATCGGCGACGCCGGAATGTCCACATAAAGTGTTGGCGTGACCTTGGACAATAATGTCGTACCTTCAAAACATAAACAAAAAAAATGTAACAAGAAACCCAGCTGTCGCTGAGAGAGCCGACCGTACTGGTTGTCAGTGATCTTCAAGGTCATCTAAGGTCGGTGATTTTCATTTCGTCTGAAAGGGAGTATGCGATTTCTGTGATCAATAGCAACCTAGCGACCTATCTCGCACCGTTTAGCCACAATACATCCGTGACAGACGGAAGGACGACGGACAGACAGACGACAACCGTATCACAAGCTCTATTTTTATGTAAGTACTGTCAACTAAAATGTGTTTTAAGATGTTTCTTAGCCTAGAAGTTGCCGCGCTGCTGACGCATCTCGACTCATCGGGAAGATGGTCTCGCGCATGTAGACCGGCGTGGGAAAAGAAACAGAATTCAACGTGGTGGCGGCAGAGCCATTTGTTTTAGTGGTCTCCGCTGATTCATCGTGTCTACTTGGCATCGCTGATCTAGTCGCCAGCGGCCGGCGTCTAACCGGGAACTAGGCTCGGCTGCACTAGACTGCTGCATACCGATCACTTCATTGTGTTCCGAGGAGCGACCTAAACAGCGTACAAACAAAAGCTTCTCCGCACGATAAAAGCCCCTCTGACGACCTCGGCGCACAGGGACCGGACTTCGCCTGCCAAGTAATTTTAACTCAACTTTGAACTTTTTAATTTATACATTATTTCGCACAAAAGCACCACGAAACAGCACAGTTAGCACATAGGCCTACGGAAAGACTGACAAACAAAATGATTATACAGGATTAGATACAAAAACATAGCTTACTGATAAAACAGGTTGAGAGTCTACGGAGCTTAAAATCTGTCTATCAACCTGTGCTGTATGTGCTGTTTAACTTGGTTTCTGTTTGTTACTAGGCCTACTGCATGGCGTTTATGTCGGTTTAAAAAATCGGAAAGATAACGAGACACGTTTCCGCAGCACAGAAGCACAGCAGAACTTTTGACGGATTCCCCGTGTCACCCTGCAGTGAAGGGTTTTGCTCGTGCGGGGGCTTCGGACACTAACGTGAAACGGCGCCGACGCAACCAGCTAGCGTATCGTTGTATAAATCAGAGTCGACAACGCGAGCAGATTAGCGAACACAAGGGCAGACAGACACGGACGAACAGACAGACGAACAGGGAGACAAACAGAGCGACAGATTTAGCGATCACAGACTGACGAAGAGACCTGGTGGCACACGACAAAGAAGCCGACTTCCAGCGGCGACGTAAGTTATAAAGGTTGAGAGGCAGGAAACTGCAACTTTTCGACTGAAAGTTCCCACCGACTAAATATGGGTGCTCAAAATTTCAGTTTTCCATAAATCCTTTAAAATGGGAAACTTCAACTCCGAATTTCATAATTTTAGATAAAAATTTTGTAAGAAGAAAAAAAATTGCTAAAATTTGGGGGAGTTGGCTACGACGCTACTACGGACTTCTAAAAATCGGCGTGGGACGACTTTCTTAGCTACACGTCTATTTTTTTCGCCCAATTTCCCCTCTGTTTGTGTAACCATTTTTTCTCCTCGCTCTAAATGCTGTGGCGATCTTGAGGAGCGTCTAAAGTAAACGCCACGACGCACAAACCGGTTCATTCTGCAGTTGCAAAAAATGTCACAAATAAAACGTCTCTGAAGCGTGGCAGAAGGGACGACCTTTTCGCTCTTCACTTTTTTGTTTTTCCCCTTCTTCTCACTATTTCTCATCCACTCCCCAGTCTCTCGCTTTTTCTGAGTGTGAGCGATCGCCCGTACGGAGTGGCAGGAGAGTGGATATGATGCCGCGACACGCGGCAGTGAACTGATCAGACCAGCTGTCAATGTCGCTATCCGTTGTTGTTGTCATCACGTGACTTCGCCGTACGGTCACGTGACCCGTGGTGTCGCCGCTGCCCGAATGAATAGCCGTGTTCTGACAACCCAATCAGAGTCACTGCTGCATTCGCTGCGTGTTTCTGGATGCGCAGCACGTTGTCACTACATGTATCCTCGACTTTTCTTCCATTTACTAGCGCTAAAACAAAGCCAAAAAAGAAGGTTATTTTGTTAAAGGTCAGTCGAATTCAATCAGCTGGATTAGCCCTACCGTAAGAATATTGTAAACGAATTGGCCTACATGTCGCAAAAAGACTGAACAAAGCCCAAAGAGAAAATGATTAATTTCTGATGGCGATCCAGATTATTTTGTGGATTCCAGAATATTATCAAAGATTCTTTACCATTAGGTAATAGCAAAGTGTGCATAGCAAAGTGTCCTTTGTATTCGTCAGGTAACAGCACCATTCTCCCAACGTTTTAGATATTTGATGGCTTTTGGTTTTTCTCTTCAATCACATAACTGACAGCGAGATATCCGTAGATCGCAGTGTCCAGGACTGAGCGCTATGTGGCCACAATCTCGTTGTGTAATAAACTCGTCAAGACAGTGGCACAAATGCACTAAAACGCAAAATCGTTTATTCCAACTTTACATCAAACTGTTTCTACGTTTTTAGTTTTCTTCATCATTTTAGACAAGATTGTTTTCATAGTCCATTTTGCTGACCAATTCTAAAATTTTGCCCCGCTTAATTTAGCGTGTAGCTACGTATACCGTTGACGAAACTGTGACGACACGTAAAAAATACGGTTTTCGCTTCGTCAGCGATAAAGGTTAGCACTATCCTGTCCGAGCATTTAACACTGAACGGTCGTGCAGCCCGTCGTCATTAAGACGATGCTGCACTGATCCGTATTTAGTGTACTTCGCAGACGAGCAGATTCTGCGACGCAGTCGACGGAAACAACGAAAAAGTACAGCTCCGTACGTCAGTTGTAGCAGCTTTTACGCGCGTGAGCAATGGTATAACTAGCTATAGCGCATATTAGCTATGGTAATTCTGTCTTGGTGTCCATTCTGGTGTCTGTCACAACCCGGTACCGATCGGAGCCCAGGTGAGATAGAGACTTCTGATTTTCACCATATGATAGCTTGTAGCCTCTAGTATTTTGCGACAAAATTTCATGCCGCTGAGTAAAGAGGGTTCCCATAACGAAAGGACAAAAGAGGGGCAACCCCTAAAAAACGTTATTTCATCGCTATTGGCTTGTCTAGCATGAAAATGATTGCAGATGGGCGGGGACATGTTGCTTATGGTACAAGCACTGGCGACAAGCTACTTAGTAATGTCAACATCGATAACCTTGAATGACATTGAACCTTAAAAATGAGGGTTTTTAGTGATTTGTTTTGCAATTTCCGCCTGCAGAAGAGTGAATTGCGACGCAGTGAGTGGAAATAGACCAAGATTACCGGCAAGCAGAAACTACTATAAGCTCTCGCGCGTCTTGTGAGCATTAGCTCAGATTTCTTGTTTTATTTTATGCCCGCGAGTGCGTGGTCGCATCAGGAATTCTGTGGTGCTTGACCATGGGTTCTGGGATATAGAGGAGCACCGACCCTGAGGAGTCGTTCTCCCATTGTTTTTCCCGGAGGAAGTGTCCCCAATATTTTACTAAAATACGTTTACAGTTTCGTCTCCCGGAACAAATTTGCGACAATTCGCAAAGTGTTTTAATAACAAATTTCGTTGTACTTTCGTGCGTATTACAGTTTTAAAACAAATCGCAAAGCAAGCAATAAAGTTCAAGCAAGATGTTGCCTTACGCCATGAGTTCCAGGCTTCCGCCCATTTTTTCAGAACTATACACTCGTGATGGACGTATAATAGACAAAAGATCAACGCTGAATGCGTTTATCGACGGCTTCTAATGTCATACGTGGGCTAATGCGTCATATTTAATTAGACCATAAAAGTCACCATATACGAGCTTATACTATGATGCAAGGTCGTCGGTTCTATAGGTCGCGATCTCGTAGATATAGGCCTGCCAGTGAGCTCAACGCCATCACAGGACACATGCGCTGTTGCTATCGACACTGAGCAATGTTAGTAGCCTATTCTTTGTAGATTCGAACGATTTGGGCATCATTAGGTTAATTATATATCCCAATAGGCCTATCAGCCACGGATAACGCATATAAAAAATTCTACCAAAAATGTCTCTGCCGAAGAACGTAGGCCTAATTAATGTAATTATGTTTTGGGGTCTGTCCGTTTGCCTGTGTGCTTGCTAAACTGTCCGCTAGATTTCTGGAAAATAAAAGTTAAAGACGGATTTCTCTAAGCATTTTTGACCAGTAAATAGGATGTGACCCAAAAATAAAATAACTGGCTTTTATCGGCGATTTGTATCACGATCCAGATTCGGATATGGAGAGTTTGCAATATGCGCGTAGCAGCTATATTAAGTCCGTGGCGTTCGCCAGGTGGCAGCATTATTTTTCGACGGGAGTTTGAGATCTCTGATCACTTCTAGTTGTTCATAATGATAGTAAAAACAATGGCATTCGGACAGATTCAAGGAAGTTTATAGAAAACAATTATAAAAGGCCTTAGTTCTGGTCTTTTATCCAGCGGCCTGCTAAAGACTCGATGGCGTGATACGTAGTCAGTGCTAGTAATCGCACGCGATCTAGTTATCGAGCACGGGTCCTATGAGGAATCGAACTTGATTCCAGTCTACTTATAGGAAGGTTCTTTCACCATACCTCTCCCGTTCCGGTGTACTAACTATACGAGATTCAGTACAATGTCACCTAAATTGACGAGTGTAATTCTATCTACCGTGAGTTATATAACGACTGTTTTTAGCTTTTTAGTTTTCGTTGTACTTTTTTAAACTCACGAACTTTTATCGTTCGTTGTGTTCAACAGAGGTATGCTACCGGGAGGATGTGTCTGTTGATAATCTTTATTCACACAAAAGCAGTGTAAAGTGAACACAGACAGACAAAAAGTAAGACAAACAATAAACCTAAGTTATACAAACATAAAAAGCATACCAAACACAAGCTTTAAAATGTCCGTGAGAATGTTTACATACAGAATAAACTGAACATAATTTGCTAAACTCAAAAAAAAAACCAAGCACATTGTAAAAATATTGTGGACGGAAATAATGTGAATATTTTGTTTAAACAGAAAACATAATCTGCGTAAATCAAACACATATAGGATATACGACCATAGGCAGAATACCAAGACAATATTGCACATACAACAAATTAACCTCATCGTTCAATTTAAAGGTTTTATACAAGGCAGTTTTCTAAGTAACATACAGGGTTTATAGATTAGCATTAGAAATAGTAACATCTTCAAGACCATATAATAAAATGTCGTCAATGAAGATTAATATCTAAGCTATTTCATCATCATCATCATCATCATCATTGACACTGATTCTGATTCACACCTGTGGCAATGGCGCAATAACTTCACATTGTTTTAGATCAGATTGGATTAGACGCAAACAGATTGCTAGATTCACCTGCGTTGTTAATCGATGACGAAAGTGAAGTAAGGCGCTGTGGTGGCGGACGTTCGTTTGACGGATGACTTGAGTCGACTTCGTTCCGCCGTCGCTCTGTGTACGCCGTCCATGAAAAAAAAAACACGCACACACCATGCAGCGGCAGCAGCAATCAGCATTCATCATATAGGACAGCAACTTCAAGATCAAACTGCATCTGCTGCATCATTCTTCGCTCAGACTTCAAGTCCAAGCTCCACCACTGGACTTGATTTATTGTGGACTTGTTGGACTGACAAGATGCTTTGTTAAGATACCGCGGATTTGCTTGTACTAATAGAGGTTTTCGAATTGTTGTGAATTTCGGTACGTTCGTTTGCAGTCTGACAAAAAGTGAGGACGGAAGATTGTTTTACTGGTTTTTTTTAAAATTTAATTTCATGGCGTGCCGCATAACATTTATAAATAAACAAACTGGCACACTGGATAGTACATAACTATAAACTTAAAAGCAAATTAAAAACAGCAGTAATATTTTGGTGCTCCAATAACAGTTCTAGAGACACGTGTTTTAGGGACAACGGAAACCGAAAACACGCAGATTCTTACTCTGTGTTTTGCGGCACGTGCAACGAATCAAATGACAAATGAAAACAAGTGGAGTTTAGGCTACAATAGCCAGTTGGTCGGCAGACCACTGCAATAGATTCTGACGTCGTTTAACAGCTAATCAGCGATATCGCAGATTATTAGCCTACGTCGCATGACAAAAGTTGTCGAACGTTGATCGGAAAACGTTCCGCTTGCGACGCAATTTTTTCGTGTCTCAGACGACATACCGTCTGTGAATAAAAAATCGTCGCCCTGAATGCTACTGAAATGTTTACAGCTCCACGCTTTAAGACGACTTTTTTCTGCAGCTCTTTAACGTCGCAGCTATTTCCAGTCTCAGAACCGCACTTAATGGCGATTTTCCGTTCGGCTGCGGTGCTAATTCCAAACGATTTTATGTTCCCCGCAATTAGTTACCGGTGCTGCGCCGCAGCTCTAAATATCTTCTAATCAACGTTCTAACGAAATTATGCACACAAGCATGTTTTTCCATTTTCCGACTATATTTTTTGATTGTATGCAGTCAGACTGGCTCAAATTGATGCACACTGCAAACGACAGAGGTAAAGTGTCATTAGAAGGACATTACACTATTATTAGCACGATGTCAATGTAGGCTTATGTTATGACGGATTGAGACCATTATACAGCATTGCGTTTTTTTCTTTCCGTGCTGAATTTTCTGTGTACTAGTTTCACTTGTAGGAAAAAATATATCCACCTTTCATATGCGTTAGCAATTAGCAATAATACTTTATAATGAGACAAACTTAGAATTTGACTTTTAGACTTCAAGTGAACCCCACATTCTTGACACTATGCTGTTATAGCACATGGCGTTGCGAGATAAGGTTCTTGGTGCTTTTTATATCTCATTAATGAGCGTCATTTACGCGCGCAGCTATACCGTTACAGCGTGCGGTCTTCTTTCTATTAGCTAGAGCTATTTTGGTCTTAGATTTAGTCAGGGGCACCTACTTCTGCATCCCCGAATTGCACCCGTTAATTGGCTCATTCTGCAATTGCACAAATCCCTCAGAAAGGTGCACGTTTTCTCCCTTGTTTTCTCTTTTCGTCTCCGCTTATTTATTTATTTGTTGGAGCTCTTCCGCACCGTCGATGTTGAAAGATTCAGCCTGGACCTGCAAAACCCTTTTAAATGCAAGCTACAAGAAAGCTAAATTCTGTAAAAACGTGTTTGAGAAATAAGCCTATGGCATTTTGTGTACATATCAATACTTTATATCAATATTCGTAAACGACTAAACATTCACTTTCTTCTATGATAGCACTAGCACATTTGTTCCAGAGCTCTGTCAGCTAATGTCTAAACGATGACGGTTAGATAACCTTCAATGAGGCTTAATCTCGTTGAATGTATGCGTTATGCCGATCAATCGCTATAGTTTAGACAACATGATAGGTTAAGCTGTTAATTGTGATAAACGACGACAGAGTCTAACAAGCTCTGGACAGCTGAGATAGCCAGTGAATAAATCAAACGGATCGTCCAGCAGCATTACTTTACGTTACTGGAATATTTCTGCTATAATCGTAACAGTATACTATTGGAGAAAAATAAACAAAAACGAAAGTAATATGATGAAAAAGGAAATCGCTGATCGGTGCTACCCCTGTCAGTCACAAGTGGGCAAATGCAAACTGTGGCCAGGAGCTTCAGTCACCACATTTTCCTTGCCATCACAGATGCAATCTAACCCCATCTAACGCAATACAGTGTGTCAGTAGATCTCGCAAGTGCAGCTGCCAAAAGGCATCTGAATCCGTAAAACGGTTTAAGCAGAGTGCACGAATGTGACAGACGACAGACCACGCTACGAAGTAATGGGTAATTATAGGCGGAATTGCGATTTCACCTAAAAGTAATCGAAAAAACACCGTTAGTCACATTTAATCAAATATAGGCCATTTTCAAAAATAATTCACTGCTGGGAAATGCGCAATGCAGCACTCGTCATTGGCGCCACGGGCCGAGTCTCAAACGCGTCGCCGCATTATCGCACGAACGCCATTTCGGTTTTTTTTTGCAAATTTGTGCGCTGCAGAAATGAACGTAGGCTTATAGCCTTATTACATGAAAGTCCATAGTCCGAACAGAAAGCGACGGCTACAGATCTAAAACGTCCTGCCGTCGCAGCCTACACTGCGCGATGTCATTCGACAACAATTTCACTTACTTGCAAACGTATCCCACAGTGTAACTAAGTAAATGAGTAAAACGTATAAATTTATACAGCGCATAACGTTTAAAAACCTCCAAATTTAATGCGCTAACCGAATCGCCCCGTCAGCGATTTATTCCGGCCTAATTCTGAATATTTTGCGCTGGGACTATGCCGCAGATGTTATGCTGGCTCCAAGGAGTAAAAAGCCAATGCTGTGTATTTGTGTAGTTACGTTCCAATTAACCCAATATACGGCCACGATACATCAACGTTATCAAAAGACGGACGGACGGACAACTTAATGAACTTATAATAGCAGTATTGCGCCCTTCACAACAGCTTACAGTATACGAAGACGACGATGATGAATGATCTGCACTGGAAAAATGACAAGCCAGTTTAATTTGGCACATAAACTAAAAAAACTGAAATTGTTTTAAACGAAACTGAAATGAGGGAAATTAAAATGGAAAGTACTGTTACGTAAGGTTAAAACCTTAAAAAATCTAGAAACTGTCAGTTAACATTTAAACATTTTAAATGCTGAAATTGCGGCGCATTGTGGCTAACTGTTAGTTTGAGCATTTAAGCTATCTTACTTACTTATGGAAGAGATAGAGGTATTACGCTGTAGCTCTGTCAAAATATGACAACTGGGTGAATAAATGCTGAGCAATTAAATACCGGCGGGTGAGGTTTTGGCAAACACGGTCGGACTACGCATTTCGCTGTCGGACGTCGGCGGACTGTTGGCGTGTTGTCGCGACGCAGACACTGAGAACTGGTACTCGGTGTCGGGCAGTAGATTGAACACGATCACACGGCACACCTGTGGGTCTGACGGCAACTGCCAGCGCCGCCATGTTGAGTTACTATTTCTTACAAGCGGAGCGTACCTACACGATCAGCATGCACTAGATACCGCACTGCTAGATCGGATAAGCGAGTACGCAGTACGATCTTATACAAACTAATCTAGACTGTGAGATATCGTTACTCGCACTTAAACTGTACGCTCAGAGGGCACAGGCTACACCGTCGTTTACTTCATGAGGCACGACTGCAACCAAAAGTTGTGAAAACAGTCGGAACGCTGAAAATGCAAGTACGGAAAATGCAAGTACAAGTCTGTAAATATTTTTCGTGGAAATTAAAATTAAATCTATTAAGCGCTTGTTAAACGAAATTTAAAAAACTAAGCAAAATCTGCAATTTTTACACGATCAAGGAAACATCGAGCAATCATCGAGCAACATCCAGCAAATGCATTCAAAATACACGTGCACGACGTGTTCTCTAATTGCTCGATGTTTGCTCGATGTTTGCTTGATCGTGTAAACGGGGTATTACGCTGTTGGAAATGAGAAGGAAGAAAATGTCAGCGACTACGTGACATGAAAGCGAAGGAATGAGTGAATAAAACACACTGCTTCGTTCATACCAGACGACATGGTGAAGCGGATGACCGGAGTCGAAGGCAGGCTTCCATCGAATAGTCGCCGTCGTATCTTCCATCTCAACGGTAACGTTGTACGGACCGTGACGAGACCCCTCTATACATGCACAATTGCACATACATCTGTGTGTCTACTTCACTAAGTAATCGTGAATGTTATATACCACTCTTGACACAACAGTCCGACTTATTAGTGCATTATAATGGACCGTGCCCGAAAAAAAACCAACACTTTCCCCTGAATAACTTCAACAAACGTCCGCACTAGTAACTGACAAAAAAATTTCGAAAGCGAATTTGACACGTTTCTAGTGAAACGTGTCATTGGGATAATGTGCGGCAAAAAATTGTTACAAAAAAACATATGTTTAAATTTGTTAAAATTATTTAGGAAAAACTGTTTGTTTCTTTTTTTCACACACGGTGCATAAATCAGTTGCGGAAGCAGCTAAAGTAGAATGAAGGTTTTTGATGTGGGCAGCAATCTGTTTCTATGGACACTTGGACCGCAGACGAAAAAAGCGCGCTTTTTGAACTAAGTCCCTGTCTTCACTTAAGCACAAACTCTACAAATTCGATCTGTCTTGGACTCGCGGTGCAACAAGCTGTACAACAAGTTGACAGCAAATCAAAACAATGCACGGACTTCACGCATTAGTGCACATGGGGTCTGCTCCGGTGCGTGGTCATAAAACAATTTACTCCTTATCTTTTCTATTCGCACTATTCAGTACGAACGTCGTTTTTAAAAATAATATTAGTTATTCCGAGAAGTTGAGTTTGTGCACGTGAGTCCCCTAATTTCGGTCCGCGGGCCATGTTGTCATGAGGTCCGTGACGTAAACAGAAAGGTGATAAAATATCACAACAACCTGCCTCGTTACAGCACGATACCTTAATCTTAATCGCCTTATGTCCCACTGATATACCCGGTAGCGGTTTAAGACAGCGTTTAATACGACGGTGAGGCCGGGCGTTATCCTTGGCTAAAAATTAAGCTGCAATTTGTGCTGGACTGCTTCAGGTGTAGCTGTATTTTTTCAGTTGTCGTATTTTGATAGAGCTACGGTGTACTGTAATAATCAGCGTACGCAGCGCCTCTCCGGAGGCGTGCACAAAGCGACAGAAATAAACTGAACTAAAGTGAATTGAAAACTCCGTGTAAACAAGAAGCCCAGCTGTCGCCAGGATAGCCGATCTTACTGGTTGTCAATTACTTTCAAGATCATCCAAGGTCAATGATTTTCATCTAATCTGAAAGGGAGTATGTTATTTCCTATTGGTGATTAGTAGTTACCTTGACCCTATCTCTCACCATTTCCGAGATACGGCCACTTATAGTTTAAAAGGTCTGTTGAAAATTGCGGCCAAATCGCTGCAGATAGAGATATGTTACTATTGAGAGCCTATAGGAAGACGTGACTTACCGTTTAGCCACAATACCGCACGATTGGCATACCATAGTGCGTTAAAATCCTTCAAGATCATTCCAGGTAAATAATTTTCATGTCGCTTGAAAGCCAACATGCGACCTCGTATTAGTGATCAGTAATAACCTAGGCCCTATCTAACACCGTTTAGCCATAATGCATCCGTTACAGACAGACAAACGGAGGACGACTGATAGACGGCAACTCGTACCATAAGCTCGACCGTTACTTAAGTAGGCTACGGTTGGTTACAAAGTAGCGCAAACGTACGTACGTTCAATGATGAGCAGAGTGGACGTGACGACCGTAGCTACACTGTTAGTGGCGACACACTCGTATATCCCGGCGTCGACATTTTCCAACCTGGCCAGGGTCAGGTTGCCCGCCTCCTGCAAAGTTCTTCTAACGGACGGGAACGCACCATCACTCTGATCACGGCAAACGCACGCACAATGCATGACCTTGTTGATTAATTAACAGCTTAGACCTAGTCATAGCACTTGAATTCAAAACATTATCGTCAGCAGTTGTTACGATTGTGAACATTGTAGTTTGCATGCAAGACTGCGTAAATCATTTACTACAGTGTCTCAGTGAATTCGCGAGCACATGTTAGACACTTGAATAGGCTAGGGTCTAATTGCTGAAGCTGCTGAACAAAACTGGCATAGAGAATACTACAGTTAGTTTTTAGTCAAATTGTTATTTTTTTTCAACGTTAATCACTAAATCCATGCCAGATCAGTACAGTCGGAAAGAAACTTGTTAACAGAAAAGTCAGTAACGTTTAGGCCTGTTAATGTGTCAAAAACACAAAAAAATGTAGAAAGACACGAAACTTAGGAAAACAATACAGTAGGCTATACGTATATATAAGAAGTTGTGCCAACAGAATATAGTAGCAATCACTAAAAGTAACGGGAAAAATACACAACGAACATCACTGACTACAGAGCAGTCAAACGTCTTTATAGAGGTAATTATCGACAATGAATCTAATGTATATGACTGAAGTATGCAGACCCTTCTCCACGTGATGGTAGGCGAAGGTTCGCCGACTGCGGAACAAGGTATTACAACGGTCTGCTGCGGCTGTAACTGGTAGAACGGCGGTGGACGAATGACGAAATACGGCGGGTCTGCAACACACCATTGATACGCAACATTGATAACATTGATCAATCAATCGAACTTTTTCATTCGTCAAAGCAGTAATACCTACTGCTAGGTCTACTGGTTAGTTTGTTGGTTCAGACTGTCCAGGAAACAATCGTGACATCATTTTGGTGAAAAAATCTTTTGTCAGTTACCAGTTAATGTTCTTATCAAGGTATTTCTTAAGGGGGATGGGGATTTCAAAGTACCGATGAGCAGATGTTCACGATCAAACACGTTACACAGAGTCATCCTGACTGCTGCTGGAAATAATGAAAAGTGAAAACCATCTGAGCGGTTGGGTCTCCGCCCAGAACCCAACTGGAAGAGCAAGCAGAGTTTCTTCCAAAATCTCCCGGCGAAGAATCGATGTTTTGCATGAACAACGCGGCAGCAGAAATGTGTTGCGTAGAACCATTTAACAGTTCACGTTGGGATATAGGACAGTTAGTAGAACACCTTGTCTAGATTCATTGACACTTTTTTTCTATGGTCCACCGAAACGTAAAACGCTTAACTAATAGCGGATGTAACTTGATGAATTACAATTGCTTTCAGTCACAATTTCAACCTGTGAGTTTATTCAAAAAAAAGTCGTGCACAGAATATCGAACTAGCGGTAGTGGAGTTTGGCCGTAGGGACACTGAGCCGAGGAAAAGCCTGCTAATAGGGTTCTTACATGTGACTGGACAAAGCCGAATTGAAACAGACGTGTGACTGACAGCGGTCGCTTGCAGACACACGGACAGACTTATACCGACGACGTCACATGCAGATGTCTTCGCATTTCTTCCGCGTGGCGGCGCTCACGTCGCCGCCAATAATACATCCGGGCAGCTAGCGGCCGGTGCCGTCACAGATCTCACGTGGTACGACAAGACACGTGACCGCCACAATGGCGTCGTAGTCGTGCGCATGCGCAGACGACTAGAACAGCGTGGTTTCCGTTTCGTCCAACAACGCATGCAACGGACACAACGCAAGAATAGAAACCACTTCTATCCTTGCATTTGCTACCCATTTCTACGTGGCGTGTCTGTCGTCTGTCGCATTCGTGCACTCTGCTTAAGCAGAGTTCCACGAACTTATTTAGCAGTTACACTACTTGTGGGGTCCAATGGTAGCCTACACTGTTTCAGATGAAGGTCTCTGACCCCCCGAGGGGACGGGGAAATTCGGGTGTCAAACCCTCAGCCAAAAAGCGCAATTGCAAATTGCAGCCATGCTGCCTTATGCCACATTACGTTTTGTCCTTGTTGTAGGCCCTACTTATTTGGCTGAATAAAAATTTTCACATTTTCTTTCTGCAGTGTAATTTGGACGACGTTTACGGTTTACGTGGGAACCGGTTGGATATTGCGGACATCAGCACAAGGTGCCATGCAGAATCGATCCACCACCGCGACTAGACAGACGACACGCGTTGTCACCGTTCCTCGGAGATATTATCCACTAGTCTCAGCGTAGCCCATAGACCTGGACAGACTCGACAGCCTTGAATGGCGTCATGACGTCACCAACATGTCAACAGACTGAAGCTCCACGACGAATGACGCAAAAATACGAGGATGGATGCGTGGCTTTACTGCGCTAATTTCACACATAACGGATGAAATAAAACCTTATGAATTACCCAGAACTGGGTACTCCGGCAGAAGAACCAATGATTCGTTGGCATGAATTATACTGGCAGTACGGTATACATAAACGGTCATTCAGCAATAAAATAGCTGCTGCGCTTTTCCTGTGCTACAACTGCATCGCATTGTACTTGGATATATTATTGTATTACATATCTGTTTTTCTGTCTGTCTGGGCTTAATTGTACTGACTTATTGACGAATTAAAGTAGTCATTATGCAATTTGCGCCACAGCCAACTGTACACTAGAAAGTGCCATGCGCTCTTAAAGTGGCGATGTCAAATATTTCAACATGCTGCGGACTTGTTATAAAACAAATCTGCAACAAATTACATCGGTAAGTCCGAACGAACATATTTAGTTTCCGAATTGTAAATTTATTAAACTTTTCGTATGAGGACATTTTATCTGCTCCGACTGTTAATAGTTTGAAGACTCGGTTAGATCGGCACTGCTCTCATCTACGTTACACACTATAACTAAACAGATGTTGAAGCTTAAAAAATCAGTCTAAAGGTCGAACTAGCCTATCTTGGCTGCACCACCGGTACTGCTAAGCCTACAAAATTACAAATCACGGATGCACGGGTTGACAGTAAAATTTACGCTGAACAAAACACGTGTCAACTGAAAACCTATCTTTTCAGACAAGTCTACACTGCATGATTCCTCTGAGAACGTTGTTAAAGAGTGTAACCCTGTAACTGTAACTGTAACTGTCAACAGACTTAGTCAACAATTACAGTATAAAGCACCAATACTTTTTTAAATTTTTAGTTGTACAGCATAGGCCTACTGTACAACAAACCTGTGGAAGATCGAAACAAGTGAAGTTTTGGCTTTACATACATCGTAAGAAGGCGTCGATAATGTTTGTGTCTTTGACGTAACTAATGTGCACCCTCACCAAATACGTCGCAAACGTGCCCGTCAACCGAAGACACATCGCTACATCGCTTGCACGATTAACCAGCACATTTCTTACATATCGTCGTGTCATAATTGTTTTAAATATGTTTTTTATGTTTAGTTTTTTCAGTGGCGTCATTACAGTAAATCACTAGGGGGTCTGAGTAATCTTTGGGGTCTCAATCCACATAACGTATTGTTCTTGTAGCAGTAACACTGTTTCAAAGATACGAATTACAGGAAAAAAATTAAAATCATAAATCTTTTAGGGGTCCGTAGACTTCCCAGCCCTCTCTAAACGACGCCCCTTAGCTTTTTTGGCTTTGTCTCTGTGCCAACTGTTATTTTAGCTACTTTCCGCAAATATGATATTAGAACATATTATAACAAACACCGTCAATGATGTGTAACAATGTGCCTTTTAATCGTGCAGGCAAGTGTTCGCCATTTAAGCGGCGTCCATCGATTTTTACCTAGCAACAACCGCCGACTACGTACGATACGTAAGAGGCGATCGATAGTCAATAATGCAACAGCTGACAAGAGCACTTTTCACTAGCGACGACATCTGCGCCCACCATCACAGCACAGATTGATCCGCGCCGTCTGAGTGACATACCGACGACATAGCTATACTGCCTATGATATGCTCAACAGTCATCAGGTCTCGCTAATTGACGTTTCCTTCACGAATAGACAAACACGAAGCGATCAAATATCTCAGACATTAACCGAGAATGGCGCTGCCACCTGGCAAACACAAAGGACTGAAAAATTAACGAAAGTAAAATTTAAAACCAATCAGTGCAACGTCAGAAATTTCGTTGACTGCTAATCGTACACGGGTCGTGAATCCTAATCGAATCAAACTTCACTGAAAAAAATTACGGATTAAAGATCAAGCGGATACTTGATATTGTGCCGCTTACATGAGTCAAGCAAAACTGGTGATCAGGAGTGTTTTAGCGTACGTTTATGGGAAATGACAGCAGATTGGTACGAGCTGATGCACTTGTCTGAAATATCTGCGAGACTGTACTTTGGCTTACATACCGATGTGAAGGTTCCACAATGTTCGCAATCAGGAAATCGTATAACATATTTATTAAAGGGTATAGCGTACTGCGTGACTTCAGCAGTAATTGCCGAAGATGCAGACGCTTCTGGTTGGATGCTGACTGTGTATATCGCCCAATCTCCACTTACTTTAAGTTGTTGTAAATTTGTACAGTTGTGCAACAAGCTGTAGCCTACAGCAAAAAACTGAGAAAATCTGCAGTAAGTCGGAAGTGTACAGCAACTCTACAAAAGTCGAAAGCCCATAGTGCATTATATAAACATGTCAATTAAGAAGCCATACAGTTTGTTTAAAGAATTGTGTTCCACGATAAATCAAAACAGTGGAGTTCGGACTTAAATACAGTGCAAAACGCAGCTGCATTTAGCAGCATTTAACGATCCCGGAAGAGACGCTAACGCCATCTAGCGTGCACGTCCGTCTTTAGCGCGGACTACCGTACCACGCATCTCATTCAGTTTAAACTCTGTTACGTCGGTCCGACATTCAAACAAAATTGACGGACATTCTCGAACGCAGACTGGGAACAGTGGTCAACTGCCGTGTGCATGGATTTAGAGCTTTACTCCATCGTTAAGCGGTGTTTCCATCCGAGGCCACTCAAGCAACGTACGCAACCTACTCACGAATGTATGTAACAACAAACGCAGTGAACGCAGAGAAAGCACGTAACAAACGCAGCTCACGCAACGGCCTTGGCCTTGCGTTGGTGATTCGTCAAACTTAATTACCTAATGCGATTAACGTCAAGGTCAACAATGTGAGCAAGTTTTACGGAAAGTAAAGGCATCCATATCTGTAGTTGAGTTTACGTAACCGCAGCCCCATGTGTCGAAGCGCACACCGCGTGATGCGTTTCTTTATGTTTACAACTGTGCCCAACGTGTCGTTACAACCTTGCGATCAATAGTTCATCGTTTAAACCTCGTAAGTTGATCAGTTGATCAGTTCGAGAAAGCAGTGTCAGAGCTGAACGTGATTTGATTAAAATCTATTTAGAGTCTCGCGGTCGACAGTCACTAGCAGTCTGAGTTTGGTGTTGCCCCTATGCACTCCTAGCGTTGCCAGTTAGTCGAGTCTGCGAATCAATCGGTCACCACTGACTGCCATTCAGTGCAAGGGCTACTCGTCAGCCACGAGCGAACACATCGTGCCTGGCACTGCCGATAAACCTGACAATACGTGACTTCATTTGAACCGCGGCGTGATCATCACTCTACTGTACGGACGAACCAATCAATCAATCAATCAATCAATCAGCCAATGCTTTATTTGCTTTAGCAGCACAAAAATTTAACAAAAATATAACTTATGTAGGCCTATCAAAACTAAAAGCAAGTAATTTGAGAAAAAATCATGAGACGCGCGACAGCCGATAGAAATTCTTGTTGACTGGTTGCCCCGGTCGTAGTGGTCTATTTCATTTATTTCGTCGCAATTTACTCTTGAGGTGTGCACCGCAGGCGCAAATTGCAAAAAGCACCAAAACCCCATATTTATTTCCATTGCCCATAGTCTCTAAAAGTATTCATTTACTTGACAGACTGCCATAAAGAGTGCAAGGCCGACGTCGACGCAACAGGGTCCGTAGTGTATTGTAAGATCTTCGAATGCTCACAAACCCCAGTCGGGATTTCAACTCCGTTAAATATTTACACGGACACATAAAAACTGCGTTATATAACATACAACTAAGAAACTGGGCCGGAGCTGTTAGCGGTGTATCGCTTGGGGGTATTTTGCTTGCACGGCTTCTCGACTGGACTGGACTCGACACAAAACGGTGTGAAGCTATAGGCTATGCTATTCTCTCTCTCTCGACACAGAAGTCATTACATTAACATTGTGCGTTAGATATATACTGTCAAAGCTTATAAATATTCAGATTTTACTGTATGAACCGTTGCCATTCTAATCGTTTAAAGGCAGGACCGTGCACAATGTATACAGCGCTAAAATGGACATTTTTGGCCCAACCAGATACTCATCAAACTACTGTACTGCAATTTTAACTTACCTGAATACCTATACTTCGTTCTGTTTCACCACAGTATAAGAGTTATAACAGCCCATGACCTTACTCCAGCCAAGCGGGACGACTGATACATTGCTCGGGTCTTTGTACAGCACCATTTTCAGGCAAAACTCGCCGTCGATCACAGTCATAAAATAGATACCTTTTAACACACACACTCGCATAATACATTGTAGACCGCGTTGAAAACCTATACATAATGTCCTCAACGTTGTAATAAAAGCTACGTTTTTGCAGCTTGCATGTATATTGCATATGCTTATTTCGCGCACGCAAAGACCACTAGAGGAGAAAGCATGTCATTGATTGTTCGTGAATCGGCACTGTGCCACGTCGTATTTTGCGTGTGCAAAATGGAGCGACACAATTCCCTGTAGAATCACGGTTCTTCAGCGAAGACTTTTGAGTCTTTCATCAGCCACACATCGACAGCAGCATCAGCTACGGCTGCTGCGTGCCTTCGAGTTGGCTGATCAATCACTTCTGAAGCCATTACGCTATTATTAAACGCTTCTCTCATATACGTCTGTTTAATGTCGATTCGTATCAATCCGATTGATCTCATGGGAACTGAGGCGCGTTTCGCATTTTGTATTTTTTTGAGAATTTCTGAGATTCTCTGAAAATATTTGAGATGCTGCGTAGAATTCGCGTTTTGCACCTGCCTTTTTTCTGAGATTCTCAGAGAATCTCTGAAAATCTCAGAGAAATAAAAAGTGCGAAACGCGCCTCTGGTGTTAAACATTTCAGCAGCAACTTTACTAGGATACTATCCGCACATCTAAGTCTTATTTGGTCTCTCAGAATATTCGTATTTCAAGGTATAGTTATTCTGCTATTTAGTTTTGGGCAGCATGTTAATTTTCTACACAAAAGTAGCGGCTAAAGCATGCATGCATAAACCCATTATGGTTTATCCGCGCAATTTTATTGAGTTATAAGCCGGTCTCGGTCCGTACCAGAAAAACAGAGAGACGAGCTAAGGTATACGGAAGCCGTGCTTTTGGACATGCCGGTCCATCTGCTTCAAACGCTCTGCCGAACACTCTCAAATGCAGTTCACACTGTTTACCTACTTTCAGACGTCATCTAAAACATTTACTTCTCGTTTTACTAGCACATCGAGCGCGATCGAGGTTGCTACAGCTAACGCGCTATACACAGTACTTATTTACTTACTTACAAGTACGTACGGGCAAGACGCATAATGCGGCCTATTAAAAGTCCCAACTTAGGACGGTTGCATAGCAACAATGACTTCAGAGAGAGGAGGATCATCACAGTGATGACGGAATGCTTGTTAAGTGGCCTGCACCGGCGCGGAAATTTATATGGCAGTGCATGCTTTGCAGCGGTCAGTCCAGACAGGCTACAGCAGTCATGCTCGTCGATAAATCGCGTTCAGTGTTCGACTAATGGCTGCTCGGGTCACACTGCCGGGCACCGCGGTCTCCCAGAACGAACCGTGCGACGCTTGGCTGCCAACGAACGACAGGGGGAGAGATCGGCTTAAAATAGTCTATGCAGCCGCGGCCGGCGGCGCCTTGCTCACCGATCAGCGACATCTTCGGCACTTCAAACGTTTCATCGGTGCTTGACATTGACTTTGACGTTTGAGCTAGACCGTCGCAGTTTGCCACCGTTCTCGTCATCAGAACCTTAGAGCAATAATTTGTCAAGATGATCAAGATGATTTGGCTGTTCATTCTTCTATGATGCTATCTTTGCGGGGATGTTAACTCTGTAAACTTTATTTTGCTTACGAGTATTTTATTGTCAATTGCTGCTTTTCTCAACTGCCATCTCGGACAAACTTGAGGCGGCAGAAAGTTGTAATTTTTCGACAAGCAGCTGCAAACTACCGTCAGAAACGATTATGGATGCTCAACATTTTAATTTTGCCGTAATGTCACCAATTTTAAATTTTTGACAGGAAATTATTTATAAGGCTTGAAATTAAAAAAAAGATTGCTTCCCCCAGCTGCTGCTACGACGCTACTAAATGTATACGTAACGTAACGTAAAGTCCTTCCCGAGCCTTACGGCCCATAGGGCGGCGCTGATCTCCATTTTCTAAGGCCCTCAGCCAGACACCAGTTTTTACTCTGCGAGACCACGGATACGGGGCCAGTGTATCGCGCTGTGTGCCTGTTTACGTCCCAGCGGTGAAGCCGGTACCAAATTATACTGCTTGATGACAGAGGCTCGGTAGTCTAACGGTAATGTGTCGGACTTGTAATCCTGAGGTAACTCAGAGGCGCAGGTTCGACTCCGCACCGCGACACTGCCGGGTAACGATCTTAGACTAAATGTATAGGTGTAATAATTTGCTGTATAGACTTTCGACTTTTTGTGGATTTGTTGGAACACTGTTGCACATTTGTTGTACAACACGTTTTATGCGAAACTTGAACAACCACAGAGCAAAGCGTTGTAAGCGGAGTCTAGTCTTTATCAAACAAACTTTCTCCACTCTTGGCCGTTATTCTAAACTCGCCTGGAAGCATGATGAATGACTATTTGCATGCTGGCGATAGCCTAATAAGGACGGCGTGATGGCGAATGGTATGGGGTCATAGGTCAAGAGGTCATGTTTGACCTCTGTATCGTGCATTCGTTGTCACGTAACGGCTGCTGGCACACACAAACTATTGTGTCACTGAGCAATGATTAAAATATCCAATATGGCAAGGATAGGCCTAAATATCGTAAATTGAGGACAGAATTATGCATACTGGTCCAAGCATAGTGTCGTACCTTGAGACATATGACTGTAGGTGTGCAATTTGGTAAATTAACTTTGGCAGCAGCAGCATCAACAGCATCCCGCGATGCATTATTATCATCATCATCATCGTCGTCGTCGTCAATGCGTTATGCGCATAAATTGGTTTAGCGCTCGCCGCCGCGTCACACACAGTGCGTTGCCGTCGCAGTCGCATTAGCACAGAAACAAGGCACAATATGAACATAGCACAGACAAGATAATTAAACACATCGTCGTTCCTGGCTTCGTTGGTGGTCTAATACCATAGACACCGACTCCACGGGGGCAGTTGCCCCCACAGCCGAAAACGTCTGGGGTCGACGCTCCCACAGAGCAACGTTTGAAACCGTATTGACTGAGCCAATTCTGACACCTCGGCGTCTGATTCAGCCTTAATGAAAGTCGCCGTTTTCTACATCCAATCGAAAGCGAACAGCAAAAGTGCAGATGTGCCATTGCGGACGTGGTTAAAAGTGTACAATTTCAGCTTTAAAATGTGTCAAGATTGTTCGACGGTTGCATTTTTATTATGTTTTACAATGACAGCCACGCATTTTGTTAGTGGTGCTTAGAAAAAATTTTTTGCAGACCCGGTAGTCAGGTTTTAAAACGTAGAAAGAAAATAAAAAGAGAAATGTGGAATAAATGTATAAAAAGAAAAAGAAAAGTGAAAAATGGAAACAAGAAAGTAAAGAAAACCCGAGGTCGCCTCTATGTCGGCGCATATATATCATCTTACAAAATCATGTCATTATCTTTTGGTGCTGATTTCTGTTGCATAGCGTCACAGTCGCATCGTTGGACGTCGTCCATCGGTAGTGTTGTCTAATTTCATATCGATCATCCATGCCACTCGGCTAGCCTCGCACTTTACATTATATCACTAACAAGATGCGTTCACTACTCAACAACTCTCTCCTATTGTCATTGTTTACTGCGTTAGGATTCATCACATTCATCTTTAAATACGAATTAAAAATAACGTGTAAAATTGAATTACCAACAAGGGTGACAATTTCTATAAAAGTAAGTGATAAAACGCATTAGAAACAAACATACCAGTCACACAAGCAGTGTGCGTGAAAGTAACAGCGTACTACTTCCTGGAGCATTAAGATTAAGAAAAAATTACTTATGTAGAAACTTCTTAAATGATTAAGTTTTCACATTATAACGTCGTTGTTACCTTTTTGATTATGATGTTGCAAGTTGCGATCAAAACAAATTTCATGCAAATACGTCAATACACGCAAATGTCGTTTACCTGGTCTACCTCTCTAGAATAATGTCAGGTTAAAGTGCGGTCACACTAGCGGTCTGGACGGCCGAGCAGACCACTATATAGTGTGACCGCACCTTAAGTCCGGAACCCTAGCAAGGAGTCTCTGTATTACTATAACATGTATAGCATTAAGCGGTCGCTCTGAAAGCATCAGCGATGACACCGGCTATTTTGACAGTTATGTCATAGCGTGGTCTATTAGCCTGTTACACTCGTGCTAAAGTCGTTGCCTGAATAAGATACAATTTAGTAGGGACATTCGCATGGCCGCAAGTAACACTGTGTCAAACAGCGGGTCGGTCTCCTTGCGGGAAAGAAAAATTTGGTGGTCGAAAGCTACAGTCGATATTTGCATTGCAAGTGGCAAACGTAGTTCCAATGATTGTGACGCCAGCCCTTCCAAAGAAGTTTCCAGGAAAGCAACATCGGTCGTCGAAACGTCAACAAATCTGATAGGTCAAAGGCTGGAAAATCATACGATGAATTTATACAGCTAATAAATATTCATTGTCACTGCGTCCGTATTTCCCAAAGGACCTGAAGCGAACGACCAAGGCATCTTCCTGTCACGTCTCGGACATGCCGAACTGGACAACGCCTGCCGGGTACGTACGGGCTTATATACGTCGCCGCTAACACTGCAGCTAGGCCTTGCATGGCGCGGACAAGATACGGGACGACCCGTGGTCAGAGGAAGTGATATAAGTCGAGCCAGGTTCAAGCTGGCTCGTAAATTACGCGACGCACGCAAGGGAAAAACGCTTGTCGACGCTTTCTCGAGTTCACGGCGACCCGCGGACCCGCGGTTAAGCTGCGGCGTTGTGTGGACCCGGGCTAACGACGTATATATTACAATACAGACCCCGCGCCGCGTTGTCGTTAAAAAGTCGCGTGGCACGACTACTAAGCACCGCTGTCTGCATGCAGCCGCCGGACTTTCTTTACCTTGCGTACATCCCATAGACCGCATTACCTGTCTTGCCGATCTGTCTGTCCGTCGATCTGTCCGTCTGTTCCGTGCGGGGCTTCTAACTCGAAAACCAAATAGGCGAGAAAGAGCAAAATTGGTGCGAAAGTAAAAACACAAGTTACATCAGTTCAATGATTATCTGAGAAACACGAAAAGGTAAGTAAAATTAGAATACCGTTCCGGGCAAAATCCAGAACAAATCGTTAGCCAGACTTTCACAATTTAAACTAAAAATTATCCTGCGAAACGTTCGCGCCAAGTTTTGTTTTCTGCGCTTTTTTGCTCTCGAGTTAAGAGCCGGTGCGGGAAAGACATACGCGCAGACAGAAGGACGGACGAGCAATACACATACTGCGGCCAATTAGAACGGTCGCACAGCACAAAAAATCTGAAGCTGTCGCAGACGCAGGGGACATCAAAGCAACATCACGAGCAGCGGCAGCAGCCTGCAGTAATGATCGTAAATTCTTATCAGTTTCTTCCCGGCGGACATCGTCGATGACGTGCGTAGAAAAGGGACGTAATTTACGACGAGAAGTCTCAGCATGCGTGGTGTGGAGTGGACAGGGTAATACGTGGACGGTTCTCCCAAGCACAGCGTGCACCGGGCCGTCTCTTTGTACGAGACGCATCGTGCAATTAATCACGGTTTTAACCCGACAAAAACCCGCATCGCACAACCATGGCATACATATTGAGAACCGGCCGCAGTCACGACCGTTAAAGCCGTTAAAGACCTAACTGCACCTACTCAGATTTGTTGCTGCAACAAATCGTGCAACAAAACTGCACATATCAAGATGTTGCGAAAATCTTGCACTAGGCAATTGGTTGATTTCTGCAATCTCGTGTCGTCAATTCGTCGTGCATTTGACTTGCTGTCGGCTTAGGATTTGTTCTGTATCTGTTGTACATCTTGTTATGGGGCACAATGCCCAGCAAATCACCAACAAATCGAATCAATGGAGTTATAGCTTTAATTCGTTTTGGTGCTGACCGTTTACTGCAGTGTTCAATCAAGCGTAAATCGCCAAGAGAATAATCTAATTCTTCGAGTAGCTTCATTTCCGACACACGCCGATTTCACGCGCAGAATATTATACACCTGAGTCTAAAACGTACAGCAAGCAGTTACTGTCATAACTTCGCCGTACAAATAATGAGCATCTCTGCAGAAAATTGCCAACGAAAAAATCGCTGACGATTTCGCAATATTCGTTGTTAATCTGCAATTACATTTGTTCCGCCTTTTTGTGGGTTGCATTTGTCAACTTCAAAGGATAATGAAAATAATGTTAATTAGTGATGACTATTTAAATAAACAAAAGAGTGATGAGTTTACATACGACTGTGGTAAAAAGACAGTCAAATAACCGCTTCGGATGACGTAAAATGACGAAAGGCGGCGAGTGACGAAATTGACAGTTGGCGAATTGCAAGAGGTTACAGAGCGAAATGGCGATGTGTAGGCCTATTGATGGACGTACGAAGCCGACTTGACGAAGCGAGAGTGCAGTTTCGCGCGCGTGGAAGCGTGCAATAGAATTACTGGTCTCAGTCATTAGCGTCGACTTTTAAAAACTATATCGAAGAAGCGAGCTTTCCTCCACACATCCTCCTTTCAATTTTTTTTTACCCGATAGGCCTCTACTTTTCTGTCTTTTTTACTTAACGTTTTCATTTTACATAAAAGACTTTTCTGCTTAAATCAAGCCAGAAAATGGGTAACGCTCTAAGCTCCCTAGCGGGCCCATGCAGGAGAAGCGCGACTGCCAAATAGTTGAGGTAAAATGGCATCTCTCGTGACACTTACTGTAAAAGGTGTTTTAATTACGCGGCGTTGGGACAAAAATCCCTCAGGTTGTGATTGTGAATAGCCGTCATTTTTACATTAACTGTTCGAGGTTTATTAAACAAATGAAATTTAAAACACCTAGAAAATGAATAAACATTCTGTGACACTGACTATCCCGTCTTCTGTCGTTGGCCGGTCACAGCGCACGTCGATGAGTTCTGGGAGCGATTAGTAATTTCCAGGACGCGTTTGCTGTCGGCGTCTGCGGTCTCAATGAGCTGTAATCGAGCTCCGGCTGCCGGTGACACCGGCGGGCATCACACTTGCTGCTGCTGCTGATGATGATAATGATGATGATGTAGATGCCAACGCTGATGGGATGGTATAAGACCGTGGATGCGTGTAAAATACTACGGATGTCATTTGTATTGCAAATAAAAGACCAAAAACGTTGCGTTGCGCTTTGAAAACCCAGAATGCGTAAAAACAGAGTTTGCGGCGCCGCTTGAAAAGCTTACAGCGCTCACTCTGGCCGCCTAGATAACTTTGGGAGAAGACTGGTGTTAATTATAAGCATGTAAAACGGCGAGAAAATAATGATCGTGTCAACCAAATCCTGGAGGCAAACGTTCGTGGACAACAAAGCAGACTCGGAAACAGATGAATGGAGTACAACATCAAGGACTTGCGGCATAACGTGGGGGATACAGAGAATCGTGCTGAATAGAGAAAGAAAACTCGTGTGGCTGACTTTTTTACTTAATAAAGTGTTTACACGATCTAGCAAACGTCCAGCATTAGCACGTGTATTTTGAATACATTTGCTAAAAGTTTGCGGGACGTTTGCTGGATCGTGTAAACACCCCATAAGGGATCCGCGGAGTGAAGGAGAGAGAAACAGAAAGTGGTGTGAATTGGAGGCCAAAAGTAGCCGGCGTGCCGATGAGGAGGGAGCGGGGGGCAAGGGTAAATGTCAGGCTGCCTCTATCTAGACGCTACTTGTTGTGCGTTGCGATGGTACCGTTGCTCAAGCTGGCGCCGTGGACTTATCATCATTGATCAACGTCCTCCCAGCAGAGCACCATCGCTGCCACGACGACGACCGAGGCGCTGAAAGTCAATAAATAGCGCGCCATGAAATAGATAGGACGCGAATTGGGAGCCGTAAATCAGTGACTTTAATTAAGTGCGTCCGTAAGACGTTGCAGTTACAGCTAGCACACTATAGTCGCGCCGCCGGCCAGGTTAGCATGTCACCAAGTTGGCCGACACTGTAATCACATTATTCACGCTGCAGTTCTGCACCGTTTTACCAAGAATTCGATCGTTGTTCAATCGATCTAGCGATCAGTCAAGATCAATATAGTTTAACGAGTGTGTGTAATAATTTTAGCTGTTAATATAACGATATGACGACAATACGCATAGCTGGCCGCACTTGGAAACTGGCAGACAAGCTGAATGTAAACGCCTAGTTAAACAAAAATACGATTAGAATCATCCGATATATTCTCAGTAGTTGTTCTTGGTGTTTTAATCTGTTTAGACGTAAACCGGTGACTGACTAAAACAAAACAGACCTACACAACAAATCACAGGCGTGCGGTAATCACAGGCGACCGGCTAAGTAAAGGGAGAATGGCAAAATTCGACCCCGCGCCGATCCGAAACCCCTGAACCGATCGACACAAAATTTGAAACAGGTGATTACGTCCGCGAGACGACCCCCCGTGCAAAATTTCGTGCAAATCCGTCCATTGGGGGCTTCTCGGCAAATG
>Ga0056128_1000040_pt1 | contig 65471 bp, 51 predicted proteins | sample WorMetLIZISLAND2_FD_71113 | JGI IMG/M metagenome (GOLD analysis project Ga0056128, IMG submission 71113) | Marine gutless worms symbiont microbial communities from Max Planck institute for Marine Microbiology, Germany - Olavius geniculatus... ... | reverse complement strand
CTTTTACTTTTTCATTTGTTCTGCTGCCCTTGTTTCTAGTGTTATTGCAAGTGATTGAAAGCCAGCATTGGTATTTCGCATGAACAAATTAGTCAGGGAAAACAGTTCATTTTGTTCTGGAAAGTCAGGGAAAATGTATTCTGCAGAGTAGTAGGAACCATGTAAATAGGACTCTGCAATGATGTCATGAACATCATTATCGTCTGCGAGCAAACCAGATTGTTTTTGCTATTTTATTTTTTTAAATAGCATATCATGAACTTTTCGATTATGTAGTTGTAACCTTAAAACTTTTTGTTGTTCAAACCAAATTAAGGATGCTTATAAGTCAAGATACGTTATATATTCATCATGCATATGCGGAGTGGGTGTGGCACTTTTTTGGGCTTCAAAGTTTTTGCTGAGTGCATTATCTATAGTTCATCTTATCTATGCTTGACTCTTTGTTGAGTTGCCTGTGCCACATATGTGTTTTGATTGATTTGATTGATGTTAATTTGTTTGAAATATTTGTTTTATATCATGTGCATTTAGGACACGTATTGTCAAAGATCCGGAAGGATGAGCCAGAACGTAAAGGTTAGTTTCAGGAGTTACGTCGTTGCAGCTGTTTGTGGTTTTTTTGCACTGAAACTGTAGTTTACCTAAACACACCAGTTTTTCTGCATGTGGGAAATATGCCGACACAGTAGTTAATAGTTAACATTTGACCGAAAGTGACAGACATGTTGTGGGTATCTTCACGTTGTTTAATTCATCGATTGATTGCATCGATGCACGTGAATATTCATGATGTCCATATTGAAGCATTGAATTTTGTGACGTTAAGATGCATCGATGCAATCAATCGGTGAATTAAACAACGCAAGGTATACTATACATCTAACGGCGCATGTATGTGTGATAACATTTTCAAATTGTCACCGAGTACTAACTGAGTGAAGTTGTAATTGCCAACATAATGATGCAGTGATGCTGAACCTCTCCAGTTGGGCAACTCTGCAGCAGTAAACAGGCTTGCATATGGGTTGGCATCACTCACATGGGGCTTCAGCAAAAATGGATGACTGAAATTCAAAATTTGTAATTTGTATTCTACAAACGGCCACATTTTGGCTTTCTTAGATCGATCACTGTCTTATCGATTTCATCTAGCTGTTGTGGAGTATAGTAGTGAAATTCCAGTTAGTCTGAAGTTAATGAAACAGGTGGTGCCGGTACTGAGCTTGGTTAGAAATTGAGCTGAGATTAAATTAGCCAGTTTGACGTGGCCCATGCATAGGCATGGATGTAATGTTCTTTAGAGACTTATCATTTAGTTTTAAACAGTAATTCGACTGCTAACTGCAGTGTTCTTGCCTCGAAACAAGTTAATAACAAACACATACAGGATGGTCCATAAAAATGTGGCACTTTTTTTTATGCATATCTTCGCTAATTATTGATCGATTTTCAAAATTTTTCACTGGCACACTGCGGACAGTTTGCAATAATGTGATTATGATATATCTCACCACACCATAAATGTGTCACTACCACTACACTATCTTATGAAATATAAATGAAATATGAATGTATAATGATAACAACAATTGGACATTTTGGTAAATGAACAAAAAACCCCTTTCAGACCAGCATTGTGGTTAATGGTTTGTATGACACTCGACTGTGTGGGTTTAACACAGTTTAGTGTCATACAGATCATTCACTGCAATGTTGGTCAGGCATGTTTTTCCATTTACCTTAATGTTCATTATTATTGTTAGTTTTCCCTTACATTCGTATTTCACAAGGTAGTGTAAAGATGCAATTATGGTGTAGTGGTTTATTTAATAACCACATTATTGCAAATTGTCCGCAGAGTGTGCAGGTGAAAGAATTTTGAAAATCGGTCAATAATTGGCAAAGATATGGCAATAGTAAAGTGCCACGTTTTGTATGGACCACGGTGTACATTGTGTTACTAATGTAAGTGCATGATACTGTTTTTTCTTTTTTTCACTTATGTCTGCATGCTCGGTTACGCTTATAAACATATCGTCATATATCAGCTTGCATTTAATTCGCTGTGTATGTTTTGTCTTGTCAGGTTTGTTATACATGAGCGCTTATTATTTCCCATGTAGCGTTGGCACGTCTGTATAATGCGTTGGCAATGCATCGGCCTTTTGTTTATAATTTTACAAACTTCATATAGGCAGCTGAAGTTGCTGCTTTTAATAAATACTGTTTAAGCTATAATTTTTACTCCTCGCGCGCTACGTTCCTAACGTAAGGAATATAAGATCAGTGTAATATTGAGGATCGACTGACCAACCGACTGACCTCTGTTCCTGAAAGAGCCTTCCTGGAAGAACTTCAAATGGCCATATCTCCATATCGGTGCTAGATAGATGCATGGTCACTATAGACCACCCGTAGGAAGTCAACCCCCGGGAGTCTAATGGTCATGTGACCCTGAAAGGTCAAACTCATGACCCCCTTATCTTTGAGGCGCCATATCTCCATAACAGTGCCAGATAGACGCATGGTCACTGTGGACAAGACCATGCATCTATGTAGCACCGTTATGGAGGTATGGCGCCTCAAAGATAATGGAGTCACGAGTTCGACATTTGGGGTCACGTGACATGATGACATCGGTTGCACGGTTGATGCTGTCGACGAGGTGATGCTGTCGGCACCGCTATTTGTGGTGTGAAAAGAAAGGGACTAGAAAGCAGTTAAAAGAATACAGGAGAAAACAATGCATGCAAGGAGTACATTAGATTGGTTGACAATCTAAAATATTTCTTGTTATAAAGATGTGGTTCTGGTCGATTGACCTAGTGATGTGATAGTGTCATATTTTGAATGGTGTCTGTACAGTCAAGAGTACAACATTAACAGGAAATGAAATGTTTTATATTATGCATAATTTTCGTTGAGTGAATGTTGTAGTCATTTTTTGAAATCGATCACTGTTGAGTTATTTAAAACATGTGCGTAATGTATTGGGCAGTTATAATTTAAAGAAGCTTTAGAAAATGTAGGCTGGCATGATATTAGGTTATAAAAATAAACATATTTTAGCTGTAGCTGTGATGCGGTTAAAGTTACAGTAATAGCGATTTGAAGTAGGAGCATTTAAAACAAAATCTTCTGAAACCCCAACACAGACTACGAGCTGTAGCTAATGCTGCTGCGAAGTTTCCCAGCGTCCAGTGAACTGATTGCGTTGAACGACTCGCTGTATTTTTTTCAGGACCGCTGATTACTCGTCTGCTCTATGTGGGAAATTTGCCGGCTGGAATTACCGAGGAGACAGTGAAGGACTGTTTTCCCGACGCACTGCGTGCGCTAGTGCCGAGCAAAGACAAAGAAGACAAAGACGCATCTACTATGAAACCCGGCGGGTAAACGAACGGCCACTACCGTAGACTCAAGCACAGACTACATGGCTTGACAGCAGCAGGCGGAGTGGAGCTGAATGGTGAAAGATATCTTCGACTTTTGGTCGAGTTGAGAGATGTATGTGGTGCTGTCTCCGCCTGCCTGCTTGAAGAAGGGTCTTTATGACATCACTAACTGTAGCACGGTATGAGCGTACACATAGAGACGTTGTGGCGACAATCAGTCACTGAAAGGACAATGATATTACGTTTTGTTTCACTGCACAAGAAGAACTTAAGACATTTATGTCACTGCTCAGGATGATGATAAACTAATTGTTTGCCAACAGTGGGAGTATAACTCCTTCGTATTAGTTCTCCAGTGGATTCATGATGATCTTATGCAGTGGGATAGTTTGTCGCAAGAGGCAGAGAACATGTAACGATGTGATATTTTGTATGCAGAAGATCTGATGAGCTGAGAATAGGAAATGTCTGGGGACATAATTGTGGGGCACCTGTCTTTTCCTAGAACAAGTTTAGATCGAGATCGAATGCACTGCCCAGTCCGTGGATCTGATCTGAATGTTTACTTGTAGATATGCTTACATGGAGTATGCCACAGAAGCCGATGCTACGGAAGCTGCCAAGAAATATCAAGATGTTGAGCTTGAGGGACACAGGCTTTACGTCATCAAGGCGATGACCGAGCGAATGATGAGCTTCGGTGAGCTGCTTTCATTGCTGCTTATCGGACAGTAATGGCGATGGTGAGCATTGTGCTGTAGCTGCTGCCTACAGGCAGATCTTAGGCTCAGGCTTATAGGTCCGTGGGATGTAAGTAAGTTAGTTGCCCACATTACCCAGTTAGCTGTAGATAAACTCTAATGCATGCCGGTAGAACAAGAAGTGAAACATTTTTGATTTCATCTAAATGTAAACGGAGTGTAAGCTGCTGTTGTTCTAAAGTGCAATTTGAAAACTTTCTCATTTCTCAATAGTAACTGCGGTGCCAATGTAGTGCATGCTGGTGTCTCGGACACATTCAGTTGTTGCATTGGGTGTCATGTCGAGCTGTTATTAACGTCACAGTACATGTGATGTTGATAGGGTTACTGAAGGATAGCCTGCGCAAGTACTGGTTGGAACAGATTCGCAGCATGGAAGCATCAAAGTCAAAATCAAACAAAACACCACGCGAGATTGCCGACTTAGACACTGTATGTACACTACATCGACGTTATCTCGGCATTTTATAACCTATCACTAGTCTATTGAAGTTGAACTGTGAGACGAAGGCATTGTTTGCAACTGTGAAGGCTGCTCCGATTTTTTATTCTATGCAAGAGGTACTGATTTCTGCCTAAGGTGGATTAACTGCTTTGATTATTAATTCTGGAAAAGTGGAAAGAGCATCGATGTGTTGGTGTGGGTGGCAGAAGCTGGATCGGATGAAACGTCGCATCAAGAAGGACAACCAGCGTCGTGAGGTGCTGAACATTCCCGTAGCGGAGTCTGATGTTGTTGAAGTGGCTGACTCAGACACTGAGACTAAGGATGCGGATGGCAAGGCAGCGACAACGACAGCGAAGGACGAGAAGGCGAAGGAAGATGGAGCAGCCAAGCCATCGGAGCGGCATTCTCATCGTGACGACAAATCTGCTGATCGACGTCGTACACCACCAAGACGTAGAAGTCCACCGAGATATCGCGGGTCAGTCAGTCAATTCACCATTTGGCTGTTCTGTCCTTTGTTAGGCCGCATTTTTCCATCTCAGCTAGTTTAGGCAGAATTTTTTTCATGGATTAATTTTAACCACTTATGACGTTCTCATTCTGTCTCGCTCTTAGTTCTGTTTTAATTGACCTACTTTTCTACAGTTACTTTAATTGGTCAGGATCTGTCTTCATGGGCAAACAGCCTGAAATTCTGGCAGTGGTCTTGTGTGTTGCTGTTGTTAGGACTGTTGTTAGACTTTTACATGTTTTGGGAGCTCTAGAATAGGCTGGTTTTTCTGTCCAGATTGTACAAAAGCCATTTAACATGGGTTTTAGTTTTTATGCGCAACAGCAGCTACTGCTGTAGCGCGTCTTAGCCATTGCAATTCTGTCCGTCCATCCGTCCGTCCGTCTGTCTGTCAGTCAAAAATGGTGCAAGCTAGGATCACCAAATCTTTGTCGTCGGCTGTCTGGAAGACTCTAGTTTCAGGAACTGTAAAGCTTTTCCATAAATTCGAAGGGGGTCACCCCAAACGAGGATGCTAAATGAGAGGGGGTGGGCAAAATTTGCGATTTCCAGCCGATACGGCATTGTCAGAGCGAGACAGGTCACACCCTCTGATGAGTACAAGTAAAACATTATAGATAATTAGCTGCCGGTCGTCTGGTGCCCTCTGGCGACTGATTTTGTTTTACTTGGCTTTCAAACATGCACCGCATTCCGGTTGTTCCTCTTTGGGCTTTTCTTGTTAGTATTGTTAGGTTGTGATCTGTTGTTGTTCATATGGATATGTATGTATGTAATTTGGGCACAGTAGTTTAAGTAATTTGGGTGCTGTTAGCTTAACTTTGTTTGCTAGTTTGTTTGATTTTATACTGTTCTAATTGGAGTAAATGACAATAATGTGTCAATTGGGATGTACTTTTTGTTATAATTATGTTGTTGTTTTAACGGTGGTGATCCTATGTATTCACAGTGGGTGTTGTTATGATCACATGTTGTTTAGCGGCTACCGGGGTGGAAGTCGAGGCGGCTACCGCGGTGGTCCACCGAGCTACGGAGCTAGTCGTGATAGCAACGCTGATCGGCTGGTTGATCAGCTGCAAGAGCTTGTCGGCGCACTGGCGTATGCATCGGAATGAAAGCGTGCTCTATTAACAGTATAGTAGTAATTACACATGTGGGATAATGCTGTTTATAGTGCGCGTAATTGTGTACAGTTTACTGCAAAAATGTGGAAATTGATCATTTAAAATTTTGTTGGTAGCTGTTGTTTGTTTACTTCCTATGTTCACAAAATTGGGCATGTTTTCTGTGCCAAACCTCACAACACCAAGTGGTTTGTCAGCCGATATTTTCCTTGCAACAGTCTTCTGAAACAGCCCACCCAATGTACATTGAGTACCGGTCTGTTAGTGCATGTTTACTGGTGTCGACTGGCAGCTAACACTGTGATCCCATATGGCAGGTGACACTTTGTACGTTTGCAATGGCTTTTCTGTTAAGACTGTACACCCATTTTTTTTACTTTTAACATATTTTGTCACTGACTGTGTCACTGAATGGACTGATTGTTTTCCGTCAACAGACACCGAGAGAGAGTGGACTATGGTGGGTCGTACAGTAGTCGCGGTGGATATTATGAACCCCCATCCAGAGGCGGCCGTGGCGGCGGTTATGGACCACCTAGCTACAGAGGTAAATAGTATTTCTTTTTACTATCTCACTGTAATACTGTTGTTGATTTCTTATTACTTAGTTTTTCTAGTTTCATACCTGTAATAACAGTTGTTATGATTCCTCCGTCGTTCGTATCAGTAGTGATTCTTTCTTGTAGCACATATGCTAGCGGTTTTTAACGTACGTCACTCTCTTGTTTTGAGCATTATAACCTATAATGGACTGCTCGTATTATTCTCCGCATTTCGTTCTCCGTATTTCGACACAGGCAGCACGCAAATTGTTGCACTTCACACCTATCAAGTCGGAGCATGCTGTATTCAGGGTTCCCACGCCTCCTGGAAAGTCCTGGATTTTTATTCTTGAAGATTCCAGGACCTGAAAAGTCCTGGAAAATCACTTTGGTCCTGGAAGTTTTTGGAAAAATGCTATTGAAAATCATGCATTTGTTCATAAGCTTAAATTGATGTCTTTTCTGCTTGCTTCGCACGCAGATTAACTGTAGTCCCCTAATTTTGAATTTGCTGCCAGGACGTAATTTTTGTTTTACATTTTCAGGCTACGAGAAGGTTCTGGAAAATTTTTCATGTGGGTCCTCGAAAAGTTTTGGATTTTTTGTCAGTAAAAGAGTGGAAACCCTGTGTATTTGTTTGTGTGTATTGCACAGTAATGAATTTTGAAGAGTTTGTAATTTTCAAACACTGAAAATAACTGTGTGATAAGATGGTAAAAATTGGTAATAATGTCAATAACAAGTTGTGATTATAATGTTGAGAGTCATTCATGTTGTGACTGATGCTGTTTTGTCAGGCGATTATCATTCTTCAGGCGGTCAATTTCCACGCAAGCGACCATCGGATATGGATGACTACACACCCGACCGAAAGAGACATGTTGGTCTGTACCAGCAGTGTTGTCTGTAAAAATGTAAGGTAATATTGTACTGCTGATCTGCATTTCCTTAGCCGTCAGCGAGACACCGGCTTACACTGTTAGACCACGGATACAGCACTGGTGCATTGCATGCTGTGCCTGTTTACACCGCAGCCTTTGCTGGCAGTCATTGTGCACACCAACGGGGGATGGCCAGGCTGAGTTGAACTGGGTGACTGATTATTGATTACATAAGGAAATTTATACGTAGTTTGTTCATCTGTTCATTAGTCACCAATCCAGGTACTAACCGGGCTCAGTGTCGATTAACTTCGCTGTTCAGACACAACATGCTAACCATTACACTAAGCTTCCACCAGTCTGTTTTTTAGAATAATATATAATTAACATAATTAACCGTCCACTTAATCCACTTAATGTCTGTTAACTTTGTTGTGTGTTTATGTGACTGCAGATGACTACTATGGTGGCAGAGGTGGCGGCAGCTACGGTGAGTTGTCATTCAGTCAGTTAAGCTGCGTTTTGAATGGCCTAACAACCATGAACAAGTTAAATGTACCATAGATAAATATATTATAAATATGCTAATGATAATAATACTTTTAATAGTTTCAATACTTTCAGCTAAAAGTTTTAATTTCTGCTGACGGCATGGCAGACAAAAAATTTGAAAGAGTTTCGTTTTGTTGTATTGAGGCAATATACTAGTAAATTTGTTTTTTGTGCTTCGGCATAGAGTATCTGATTAGCATATTTTTAATATGCTAATTAATATCTGTGAACAAACACGAACGTGTTAAGCATCCAAAGCGCAGCTAAAATCACTCCACTTAGCCACTGCTTCATCGCTGACATTGTAAGTAGTGTGTAACAGATTGCGGTATTCTGGTGTTTACAAGCTTTTTGCCTGTTTCATGAGATATCATATTTTGTCAGTAACTGAAGTCTAGTCAAATTGTACATAGCTGATGATGGTAATTTGTATACAACTTGTAATTTGCTGCGATAGAAACCTTTTGGGTGGCAAAAACGGGTTTTTGCTGACAGAAACCCGACCATGGTAATTGGATGTAATGTAGACAGTGGTTCAGTAAGTCATTTATGCAGTTGTAAAAAGTGTAGGTTTGCATATGTTATGCCCACGTCACACACACACACAACGAACAAGACTCGGTTGCATGATAAAATCGCATGTGTGACTTGAAAGTTGCCTGATCAGCTTTTGACAAGTGGTGCAACTATGTTTCAAAACCATATCTATTCTTCTGCGATGTTTTTTGCACAGTAAAGTTTCACGACAAACAGGTTTGATTTTATCGCATTGTCTGGCATGCGCCTTAATGCTTAAATGCTGATTTCTGCGTGCAGGTTCGTATGGTGGGCCGCGACGTGGCGGCGGCAGCTACTACTAGGTGGGTGGGTATTGTATCTCATCAGTTTATACTCGATGCACATAAACCGTGGTCCATAAAAAACGTGCCACTTTCATTTTTTGAATAGCTTCTTTAAACATTGGCCCATTTTGACACAAGACATCAGGAAAGAACTTGATGCAAATTACTTCAGTTTTGGCCGCTTCACTTTGATACTGTCGCTACACTACTTTGTGAAATGCAGAAGTGGTAGTTTGGCCATTGACAACAATGAATTCATACTGGATAGGTGCATGTGTTGTCTCAGAAGTGATTAACTGAAAAGCGACAAACACGATTGGCAACTATTGTATCTCACAAAGTCATACGGGTCACATCACATCCTGGTTTTTACAGCATGTGCTCAAAATATCCTCCAACGCAAATTCTAGTGGCAAACGTTGACACCACTCACAAACAACAGGGTGAACAACCTCCATTTCACAAGGTAGTGTAGCAACAGTATAAAAGTGAGATGACCAAAACTATGGTCATTTATTTCAAGTTTCCTCCTAATGTTGCACGCCAAAAATTATTAAAATTGGCTCATGCGGCACGGAGCTATTCAAAAAATAAAAGTGGCACATTTTTTTTATGGACCACGGTGTACAGCCATTGTATTGAAGTATTTAGTTCACTAATTCACAGGTTTCAATCAGGTGGTACTTTCATAGACTGATTGAGTGAGTAACACTGTCATTTTTTGTGACTTGTTGGTTTTTAGTTGCTTGTTAAGTAAATAAAGTAAGTAAAATGTGAATTTATATAGCACTGCACATAACGTAAAATTACCCTCTAATGCACTCATTTGTGTTTCTGTATAAATTAATATTTGAAAGTCATGAATGCATTTTGATATCTTAAAGAAAGGTTATTTCAAAGGAAGCCCGTGTACTAAGGGTATTATGTTGACGGTGTTTAATGAAATGGATAATTTTGGCAAGATAGCAAGGAATAAGTCAACAAGATAGCAAGGAAGGAAGTCAGTTCTGCACCGTGGTATCATTGTGTTTCTGCATTGAGCAGTGCTGGCATGTCCACAGCCATTACTGGTCTGCTGTGTTCGTCTTGTTGAAGTTCAACCATTTTCCGAGAAAAGGAATTCCTGTTGGACACTGCGGATTTCAATGTTTTCATATATTCCTTGATAGTACCAGTTTTTGTCAACTAAGACATCATGTCTAACTGCCAGTGATGGTGTGTGTTGCAGCCGAGGTCGACGTGTTCAGAAGCCGTCATATCTCGTGATGTGAACTGTCACCACCAAGTTGCTTGCTGTCGTCCATTGAACTTTGACGTCACAACTTTACTCTCGACTGCGTTGCTGTCTGTGCTCGTTCAAATAGATTAACTACTAGCTGTTAAGTAACTAATCTGATGTACTGATTATGTGTGCAGATCTACTGCCAGTGGTTTAATGTTGTAAATTTGACGTTTCACTAACACACATCTACAGAATATGTCACCCTGACTGTGTCATTATTGTTGGTAGTTTGGAATGGACATGTTGTCAACAATATCAGAAAAGTTCATGTAGTCTTTACATGTTCCGATGTATTGTTTGCCTGCTAGAGCTAAACCTTCATCTACACTCTACAGTGTGCGGCCAAAAATGTAGCCCCTAAAATTTTTGTTGTTTTCTAGCAACCGTTTGGAATTTTAATTTGAAATTTTACAGCTTTATTTTCTTTAACTTTCTACATCTAACTGCCAAGCAACAATGTGATTCTGTTTAAAAACGTCAAAGTTAAGACTTTTTAACATAACCGCCTACAGATTTTTCGGCATTAAAAATGCTAGATGTTAAAGGGTTTGGTAAATAAAGCTCTACAATTTTAAATTAAAATTGCAAACGGTTGCTGAGAAAACAGCGCAGAATTTTAGCAGGCTACTTTTTTGCCGCAACCTGTACAGGGCGAGTCATAATTGTTGGTAGAATTACAAATCTGGCCATTGGCAAAATACAAATACTGTCACTCTGTGAAATTTGTTTTTGGATGCTGAACATTTGTTACATATTTTCCTGAAAAGGGTTTGGTGCTTAGCTTAGTAACAGCATTCTTCTTATAATTACCTCCGCCAAGGAGGTTATGTTTTTGCCAGAGTTTTTGTCTGTCTGTGTGTTAGCAAGATAACTCAAAAATTTATGGATCTTTCTGAAATTTTCAGGGAACGTCGGGAATGGCAAAAACTACAAGTGATTCAATTTTGGGGGTGATCTGGAAGGAATCCTGGATCACTTTGAAATTTTCGTTACCGTTGCTTTAAATGGGGCAGCGTCGAATCGATATGCCTGGCAGTGTTTTCTAGTTTCTCATTAGGCAGTTGAGCTGGTGCATCGATGCGTTAGGATGTTAGCTTGTAAAAATCAATGCTGATGCAGTACATACCACTCTGCCACATAGTAACAAAATGGAGCAATAGCAGAATTAAGCAGGCTTACCTTTGCTAAAACGCATGCTAAGACGAGAAAAAAATTTGGTACAAAAATATTCTACAGATATCACAATTTTGTTGCATTGGGGCATTTGACTCGCGCTGTGGTAAAGTCTGCCACCACTATAACTTAAATCGTTGTGCACAGCTGTTGCAACATCTGTCCACATTTGAACAGCCTGTGTTTCATTAAAAAGCCTAACCTGGTTCAGTTAGATAAGCGCCAAGATACTAGATACTGTCCACAGCAAAAGAATGTCACTTTAAATCCAAAGTACTTCCAGACAGCTACCATGATGTTACTTCTGAAGCCATTCAAAACAGACACAAAGCATTTGGTTTGGAGGCGAGCTTTTCTTTCTTTTACTGACAAGAATGCTTATCAAACATAATCAATCACATCACGGCATATACAGTCGATACCTGACGAGTTAAATTAACAAAATTCTACAAAATAAAACAACTGTAGCGGTAGCAACGAACGATATTGTATCGTGGAGAACAGGCGGTTAGCATACAGAGCTCTCGCTGTCAACTCGGCGACTACAGTAGTATAGGACAAAACATATCACGTTCTCGGTAGCAGTCCTCACCGAGGCAGAAGTATGCAAGTGGAACGAAGAAGTAGATGTGGTAGATAGGTCTAGTGGTACCAGAACAGTGTCAGCGGTTAACAAATTGCTATCCTTAGATGGACGACAGCAAATTTCCAGCAATTCTCATAAAGATTGGGCCTGTTTGGCCGCAAATTTTGTATTTCTGACAGAAAATTTCCCACAATGAAGTTGTGGCACAGATTGCTTTGCAGCAAGTGCGAATGCCGTTGCTAGCCAGCCAGCTGGCCGGCCGGCCACGTGCTGTATCAGACTTGCTGAAGTGAATGACCTTCGTTCATGTTTTGGTAGTGTCTCTTCTATGAATTAATATGTCTGCATTTTGTCGGTCAGGTTGGTGCGGATGTCGACGCCACGTCCGTAGCCTCCGCGCCTGCTAGCGCCACCACGCAGTGAGTTCAGTCGTGCTGCTGCTAACTCTTCCTTCGGCTTCTTTTCTTCTATGTTCAAACGAAGCTTCCTCAGGAAGATCGGCTGACACACACAGACCAACAGAATTACTCATACTTCTGCAGAGCATATCACACAGTCAGCTAATTATGTGGCATCATTTCACAGCTGCTTGCTAATGAACACAACCAAAAGCTGACATTATAAAAATTAACAGTGAGCCAGTCTACACAAAGCTGCTAGAAACCGCCATATTTAGCCATATAGTAACTGGCTGGTTGCATTGCTTATTCTACTTCTACTCAGTTTCCATGTGTTTCCGAGCATGTGGCTTTCTGTTCTTTGTGTCAATACAAGTTACATCATGCCTTTTCCATGCCCAATCAACATCGTTAAAGCAACACGGGGCTAAAGGCACATGTGTGAAAGTAGGACTCCTTTAGTGTCCCAAGACAACAAGCGTTGCCGCAATGACAGTAGGAGAGAAGGAGAAATATTATACTCACACGCTCTGCCAGTACTTTCTGCACAGTGTCGGGACTGTCAAATACCATGAACCCAAAGTTCTGCAGGACACACAATACAGTCTGATATAACTACTCGTATCAGCCAACACGGAATCGATCACAATGTATCATACAAAATATCTGCACATAGTTGAAACAGAATTCGGCTGTCGACCGACCCTGGTTGCATCAGCATAAAGTTCCAGAATAGAAAAAAGTAGAAATTTGGGACAGAGGCCAACATGAGGCTGTCGGCAGCAAAGTGTGATTGGGGGAATCTTGGTCCACGACTGCTTATTTGTCAAGCCGCTGACCCTGAAAACTCCTTTATGGATCAATTCCTTCCAGGTCTTCCTGACCCTAATTCTGCTCTTGTGGCCTTGGAGGAAAAGTGGAAAATAAAGAATAAGCAGAAATTATGTTTATGTATTGCAAAGCTTACTAAAAAATATCAGAAGTTGAGTACTCAAGGACACCTTCAGTTAGGTCCATCACAACATGATCTGCTTAGGGCGAAGAAGCCACAGTTTAATAACATGTCACTTGGCTGCTGGAGACGCTAAATCTCTAATTATCAATAAATGGACACTAATAGGTTCAAATAGTAGATGCAATCAGTGTGGATATAACAACCTTCTGTCCAAAGTTGTTTCCAGCATGCGGTGTCCCAGCCTTCCGACTAATTCTGAAGTCCAACACTTTGCCAAACTCTGCAGCACACCATGCATTAAGCACAAACTGCTTTAGTTGCAACATGCACAAAAGAAGAAATTAATTCGGCTCAAAAAAGCAATCATAAATATAATGACTGATAAAATCCAAATACGACTGAGTGAGTGAGTGAGGTTTAACGCCCCACCCGACACAGTCGACCATTTCGGGGATAGCCTCTCCAGGCAATGCACATACATACACATATTAATGGAACAGTAAGTTTAACATTTGCGTAACAACCTAACATGACATAAAACACAAAAACGACCTGAACCTAAAATTGTAAGAACTCACCATTAAAATTGTGCATATGTAAGAACAATGGCAGTTCTAGTAATCTTCCCTGTTATCCTCCAGGCAGTCATCAATCTCAAAATGCTGTCTATTGGAGAACAGGGTCAGTCAAGCTGGACACCTTAACACATGGAATTTCTTGACTATTGAAAACTACTAAAACTGCTGAATACATTCTACTACAAAAATAAACATTCCATTAAATTCTACTGTGCAAACTAAACAGCAGTTACACAATTAAAATACCCGACATATATGAAAACAAACACTAAAAAATGCAAAAGAAAAACAATAAAAACACAAAGTGAATAGTTTGAATACAATATGCCGATCTTTGTACTTGTACCATCTTTATACATCAACGTTGCAACTATATTATATACCAATGAATACCAGAAACATTCCATCAACTATTATCAACTTCAGGGTATGTTAGAATTTAACACACAGTGCAGAGATCTCTGTATGCCTCACCTCCCAGCGGTTACCAAATTAGACTGCTTGCCGACAGAGGCACGTGAGTGTCAACATCTTGCCCAGGATTGATACCTGGCAGTGTACAGGCTGGGAGTCAAAACAGCAACCTCACGATTACCAGTCCGACATACTGCAGTTATGACTACCAAGCCACAAGCAGGAGTACTGACGTTCAAAGAAGTCGATGAGATCCTGGTCGGGGAGGTGCTGTGGCAGGTTGCCTACAAACACTTGCTGGTTGTCCGGGTAATTGATGACCGATGACGCTGACGTCGATGTGGACAGGCGCAGGGTTTCATCTTTGTTATCTCCGTTTACAATTACGCCACCAGCGCCACCACCATTCACGCTGCGATCATCCACACCGGACCCCGACCTGACGGCACCAACCAACCATATCAACAAATACAACCTGTAGCTTCCATGGACGGAGGGTGCGAGGATAGGAGGCAATTTCAGCCCTAGTGACAAGTAAACAAAATTATAGCCAAGGTGACAAAAACGAATGAAACGAGCTGTTTACCATGCAGTCTTTGGCATCTGATTGACTTCAGAAGCCTTGGCATCAGGGAGGGTGTGTTGCCGCTGAGCGGAGACCGTGTTAGAAGCAGTGGACAGAGTGCTTGACGAGCCACCAGCATTACGACTTGCCATAGCTGCCCATGTCAGCGGCTTGGCTACCACAAACAACCAGAGACATGCCTCTGCTGTGAATATAATTATGATTAAAATGACGATACTAATGATGCAATGGCTTCTAGGGTCCTAACTGTTGCTTTTTGCCACGCGGGATTTTTTTCTGCTCGCTTTGCTCACAGATTATTTGTGCCCCACTTTTAAATTTGTTCCACCACCCTTGTTTCTAGTGTGATTGCAAGCGACTGAAAACTGACGCTGGTATTTCGCGTGAACAAATTAGTTAGGGATAACGATTCATTTTGTCTTGGAAAGTCAGGGAAAATGAATTCCACAGAGTAGTAGGAACCATGATAAGAACATCACGTACGGTACATCAAGTATGTTTGACAAAATCGTGTTAGCCATACGTTACACTCCAGATTCGCTAACACAAGCTGAGCGTGTTTTAGGTCATGTTGAACACTGGTATTAATCGGCCACATGTGTGTCAACAATGACAATGATATTGGTAGCGATTCAACAACAACTGCAATCTAAAGGGGATGTCAGACAACCGACAAAATCGGCCGACTTTTGTGGGCGTGGTCTAGTTGCCCGAGAAAACTGGCCGATAAAATCGATGAACCACGATGCAGGGCTGTCATTTTCATCTGCTACTTCATACGATATCAGCTAGCACAACAGCAAAATGCAGATCGCAAAATAATACTTGCATCACTTTTTTCTGCATCTAATGAACAAAAGCAATTAACAAACACAATAAATAACTAAAATAAATATTCATCTTTGATTGTAAACAATCACAATGGCAACATAAACAAAATGTTCTTGGCCGATATCCACAAAGTCGGCCGACAAAATCGTCCGATTTGTGCATGACGCATGACAGATTTTTGTCGGGCGATTTTGTCGATCGTCAAACATCCCCTTAAGCAAAGATGTCATCAATATCACGAGAATGACTAGGTGTTACCAGGCACTGCGGGGGTCTCCACTTCAGTCGTCTGATCATGTTCTTCCGGTTGTCCAGCGCTATAATCAGGCATATTATCAGCAGCAGCAGCAGCAGCAGTCGTGTCCTTGTCATCCCGTGTCATCTCAGTCGCTGCTTTCACATCTTCACCATGCATCTCAGCATCAGTTGTTGCTGTTACTGCATCAGTCTGCGCATCGGCTGACTCCTGCTGAGCTGCTGGCATCATCTCATCCGCCTCCAGCTCACCGTTAGCTCTGCACAGCAACATTTAACCACAGACACCTACACATCTCTGGCACATCATCTCAAATGGCTTGGTAGCATAACGCATGTAGCATGTCAGAATTACAATCCAGAGTTGTGATCAGGTCACTATCAGGTGGTTACTATTTGGATGGGTGACTGTTTGTGGACAGGTAAATCATCTTCTATCCCTCCGGAGTAGGTAAATCGAGCACCGGCCTGTCTGGCTTGAATTAAGGTGGTTCATGTTCACCTGTGTCAGGTGACAGGCAACACTGTGTGATCCTATATCTGTAGCGCTGAGACAAATTTCCTGTAAAGATCTATACTGTATCTTTTTACTTACAGCAGAACAGACGTCAGCAGATGCTCCATCGACTAACCTGCCTTTTCATCACCCACCCAGACCAACTCAGTACGGCACTATCTGGCTAAAGTTATGTAAAGCTGTGTGAGGTGGCAGGTTCCTTATGGCAGGTGATGCTCTGTAGCTCTGAGATGGGTTCCCATAAAGAACTGTACACACTTCTGTAACCTTCATCATATACAACGTCAAGCGGACCAAAGAAAAACGTAAACAGTTTACTTAACCGACATATGGTTGCTACACCATCATAGATCAAGCTAAGATGATGTCTCAAGAAGCATAGATAAGCGAGACAACCTACCCATCAGCAGCAGCAGAGTCTGGTGTCGGCTGTGGAGTGACCGATAGCTCAGTGTTCTGCTCTGTTTCATCATTACCCTCAGCGCCAATCATCTGACCAGCTGCAGCAGCTGCGTCGACCAGTTCCAGCTCTGTAAACAACAAGCAATCTCCAGCACACAGCCTCAAACACCATCAAAGCTATAACTGGAAGGCACTCGTGAGAGTGCATATCTCCGCCAAGTTAATTGATTTAAACATTTTTGTCACTTAAAAAACAAAAATATAAAACAACGGAATAAAAATAACAATAAAAAAGAGAAACTTTTAAAAAATGAAAAAAAATTAAATAACAAAATTAAGTAAAACAAAAATTTAAAAAAAAACAAAAATAAATTTAAAAATTCAATAAAATTAAACAAAAAGATAAAGGCCGGTAACCCTGGTTACGCCCCCTTTTAAAAAAAAACTTAAGGAATCATGTCCGAACTGCGTGGAAATCATGCAAATCAAATTTGAGGTTTATACTCCATAGCTTCAATTGTTTTGGAGCTACCTCTGAGTGACAATGCGCCAATGTCATTACCACCATGATGTCACAGACACAATGACAGAATGCCACGACTGTGAAGACATTATATTCACCAAGTTTACCATGTTATACATGGCAGAGATAACAACGCAACAATAATTAAACTTGCAAAAAGCTACATGAGTCTGCAAACAGTTTCACAATGGTAAATCGCTGCTCATGAGGCATCTTGGGCCAACCAATTACAAAAATAAAACTATTACTGCACAAAATCAGGCCTATTTACTGCAATGACAGAGAGATAAAAACTCAATGAAAAAAGATTAGAAATTAAGTTAACTAAAGCAACATTGTGACCATCAAACATTTGTAAAAGATCTCTGTGTAAAAGCAAGAACTGATGGATCTTGTTGATCATTCCGGGATAATCTGTTCCATTACACAACTGCTGGCTATGACAAAGTCAGTCTTTCCATACACCACAGAGCAGTCAAAGTCCACCAGAGAAAGCAAACTACATTAACGACAGACAGCCGTTACCTTCAGCAGACTGGTCATGAGATTGCGAGTCAGATTCAGTGCACTCAGTTGTCAGCGGGTAGATGTCCTGATAGCGGAAAATGTCAATGTGAACGTAGTACTTCTTGGCCGACTGCGGAGCAAGCACAAACGACTGGACAAACTTACGCATTGGCTGACCATTGTTTGACAGCTCACCAATCACCTGCAGTCATGGAAAACACACACCTAGTTTCACTTTCAGTTTCAGTAACCAAGGGGCATTATCGTCAACAGCTTGGAAGAAGACTTCAAATACCGGTTAACTAAATGTCAAATTTTACCACATAAAAATCAACATTTCAAACTTGATTTTCCACAGAAAAGAATACACTAATTCTTCTACCAGTAATGACAATGCATAGGATAATGTATAAAATTGGAAGGATTAACTGCCAGTATTAGCAGAAAAGGTACAAAAAATTGCATCAAATAGAAAAACACTGAAGATTTACAATGATGTAATATCAAGCAATTTAGCTGAAAAACATCACTATTGCAAACCTTAGACTAAAGTCTTGACTTGGTCTCGACTTTGGACTTATCTACAAGCTGGGCTTGACTTCAATCTTGACTTTCGTTTGTGGTCGTCCATCTTTTTAATGCAACCGCCAAATAACTGCAATAATAAGATTAGTTAAATTAACATTATAAAAGTGTTTTCTAGGCCTACGTTAATCGGGTGATGTGTGCAATATTAGCGTGTTTGCCTACATGGCTATTTTGTGGATATAAAAGAAATTTTGTGCAATATTTGTGCCAGTGATGACGTCACTACTTACGCTCGTGTCATCTGCGTAGTTAACACCACTAGATAGTAAGTAACAAAATGCCTATTAGTTACCAGATGCTGCATGTTATTTTACTGGACAAAAAGTAAACATTACGCTTAAATAATGAACTGGGACATTTGCTTAGTCAAGCTAGGCTCTAATTGTATTGTTTTGACATTGAAAATTGCCAGCCAAGTCAAGACTGTAGTCTTAGCAAAACTTGACCTCACCCAGTGTCATTTCCCACTTGCAATATCAATGTCAAGCTAAAATGACAGTGATACTGCTTATGGATTGGATAAACAGCACAGGTGAATGAATTGTTTACCTGTACGACGACCGACCCAGCAACGCTAGACTGACAGTCCACCTGACAGATTCTTGCATGACAGTTACTGAAGTTCAGAGACATGATCTTCTTGTGGATCTCCTGCCCAGTCAGTGCACATTCACCAAATCAAACTGCAGCAGGATGTTGACGTACAATGTACAGGTGAGTGGCTTGGCAGAGTGGTAATGCACTTCATCCAATCAACGAAGCTACTCTACGCCAGGCCCAGTTATTACTCTGATGGCAAGTAAACCATCTCGGTATGTAACCAGCTGCCTAGGTCAACTCAGCCTTCCATCCGTCCAGGGTAGGTAAATCGAGTACCAGTTTATCTGGCTAGGGTTAAGGTGGGTCGGGTTCAACTGTGTTGAGTGGCAGGTAACACTGTGTGATCCCATATGGCAGGTGATGCTCCGGTAGCTCTGAGACGGGCTTCTCATTAAGAGCTATATCACCACCTTTAACCTTCAACCGTCTTTACAATGGCTCTTTATTACACAGCAAATCTAAAACAGACAGTGATATGCAATTTGTATTCAGATTTTGAAAATAAACTACAAGACATGAGACCGCTGTTGGCAGCAAGATGTGAAATCTGCATGAAAATAAAAAAAAGAAACTTTTGCACACTGTAAACAGAAACTGAAAAATGTATATAGATGGGTTACTAGATAAGTTCTAACTAAGCAGACAGACATCAGGGAACGAAATTACAGTACTATTAGTTCAGTTTTTGCTTGCAATTTGTGTGTAAAGCTGTAGATGACGTACAGAAACAGACGCCATAGGCCTGCTTCGAGATATTCACATGATGATAATGATTGTTATTATTATTATTAATGAGAAACAGATTAAAGTGACACTGTCACATCAAATGATGTTGCAGGGGCACTGTACATAAGTATGTTGCGAGCACTAAGCTAATAAGTGCAAGACTGTCGGTACAGGTCATGTCAGTCCAGAAACGACTGGCGAAACTGCAGCATGAGATGGCATCTCTCGTCGCAGGTAACAGACTGTTCCAGGCCACCAGAAATGCCCGGTCGCCGATGGTAGCGCGTTGCATCGACGGCACTGGCAGCATCATCGTGTCGGTAGAACGCAGACGACGACGTGCAGGGGCGTCGGCAGTCAGCTGGAGACTGTCAGCAAGGTAGGCTGGCGCTGTGCTGTGCACGCAGTGGTAAGCCAGCACACATAACCGGAACTGGATGTGCTCAGGAACACGCAACCAGTGAAGTTCTCAAAGCACTTGCGGTTATGATGATGATGATGATAATGACAATGAGCGTATAGACACAAAGGGAAATTTATACTAACAGCCTGGCCAGTGACAGTCTGCTGCTCGTCAGGACGGCCATCCATGCTGCCGTGAACAAAGTTGGAATTGTTGCTATAGAACCTACAGCACGCAGACAGACAAACACTGTATGCAGTCAAATTATATGATGTGCTGCATACAGTACATGGTCTGATCCCTCAATCTGTATAAGGAGTACAAGTCCAGCATCGGAAGTTGCAGCGTTAGTAGCATTAGTTTAGTCTAGTCTTTGTTGCAGTTTATGTAAAAAGTGTTCATGTTGGACAGAAATATGACACTTTAGCCTGCTTCTGGACATTCACTGATGACAATAACAACAACGTACACCACTTGACATGACAGTATTCGATTACTCACTTGGTTATTAATAAACAAAGTTTTTGCACGTTATGTTTTTACTGCTATCTGACTCTTGTTTCTCTGTCTCTCCACAAAATTGCTTAAAAAGATAAAAATGGATTTTCATGAAATATCTTAAACAGGTGGGCCATTGCATAAAGGTCGTGATCTCCAAATACTTCACTCTACAAACTACCACAGTCAGACCAAAAGCTCACAAATAAATCTGTTCTGAAGTAACGACAGGAAAATTGGGTGGATAAATAAAAAATGTAAATTAGCAGGAGCAGTAGTCTAAGTACACTATGTCTGGCAAAAAACTGGCCCCTCAGACATCGTGCAATAAAAATGTCAAATCTAAACAAATTTGAATAAAGTTTTGTACACTTGATTCCCAATAAATTCCTAAAGCAATTGCCAAATTTCGTTGAAAAATATTATTCTTTTCCACAATTATTAAATGTTGAATATCGGTAACAAAATATTTCCGTTACCAATATGGCGTTACATACTGCAGTCACTCAATCAAAATTGACGTTTGTTGATGCAATCAAAATAACGTAAACACATCATGTTTTAATTAAACTGTTGAGACAAGAGAAAAGGTATGGTGCTAAAAAGTTTATCACGGAATTTCCCAGCAAGCCACGGACACCGTCAGGATTAAACAAACGGTTGCCTAATACTGGACACTTCACGTTTTGAGGCGACCTCAGAAAAACCACTGTAACTATCGTTTACGTAGATAGATTTAACTGAAATTTGGCACATTGATTGCCAATGGATGATGCATTGTTGATAAAAAATTTTGCCAGAATCAAATGCTGTTTGTCAAAGTTACGCAAATGTACACCGGGGTTTACTTATGTAACACCATATTGATAACAGCGATATTTTGTCATCGATATTCAACATTTAATAATTTTGATACAAAATAATATTTTTCAACAAAATTTGGCAATCATTTCACGAATTTATTGTGGATTAAGTGTGTGAAACTTTATTCAAATTTGTTCAGATTTAACATTTTTATTGCACGATGTCTAAGGGGTCAGTTTTTTTACCGGACAGTGTAGTATGGTGTAATGGCATAAGAGCAGCATTTGGAGGCTGGCTGATGCAGCTACCATGGCTCCCAGGAGCAAAAAGTGAAATTTCAGGATGCAATGTTTACAAAATTTCAGCACAATTTCAGGACATTTTGTCGGTTTCACGAGGCACAAGACACAGAAAATGCACGTTTTTCTATCCTCAGAAATGTTATTCATTGAAGCAGATCAGTATTGCAGTCCTATAATAAACATACTAAGGTGAAACTGTAGTATGTAAGTAAGTAAGCCAAAAGTACTGATAAGAGTCCTGTTAACTAAGTAAAGTACACAATGAATGCAATGCCATAATGTCAGCCTAACAAAGGTCCATATCAGGACATTCTGACCAAATGAGTAAAATTTCAGGACAATTGCTGACTTCAGGACAATTTCAGGACATCTGCGACATTTCAGGAATTTCAGGACAATGGGGAGCCGTGAGCTACCTGTGCAGATGTTCCGGCGCAGCATTCAGCATGGTGTAATACTGCTTGACAAACTCCTGGCCCACAATCTGAGCACTGGGTGCAGGCTCCATGCTCTGCTGGTCTCACACTGACTGCCCAACTTCTGCTCATGCACAGACATACAACTGGCGGTTGCAACGCTGGGATCCCAGTCATTTTTGCCATTTTCGTAACTCCGAAATCCTAAGATTGGTGGCATCCCAATCCCAGGATTTCGGGATTACAAAAATTGGTTGAAATCACTTTTTTAAGTGCTAAACGATGAAAATTTAACAATTCTAAAGGTTTAATTTATAAAATATTTTATGTGCATTAGAGAACCGAGGTTATTGGACATTTGGGGTTAGTAAGTTAGAACTGGATGTCGTTTTTCAATGTCTTTGCACTGTAAGACATGGCATTTACATCAAATGTCTAATATCCAATAACCACAGTTCTTGATGTGCATTGTGACATGGTTCAGATTTTGCCGATCAAGTAAACTATGCCCCTAACAATAGGCCAAATCTATTGATCTTTTATCAACTTGATACCAAAGTCATAACGTTAATTCTATTTTCAGTTAGGTGAACTGACAAAAGCAATGCAAAATTTGCTACTTTCAGTTTGGGGAAAACGGATAATGCCCGATGCCGCCGAACTATCTAATAAAGCTGAAATAAATAAATCTAAGTTGTGCAATAAGATTTTAGGTCTATGCTGTAAGTACGCAGACCACTATGGCCCAATTCTGCCATTGTCCATCTGAGAGTAAACTGAAAGATTTTTAGCCTCTCCTGCAGTATTTTGAAAAGATATGAATAAGAACTGTGGCACTTAATCATTTTTAGTCCATCTGCACAAGTCATGGTAGATCTATAGCGTCCCTCTCCAACCGAGCAGATTTCATCTCAGCAGCTAGCGCTGGTAACGATGAGTTTACTCGAACTCTGAATAAAAAGTCCTCCTAATATTTTTTTACTTCAAAATTAGTGAATCTATTCACCATCTCTAACGCAGTACTGGTGGTGGTGTGAAATTAACAGCAGTGCAGCCGAACTGATTCTAGTAGCCCAACTCACTGCTCTTCAGATCGCCGAACTGCTTTTAGTAAATTCTGATTCTTTCGACTCAGTTTGGTGAACTGATGATAGTAATTTTGGTCACCAATCTTTCAGTTCGCCGAACTGACCGTAGCACTGAGCTAATCATAAATGCACTAAATTGCTCAAATTTGATAAGTTACAATTTTTTGGAGAATAAAGTGGTAAATTGGTTATCAGAGATGTCCGAATTGAAAACGTGTCTTGTCCACGAACACAGATCTGCAGTTGCGAATGCAGACTGACAGCGGATCAAAGGCAGGCAAAATTTGCGGACTCAAGACTGATGTGAATCCTCTTCCGTGACAAGTATATTTTTTGTAATTGTACTGTTAACCAACTTTGGAAAGCAAGTTTAATTTCTGTCTTGTTTAGCAAAATGCATCCCAAAGCATTTTAAGCTGGTATTTTGTCAAAATCTGCTAGGCCTTGGGCCTACCATATGCACTAAAAACTAGGCCTACTCAGTGTGGACACGAACTGACAGTGGATCCAATATTTCTCTCAAGTTGCGGACATGGATCCTTCGTCAAAATCCACGACCTGAAACAGACTCAAAATTTTGAGATCCACACGTCTCTGTCAGACGATGGTAAAAAGTGGATGTGCGTATCTGCGGATGTGGCAACGAATAAAAGTTGGATGTTGATGCGGAAGACACCCGCCTTTTACCCATCGTACTCAGCCACGCCTCTGGACCCAGTAAGCGGTGTATAACCGCGTATTAATTTGGGGGCGGGCCTTTGGGCGCCAGATGTTTGGGCGCCATGCTTTGTGACAGGCACCATGGCACGTTATTGAAATTGCCGTGCTTTGCACATCGTTCAAGTTAAAATCGTAAGTTGGCAAATTAAGTAAGTTGGCAAATCAGGGTTTACAATAGTAGGCCTAAGCTCCTGCTGCACTTAGTAGTCATCGTTGTCGTCATCCGTTGTCGTTCGATGTTGCGTGATGTCACTGTAGGCCTACATTATTGTCATGCAGTGTCACATTATGGCAGACTTCAAACGATTGCTGCCAATAAAGCATACTCTAAGTAGTTAATTACGGAGCAAATGATTGAAAAACTCAACAACTTTCATGACTGGTAATGTACGTGACAACTGTTATCCGCAAATCAGTCTTTTACCCAAACATCCGCGCTTAGCATCCACAGATTTTATCCGCCTTTTACCCATTGCCACATCGCACATCCGCATATCCACTTATTACCCACCCACAGCCATCTCTGTCGGTTATGCGAGATCTTGGAAAAGGACAAGACTTAAAACTTTAGTAAATATCCAGAATTTTTGAAAATTTTCAATGAAATGCTCTAGAACCTTTCAATGAAAGATTGACATAACTGAATATTTATTGTGAATATAGTGTTAAAACTAAATGAGATAACATCGAACTTCACTAGGGCAAATGACACCTTCATTGAACTTTTAATTAAATTACATTAATATCTCAACATTTATCACTGTTCTTCATGGCGCAGTGCGTGACTTCAAGACAATCACAGAAATAATACCCAACAAAATATCGAACAATCATAGAGCAGAAATACTATGTAATTTCAGAACATAAAATTTACCATAGAACGCCAAATTTCCGTGTCCAAGTAGACAGCGGATGTATCCGTCAGCTGAACATCTAGATAGTGAATCTAATACAGCCAAATGATAAAAATTTTAGCAAATAAAAACAAAACTACCGCAATCACGCACTACCGCAGCGCTAAGCGAAAACGAGGCTCTGATTCCAGTGATTGCAAAATAAGTAACTAAACTGCCGAAAACGCAAGTCGTCTGTCAACTCAGGGAGTCGGTGCCACCAGGACGCATTTTTCCATATCATACTGCCACCAGGACACTTTCTGTCTATAGGCCTGAATGCCACTACTGACTCAGTCGCAGCGCAGCAAGCTTGAAACTTCGTTAAGTTTTTGTTGGTGGCTATTTGGTATGAGGTATTGTCACAGACGTTGTTGTTAATGCTTTTTTGCACATGTATCATTATCCTGCCTTGAGCATTGTTTTCTAGCCTGCCATTAAACGAATGAGTGAATGATGAAATGGACGAAATGGATGGAGATAGACAAAAACAACCTGAATGCGAAATTTCCAGCATTAAGCACAGATTTTAGCAGTCCAAGTCCTGACTCCTACGAGTGTCAAAAAGAGGTAACCGACCTAAAAAGTGGTTATTTTACTGCTACTTGCTTGTCTAGCATGAACACAAGTTGCAAATATGCACAGACATGCTGCTTATCATAAGAAACACTGGTGACGAGATGACCTTAAATGACATTGAACCACCAAAATACGGCTTTTTGATGATTTTTTTTTATATTTTTACTGCACTGTGAACAGGAACAGCTATAGGCTGTCGCGCGTCCCATGAGCATTAGCTCACATTTCTTGTAAGACACAGCAGTAAAGGCAACTGACAGGGTGATCACTTTCTAGGCCACACAAAATTAAATGACTTTTCCAGTAGAGTATGTAAAGAGTCATCGACATACTGTTCAACAGTTGTTCCCGGCACTTCATGCACCTCTGCCATGCACGACATTACTCGCAAGAGGATATGTGCATTATTGGAAAAGAAGAAGTAACACTACGGTCAATGCTTCACTTTGGTTAATTGCTGGCAGTCATGTTAGTCAGTCAGCGAACAGTGTGACTTTACGGTTTCTGAAACTATAGTCTTCCAGGCAGCCAATGATGAAGTTTTGGTGATCCTAGCTTGCACCGTTTTCGACTGATCCACCCGTGTGACAGACAGACAGACAGACAGAATTGCGATGACTAAAATTGGACACGATAATGGAATGAAACTCTATACATGGGGGTTGAAATAGAACTACATGTATAGTTCGTAGTTCGTACCTCGCCACTGTTTCACGCTAATCGTTATTCATCGACCTAGCTTGCATTTTCGGTGACAATTAACTGACTAACTAAGTTTAGCTTGTGATGTAACACTGCCAGGTAGGAAAAAACACTACAGTAAATGACTGACAACTCGAAAACACTACGCTAAACTTTATTATGTATTATCAACGGTTGATTCGTCATCATAACACGATACACAACTGATAGTTTTACTTCATCAGCCTGCCAATAAATGCACAGTTTGTTTGAGGTACACTGTGAGCTGCTATCACCCATCTAGTGCCACACTTCATTCAGCTCACTTGAAAAAGTCTTCGTGCTCTGGTGATTCAAAAATACAATGACGTCAAATAATTCGGGGTTTATTCAACCTACGGTGACCAACTGGACACAACGAAGCCAAAAAGTAAAGGAGAAACTGCTACATCGTAAGCGCCAACTTTCAACAATTTCTCGAAGCAATAATCCACGATCAATGCTGGCAAATACTGCACCGTCCAATGCCAAAACACCACACAGAACGTGTGGGTGACGGAACAAACAAACTCAACTTAATCATACTAACAGCAACGTCCCATAATTCTCAGTGTCACAATGATCGTGAGAGGTTGAACGAAAACAAGAGAAAACTGATGCGGTAATCTATCGACAAATATTTGTCCGTAAGAGGCAGTGTTAACAGAACAGGTTGCTTGTTTCACTTCATGAGGCCAGTCGTCAGTATCTCGACTGAGGTTAAATGTTCGCCGACGGCGCCCAGTTGTGGTTCCACATCTGTTTCAACAATGCACACACGAACAACATCAACATGCAGCATCTACACTGTGTCTCAAAAAAAACATCCTGAACATTTTCAATTGTAACTTGGAGTAGGATTATGAGATTTTAATAATTTTTGGTACAAATATTCCTGAGACAACTTGCCAAATAAAATGAATGTTCAATTTCTGACCTCACCCAAAATCTGTTTATGCACTACCTGGAGAAAACAGAACCAACAAAATATTGGCTTTTTACACAATGCAGTTTTATTGTTTAATCTAAATAACACACAAAAACATATTTTGTTAACTTTTTTCACACTATGGTTGACTTTTCATCCAACTGTTTAGTTTTCAACTGCCTACAGCAAAATTGCTTGAACAGTGGGCCATTGTGTGAACACAGGCATGGAGACGCTTTCCGTGTTCGTTGACAGCAGTATTGATAATGTTTTGCTTCAGACCAATCCAGACTTCACCAGTCACTTCTTGAATTCATAAACATTCCTGAACGTCATCACTGCTTTATGACGATCAACTTTTGTTATCGACTGGCTGTTGAGGCCCAGAGATGTTGATAGATGGAATTTATTGAAGTTAATTTTCATTCATCTCAACACATGATTTGCTTGGTCTGTTTTCCCTAGTGCAGGACAGACGTTAGGAGAGGTGCGAACTTAAACAGTCATTCAATAGCCAGTGGTGTCAAAAAATATTTCGGCCAAAAATTATTAAAATCTGATAATGCTACTTCAAGTTATGATCAATAATGTTGGGGATGTTTTTTTCACGTTTTTGCGCATTTCAACGCATATTTCGCTTGGTCTATTCCCTTGGTAGTGTAGAAGCAAACATTAGGCGAGGTGGAAAACTGAATGGTCATTTGATGGCAAGTTGTGTCAGGAATATTCACACCAGACATTATTAGAATCTAATAATTTTTCTTGAAGCTACAATCGAAAATGTTGGGGATGTTTTCTTAAGACACAGTGTATATTTAGTCCTAAACTCCACTTATTGTGGATTTCTTGTACAACAAGTTGTTAAGACAAATGCAAAGTGAAAGTGAAAGTGAAAGGCCATGTACAGAAAATCACAACACAATTCATACAAAATTGAACGTAAACGTAAAGTCCTTCCCGAGCCTTAAGGCCCATTAAGCGGCGATGATCTCCGTTTCCTTAGTCCTCAGCCAGACACCAGTTTTTACACTGCGAGACCATGGATACAGGGCTAGTGCATCGCGCGGTGTGCCTGTTTACGTCCCAGCTTTTGCTGGTACTCATTGCGCCTACCCACGGAGGGATGGCCAGGCGGAGTTGACCTGGGTGGCTGGTTACGTACCGGGATGGTCACCCATCCAAGTACTAACCAAGCCTGGTGTTGATTAACTTCGTTGATGCAATGATGCTACCAACTGAGCCAAACTGCCACCAAATCCACGTATATCAACATGTGGCTAACTAATGGTATTCTACATAAAAACATAAACTGGCCCAACTGTCAAAATGCTCTCACAGCACTGCAACTTTGAGGTTAATCGACTCATCTCTGCTTATATGGCCCTGAGACAGCAGTGAGCGAGTAATTAGCTTATAGAGCATGCTAAATGTAACAACCTCAAATGCACTCGATGTGCTAGCAGAATGAGAGGTAAAAATGTTTTAGATGATGTCTAAAAGTAGACAAACAGTGTGAGCTGCATTTAAGAGCGTTCCCAGCAGTTAGGCTGGTAGCAAATTACACTGCTTGGTAACAGGCAAATGCCTGTAAGCAACCTGCCCAAGGTTGTTACCGGGATGTGAACCAGCGACCTTGCAACCACTAGTCCATTGCGCTAGCAAACTACAAACTGACATTCTGCCGCTATTAAAATAAAAAACACTTACTGACTTTCAAAGTATAAAATCTACCACTACTGCGAGTGAGAGAGTAGTTTTTAACTGCACATCAGCACAGAATAGGCCATTTAGTACGATTCTTAAAAATGGTCAAAAGCGTTTAACACTAAACAGTACTGCAGTGCATACCATATGTCCAGCCTTGGCAGCCAGGTAGTTGGAGACATCAGCAGTGGCGGGGGCATTGGCAGCAGTCCAGCCGGTTGTACCGTCATCGTCAGCATTCATCATCATCATTGCAGTGCCAGCGCTGCCACCCCGAACAGTCGGTAGATGACCCGTCCCAGCACCCCCGGCGGCTGTCATCATGCCGTTGAATGACCCAGTGGCATCAGCAGCATACATCGCTGTGTGTGGCATCACCATTGCTGCTGCTCCGATTGAACCACCCTGCTGTATGTAGCACACACAAACCAAGTCCAACACTATTAAGCCCAAATTCCATTACGCGACTTTCACTGAAACGTCCAAGCAAGGAAGTCACATGAACCATCAGTGGCTTCTATCCCTATACCTGGCGAGCGCAGCTTAGGCCCAGTGAAAAATAGGGGGGGGTTTGATGAGGTTGTAGATCAAAACTTCCCCTATTTTTTACTTCCCCTCTATTTTTCACTGGGCAATCTATACTCTTAACAAAACTTGCTTCCTAGAAGGGAAAGAATCCCAAAACAGAGGAGAAAACTTGAGTCAGAAATTGGGGGGAACCTCAGCCCAAAACTGGGGAGGGGGAAAAGTTGCACCCAATTCTGATTCCAGATTTGGGAAGGATAGAAGCCACTGTGAACCATCAACGTTCTGGATGTGAACCGTGGAACAAGGATGTCATGGAATAGTTTCAGGCTTCCAACTGTCTCAACATGTTGAGATGGTCGCAACAAAGTCCATGGCAAAATTAGAAGTGCCACGTTTTTTATGGCCCAGCATTAAGGTTTTCATCATTATTACACCTATAGGGTGCACCAAAAAATGATCCAACTTGTTTTTGTCAGAATTTCGTCAAATCTCCACCAGATTTGATAATTTTTGGCACACAGATAGCCAAGATGATAGAAACATGCAAAGTACACTCATTGTCCATCTCACCTAGTTTATGTCAATGCACTACCGTGTAAAATGCAGGTGCTCCAAATTGTTGCATAATGGTAAGTTGCTGTGCCCGTAAAAGTTCTAATGACTTAATTAAGCACACAATAAACTAAAGTGTGTTTTATTCAGCAGAATTATAAGTTTATGTAACAACTTGACTTCCAAATTATCAGAATTTATGTCCAAAGTGTACACAATGGCTTAGACGTGATGCAGGGGCATCATTTACGGAGGAAGGGGGGAAGGCTGGAAGGGTCTACAGACCCCCAAGGATTTACAATTTTAGTTTTTTCTCTGTAAATTGTACCCTTGAAACAAGAGTTACTGCTGCAAAAACAATAAGTTACGCAGACTTAGACCCTAAAGGATCACTGAGACCCCAACAATTTACTGAAATGAAGCCCCTGATTTGACGCCACGGCTGACAGAGGCATTAACGATCAACTGAACAAAATGCACAGCACTCATTCATGGATAAAATGTGTTTTAAGCTCATCAATCAGTTATTTTGTTGACTGCTGTTTTCAGCATAAAATGTTCAATACCACAAAATTATTAAATCCCACGGTGACCTTTGTGGAATTGATAATGCACAAGTGAGCAATCTGATACTGATAAGACCACACGTAAATTGTAAATATACACCTTGGGCCATAAAAAACGTGGCACTTCTACTTTTGTCTACAATTATTGACCAATTTTCAAAATTCTTTCACTGGCACACTCTGCAGACAATATGCAATAATGTGATAATTATATATATATGCTGCCACACAGTAAATGCGTCTCTGCACTACCTTGTAAAATATAAATCTAAGCAAAAAACTAACAATAATAAAAAAATTTTAGGTAAATGAAAAAACACTTCAGACCAACATTGCGATAAATGATCCATATGAGACTAGACTGTGTTATACCCACACAGTTTAGTGTCATACGGATCATTCACCGCAATGTTGGTCTGAAGTGTTTTTTTTCAATTTTACCAAAAAGTTTTGTTTGTTATTATGGCTATACATGCATATTTCATCGATATTTCACAAGGTAGTGTAGAGATGCAATTACATTGTGGTGGGATATGTAATAATCACGTTATTGCAAATTGTCCACAAAGTGTGCCAGTGAAATAATTTGCAAATCAATCAATAATTGGCAAAGATATGGACAAAAGCAAAGTGCCACGTTTTTTGGCCCACCCCGTACTTCTTTACTCACCGACTTACAAGTTCATGACATATTCAAAATATGTGAAGCAGAATCTGCAAAGGTGCTAGTTACCGAGTGGAAGAGGTGCTTGACAGCTGATTGGTCGAGAGCCGATGGGTTGCCATGGTAAACATCTGACATCATCATCATAGCATTCATATCATTCATGGTTGCCGGGTAGCCAACGTGCATGCCGACGGCTGCCTGCTGTGATGGGCCCAGCATGTGACCGTCCACTGGTAGCCCGGTGCCGGCAGTCAGCATGCTCGATTGATCAGCCAACGTCCCAAACAACGGCACGCTATTCCAGCTCCCTACAACAGTCACAAGCCCTCAGTCAGTCTCAACATTCTACCTGCAGCCGACTTCAATAATACCCAAGACTACGACTGCTACCAATAAAAAATTTTCAATCAATTAACTTCCAACATGTGCTATTATCAGACCCATAGCTAGACTTTTCCAAAGGATGGTTCGACTCCTCTCCCTGCATGGATCGTGAAGCTGCCTTCCATTAACCCCGCCAGGAAAGTGCTGTAAGATGCCCATGGGGTCTGCTGGGCCGGCTGCATTCGTGCATTTAAAGCTCAAAATGGCATCTGGTGGTCACTGCAAGTTATTATATGTAGGGCTGGTACTGATTAAAATTTTTTAATCGATTAATCACCAAAAATTAATCGTGATTAATCGATTAATTTCGAACAATTTTTCAATTTTGTAGTTGATGCAAAAACCATGAAAACTGCAAAATGCAAGTGTACTCGTTACCGTTCATAAAAGTTGGAAACGTATAGGCCTACTTGTACACTATATGCGGTCACATTTCAGGCTTTCAGCCAATCACGCAGACAAACAAGTGATGTCACATTTTCGGGCAAAAGAGCAGAAATGTGCAAATTAGTGATGTTCACATGTCCAAAGTTTAATCGAATTTTAATCGATTAAAAAAAATTAATTGAACAATTTTTTTAACGATTAATCGATTAATTAATCGTTAATTTTTGCAGCCCTAATTATATGTGATCCCTCCTGATGAGGGCTGAAGAGGGTGCAGTTTGATCCAACCTGATTACTTGTACTGCATATTCATACAATGCAAATGAAGTTGAATCCTCTCAAGCCATGTGGCCCAAAGAGGGCAACACTAATCATATTGTTCGTCTCTGCTAATAACCAATTACGTAATTACGCAGCAGTGCCATATGCAGCATTAGTAGAAGTTTTGTGCAATACCAAATGATGTAGGTTAAACAACACGGCATTCTCAACGCTCATCTGCAATGTGAGTGAGTGAGTGAGTAGTGTTTAATGTCCCGCCCGACACAGTATAGGTCATTTCGTGGACGGCCTTTGCAGGCAAAATTGCACATACACATAATAACGAAACAAAAAGTTTAACCTTTGCAAAAGGTTTAACGTTTATGAAACGCAAAACACAAAAAATGACCTAAACCTAAAATTGTAAGAACTGCCGATTACAATTGTGCATATGTAACGAAAATTGAAGTTCTAATAATCTTCCCTGTTATGTGCACAAACAGAAGAAGCAGAAGTAGACAGGATGTCGAGCAGTAAACAGAATGAACAAGCAGACACGACACAGCTACAGTACAAAGCCGTTGAAACCTACCACCATCAGTGTAAATGTTCCATGAGTCATGTAAAGGACCGGCAGCCATGTTCACATCGGCTGCATACATTGAAGGAGCTATGTTGGCTGCCGGTCGTCGGGTGGCTCGCTCTGTGCCTATAGGTCCCAGCGTCTTGCGATCATCCAGTCCTCCGTACGATGGCTGCTGCACACTGTGTTCTGTTCACATACACACGGTAAACAGGGTATACAGCTTTTCACGGGAAACTATTCTTAAAGCTATGGAGTGTCACCTACCATATGGAATCACACAGCCGACAATGCTGAACACGCCCCACCTCAATTCCATCCAGAAGCCTGCTGCTAATATTCGATTTAACTAAAACTGTGTGAAACGAAAGGCCGAGTTGACCTTGGTGTTGGTTATACACTGATATGGCTTACCTGTCCGCAGACAGTCACCCATCCAAGCAGTAACCCACTGATAGTGACCCAACTGAGAGACGAACCAATGACCTAGTGATCACAAGTAAAACATTACACTACCAAGTGCGTCAGTACACAAGTATGAGAAGTCAGACCCACTGAAGGACTACAGATGTTATGCACTGTGTAACGTAAGCAAGCCAAGTCTGATGTTGCTGCTGCAATGGGTGAATTTATTTACTAAACAGCCATAGGCAAACCGCAGATCATTTAAATAACTGCAGAAAGACTAAATCTGATCTCATGGAAATTCGTAAATGCTAACAAATTAAACCAATTAAAGCGATTAAAGTAGTGACGAAAAACATAAAATGCACGGATCATGCTCACTGGTCCAGAGCAGTATCAATCTACATGTACCTTTCATCAAACTAGAAGGTCAATAAAAACAAATTAGCAACGAATTGGCATGCTAAGAAATAAAAAAGATACCGTCAGCAGACGAGGCAGTGACAGAAGGTGGTAGGTTGAAGTGATGCATCGTGCTGTCTGGATGCGATACGGATGCCAGCGACGTCGCCATCAATGGGGCGGCCAGCACGCTCGTCTCAGTGACGGCACCTCCGCTATTACGTTGAGTTCCAAACTGACTGACTTGAGACACGGGAGGCACGTACACATCACCAGACTGCACCAGTCCTAGCTGCATCAGACCGGGCGGTGGCGGCGGGGGCACGGGATATGTCTGGCTGGGTCGATAACCACTACTCATGTAGAATGACGCAGGACGATCCAACGATGCTGCAAGAGATGGACCAACAGACTCAGAGTTGTCGACAGCAGACGAGCTCGCTGCAGCATTTGGCGTAGAGTTCGGCCGGCCGTAATCAGTTGGCTTGAAACTGGACTCAGTGGTACTGGAAGCAGACGTCAGGGCCCGTGACACAGAAGCCGTAGTGGCATCCTTCGACGCTCGATGGCCGGGTGCTTTGGTAGGATCAGAGCATGCAGAGATCTTGTAGCCAGGTGCTTTGTGTGGGTCCGAGGCCCCGGCCTGCGGTGCTACGGCTGCAGAGTCCTCGGAGTAAGAGACAGGCAATGGAGGAGATGACGTGATGACTCCTGCAGCGGCAACCGATGCAAAGTCATCGGTACGTTTAGCAAGGACTGACTCAGCGATGATCTGACTCAGGGTGTTATCAAATGGCGAGTAGTCGCGCATCACCGACGATGCAGCGGCAGCACTCAGTCGAGACATGGCAGCCGGACCGGGAAACCCAGTTGCCGTGACGATGGGCAACGGCTGCGGCTCACAGCGCAGAGCTTGACTAGTTGCTAGCTGAACATTGCCGCTGCTGCTTGTGCTAGTTGCCGCCGATGACGCCGCCATCTTGTCAACAGGAGGGGACCTCGACACGGATGATGAATCGCTGCATGACGACAGAACGACGTTCTTTGCACGGTCGCTGTAGGACATCTTACTTATCTCCGGAGAGGCTCGAACAGCAGAGCTTGCATCTCCAGACCAGGCAGATGCCAGCGCAGGGCTCAGTACACTACCAGCTTTCACCGACGAAGAAGGCGGTTGCTGCCATGCGCTGATTGCAAAATTACTCATGCCACCAGTGCCACCAGTTTTCGACGAGGTCAGCTTTGATGAGTGGTCATCCTTGGATGAGGAGTTTGTGACACCGTTGGCATGAGCCGACTTAGACGAAGACTTCTGCTTCTGGTTGGAGTGTGACGTGGTGCTTGGTGGCAGTAGGGGTTTCATCTTGGGCAGCTGCTGTTCGAACTTCTTGTCCGAGTCGTTGATCAATGCTTCAATCAACGACTGGGCATATTTTGTTGCCTCCAACGAGCCCCTGAACATCACACACCACCCATCATTGCACTGACAGACTTCGCTATGAATGATACCTTTGAAATTGCTCTGTCACTGCTATTACCACAAATCATACTTCACATTTTCAATATTGGACACAATTTCATATGATACAGTTGCTTGACATATAATAAACTAGCAACATCTGGTGTTTCGCTGCACAGCTTACGACCAGACCAGGAACGGACTGAGGCAGTGACCTGCCCCCCTATCCCCCACCCCTCCTTCTCCGACCGAGAATGAGAGTGAGTGTGCACTTTCAACTGGCTGTTTGTACAAAACTGGCAAAAGTTGAGAGCAGAAATACACAGCAACCGATGTACAAAAGTACAATACGTAACAACATAAAAAATTAAGCCGATAAAACTGCAGGCGACTCTCACTTGATGGTGATAATGCGTTCCGTGGTAGAATCTCTGGATCGGTCAATCTCCACCTGTGCCGTTGATATTTCACGGATTGCGTTGATGTTACAGCCGCCGCGACCAATCACACGACTGATGGTGTTCGCAGGAACAAGCAGTCGCTTTGACCTGACAATAACAGGCAGTGATATTTCAGCTGTCGCTCAGACACGAGTGCAAACAACAACCATTTTAACCTGTGCATGACAACCAACGATATTAGCTGCTTCAACCTCTGCACAAACATACAATAACATTACAGCAGATACAGCTGCAGGCAAGCAGAGAGACATGACTACGACACACATTCACATTTTTCACAAGCCACTATTATAGCAAATGAGGTATGCATCAATAGCATTCAGTCAATGGTCTGGCCATGCTACTGTTAAAAAATAGCAAACAATATTAGGTGACCCATTTCTACAGACATCAGTGCACAAATGCAAACTTTTGGCAATTGCTTTGGCTGCACTGGACGCCTGGCCTTTCTGCTGTCAACTGAAAACATCCATGGAGCACAGAAGAACGACGGCATTCCTGACCGGAAACAGCATGTTACTACTACTATCCATTAGCTCCGCACAAGAAAGCATGCAAAAAAATGACTACCATGCAAGCTGGTTTCTGCAAATAAAAAAAAACACAAAACACGACAAGCGTACAAATACTGCTGAATGATAAAGACAACATACTTGCGAGAGACCTCCTCCCACTCATCGTCTTTCTTCTGTCCTCTCTTGCCGCCGGCCTTCGCTGGAGTTCCAGCGGACTGCTTCTTTGAGGTAGACTTTTGTTCACTGCAACAACGCACAAGCCAATGAATGCACCCATCACTGCAGTAGATATAACTACAACAACATTAATAAGAATTATATCACCAACAAAGAAAAACTAAAAAAGTTTACTACTAATAACTGCAAAACTAAAACACACACTTCAGCCTCAATATGTGCAAAAGTACAAATCATACAGAAGCCAAATTTGCAGCATTTGTTCACGTTGTCTGTGGCACTATGTGTACAAAATTTTGTAGCAAACGGAGCACGTTTGACAAGTTATATTAAGAACTAAAAATATCAATGGACCCAAGTTTGCGGACCCGAGCATGGCCGCCGTCAGTCCTTATTTTAAGACGTCTATGTTCACTGCACACTGTTAACATTCACATCATAATGATTCCACTGCTACATTGTGCACAAAAGTCTTAATTTCTGGCAATTATTTACATGTAAAATGACAAATATGTATAGAAAAATCATTAAAAAGCTCGTACATGACAGTAATGCGTGGCTTGTCCGCCTGTTTCTTGGACGAACTCAGTTTCACCGTCATTGGCACAGTCGACAAAGACCCAAAATCATCCAGATCACCAATACCTGCAATCGACGACATTCTGTTCAGCATGTGCTCTCAGAAGCATGCAAACACACGACAACTTGCTAAAATCACACACACTACAGCTGCAACACCAAAAATGAACAATGCCGTAACTGGAGTGTGCAACTGAAACCACAACCGAGACACAAATTCCACTATCAAAAATGCGCAGAATATAGCAGACACGCCTCTAATGCAATGTCCATTACGAAAAATACCACAGTGATAACAACAACCAAGTTTATTTAAAAATTTGTTGTAAAACACACATGAATGCAGCACACTCACCAGTGCCGTCCAAAGTCATTATGACACACTGGCATACTAATCCTGACCATTGATCAATAATGCCCATTTCTATTTGTTTTGTCGTACCCTATAGTTCAAAGATACAGGCATAGTTTTTGCTAAATTAGGCTTGCTTCGAATAAAGTAAACAAAGTGCCACTACGTAACATCATAGTCACGTTGATTAAAAAGTCTGTCGATTGCTGTGTACCTGTATTTTACTATGAGGTATAACAATAATAATCATTATAATTACCGGTGACAGAAGAGGGAAGTGGTGGGCCGATGGAGAATGACGCCAGTTTGGCTGGATCCATCGTACCGCTGCCTTTACTTGACATCTGCTCCTTCCCACTCAGAGAGCTCGTGACGCTGGATGCCGATGACGAACTAATAGCAGACGACTTGTGAGTTCTGCCTCCGATAGACTGATGCGGGTCGGCCAGGTACAGCAGCGAGGGTGGTGGCTGTGAAAGGTCAGCATCCATCAACTGTATCACTGCCGTGGAGTCTGGTGTCGCCATCGTCGGTCTCTTGTGTCGGTCACGACGATTACGCCGGCTACGTCTTGCCGATGACGTCGTTGTTGTCTCACCTGACCCACCCGCTGAGTTGACTACCGGACCATCACTAGTCAGCGATGACATCATGTTCTCACCCAGCCCGTCACTAACCTGATCCATCGTCGTCGTTTTGTGCACATCTGCAGCAAATGCCAAAAATATTTATTTACTCTACTCTCGATTTTTACGTTTTACACTATAGCGTAGTTGCACATTTATTTCAGTTTCTTCCATTTAGCTTCCATTCAAAATGCTCCACTTCTATTTCTGGTGTAATCACGACCGAGACAACAATCAACTGGCAATTAACAAACCTGCACTGTTAAGTGGAGGCAGATCATTAAGAGGCGAGTCAGCGGGCTGCGGCAACTGCGCAATATCGTCAATGTGCTGAGATGATGATGTTTTATCAGGCAAAGCTGACATCTCATCACTCCAGTTGTCATCAACGTCTCCGCCAGTAACATCACCGTTCAGCATCAATGAACTGTTAACATGTGAACATTAACCAGCATGAAAAGCCGATTATTCCATGCCTAGTTAACTCAGAGCTTTTCCAACCAGAAGTTAACTTTAACTTTCACGTTAACCTTCAAACACTGTTCCATGCCAAATTTATGGAGTGAAGCAACATGCCAGGAGTTAACCCAAGTAATTTCCCGAGTGAACCTTATGGTTAATAGAAATGTGTGCATGGAATAATCGACCTTAAATGGTTAAAGTGTCAAATGGTACAGCTCTTCATGGAAACCTATTTCACACGTACAAAGTGTCACCTGTCACAGTGATACCTGGGGCCTAGCACAGGTGAACGTGCTCTGCCATAACCCCAGCCAGACAAGTCAGTACAATTTACCTACTCTGAAGGATGAAAGGCTGAGTTGACGTTGGTGTTGATTATTTTCCTAGATGGTTTACCTGCCACAGACTGTACTAACCATCCAAGTACTAACCACCTGATAGTGACCCGATTGGCAGTCAAACCAACCATCTCATGATCGCAAGTCTAATGTGCTAACCTTTATGCTACAAAGCCACAAGTGCAAATCCCAGATAATTCAATGTCAGTATAAAGCAATGATACATCTTGAGATGAACGGTAAGTATCAGTACTCTTCCAAAGAGACTGACATGATTAGATCTCAGTAAGAAAATATGATACCAAAAAACTTTTTTAAAAATTCAACAAATATCGATTGGCTGAGCAAGGTTCGTATTCTAGTGCTTCATGGAGACCTTATAGCAAAAGGCTGGATAATGACAGCTTGCGAAGTGCTCCAGTTACTACTGCTACTAGCTACTTTCATTGACTAAATAAGATTACAGTTTCCGAGTAACTCACGATAACGTAGAGTGTTTGGGAACTGCTAAACAAATCGGAAATAAAACCAAACAATCGGGACAGTAGAAAATCATGGCAAAATGGCAAAAAACGTGACAAACTTTTGTGAAAATGGCAAAAATCACGGCATATGATTACGAGCCCAAAGCCATTATTAAGTCTATAAAACTCATTGACGACTATCACCACATGTAGTGCAAAGTTTTCATTTGTAAAATTTTGTCACGGCGAAACATCAAAATACAAATTTCTACAACGATGTCACGGTCACATATTGAGCCAGTAAGTAAAAAAGCATACAAACTTTGGTAGCAGTAGCAAAAGCAAATATTTTTGTGTAAAAATCACATCATCTATGTTGGTTAAAAACGAAAAATCATTGTAAAAAACGCTTGAAAACGGTAAAATCATGGCATTTTGGCTAAAAACACAGCATTTTAGCAAAATCAAGGCCTTTGCCGGAAATCACAAAATCACAGTTTCCGTGATTTCTGTGTTTTCGTGATTTTCTAGTGTCCCTAACGAACAGGTAAAAGATGAAAAGATAAATTACTCGGCAGCGTTATCATCCGGTGTGTCTTTATCACGGTCGGCTCTTTCCTTCTTCTTCAGTTTCTTACGATCACGTTTCCTCGCAGCCGCAGCTTTCTTGGTCTCCTCTCGCTCGCGCTCCAGGCTCAGCTCCTCAAGCAGAATGGCCGCGTTCTTGTTTGCCTCCGCCGCCTGATGCTCCTTAGCACTCACTATCATGTTCATGCACTGGTGACAGCGCTTTATCATCTCCTGCACAGACGATGCATACACCAAACCAACGTTAACTCTAAACAATTTAAACAGCGGCAAAAAACATTTAAGGTTTGGGTGTTAAGACTGAAACACGCAGCTATCAACCACTTCTTAACTTTCCTTCCTTATAGCAATGACACACTGGCTAGTTTCTCTATCAACCACTTCTTAACTTTCCTTCCTTATAGCAATGACACACTGGCTAGTTTCTCGTGCCAGTTATCTGCGCAAAATGGAAAACGTGCAATCTGGCGCTAGCAACTGGAGCAGTAAGAATCTGATACTGAAGAGCATGACACACTGACCGGTTTCTTACCAATCGACCAGCACCAGCAACTTCCACTAGAAAACTGTCCAGTGTATCACCACTAAATATTACTTGTCAACAACCACCTACATTTGGTACTTTTAGTGGTTTTTTTGGCTGGGTTTACCCAAAAAACCCACCGAGTGTCTGAACCCTGCACTTCAATGACCACTTGTCGATCTTCTTTTATCAGAAACGGTTTCACGAAATCGTTTCAGTGAGGTAAGACTGCTGAACCATACCTTGTCAGTGAGAGTAGCGATGTATCGCAGACAGTCCTGGTCCGGTGGGAACTGTGTGACGTGACGAACGAGGACCTTGATGACTTTGACGTGTGCCTTGCGGAATGCAATCATGATGCATGAGACGTGACGATTGTCTTCGCCATGGACGTCCGCTCCATGCGCTACTAGCAGCTGCACCACCTCCACGAAACCACCTACACAGCAACACACCAGATCAATCAAAGCATATGATATACACGACAGAACAGAAAAAAAACATCCAATCTGCTCTCAATGACAACTTCCTATGCAGTGCATTTTTAAACACTTTTCCAACACTGTTTTAAAAGTTCTTGTAAAGTGTATTAAGAAACAGCACCCATATCTTTTGCTATATTTATTAAGTAGCATTTTCAAGAACTTTGCCATTTGTACTTAGAACATTTTGCTTTAAAAAATGTAGTTATTGTAGATGATTTGCCATTCTGCCTTCGATATACAAAAATGCAAGATCGTAAACGGCTGAACAATTAAACTCAGCAAATACAACATGCATTCATACAACAACTAATAACGGCTAATTAAGCGCTGTAGAAGACGACGCACAATAACGAACACAAGAACTACAAATTAAAACTGTGATATCTAGAACTTTGAAATGCAGCTGGTATAACATTACATCTGCAGACTGTTGTCACAGTCAAGTTGTTCAGTACATTTCCAACAACTACAGGTTACATGCTGTAGCTACACGACCAGAATCAGATTACTGCAGGCCTTAATCAAACTACATGTCACAGCTTAAGAGACCAGTAACACAACAAAATTTTAACAGCAAGTTCAATGCTGAGGTAAACAAAATGACTAACGTTAACAATGTGGACGAAACTGCTATAAGAACTGCATGAAACCTAACAAACAGTACATACCGTTACAAGCCAACCACAACGGAGTGTTTCCCTTCTTGTTCTTCACATCTACTGCAGCTCCCCTACATTCAACAACACAACAACGATCCAAACTCACATTATAGATAAAAAGAAACCACACACAGTTAACATCTGGCAGAAACTTCACACTTAAACCTGTTAAGAGAGTGGCCCCATCAAATTTTCATTCTTCGTGTGTTTTCAGAAGAAGCCAGAAGTTTTGGCTTGTAACAGCATTGCACTGAATCTTCGTCAGATGTCTCCTTTGTCTGGATCTGTCCAATTCTGTTGCCAAACACTGCTGGTCTATCCGTCAACTTGTTTCCCCAATTAAGAAAACTTGTCAACCTTTTACTGCAGACGAATACTATTAGAAAACACAACTGTATATAAGTCTATTGTGCAATCACCTTATGCTGCAGCACCCTCCAATACTCCACCAACATCAAGCAGCCAATACAATTACAAGCTGGCATCGCACTGCACTGCCCATGCGTCATGGACTCAGTGGTCAGACCTGGTAAGCAGCAGCTCCACGAAGCGATGGTGTCCTTTGTCGGCAGCGATCGTCAGCGCAGTGTCACGTGACACAGGCACAGGTGCAGCTGCAATGTCAGCGCCTTTGTCCAACAGCACACGACCAACCTCCACATAGCCACCAGATGCGGCTTCCATCAGCGGCGTCAGACCAGTCTACTCAGACAAGAAACACGTTATCAGCATACAGGTTCAGGTATGCTCTCTCACAGCTCTGCAACTCTGAGCTTAGTCAGTGCTAATCTCCGTTTAAGTGACCCTCAGCCAGCAGTGAATGCAAACACAACTCAGTTATATGGACTCATATGTTATATGACAAACCTCTCCCATATATTGCCGTTACATACCCAGTGGTTAGGCTGGTACCAAATTATCCACTTGGTGACAGAGGAAGCTGTGTCTTGAACTTGCCCACTGCCCAGGACTGTTAGCTGGCAGTACACCAGGCAAGAGTCAAACCAGTGACCTTGCGATCACTACCGTTAAATCACCAAACCACAGAGCTTACCATTTGAGTGCAGATACAATTTTAAATAACAACAAAAATAAAGAAAAAAACATAATCTAACAGAAGAGAATGGTGGCCAATATATTAACATATGCCTGGTGGGTGAAGAAAATTGGAGTGCTGTATATGTTTTTGTGTTATCAAAAACGAGACATTTTGAACACCAAATAAGATGATTCTTATTCTGATAGGGAGTGTTAAAAGTGCTCATTTCATAGCACTTCTTGCAAATCCATGATGTGATAAACTGCTTAGTAATAATGTGTTAAATTATTTCTCGATGCCACAACAATTTCTGACATTTATACTACACAAGGTGATTTAGCACAGTGATTTGGGTGTGTTGGACCATGCATCTCAGCTCAGCATTTTATGCTGCTTTACAAATTCTTTTTTTAACTTATAATCTGCTGCAAAAAAAAACTTCCAGAATGCATCAATGAAAGTATTTAGATACTTTCAATGATAGTTGATAGTTCTTTTTAACAGAGCGCCCATTATTAGTTATTGCAGTAAAAAAGACAGAAAGTGTCATCGTCACCTTTGCCCGATGTTCGATGTTGGCTTTACGATCAACCAGCAAACTGACCACCTCATAGCGACCTTGAAAACATGCCAAGGTCAACGCCGTGTTCTTGTTGGTCTCAATCTGCAAACATCACAGACACAAAGATGTTGATGGTGCTGTTATCGTAGCAGTGAACTGCCTCTGTGAGAGTTCATTTGATAAATGTGGCATGAACGACCAACCTTTGGGTCAAGTCAGTGAGCTTCAGCCACAGATCCACCTATACTGGCAGCTACAGTACTACACTAACTATTGTCATTTATTAGTACTCAGTGGATAACAAAACGAGAAAGGCCCAGCTGACGCAAAGGGTAACGTGCAACAGCGATGCATGTTTGAATTCTGAAAGCCCAGTAAAACAAAATCAGTTGCCAGAGGGTGCCAGACGACTGGCGGCAAATTATCTATAATGTTTTACTTGTACTCACCAAAGAGTATGATCTGTCTCATTCCGCCAACACCGTACTGGCTGGAAATCGCAAATTTTCCTTACCCCCTCTCAATAAGCACCTTCGTTCAGGGTGACTCCATTCGAACTGATGGAAAAACTTTACTGATCCTGAAACTAGAGTCTTCCAAGCATCCGACGGTGAAGATTCGGTGATTTTGGCTTGCACCGTTTTTGACTGATCCACCTGTGTGATGGCCGGATGGACAGACAGAATTGTGATTGCTATGACGTGCTACAGCAGTAGCTGCTGTTGCGCATAATAAAAACCGACAGACTGCGCAGAGAGAAGAAGTTCTTACCTGAGCGTTGATATCACTACCCATGTCCAGCAGCAGCTTGACAGCGGCCGTGTGTCCATTCATTGCTGCCAACATCAGAGGGGAAATTCCCATCTTGCTGCCAGTCCTGACAAGACGATACACAGCACACCGACATTGTATCTTACACAGAACTGCAGTCCAACCCAAACCATAACTCATTAGCTCAGTTCACAGTGGAACAGTCAGTGATATTAGAAAAACAACTGTATAAAAATATAACACAAAAAATGACAAAATAATAACCCACTCCTCAAAATTTGTCACATCCATTATGCAACGCAGGCCAGGTTGCTCCTGTGCTTTCAGAATTCAGCACGTAGTGAATAGTGCGTGCTGGTGTACTCAGTAACAGCTGTAAAATGACACAAAAGCGTAACGAGAAACAAATAAATTTTTTAAAAATGTGAAACCTTGCAATTTTGGGGAAAATTTTTTGGTAATTTTCCTCCACGACAAAACTTTTCCAACAATTCCCTGATTTTCACCGAAATCCCTGACATCTCCCTGACATCTGTATAATTCCCCAACATTTCCGGGTTTTCCGGACAAGTGGTTGCCCCGATTTCACCCGCTGCAAGCAATATGGAGTAAGAGACTGCAGCAGACCTGGAGTTGATCTCGGCGCCATGCGCCAGTAAAACCTTGATGACATTGACATATCCGCCAGACGCCGCCTGACTCAGCGGAGTGTAGTCCGAGATATTGCGATGCTCTTTGTTACTTCCCTTTGCCAAGAGCAGCTCCACCACCTAAAATATCACGCTTCGACTTTTCACATCAAACTTTTCCGATGCAGGAATGCTACTGGTGCACACATCTGAACCTTGATTACTGACTGGAGCTAATCTTCTGGAAGGCAGTATGATAGTGGAAAGTGGAACAGCACAGTGCACAGAAATAAATGCCAAAAATTGAGTGTTTTACCTCGAGTCGTCCGTTGGAGCAAGCCAGAGACAGCGCGGTGTCCTTGTTCTTATCCGAGACGTTGTCAATGTCAGCCTTGTGCTGTAGCAGCACTTCACACACCTCCACATGTCCAGCCGCACTGGCCAGGATCAATGGAGTCAAGCCTATACACAACATTCAGTACAGAGGCTTAGCTGGACAATTTTTCCCCACCAGGTTACTCCAAACATCACTCAGTAAACTTCTGGAAATTGCTGTGGCGATAAGGATTGCAGTAATCGAGAAGTGGCCTGTGTGTTTCGATCTTCCACTTGAAAAAAAAGATCTGAAAAAGATATGCGCACTGTGAACACAAAGGAAAATGAAAGTGGCGGCACAAACAACGCTCGATGGACAGAAGTGGCCTGGCTTCCAATGACATAAGTGATGGGTCAGACTCAGTCAGATGATAAGCAACAGATGCAGTACGAGGTGGGTGAGTACATCCCACTTTGGGTCATGTAACTGATACTTTCAAAGTGGGACTGACAAATCGCAGCTTGCTTCCAACATGTGGCAATTATGCACCAGAAACACTGTGATAACTTCTGCATGGGCTGCACTGTCCTCCAGGTTCAACAAAAAACTGTCAACTCTTCTTCTACGCTGCAGCACATGATAACAAACAATACATTAATTCGGCGTAGTCACCTTTCTTGTCGCGGTGTTCCACGTCAGCACCACGTGACAGCAGCAGAGCCACGAGTCTTGCATGGCCAGCAGCCGCAGCCAGCGTCAGCGCCGTGTCGTGATTACTGTCCGTCTGCGCATCCACTTCTATCGGCACCGAGCTCTTCCCGGCCACGTTCCCACCGGCACACTTCGCAGCCGCCGCCTGCTTGGCCGCATCCATGCAGCAGTTGGGACACGGCGTGCCTGGAGCTCCGTGGGTCTGGGTACCAGCTGACGGTCGAGGTAAACGACCAGAACAAGCCACCAGATCAGCCGCTTTCTTCTGCGCAGCCAAAGCTGCTGCATTCCCTGCAAACATCACAGCTCAACTCATAACAATTGAATTTCATCAACAACCATTTATTAAAACTGTACATGTACAATGGCCACAGGAAATAATACCAAACAAAGGCCAGTAATGGACCAGCTAAAAAAGAATAGAAAATGAAAAAAATGATGACAGCACTGCCAAACAAACACCACAGTGGACACCACAAAGCCACGAAGAAAGGACAACTTGAAAAATATCAGAAGCTGGAAGAAAATGGAAATGGCTGCAAAAACAGAGCTGGGTAGAGAGACGTGGTCTGTGTTCCAGTACGAGCAACAAGCAATAAGTAATCAACTCTTTCCCACAGATAACTGTAAGGCTGCATTCACACACACACACGTACGAGACTGGTCCGGGTTTCCGTTGAAGCTTCACTTGTATGAGTGCAACGTTCACAGCCACTTGTACAAGCACATAACTCAACGTGTATTGAATGAAATTGAATTGAGGAAATGCTTCGCCATTAAAACAACAATATTCCATCAGATCGCAAATAATTTTATGAACCACACACCTCTAATGATAAACAATTTTACAATGACGTCATTTCTGACATCAAATATGTGCCACAGCTTTTGTAAATTATATTATTGTTATCTAGGAGCAGTTTACTTCACACGGGCTGGATAAAAAACATGACCTGCAAAGAAACTACTCGTACGAGTGAAATTTACAGGTAACCCGTACTCATATGCATGTAAACAGCTGCCACTGAAATACGCACAAACTCGTGTTTGCCGGAACTCGTATACGGGAATCCATAGAGTACTGGACTCGTACTCGTGCTTATGTGAACGCAGCCTAAAGCTACTGAAGTGCTAGGTATTTGTTCTCTTTTAACCATAATGCAATGTAATGTAACTAAAACTAATTAGCAACAGATGAACTACACCATACATTGGCTTATGCACATCCAAAAGGACACACAGAAATATTACCGATCATTGAAATAAAATGTTAATAAGGTCATTTATAGTAACCAAAATGACAGCATAAAACAATAAAGCAGTTACTAAAAACAAACAGGAATGATGAGTGTGATGAGAGTAAGAACAAAATGAATGATAACAGACATCATAACAGCAAGAATTTTGCGCAATCTATGACACTGAAACACTTAATAAAATGTTATTACAGGTAGACTTTTATACCCTACAGTTTCAGCAGGTTTCCGACAGAATGCCGACAGACTAAAATTTATTGGAATAATTCAATACAAAATTTTTAACAAAAGAGGGTCCTAGAATTACGGTCGGATCAAAAGACAACACAAGACAGAGCGTGGCATACTGACCACTGAGTGGTGCATTGTTAGGCCGAGGTGCTGAAGTCGCTGGAGTTGCCACTGCTGCGGGTGCTGTTGGCGCCGAGACGGTGGCTGCATCCGTGGCAGTCTGAGTGGACTGAGTCATTGCCTCTGCACCCCCAGCCGCAGCCGCTGCTGCTGCCAGACTGCTGTGCTTCTGATGCAGACGAGCCAAGTGCATCGCCTGCTGCTGGGCCTAGCATTTCACACAGACACACTCACTCCACTTACCAACACATAATCTGTGATATGGCTTAGCGGCTCCATGGTAAGATAAAGGGGATAAATCGGCCATAATCAACAGCTCTCTGTGACCGATGCAAGTGGAGCTCATCTCTGTTTACAAAGGCCCCAGGCTGGCAATGAGTCAAACACAGCTCAAACCTCTACCACATACTGCTGTTACCTTCCCGGTGGTTAGACTGGAGCCAAACTATACTGCTTGGTGACAGAGGCACGTGGGTGTAAACAGCTTGCCCAGAGTTCTTACTTGATAGCACACTGGCTGGAACTTGTGACTTTACAATTATGAGCCAATGCTGTAACCACTGAGCCACTGAGCAACAGCTGCATCATAGAATTCGTGATCTAGAGGTCCAGGTTTGCAACTACCTTGTCTTTATGTCTTGATATATCAAGAGACCAGCAAAAAAAAACAATTTCACAGTATCTTATCCCTTGTCTGCAATAGTGGACCAGTAGTAGTAGTAGTAACCTGCTGCAAAGAGTCGATGGCCGAGTGTCCGGCAGCCTGTTGTAGTTGCTGCTGTAGTTGTATCAGCTGCTGCTGGACCACGTGCTGCCTGTGCTGAGTGTTGTGATGCTGGTGACAACATTGATGATCCAGTGCTGCCGCAGCTGACGACCCACTACCAGCCCCAGCAATAGCAGTAGCAGTAGCTGGGCTGGCAGTGTTAGCAGACTGGCCCCCGGGCACTGATGACAATGATGCTGATGATTCGACTGCCTCCTTCACCTACGAAACAATTCTCTCATCAGGTGACACAATCGCCACAAAGTAGCAGAAAAAATCCCCAAGTTTTCCAGACTTCTCCACGACAATAAACTTACCGTACTACCAACAAAAAGTAATTCTAATAATCAGAATCTGGCAGTTAATTAAGACAGCAGTGTAAGCCCACCACAACCCAGTAGCATCCAGGGCTGAGACATGGTTGCAAATGCATTTTAGAGCACTTTTGTACCCTGGAAACCACATCAGGTGACACAATTTGGACTGTATCGATTTTTCTCTAAGGTTGAATCGAATTCCCTGAGAACTTGCTGAGTTTTCCAGGTTTAGAGAATTTCCCGATTATTCCAGGTTTTCGAGGCTTGTGGCCAACCTGCATGATAATGGCCAATTCTGAGGCACTTAGCTGAGCCGCTAGTAAGTAATTAAGTACCAATTTATATAGTGCAAAAAATCTCAGAAGAGAATCAGGGCTAGGGAAAGCAGGAGGCCTGCTGGAAGCAGTGAGTTATAAGAAGATGACGAAAAGTGTACGCAGAGGTAAAACTGCCAATACCAGAAGGGAGTGAGTTCCAGACTATGGCGGCTGTAGTATACTATAGTAGTAGTACGTGTAGTTAGTAAAGCAGGTGTTGTAGTTACCATGAGTTGAGCCTGCAGCTGGTGGTGCTCCTGTTGTAGTTTCAGATGCTGCTGCAGTTCATTGTGTAGTTGTTGCTGCAGTACAAGCTGTGCCTGCAGTTGTTCTCGTTGCTGCTGTAACATCACGTTACGTTCCGCATCAGAAACCATTGCCTGCTGCTCATTGGTCAGCGCAACGACCCCCACTTCAATCTGATTGGCTGCCGCACTTGCTCCGGTCTGATCTCCGAGGGGTTTCGGTGGCTTGACAGCCGTTGGCGACTTGGCCGACCTTCGTTGACCTTCAGAACATCCACAGACACCTACGTATCACCACTGAGTTATGCACAGTATAGCATCAGTGACTGAACAATAAAGGTTTACCAAGGCAGAATGCGCGATACAAATGGATATTTAGTTACCTTACGCTACTTACTGACCAATGAAAATGCTTTCTATTTTCTACTAACGACACCACATCTATCAAATTCAAACACTGCACAACTAGGTTTAAACAAAATTGCACGATACCACCAATCCCTCTGTCAATTATCATCAAAATCCTTCCACTTTGTAAGCTGCAAAAATGTCTTACAACAATGCTGTAGAGCCTAAATAGCAAATGGTAATATTTTGGCTTTTTGACTACTACAGCATGTTGCTAATGCATAAAGGAAAAATACCATAAGCTAGCTGATATAATGCCCAAATTACCAACCCTGGTAATCTATGCGTCGTTGTACAATGTACAGGGTGTGTCAAAAAATGACCCAACCTGTTTTTGTCACAACTTCGTCAAATCTTCACCAAATTTGGTAATTTTTGGCACACAGATAGCCAAGACGATAGAATTATGTAAGGCATACTCATTGTCCACCTCACATAATTTATGTTAATGCACTACAGTGTAAAATGCAGATGCTCCAAATTGTTACATTACGCAGTGACTATAAGTATCAGATTGCTCACTTGTGCATTATCAATTCCACAAAGGACACTGTGGGATTTAATAATTTTGTGGTATTAAACATTTTATGCTGAAAACAGCAGTCAACAAAATAACTGATTGATGAGCTTAAAACACATTTTATCCGTGAATGAGTGCTGTGCATTTTGATCAGTTGACACACCCTGTACATGCGATAACTAGCTTTAGTGACATGTGAATTAATGCACTGTTCACCTTTGGTGATGGGTCGGTCCTTGAGCTTAGCCTGAGCCAGTGCAGCACCAGCGTCCAGTCCCTCGGCCGGCGTGCGCGTGACCACTGGTGCGGGCAGATCAGCGGTCAGCATCGTACGCTGCTTCTGAGGCACACTGGCGTGCTTCTCCAGTCTATCCGACTGAGTCACCGTGGTGTCAGCGCCACTCACATCGCCGCAGGCATCCTCATACTTGTCTCCCTCCTCCGACGATGACACCGAGAGGTTGTCCAGATCCCGAACCACTCCGTCCATCACACCCTCGGCTGGCAGAACAGCCCCACCATCAACACCCATATCTTGATCGCTGCCACCGCCACCACGAATATACGCCTTCAGCTGTTCCAACACGACTCGGTCGAGGACCGTCTCTCCCAGCACGGCCTTCTCCAAGATCGCTATGGCCAGCTCCTCATCGCCACGGAGACGGTCGTCAACGACAACAAACCGGTTCCTGGTTGCCGCGGCGCCACCGTCGTCAAGCATGTCGCTTTCTGCTATCGCCGGGTTGTCTGATGATGCGCTGGACTTTCCAGCCTGGTCAACATACAGACACGTAGCACCCAATCAATAACGAGAAAGAATAACATTACACTACTAACCATGTTACTAACGGTACCATTACTGTTATTCCTACAACTACAACTACTGTTCATTAATATTAACTATGACTATACGGCAGCAAAAACTCAAATGGTACGCATTCTGTGGCAAGAACTGCTGCTGTGAGACATAATGGAAAGCAGGACGATGGCAAAGCAACAAGAGGACAAAAGCACAGGTATGCAAATGCTCAGTCACATCGCAAGCAAGGACTACGTCACTCTGAAGAGAGATGCAGAAGACAGAAGCAGCTGGCAGCAGAGTCTGTCATACATAAACCTGCCATAACAGGCTGAAGGCCAAAGAAGAAGAAGATACTTCAATTTTTTGGAAGTCAACAAAAATGACAACAAAATATCACATGGATAACAAAATGCCATGCTTGGGCAATAAGTGACACCCTACTACAAAAGCAGTACATTTATTACAGCTAAAACCTGTTACAAAGAAACAAACGTGTTCGACAAATACTGCTTTCTGTTACTCTTAGCACTACTGGTACTGAAGCCTCTATAACTATAAACAACAATTATGCATATTAAACAGTCATTACACTGAAACTAGTGAGCACACAATGATGTTAGTTACTTACCACAGTGCGTTCCTGCAGTTCACGTTCCAGTAGCATTAGCCGATCAAGCATTTGCTGCTTCACAACGATCTGTTCTTCCCGATCCAATGACAACAATTCACCCTTGCATGCCATCTTCCCAACGAACGCTTCCCACGATGCATCTGCTGACTCTGCTGCCCTGCCCCCGGCGACGTCCCATGATGCTGCTGGCAACGCTGGCTTCTCATTGGCTGCCGACTTCACCGCCGGTCCAGTGCTGTCCACCGACTCTCGCCCTACATAAACATAGCAAGAGTGCCTTAACCACATTTAGCAGCAACAATATAACAAAACAATTATTTAATAAAAATATGCAGTCATTTGTTTGTCTGTGACATCACTGAGCAAATTAAGAATAGATTCTAAGACATAATTTCAACAGATACTGTGTGGCTGAAGCGAAAACCAATCAGATTTTGCTGGAAACCACAAAAACAACTTGGATAGATTCAGAGTCACGAACCTGGAAAATGATTTGAATCCACAAGTTCACAACTTTCATAAAAAGATCTTTAGCTTCCACTGGAATTCTTACTGAAAGCCAGAAATGAAATTCTGCAGTCTTCAGAAGAAATTCAAACTAGAGTTGGACCGAATAGGCCGAATAAGAATAATTGATAATATTATTCGGCCGAACAGAATAGAATAGTTGACGCAAGTTCAAACACATTGCACAATGCCCTGGTTTCATCACAGTGTGGTGGAAAATTTCCAAATTGAACATCTGAAAAACTTTCATTTTGCAATTTGCATTATTTATGTTAAATGAATAATACTAACAAGAGATTACTGACCCTAATGAAACATCACAGTGATTCACAAAAGACCCTTGACAATGAGCTAACTAGATGGTTAAGGAAATGTCATCAAGCATCATGTGGGCATTATGCTGCTGAGACAACAACTGTCTAAGGCTAAATAAGGGACCAATGAGCGGCAATGGCGCAGTGCTCATTATTTGTATTCGGCCGGTTTTTGACATTACTATTCGGCCGAATACGAATATACTATTCGGCCTACTATTTGGACCGAATAGAACACGAACAGAATATTCGGCCCAGCCCTAGTTTAAACTGTCAGAATCCTATCCTGTTAGCAGAGAGATGACATGTAACAAACTGACCGGCTTCAGATGTCGACTTTGCACCACTGACTGAGTCTGCTCCCGCAGCTGCTGCTGTTGCGTTGCTCACAGACACGTTCTGATAACAAACACACAGATAATATTCACACTAAAATACCCTCTACTAAATGTCACAATTCTCACACGATTCTGCCGTCATAGTAAATCTTGTGACAGATGGTTAAGTGATCGAATGCTGCTTACCAATGACGCGACAACGTACCGTAGTTGGACTTTCCTTATTTTTACAACTCGGATCTGGACCCACTGAGTTCGAACCCACTGGACTTGAAGTAAGTGGTTGCAACTACACTGTGTCCAAAAAAAACATCCACGACATTTTCGACTGTAACTTAAAAAGCCAATTATCAGATTTTGATAATTTTTGATACAAATATTCCTGACACAACTTGCCATCAAATGACCATTCAGTTTTCCACCTCACCCAACGTTTGTTTCTGCACTACCTGGGGAAAACCCAGCAAGCGAAATATCACTTTTATTATCCAATGCAATATGATTGCTTAATTAACATAACACGTAAAAACACATTTTGTTCACATTTCTGACACTTTGGCTGACAATTCATCCAACTGTACATTTTTCAACTGACTGTAGTAAAATTGCTTGAAGTGGTAGCCCACTATGTGAACACAGGCAAAGAGACGCTTTCTCCATTCATTGATAGCAGTATCAATAAAATTCTGCTCCAGACCAATTCAGGCCGTACCAGTCGCTTCTTGACTACAAACGTTCCAAAACTCCATCTTGTAGTCACACTGCTGCATAACAGTCAAACCTTGTAGTAGACCGACTGTTGGGGCCCACAGATTAGGACAGACGGAATTTATGAACGTTTTTTCATTTATTTTAACACGTATTATGCTTGGTCTCCTTTCCCCAGGTAGTGCAAAAGCAGACGTTTGGTGAGGTGGAAACTAAAACACTTATTTAATACCCAGTTGTGTCGGAAATTTTTCTGCCAAATATTATTAAAATCTGTTAATCTTTCTTCTAAGTTACGATCAATGATGTTGGGGATGTTTTGTTCAGGTTTTCTGTTTATTTTAACACATATTTTGCTTGATCTGTTTTCCCTAGGTAGTGCAAAAGCATACATTGGGTGAGGTAGGAAACTAAATGGTCATTTGATGTCAGGTTGTGTCAGAAACATTCGTACCAAAAATTATCAAAATCAGATAATTGGTTTTCAAGTTACAGCCAAAAATGTTGGGGATGTTTTTTTGGGACACAGTGTAGATGTAATTGCTGATATCTGAGACTGGTTAATGGTTCCCAGGTCTATTACCAAGGTCATCATCCAATCCAGCAATGGTGTTCACATTGCAAGCCATCCCACAGTTTGTTACCTGCAGTGCAAAGTACAACCTTCCTAGCAGTGTCAGTGATCATGGCGGCTTAGCTAAAACAGGTTGCACGCCTTTACTACACGGCTAGGCTAGTTTCAGGGCCAAGTTACATAGTTTCACACTGAACGCTAGTGTAAGTGTATGTTAAGCATGGTGCAGAGAACCACCTTGACAGCAGTGTCAGTGGTCGTGACAGGTTGGTTAGTGGCGGATGATGAAGATGACGGCCAATCCAGCAACAGACTCATTGTCTCAAAGTGACCACCTTTCACTGCCTCCATCAGCATTGTTGATCCATCCTGTAGAATTAACCACAACAAACCAAGGTTGCAAAGGCCGGGCAAATATCAAAAAAAAACTTTTTAACCTGCAAAAAAACCTACCCTAAACTTCATCCAATTTTCATTTTTTTGTTCGACTAACGATGAAATATTTTATAATATACCATAATATTTAAAACATTTAAACTTACAAATTTGACAACATCAAATCGGTATATTTTATGCCGTGTTGAGCAAGCAGAAATCATATATACTTGTAAATAATCAACAAACTAAAAACCAGTATAAATCCCAACACCCATCAAGTTGGACCTTTTTACAAAAGCCGGTTTAACCCCAAAAAAACCAAAAACATGAAACCCCAAAACCCACCAAGTTGGGCTTTTTAAAACCCCCAGATTTTTGCAACCCTGCAACAAACAGTTCTTTGGAGGCATTGTCGACCCATCCTCTATTACAAATGAATACAACAAACTTTGTATTACTAGCATGCAGCAACCAGACCTATGTTATACACACTATCTAGCTGTGCAGCTCATTAATGACTATTGCATGCAAACGCGACCCATGCTAAGCCTATTTCACCAGTGCCTTACTATCTTTCATTGTCATGGTAATCTACAATGGATATATTTTACGACAATTTTATGCCACAACAGCAGTAAAAGTAGTAGAGGTTAAAGACCTTCAACTTGTGTGAGACGTCGGCACCAGAGCGCAACAGGAGCCTCACGACATCCAGATGTCCATTACTGCAGGCCAGAGACAGCACCGTGTGGTCATTGGTGTGAGTTGTCTTGTTCACGTTGGCACCTAAACACACAGCAGTACGTCTCAACAACTCCAATACGCACTCACTGCATCTTTCATGCATGCATTGCACAACAAACACAGACCTCTTAAAATAAAAACTGACGGCGGCTGTTCTCGGGTCTGCGATCTTGGGTCCATTGATATTTTTAGTTTTTAATATAAATTTGTCAAACGTGCTCCGTTTGCTACAAAATTTTCTACACATAGTGTCACAGACAACGTGAACAAATGCTGCAAATTAAGTGACCGTATAATTTCTACTTTCTTATGCGTGGATATATTTTGGCTAAATTGTACGTCCTGATGTACAGTTTAGCCACAATAGCACGCTACTATTTATTTCTATGCCACTGAGGGTAAAAGAATAAGTTGACCTAAGCACACAGTAGGTTAGCAACATGATCAAGGCTGCCTGCAAATGACCTGTGGAGAAAAATGAACTATGGCTTAAAAGTTACGATTCAAAACTAGACTAGTTGCACGTACACAACAAGATATTCATTACAACAGAACTGTGTGATCACTGGTGCATGCTGTCTTACGTTGGCATCTACGTGAACCACAAACCAACTCATTCTATTCTGGGGTTTCACTCAAAAGTAAACAGAAATGCCAGCAACGGTTCCAGCTGGGTAGAAAAAGAAAAAAAGAGATTAAGACCTTTGCTGATGAGGAACTCCACAGTAAGCTGATGTCCATTCTTAGCAGCTCTCATCAGAGCCGTCCGACCACCGTCCGACTCATGGTCCTATCACACATGTTTACTTAATAACTGAATACCTCACTCAATTTACTTACAAATGTAAATAAACATGTTTTTCTTTAGAGAAACCAATCTTGCACAGGGCCTGTTTACAAAACGTCCTAAGAATCTACGCTTCTCTTGGTTGATTCATACTTATCTTCACTAGTAACTGGTGGCTCAGTGGTTATGGCACTGAATTCACGGTTGCGGGCTAAGACTACCAGTTGCTTTGCTAGTACCGCAACAACACTAAGCAAGTTGTTCACACTCATATGCCTAGGTCACCAAACAGGACAATTAGGTACCAGCCAAATGGAAAGGTAAATGATAGCTTTGCCATCACACGCACTAAGCAGTCTACCTGCAGAGGCTCAACGATCCAGAAAAGAATGGTACATGGTCCAGTTTAACTTTATTAGTTACTGCACCTGTAATGGCACACCAAATGCTTCTGAACCAGCAGAAAAATGGCACCTAAGATTCGAACTTCTGTTTTGACATACTATGCATTATAAATGCAGACTACTTACTTACTAAATGAGCTATATACTGTGCAGCATAAAAATGCACAGATGATATGAGATGAAAAACAGTAGCAGAAGCGAACCAGTTCAGCGCCATGATGCACAAGGACCTCAGCGACCTCGGTGTGTCCGTTCTCACAGGCGAAGGTCAACGCCGTGCCCTTGGTGTACGTCAGCGCATTCACACTGGCACCTGTACACACATCCACACAGCATGCACACTACGTGCACACATACACCTTTAATTATGCGCAAGCAGACAGCAGACACAGTGCTGAGTGATGGTACATGCAACAAGCATAACACACTGTGCTGAAACAGCCCAAAAAATCCACCCCTAGCTTAGACCAATTTCAGTTTCTAAGTCCACTAATAATAACATGCCTTATTACACCTAAAAATTTGCAAATTTTTGGACATTTACTGGATATGAACAGTCTCCAGCACTGCTCATGCGAATATTTTAAACGTCATTTGAAACCCCAAAACCCAAAAAAACCCACCAAGTTAGGCTTTTCTGCAGAAACCCGCCACATTGTTTGTGGGTTTTTTGACCCCCAGATGCCAAATACTTTTTTGCACATCTTGTTAGGAAATAATGAAGTAATGTCAAAAATAGCTACAATTTTAACTAAAATATGACAATTCTTTAATATATTGTGTTTCTTGTAGAAGGCCAAATTCACAATATGGACATAGGATCCGTAGTTAAGCCCTGCTGAACACTCTAAGGCTACCGTCACTGTTGATATTTTCTGGTGCCATCAATCTCATTACAAGTCGGCACGATATAATTTTGCTCCCAGCAGTTCCTTTTCCATCCTCACGAAACTCATCTGATGAGACACTTCTGTATATTGGTGAACTTGTGACTGTACAGGTGCGTCGATCTGTGCTGCCGCTGAGATGCTGCCTTAGATCCAGGCTACTTTCTGGCTGGCGGCACTTATGCAGCATTTTTATCAGAATGTCTAGCAACATCACTTGCTTCTCTCTGTGATTTATCATGGCTGTCAAATAGGACTGCATCATAATCATTGTCATCAGCTGATTCAGTGCTGTCAGGGTCACTGAAGATTGCAGCCAACAGCCTTTAGAAGTCACAAAATGAATAAAAAAAATCAACGATGACAACTCCATATGCATGCTGCTACAAGATGGTGATATTTTGCTTGGTGCCTGGATGTGATGGCTGCAGCAGCTAGGCGACATCGCCGCTGGGCTGTGGACATCACCTTGCTGCCTTGTCCAGCCTGGCCACAGACCCAGGCTAGCATTTCTCATACACTTTTGGCTAGTTCACTAGAGGGCAGCAGCAATGTGTCTGTGTGTGAAACCGACTATAGACGGCATCGGCGGTCAACGCCTATCGAGTATCGACGTACGACCGTGATGTGACCGACTGTAGTCGGTTCCGGTGCCCTGCTAAAATGCAGTGGGAACTGAAAGGGTTCGGTTCCGGCAGAACAAGGGTTAAAACGATCAGTATTTGTCAGCTCTTGTAAAGTTCTAACATTGGTGAATAAATATCCACACTGGCAATCAGCAGAAAGCCTGTAAAAGCAATAATTAAAGCTGTACTCTTAGCAATCTGGTGTTTTGCAGAAAAATAGCATTTTACAACACAGTAATTAACAGCAGCTGACAGAGCAAGCAAGCCGACCTGCAGCAATAAGATACTTGACGAGGTCGACGTGTCCTTCCTGCGCCGCTTCCATCAGAGGCGTTGAACAGCCGAGCTCCAAGTTGGCACCAGAGTTGACGAGCAGCTCCGTTATCTCCAGGAATCCACCGCAGCAAGCCAACGTCAGCGCTGTCTCCTGGGTCTCCTCCGTCTGCACGTTCACCTCCGCTCCTGTACAGACCACGGATCAACAGAGTTAGCGAACAGAGGTAGTCTACTAGAAACCTGGCATCGAGGTCGTTATTGGAAATTGTCTCCCCGAAGTTCATAAAACATTGCCCAATTTTAGGAAATAAAAGGAAAAAATTTTCAATAATGGTCAATGACGGTAGCTGCCATTAGTCGTGTTATACCTCAATGCATGCACCTATCTGGCACCGTTATGGAGATATGGCGCCTCAAAGATAATGGGGGTCATGACCTTGACCTTTTAGGGTCACGTGATGTCATCGGTCACGTGACCATTCGACTCCCGGGGGTCGACTTCCTGTCGCTGGCCCACAGTGACCATGCGTCTATCCAGCACCGTTATGGAGATATGGCCGTTTGAAGTTCTTCCAGAAAGGCTCTTCAGAAGCAGAGGTCGGTCGTTGATCAGTCCTCAACATTACACTGATCTCATACACTCCTCTTCGCTACATTAGAAACGTAGTGCGCAAGTAGTAAAATCGGCAACTGCTCCATCAAACACTTAACAACAGCAAGCTGTGCTAAATCACAACAAGCCTGTTCACTACACACTGTGTCAGAAAAATATCTTTAACATAACTCCATCAAAACAAAACTGCTGTAAAAGCAACTCAAGTATGAACAGAAGTGAATACAGCATGTGAGATATCAGTGTACAAGTCGTCGTACCACGGTGAATGAGAAGTGTGACGACGTCCTCGTGTCCCTCACGCACGGCTTCCATCAGCGGCGTGTAGCCCTCGTCGTTCATCTCCTCCGTGTTGGCGCCACGTTCTATCAGCAGCGCCGCCAGCTCAGTGTGACCTCCGCATGCTGCCAGCGTCAGCGGTGACTCAAAACTGTCCGCCGGCATGTTCACCTGCGACAAACAATGACACAGCGCTTCACTGGAATCATCCACCAATCTTGTCATTCAACAATCTCGACCAAGTAATGATGGCAACATCCCAATCCCAGAATTTCAGGATTACTAAAAAAAATTGCTAAAATAGTATTTTTGGAGTGTCCGATGAAAATTTTCGCTATCTCATAAAACTAATTCATATGTACATTGTATAAGAGTGCTTTGTCAGTCATGGTCACGAGATCTACAGCATCCTATGCATAAAGTAAGTCCAGTAAATTTGCCACAGAGATATCAAATAATGAATAATGGTATTTGGGGATTACAAATTTCTTAATCCCATAGCACAGAATTAAGAAATCAATCCAGAGACTGCAATCACTACTCACTAGTACACACTAATCACCAGCTTACTACACAGAGTTCCTACAGGTTTTCTGTAGCAAAATTCCCTGACTTACAATTTCTCTGACCTTATTGAAACAATAACCATATCGCACAAATGTCATAAATGGTATTAAGTAATGAAACAGTATTAATGGAGCAATGTGCAAACAACAGAAGCCCTGGGCGGAGGGTCAGGGGAGGGGGGGCTTGCCCACCTCCCCTGAAGCTGAAACACTTCTAGCTTTTGGATGTTCAATGAAAGCCGCAAAATTGCTTGCTTTTTAATATTTGGAGACACAAAAAATCACATATCTGCAGTCTGCATGATCCAAGATCATTTTCCCAGACTTTTCAAAAATACTATTTTTCCCTGACACTTCCCTGACAACACAAATTCCCTGATTTTTTTCCAATGACCTGTAGGAACCCTGACTACATGTCGTGAATTGATGATTCTGCAGCTATGACCATATGACCATATGTCATGCGCTGTGCTGTTATTACCTGTGCGCCATGGTCTAGCAGGTAGCGAGCGACGTCGACATGACCGTCCATTGAGGCCTCCATCAGCGCTGTGTGCATTTCATCCGTTCTGTGCTCGAGGTTAGCTCCTTGTTCCAGCAGAAACTTCACCATGTCCAAGTGACCTGCCACAATCTCACCAGTGATAAAACAATGATGCCCAGCTGTCAATAATAACTATTGAATAGATGTGTAGGATTCTGGCCCCAGCTACAGCGTTTTCAGCAAATCCAACCGAATCTGGCTCTGACAAAATACTTGGCTGGATTTCCAAATATCACTTGCAGCTGAAAGTGCCAAAAACAGTCGTGATTAGACATAACATGATTTGGGTAATTTAATAATAGACCACCATTCACAGCAGGCTAAAGAAAAAATGATGTAATTACATTTCACACATTCAATTAAACTTTGTTTTTATGCACTTAAGATACTAAAGCAAAAAATATCTTAACAAGTACATAACGTTAGCAGCTCCACGTAATAATGGAAAGCTCAATAGGTTCAATCAGTCTTTTGATGTATGCTGATTGCTGATATAAGCTGCTTGTAAACCTGTGTACCGTACCTTTATAGCAGGCCAGTGTCAGAGCACTTTCCTTGAACTCAGTCGAGTGCATGTTGATGTTAGCACCGCTGGCAAGCAGTAGAGCTGCTACATCGACATGGCCAGCAGTCGCAGCTTCCATCAATGGCGTGTGACCGTTCTCGTTGGGCTCTTCCACACGAGCGCCGGCAGCAATTAACTCACTGGTCACGTCCGCATACCCACTGCATGCCGCGTAGTGCAGCGCCGTGTTACCTGTGTCATTACACAAACAACAGACAACGCAAGTTCTGATGAAACACTCATAGGACACATACTATGAACATCATCAGCGTTAGAATGATAAATTAGTATTTGAGTACTGGACATTGGCCAATATTCACCAGAAGTGGGCATTGGATGACATTTCTATTGGCTGTCACACCCAATATCAAAACTGCTCAGAAGCCTTGATATCAGCATACATGGTCATTTTAATAACGACAGTATGAGTAGCCTAGTAATATACATGCGCATTTATCTATCTAAGTTGATTCTCTGCTGTCAAACATAAGCAACAGAAAATGATCATATAAGATACAAAAATACATGCAAAAACACAAGATATATAAAAACATAACAAAATGTGGACGTCTGGACAAGACGACTTGCTGATATTTACGCATTAGATTGCTAATAATGTACATGCAATGTCTACAAGGATGACTAATAAGAAGTAAGTTACCGGATGGCGCCTGGGCGTTGACATTAGCCTTGTGTGCAAGCAGCAGCCGAACAATGTCCAGGTATCCACCACAAGCTGCTTCCATCAGTGGCGTCCTATCGCCCTTCGTGCCGCGGTCCTCTACATCCGACTTGAGAGCCAACAACACCTGATCACAGTGCAAATATCCACAGTATATACCAGGCTGCCAATGAGAATTATGAACTATTTCAGGCCAAATTTTTTAAACTTTTCTAAGACATTTTCCAAAGATCTTCCTATGTCAGATGATTTATGAATTCTACAGAAGTTTTCTTATCTGAACTTTTGACGGCTTTCTTTGTGTTTCCAAAGAACTTTTTCTTTTCTTATCTTTCTAAACTAGTTCAACCAATTAGATGCGCTTATACCGACCATGTGACGTAAACAAAACTTCTTAGAAAAACTTCTTATCTTAGCACGCTCATGGGTAATGCACTTTACACACCGCTTCGTTTTTTTAAGTTAATCAAACGTCAATTTCCTTTACTTACCCATTGATGATTTTACGGCAGCAGTACACAAATAACCTATGATGTCACATATGACGTCTAAGCTAAGTGTCAACATTGCGTACTTTTTTTGCAAATTTCATTTTATTACACAGCTTTCTCCGTGTAGGACAAGATTGATGCTTTCCTATATATTTGCCTAAGTTCTTCCTAAAAAGCTTCCAACAAAGTTTCGAAAATTGCACACTCTTTCTCGAAATCTTCTTTAGAAGATCTTCTCAAATTCTTCCAAAGACATTTTCCAAAGAAGTTTTGAAAATCCGCATACTTTCTTTGGAAAAGAAGTCTTCCAAAGATCTTCCAAAGAAGTTTCGAAAATTTTGCCCTATTTCATTTTCAATCTTTTACCCTCTTATACTGTTTGTTCCTTGTGACAAGATGCTAAACTGCAATAAAAACGATCACATCTGCAAAATAACATTAACCATTTGCTCAAATACATACCACCCATCCGTTACATAAAATCACCAAGTCACATAACCAATTAACTCAATTTGATCACACGGGCATCATTGCTATTGGAAAAAAACGCTTAATTACTAGCAGCTGCAGCAACAACACTGCACTAGCTAGTATTTTATTTAATTGTTAATAATAATTTTGTTGCATATTATGGCACATTTGCATAGGGTTACAACAATAGCAAAAAGACTACCCAAGGCCAATACCCGATATTAGTGGGTCCTACTGACCCAATAGTGTGGCTTAGTAGTGTAACGGTAACGATCCAGACTGGTGACTGAAAGGTCCCCGAATCGACTTGGGTCCGGAGCAATGCCAGTTAACAACCCTGAGTAAGTTGTTCACACACATGTGCCTTTATTCACCAAGCAGTATAACTTGGTACCGGTCAAAGGGCAGTAACGCTCTATAACGAAAGTAACGATGAGCCTGGCGTTGCATTGGCCATGCATCATAGACTCAGTGCTTTATCAACCTACAGGCTCAATGGTCACAGAAAGGGAGATGAGCACCCCGCCTATGCCTTGGAAAGGCACGGCACACTTTACCTTTTTTTAATGATCCAATACCTATGTTGACACCAGTGGTACTGCTGCATAGAGAAGCAGGGTGTTGATTTTTCTACAAACTGCATAAAGCACTAGCCAACCAGAGTCTATATATTCTGGTTAGTAAAATTGACACGCATGTTGCAGCAAGTTTATGATAAGTTTATGATATGAAGTAGTGGCCTGTGCAAGTTGGTAGTAGCCGGCAGAACAAGCCATCTGCAGCAGACTATCACCCTGCAGAGCCTGCTCCAGTTCCACTGGACATAACTGACCATCGTCCAGCGTCAACTGACCAATATCCACCTCGGAGCTTGATGAATCACTGCAATCACCAGCATTGTTACAATTGTAATCATCATTACAAGACAATACTCAATAAATTTATACAACAGTTTTAAAAACAACAAAAACATGACACAAAATAAATATCTAAAATTATCAGCAACATTTGAAATATCGCTGGAAATGAGCACAGCTTGTCAGCCTAAATATGAGGTTGATGAGGTTCCATTTGTGCACAAGTGAAGTGACTGAAACGGAGTTTAGTTCCAGTTCCACTGGACATAACTGCATACAGTGTTAAAAGCAATGTACAGTGTTAAAATTGTGAGTCAATTTTTGACTGTCCGAGACTACGCTACAGCCACTTAAATACAGCAGATGCACAGTGTCAAAATGTAGCAATCTGTAACAAAAAGCAAAGGCACAACTAAATGCAACACATTTTGGAGCTTTGGCAGTAGCCGTCAATTTAATCCTCATACAGGTTAGATTAAAAAATGAGAAAAAGGAAATCGAAAATTTTCATTTTAAAGTTGAAACTTAGTAAATGCATTGCACTGGCACACTTACGCTGGTCCAGTATTTTTCTGTTGTTCGGCTTTGATGCGTAGTAACGTGGATGCAGCTTCGTCCATTGCTGAGCTAACTTTGTCAGTCAGCCGACGGAGAACTTCAGGATCAGACAGGGCCTGGCTGTCTGACGTTGACAGCTTGCCTAAACCTGCCACAGCCACATCAGACATTCAATCACTTACATGCCGGTGCTCAGTTAGTAAATACTAGCAAAGTACCTGCCCTACGAGCAAGTGACTTTGCTAGTGAAATGAACGCAAGCAAGAGTTTGGGAGGAGTTATATGCAGTATGCAGTATGTGGGACGTGGTCGTAATAACGTGCAGAGGGCACCACTGATCCAATTGCCAGCGCGAGCCGATATGACCCCGGCACATGTCACAGAGACTATGAAATTCATGGCTGGCCTTACGCTGGGACCTTTAAGTGGCCGTCATTCACCAGACATCGCCATGAAGCTGAGTACTATACTGTCGAACTTGACAGAATCAGCACGGAAAGAAGACCCGGCAACTCAACCCTCGCCCCCTCAGGCTGCCTGTGAGGGCAGGTAAGAGGCAAGGTGGGGGGCACGTACCCAAGACCTAAGGACTCGAACGCTGCGGTCGGGGTCCGCAACCATGCAACAGGGAAGGTGCTAGACAGACAAACAGATTTTCTGTGCATTATAGTAAGATGCTTTTTCTGATAATTCTGTCTGACAATATGACACATAGGCTCTGGCACTACATGTATGTGCTAGCTGACAGTGCAGGCAACTGAGAACTGAATGTGTTAGGAGTATCAGGTTACTCGGTAAAGCATCCTGACACACCAAACTGACCCCACCGACACCAAATATATCATCAGATTCAGAACAGATCGCTAAACTTGACCACAACCCTGGTCAACCAGGGTTGACCACAACCCTGGTCAACCAGGGTTGTGGTCAGGACAAAAATGCACCAAATTCATTTTCAACGAGGGTTCCACTTACAACACTCCCCCAGACCTCCAATAAGCTGGAGAGGAAGATATACCCATCCCCATTTGATCCCCACTTCATTCAAAGCCTGTGTCACCTTACTTCTCCGACCCCTTAGAAAACTTTTTGCGAACACCCATGAGTATGAATGCCATCATTTGCCATTCAGCGGAAATGCAGCAGTTGACTAAGTTTGACATGAGATTCGAGTCGATGTTGAAGAGAATTAAACATGGAGAAATTGGGGGGCTTGCATTATGAGTCCAATGTAAAGTTTACACTGCTTAAGCAACTGCAGGTCAAAAATTGGCTTAAATTCAGCATATTAGCCGCAAGAAATTTGGAGCCAGAGGGTGTAGCCTCATCATCTGCCATTCAGCGGGAATAGAGCACTGGACTAAGTTTGGGAGTTGAGTCGATGTCAAGGCAGGTTAGATATAAAGAGGCAGAGTTTACAGTGCTTGAGCAACTTCACACACACGTGTTGACTGTTGATCACTATATCACAGCAGATGACGAAGCCAACCTGTTGACTCAAGCAAGGCGCGGAGTCGAGCTCGGGTCTCAGGATTTAATTGACTGGACTCGGTCGACCGAGAGGACTTTGACAACTGCAGGTAACGTGACCTGTCTTCGTCATCTCCCACGGACTCCACCTGCAACATTTTTCACATTATTTTCATGTTCAAATCCTTCACTACAGCATCTGGCATGCCTAAATGTAATAATATGCAAATTTCAGTTTCTGTCAAATTTCAAACGCTTGAACGACGAATATTTAAAGCAAAATAGTTATACACCGAACTATGATAACTGTGTTCACCAAATTCAAACTGTACATAGCTTAATAATGACATATCTACGTTGTGTATAGACAGAGACACACAAGTATGCCAATTATTTTCCATGCGCGTGTCTCAACAAAATGGGGTGTTGGTAATTTGCGGAAATGCGGAAGGCGGAAAGTAATTTGCAGAATGAAATCAGCGGAAGTAGGCTGCGGAACGGTGGGTAATATGCGGAATGCGGAATGACCGACCGAACGATCGAAAATGCCCCCGGCCGCACTCGGCATTTATTGCCACTAATTATTACCGAACAACGTAGGCTACTGTACGCAATATCTCATGCTTAGATTAAAATACGCCGCTGTCATATCTCATCTTTGTCATTTTAAATTCTTTTGAAGTAATTTATTGATTGCTTGCTAATTGTTTAAATATATTTATTTTCATTATTT